>Ga0187890_10001041_pt1 | contig 20250 bp, 16 predicted proteins | sample June2016WEW_21_1_FD_133005 | JGI IMG/M metagenome (GOLD analysis project Ga0187890, IMG submission 133005) | Peatland microbial communities from SPRUCE experiment site at the Marcell Experimental Forest, Minnesota, USA - June2016WEW_21_10 | ecosystem: Environmental > Terrestrial > Soil >... | reverse complement strand
GGTCCAATTCAAGATTCCGTTTTGGTTGATTTTCCGGCATCCGCGCGGCCGGAACTGGGAGCGACAAGGATCGAACGGTGCGTATCGATTCCACGGCGCTAGAGTGCCACATCAACTATGCTACCAGTTCCAGCCTGTTTGAGGATGGTATTCGAGTTATCACCCGGCTTCTCATTGAAAGCCAATCGCTTTTTTTATCCAAGGTTACTGTGGCCCCGTCAACCCCAGGTTCGTCGCAAGCGAGCCGCCCATCGTCCAGGATATAACCTTGCCCGCGCTCGTATTAGGTGTTGCGGTCAATGTGCCGTTGGTCGCGCCGCTCAGGGCGTAGAGCGGGCTGGTTGCACTCGCGGCGGTGATAACGAAGGTCACTACGCCGTTAGCAGCAATGGTCGCATTAAAATACTTGGTATTAGCGTCAGTCTCCATAGTAGTAAAGGTAGCGCTGTTTGCCGCCAGGAATTGATTGTTAAGGCTGTAATAACTCGCGATGTTGGTTTCGATTGCATGCACTCCAGGCCATACCAGGCTGGTCAGTCGCGATTTCTGAATATACCTTTGATAGTACGGGACCGCGACCGCAGCCAGGATGCCGATGATCGCCACGACGATCATCAGTTCCACCAGTGTAAAGCCTTTACTCTCTTTCATCTTGATAAGCATTCTTTTCTCCTTGTTGGTCATTGGTTTTATGGACTAATGTTTCCTACTGGGTTTCTCGCGGTTCACATGAAGTATCGTCAATCGCCTCCTGCCTCTTAAGTCTTTTTTCCGCCCTGTTGCGAAAAGACCTGGCGGGCTGCGCTCCGTTTACGCGCGGCACCCCGCCTGCGGTTCTTTTCATAGTTAGGGGTGTTCCAGTGAAACATGAGTTACTGTTGCGAAAAAGCCCCAGCAAGATTGATGCCTTGATTCCGACTTTTCAGAGCCTTTTGTTGAATCTATGTAAACCGGCTCTGGATAGTGATTCCAAATGCATAGGCCGGATGGAGGGGGCGATGAGTGATTCGTTGCCCGGCATTAATTTCTGCACCGGCTGGCAAATTTTGTCACTACTTGTGACAAAAAACGGCAAGGTTGATCGAGATGAGGAGCTGAAAGGATTTGCTCCGTGAAACGCCTGTTGTTTGATTCTCAGTATCGGGGAGTGGAATGCCGTGGGGTGCGTTTCAAGGCGAGCCGTTATTTTACCGCTGCCAGGTGTTGTTATTTCGACAATCGGCGCAGGCTGTTTCGGGTGGACACCGGTACAGAATCATCATGTCCGGGTTGAGTCCTCGTCCGATGAAGAACGCTGTTTAATACTAAAATTGCGTTCAAGATGGCGCCAATATTAGCGATGATCAAAATCCCCCCTGTCCCCCTTTAGGAAAGGGGGGATAATCTGGTCATTCCTCTTACCGTTAGCCGGAAGGAGTACCGCCTCGCGGGTGGGCGGGTGGGCTGTCGAGATCGGTGATTGAGCCCGCCGAAGCCTCTACGGCCACCGCCGAATGGTCGATCTCTAGGCTCCGCGGGGCGGGTCCCACCGCCCCCGGGGCGGCAAAGAACCCTTTCCGGACGGAAACTGATTACATCCCTAAATCATGAAATTATGCGCAAACCTGAGACTTTTACGGCCCCGCGATGATAACCGTCAGGGAAAAGTCTCTCCAAATCTTCAATTTCGATTCCATTGTCTTCGCAGGTTGCATAAACTGTCGGGATTGAACCGGTTTCCTGGAATCGCCTGCGAAGGAATCTTATGATCTTCCAGTGCTCATGGGTCAGGCTTTCAGGCATTTTCAGTTCTTCACTCTTACACAGGGCAAAATCTTCATCCCATTCCGACGGATCAACGAGAAATCCATAAGCATCCACTCGATACACTCTTTTTTCCGAAAAGTCGGGAATTTTATCCACCCCTGTCTTTTCAAGCCACAAAGGATGGATGTGTTGAGCTCTGTAGGTCAACCCCGCCAATTTGCATGCTCCCCGGAGATAACCTGTTGGAAAGAGTCTTTTCAGGTCCTTTGTGCGCAGCTTCAGATTCCTGAGGGTTTGATAAACACCAGGACAACGGCCGGTTTCCATGAAAGTGTTCCGTATAAAATAGATGACCCCCCAGTGGGAAGCCGTTAACCCACCGGAGATATTGACTCTGTCAGCCATTTCCTCTGCAAAGGTTTCATCCCACGTGTAGGGATTCTCCAGGAAATCGTCTCCATCAGTCTCATAAGTCTTATCTTTTAGTTGAAGAAATGCTGCCATAACTCTCCTCCTGCTTTGTTAAAGCGTGAAAAAGGGATCGAGCGAACGATCCCGGCGTTCTGCCCAATGAAGCGGCAGTAGCGGTTAACGGCCCATTACATCTGGTCGAGCCACCACCCAGAGTGCCCCGTCTTTCGCGGTCTGGACGAGTTTATTGCTGACCCGGCCCATATCGAATTCCTCGACCGTCGATACCCCACGCCTCCCGACCACGATAGTGCCGTATCCGCCGGATCTGGCTTCTTCGAGGATGGTTCCCGCTCGTGTGGTCGCCCCCATAATGACTTTGGTCGATATCTCCCCGGGGAGGATACCCGCCGCCTGAAGTTTTACGCAAGCTTTCCGGAAAATCGGCTCAATTTCATTTCTCGCCCTTCGCTCACGTTCTTCCTCGAACTGCCGGGCTCCCGGACCGTTCAGCCCGTTCATTTCCGAGACTTTCCTGACCACGTGAAGCAGAAGTATCTTCTTGCTCACTCCCTCCACGATCCTGGCCAGATGTTCTACAGCCAGCATAGAGCCATCCGATGAATCGATGCCGACAATGATTTTCTCCGGCTCCGGTCTGCCGCCGACCAACCAGACCGCCAGATCGGATGCTCTGAGGACGACCTTGTTGGCCACCCCGCCAAGCGCCGGGTCCGGTATAGTGCTGAGCCCCCTTCTGCCAAGGATGACGCAAGCATACCCAAGATGTGACTCGGCCCTGATGTCCCTGGCTATTCCTTCTTTTCTTTCCCTCACGTCCACCTTCACCGCCGAATCGGGAAACCCGGCATCACCGAAAACCTGGCAGGCCTTTTCCATGAAGAAATTTATTCTATTTCCCTGCTGGGTCTCCCATGAGCGCACCGTCTGGACCTTCTGCTGCCAGACCGGGTCTTGCTCCAGGTCCCAGAACGCCTCCGGAACCTTGCTCGTAATATGGAGCATCACGACTTCGCTATTATCGGGAGACAAAACCTGACTCACGTAATTAACAGTTTCCAGGGACTGGTACGATCCGTCGACAACAAGCAGGACTCTGTTTTTGGAGCTGTCCATTGTTCGCACTTTCTCAGGATGACGATGAGCGCCAACTGCATCAGTACCAAACTGCTGCTTGAAAGGGTTTAAACCAGCAGGGTGATGAAAAAGGGTTCTCTGGTGGGAGACACGCCTGAAAATTCCTAATGATTTCGCCATTCCCTACCGGGTGACGTCTGCAGGGTCTTTCGCCCTGATGCGGGAATTCCAATCCTTTTTCATCACCCTGCCAGGGCGGCGAATCTGATCCCCGATAAACAGGGTTTCGCAAAAACCCATAACAGTATGGAGACAACCGGCTTCTGTGTCAACCCGGAAGAATCAGGACCATGACGTGAAAAGGGCCTTTTCATTCATTGGATGCAGTTTTCCCCCTTTATTTTTTTATTGTTGCTTTTTATAGTATTTTTTACGGACAAAATAATTATATTACATTTTTGGAATAGTAGAGCATTGTCTAACATCGGTGATTGTTGAAAGGAGATTTGTTTAAATGATTTACGTGTCAGAAAAAGCCGAAGACGTTTTGAAGGATTATTTCAAAGAAAAGGAGATCACCCCGATCCGGGTTTTCCTCCAGACCGGTGGCTGAGCAGGTCCATCACTGGCGATGGTTCTGGACGAACCAAAAGAAACAGACGACGTATATAAAATAAACGGCTTTACAATGTTGGTCGATAAGGAGCTTCACGAAAAAACCAAGGACATCACAGTAGATTATGTCTCCTACGGGATGGGTTCCGGCTTCCGGGTGGCATCCGAAATACCGGTTAGCACGGGGAGCGGCTGTTCGCCTTCGTGTAGTTGCTAGTACATTGTCAACTAAGTTATAAAAGGTTTCGTCGCGGTTATGCGCGAAAACATCCGGACCTGAAAGTCATTTCACAATCCCAATGACTCCGCAAGCTACCCGCGCGCCTGACGCGCCTGTCGGTTGGGTTTTGAAATCGTCGGCATGGGCGTGAACGATTACCGAACGGCCAATGATCGATTTGGGTCCTTCGAGGCTGATAATATTGTCGGTCACTTCGAGTCTGGCCAGGCCGTTCTTGTCGGCTTCGAGATTACCAAGATCGCCAAGGTGGCGTTTTTCGGCTGTCGGAGCCGCATGTGGCATATCATTGGGATTGAAGTGGCCCCCTGCGGAATTGGCATCGGGGGAGGTGCAGTTTCCGAATTGGGGAATTAGAGATGGCCAATTCAAGAATTGAGGGAAGGGCACCATTTTTCATCCTCGCCGGCATTCTGGTTGCTCTTGACCAGTTGACAAAATACCTGCTCGTCAACGCAATTCCGCTGAACACCGGGGTCCCCATAATTCCCGGTCTCCTTAACCTGGTTCATGTTCACAATACGGGAGGGGCATTCAGCATCCTGGCAGGGTCGGGATATCCCTGGCGACAACAGGTTCTCATAGGACTTACCATAGTGGTGGTTGCCGCAATCGCTTATGCATACGGCAAAACCGGCAAAAAGGACAACTGGACCCGAATCGCGTACGTATGCATTACCGGCGGGGCCATTGGGAACCTGACCGACCGCATTAGATTAGGAGAAGTGATCGATTTTCTGGACGTCTACGTGGGAAACTGGCACTGGCCGGCCTTCAATGTGGCCGACGCCGCCATTTCTACGGGCGCGGTAATGCTGCTGGTCTCACTCATAAGAAAAAGGTAACCGCTGCCGCCCGAATACCTGGAAGAAATCAGGTCCCCAGGGCAACATCCATAAGAGTTACTTAGTGTCAGTTTTTTTGACCAGCTTTATGGTGAAATCCTGCGGGAGTCTCTTTCTTACCTTTCTGTCCCAGATTTCCTGCTGAATTACAAGACTGTCGTTAAAGATTTGCGTAATCACCCCGCTGTGCTCTCCCACCGGCGTGCCGACGGAGACTATATACCCCTTGCCGGTGGAATCCTCAATAACCGCCCTCTTGCCCAGTTCACCCCAACTGATCGCCTTGAGTCCTCTTTCGATTTCGCTCAGGGTCATTTTTTGGAGAGGCGTAAGGGGCACCCCGCCTTGCTGCTCATCCTCCTCTTCAGACGTACGGGTGCTTGTGTCCAGCGAAACGAAAGGGACAAAGGGATCAAGCGCCTTTACCGGGACAAAAGTGAAGTTGGGGGCCATCAGGGATGCGGTCGTTTTCTGTATCAGCGGGATGTATTCCGGGGGACCACCTATTTCAGTGGGCTCAGCTTGGGAGGGAACCGCCAACTGAGCAGGTTGCCCGGCCTGCACTTGCAAGGCTTGCTCCGGGTTCGCTGGAGGGGGTTCTGCCGGCTGGTGCGCGGTAGTTGCCTGCTGCGGGGTCTTCACGGCTTCCGGCGCTGAGTGAGCCTGTTCCCTCTCGCCTGGAGAAGCCTCCGGCGGATTGGCGGCGGTTTGCTCTGCGCTCTGTTCTGCCCCTTGCTGGGCCGCTGAAATGGAAAAGGTCCAGGCCGCCATTGCAAGCAGCAGGACAAAAATCAGAGAAAAACGGCGCGCGGCTGCTCTCCCCATAAGAGGCGCTTTCATTATCCCCCCCAGTTTCTCTCGACAAAAGCACCCTGTGCAATATCATAACTAATAACGTATACTAATACTCTATTTTTCATTGAGATGGAATAATTTCGAAAATAATTCCCCTCCTTCATTCCCGGTTCGAAACAGATTCGATTGGTTTCCCCTCGCTCAGTTGCCTGCAGAAATCTTCCACGAGGGCTCGCTTCGGATAGCCCGGATAAAGCTCGATTACTTTTTCGAAGGCCGCGACGGCTCCGTCAGCATCTCCCGCTCTGGCTAAAAAGAAGCCCAGCGCAAGCCATGCGTTAGAATTCTCCGGGTCGCCTTCGAGGACTTTTCTGACCGCTTCCACCGCGTGTCGCGCATCGTCTTTGTTATAGAAGTACCATCCCTTGAGCAGCCAGGCGTCACGAGAATCGGGAGAAATTTCCAGGGCCGCATCCAGGCGCCTCTCCCCCAGGTCCTGGAAAAACTTCGGCAAATGTTTCACTTGCACTAAAAATGCCACCGCCATGTTGAAATTGAATCTGGAAAATGGATTTCGCACATATTTCTGGAAAGATTTCCATTTTCCCTTTTGCACGCTGTTTTGAGCATCTTCCTTTCGGAGGTTCTCAATTTCTGTCTGCAAGTGCGGATCGCGGGGGTCTTTTAGATATTCCCGCTCGATTATCTCACGGGCAAACTGCTGCTCGCCGTGTTTTTTGAACTCCAGAGCGACCCATAGCTCGGGTGGCAGGTCTCCCGGATCGGGGATGCCGTCATGGTTGATACCGGCCTCCTGGGGACCGAAATTGGAAAGGATTGCCAGCAGGCCCCTTTCAACCAGACCCTTCTTGTAAGGGGAGTTATCGGTCTGTTGCACGTACTTGAGGGACTCGAGCGTCCATTTGTAAGCCTCTTGGGGCTTGTTCACCATAACGCAGGCATGGGCCACGTTCAGGCATAGCTGTGGAAGGGCGCTTGCGTCGGCATCACTGTCCCTGCTTCGGATAAACTCTTCGCCGCGTTCGATCGCTTCGTCTATTTTCCCCAGTTTTATGAGGGCTATGATTAAGGCGTTCTCGGCCAGCACAACGGCCTCGCGTCCTTTTCTACCGAGTTCAATCGCCTTTTCGGCATATTTGACGGCCTCTTCGTACCGGTCTGCCTCGCAAAGGGTGTTGGCATAGTCGGCGTTTGCCCGCGCGTTGTTGGGCGTTTTTGTTACGGCGTCGTAATGGATGGTGATTTTGTTTTCCCAAACACCGTTCCGAAAGCATGTCAGAACGGCAAGGCACGCGGCGCAAATAAGAAGGACCGAACAGGCGGTCTTTGCGAATTCGACTTCCGAAAGCCGGCCGGCAACTCGCCTGAACAGGGTCACCAGAAGGGCCGCCACCGAAAGATAAAAACCTATCGAGGGCAGGTAGAGCCTGTGTTCAAAGACCAGTTCCAGTGGGATGATGGTCGATTCGATTACGAGATTCAAAAAGAACCAGGCGATTCCGTATGTGATCACGGGAAATCGCCTTCGCAACCTGAAGGCAAGAAAAATGAGGGCGCCGATCAGGAGCAGAGAGGGAAGCGTCGTAAGTGGGTTGAAAAGCGAAGTTGAAATCTCAACTTCATGCTCCATCGATAACCGCGCCGGGTCCGGCCAGAGCAGGAGCGACATATACCATACTACCACCCGCCCCTGCGTAAGCAGGCGTTCCACCAGGTTGAAATCCCTCCCGGCGTACCCGTTGACGACTACAGGCAGTATAATGGCCAATGCGTAAACAGAGGATGAAAGCAGCGCCGCAAAGGCTGTCACGCAGACTTTCCAGCCGGTTTTCCGGAACATGGCCCAGGCTTTTTTCAGCCACGCGGAATCGAAAAACCAGATATCGGTTAAGGCCAGCGCAACCGGCAGGACCGCCGAGTTTTCCTTTGAAAGGAAGCTGCAAACGGCGCTAAGCGCGCAAAGAAAGTAGAAAACAGTGGCGCTCCGCGCCTTTTTCCCGGAAAGAAGGCGCGCCTTTATGAAGCACGCCGTGCTCAGGGTAAAGAAGAGCGCCTGCATGGAAGCCATGCGCTGAACGAGGTATGTTACGGCGCTTGTCTGGACAGGGCTCAAAGCCCATATGGCGGCGGCGCACAGTGGGAAAAAGTTCGCTATTTCAAAAAGGGGCGCTTCTTTGTCCCTGTCCTTTGAAGCGGCCAGGACCTGCCTGATGAGCCAGAAGACCGCAAAGAAAACCAACAGGTGAATCAGCAGATTCACGGCGTGAAAATAGACAAGGTCGCTATGCCCCAAAGAGTGATTGAGCGCCAGGGTGATTACGGGCAGAAACCGCGACCAGCCGAATGTCGACTGTGATAGCGAAAGAAGTTTGGAAAACGATAGCGAGTCCAGGTAGAGCGCTTTTTCATATACGAAAGTATGAAAATCGTCGAGGTAAGGCGGCGAGGTGAATGTGTTCGAGTAAGAGGAAAAAATCATCAAAACAATGAAGAAGGCAAGTATATAAGGAAGTGCTTTTCTCTTTCGAGTGCCTGTCCCAACTGCCATTTCCGGCGCCGCCGTTTCGGGAAGTGAAAAAGTGAAAAAAGATGAAAAGAATGCCGGTGCTACACCGGCATCCTTTTCGCGGCCTCATTTAGTTTATCGCAGGTTACTGCGGCCCCGTCAATCCCAGGTTCGTGGCAAGCGAGCCGCCCATCGTCCACGATATAATCTTGCCCGCGCTCGTATTAGGTGTTGCGGTCATTGTGCCGTTGGTTCCGCCATTCAGGGCGTGGAGCGGGCTGGTTGCACCCGTGGCGTTGATAACGAAGGTCACTACGCCGTTAGCAGCAATGGTCGCATTAAAATACTTGGTGTTAGCGTCAGCCTCCATAGAAGTAAAGGTAGCGCTGTTTGCCGCCAGGAATACATTGTTAAGGCTGTAATAACTGGCGATATTGGTTTCGATTGCGTGCACTCCGGGCCATACCAGGCTGGTCAGTCGTGATTTCTGAATATACCTTTGATAGTACGGGACCGCGACCGCAGCCAGGATGCCGATGATCGCCACGACGATCATAAGTTCCACCAGTGTAAAGCCTTTACTCTCTCTCATCTTGATAAACATTGTGTTCTCCTTGTTGGTCATTGGTTTTATGGGTTAACGTTTCCGATTGCATTTCGCGCGGTTCATATCAACTATCGTCATTCGCCTCCTGTCTCTTAAATCTTTTTTCCGTCCTCTCGTGGAAAAGGGTGAGCAAGATTGATGCCTTAATTCCGACTTTTCTGAAATTTTTGTTGAATCTATGTAAACCCGCCCCGGATAGCGATTTCAAATGCATAGGCCGGATGGAGGGGGCGATGAGTGATTTGTCGCCGGCTATTAATCTCTGCTTCGGCTAACAAATCTTGTCATTACTTGTGACGAAAAACGGCAAGGTTGATCGAGATGAGGTAGCAATGGGGATGCTGGATATATTTGGGTGCAGAAAAATGATTAGGCAAGAAAGGAAGCGCCTCCATGGGTATTGGCGCCGTACTATTGTTCGTTTTGCAAACCGAGGATTACTGCAAGGGAGCCGTTAAGCTGCCACCCGGTAATTTTACCCCCTGCCGTAAGCGGATGTGCGCTCAAAGTCATGCCGTTCAGCGTACGGAGCGGACTGGTGGCGCCCGCGTTTATAACGAAGTTCACAGTAGAGCCGGAAGGGGTCGTAGTAAAGTAAGTCGTATTGGCGTCGGTAAGCTGAGCATTAAAGGTCGCGCCTGTAGGGAACGGCAAGGTCGGCTGAAAGGCGTAATAAGCCGCCAGGTTGTTTTCGATTACGTGGACCCCGGGAAAAACCAGGCTGGTCAGGCGTGATTTCTGAATATACCTTTGATAGTACGGCACCGCGACTGCAGCCAGTACCCCAACTATCGCCACGACTATCATCAATTCCACCAGTGTAAAACCTTTGCTCCCCCTCATCGTTATAAACATATTGTATCCCCCTCCCGCCGGGCGGGTTTTTCGGGCCGTCATTTCTCTGCGGGTTTCGCATGGTTCATGTTTCATAGTAATTATCGTCAATAACCTGTCGTGCTTTAGTTTTTTTACCGTATGCATCGTAAAATGGGTTGAGCAAAAGTAATGCCTGAATCAGGATTTTCTTGTCTAATCATTGTAAAAAGACCCTGGAATGAGGTTCCAGGCGCATCGACACCTATATGGCGGGTGGTGGCCAGGTCTTTCGGAGGGCATCCGTTGCTGCACAGCCGACAATTTTTGTCACTACCTCACGAAAAACGTTACAGCAGACCTGTTCGAGATAACCGTTGACCGCAGCGCCTTTTCGCTTTCCATGGACGGGATCTTCGGTGGAATCAACATCCTGCGATGCTCACGCGAGGTCTTGACCTCTCCTCCTCTCGATTGGTATGCTTCGCGGCATTGGGACGGGATTGACCGATCCCGGGGGATGTTGCCGAACGTGGAGGCCGAGTTTACGAGACTCGTGTTTCGTTATTTGGGTCGATTTGCTGTGGTTGCAAGCGGTTTTGGATTTTTGGACCCGCAGAGGTTAAAATGAATCTTTCAGATTTGCTGAAAATCACAGACGGTAAGATGGTGCTTTTCATAACACCTTCAGATGCCGATTATATAAGAAACAGGCAGGAAATAAACATTCTGCAAAAGTCAGCGCGGCATTTAGACATAATAGCTCCGAGGGATATACATGGAGTAAATCCAACCGGAATCATGCGTATTCTGTTGACCAATTTAAAGGTGGTTGCTGCGAATATCAAAAAGTACGATGTAATCTTTATCGGCGGAATTCCTCAGCTTATAGTCCCTTTTATTCAATTTCGGCTTCGAAAGAAAGTGCTGATAATAGATTTTTTCATTTCTATTTACGATACGCTTGTCCATGACCGGCAGGTCCTGTCTCCACCGAACCCTCTGTCCCGGGTATTGAAAATGCTGGACAGGAAGGCGCTCACAGGAGCGGATCACGTGATTGTAGACACACGCGAGCATGCCGCATATTTTTCCGGGATGTTTGGCGTCGGTTCGGACAAAATGACGGTTATGTATCTCGAGGCCGACAAACAAATATACTACCCGCGAAATGTGGCCAGGCCGCGTGATTTAAGAGATAAATTCGTCGTCTTCTTTTTCGGTGCAATGAATCCTCTCCAGGGCGCCGAGGTTATTCTGGAATCGGCAGGAATTTTGGAAGAGCACGGGAGCATAGTTTTCATTATTATCGGCCCTTATGAGAAAATAAGAAACTTCGGACTGTACTCTAAACTGAAGAACGTCAGGTTTGCAGCGCGGTGGCTTCCTCAGACTGAAATAGCCGGCTACATAGCAACCTCGGATGTGTGTCTTGCCGGACATTTCAACGCGGATGTTGAAAAGGCTGCCAGGGTCATTCCGGGAAAGGCCTATTCATACCTGGCCATGGAAAGGCCGGTGATTCTCGGGGACAATCCGGCCAATAGAGAGCTTTTCTTGACTGAAACAAAGAATGTGCACTTCGTGAAAATGGGTGATCCCGAGGCGCTGGCGGATAAAATCCTCGAATTGGCCGGTGTGCGGGAAAGGGGGTGAGCAATTGGAAGACAACTGGCTGCCGATGCCCAGATACAAGTTGCGAAGGAACCTTGTCAAAAGGATACTCGCTGGAGAGTTTCTGTCGGGCAAGACGTGCCTGGAATTGGGGTATGGCTCTGGAGATATGCTTTTGCTGTACGCCTCGCTTGGGCTGGATGTGTTCGGTTTTGATATATCGGAATTGGCTTTCGAAAATGCCAGGCTTAGAATCGAAAAACATCCGGCGCTCAAGAGCAAAATACGCCTCGCTCAGGATAAAACTGATGTATACGGCAGACGATACGACTACATTATGGCCTTTGAGGTCCTCGAGCATATCGAAGATGACCTCTCCTGCATAAAAGAGTGGTGGAATATTCTAAATGAGCATGGAAAGCTTCTCATTTCAGTTCCGGCTCATCAGAGCAAGTGGGGGTGGGGCACCGATGTCGTTGCGGGCCACTACCGGAGATATGAAAGAGCAGGTATGAGCAACCTGCTGATGACAGGAGGGTTCAAGATTCAGTACTTTTGGAACTACGCTTATCCCCTGTCGATATTGCTGGATGTTTTTCTACAAAGAACAGGTATTGAAGGATGGGAGAAGAGTCTCACAAAGGAGGAACTCTCGAAGCAAAGCGGAATCAAGAGGAAAAGGAGCCTTTTCAACCGTTTGGTATCAAGCGATTTATTTCTGGCCCCTTTTGTTGTCCTGCAGCGGTGTTTTCTCGAAAAAGATTTGAGTTCGGCATTCCTGGTCGTTGCTGAGAAGATGCACCGCAGCGGGAGGTCCGGATGAAGTACGCGGTCATGGTTCCCGTCTTCAGTGCAGAAGACACGATCGGGTAATACATAAAATCCCTGCTTGACCAAAGAGGTGTAACCCATGGGAAAGATTATTGCATTCTTGTCTTGGACGACAGGTCGACCGACAGGACTCAGCAGATCGCTTATAATAGCAATGGATATATTATATGTTAGAGGGTAGGACAAAGGTAAACTATATATTATTAATGAAGATAGTAATTACAACCAGTCTAATTACCTACCTTATGTATTCGTCTAATATTGCTATGCTAGCTGCTACTTTATCTAATATTAAACTCTCATTGGCAGGCTTAACATTTATTATACTCCCATTAGTATTGTGTATTGGTGGAATAAATTTGTGGTTACTTATGAACTCTATATCTCGTATACCATTAAACATATTTATACGAGCGTATAGCTATGCGTATGCTGTAAATTTATTTTCTCCAGGCCAACTTGGAGATATAAGTGTGGCTTTATTTCTCAAAAAGAATGGTGTATACTATAGTCACTCTACCTTAGCCTATGCAGTTGACAAATTTATAAGCATGATGTTTGCCATATCAATTGGATACATCGGTGTAAGATTTCTACTCACAGATTTAGCGGGGCAAATATGGATATTTGCTATTCCAGTAATATGTGTAATATGTGCTATGACATGTGTTGTGCTTATAGTATATATGCCTAGTGATACTGGCCGAATTGGGCGTGTTAAACAATTTATAAAGAATACGTATAAAGAAGCGGTGCTATGGGATGCTAAGTATACGCTTATACTACTTAATATTGCGTTAACTATTATTCGATGGCTAGTGTTAAGCGTGACATATTACCTTGCTTTCCGTGCTTTTGGAATAGAGGCCAAATGGCCTGAAGTAGGTATAATTCCGATAATATCTACCTTGATTGGATACATACCGATTTCGGTCGGTGGAATTGGAACTGTGGAATTATGTGCAGTATATCTGTTCTCCTTAATTTCAATTGATAGGGTTTATGTAATAGATGTTTATATATTTATCAGATTCATCACGTATTTACAGGCAGGTGTCATTCTCGGTTTGTGTACCTGGCAATTCAGAAGGGCACGGACTCTTTAGTGAGGATGTTCACCAATTCCTATTGCTCCGTGATACTAACGAGCGTACAGAGGGGCTCGGAGAAAACGCGGCTCTCTCTAAATTCCATTCGGCTGCCATCAGCGATTTTCTTTCACATAGGAGATCTACATGCGTCCCAAAATAGTACTATTTAATCCGATACCTTCGACGATCAGCCGCCGCAAGGGAGTCTTGCCGCTCGCATTGCTCTCTATTGCAAGGGGGCTGGATGTGGGAAAATATGAGATCGTAATCATTGACGAAGCGGTTGAAAGCTTCCCGGAAGAAATTGTGCAGGACGCCCTATGCGTTGGCATCAGCGCCATGATAGGCTATCAGATAAACAGTGCGCTCAAAGTTGCTAAACGTATCCGCAAACTATATCCAAAAGTCCCTCTTGTATGGGGCGGCTGGCATCCTTCCATTCTACCCGAGGAGACAGCAGCCAGTGATTTTGTTGACTATGTCATTCGCGGTCAGGGAGAAATCACTTTTTACGAACTGATAAACGCCTTGGAAGGAAATAAGACCTTAGATAGTGTTTTAGGGTTGACTTATAAGGTCAATGGAAACGTAAAATCAAATCCTGGCAGACATTTATCTGATCCAAATGCATTCCCTCCATTGCCATATCATCTGATAAATATGAAAAAATACATCCATGCGAGTGAATTCGGCGCCAGGACGGTCACTTATCTTTCGAGCATTGGATGTCCGTTTAGCTGCGGTTTCTGTGCAGAACAGGTAGTTTACGGAAAACGTTGGTTGCCACTAAGCCCTGAGCGGGTGATATCCGATTTCAAGTACCTCAAAGAGCAGTATAAGATCGATTCTATAATAATTAACGATAGCAATTTTTTTACTAATGAGAAACGTGTTGTTGAAATATGTGAACATATGATGAGTGAAGAGTTGAATCTAAAATGGGGGAATGCTAACGGCAGAACAGATCAATTGGCAACATTTGAAAGGAAAACATGGCAGCTCATGTGCGATAGTGGCCTTCAATGTATTCTCACCGGCGCCGAGACTTATGATGATGGTATTCTTGAGATTATCAACAAAAAAGCGACTATTGACGATACTATCAGGCTGACCCATATTGCCAATGAGTTTGGAGTTAAGATTAAATTCTCCTTCATGATAGGCCTACCGATAGAGAATAGACAAATATCGGTGAATGAGGAGTTTGATAGTGTTATAGACTTTATCAACCAGCTTTATGATGTTAACAATAAGAACCATTTTCTGCTATTTTTATACACACCTTTCCCAGGTACACCGTTGTACATAAAATCCATTGAACTAGGATATAAAGGTCCGGATAGTCTAGAAGCCTGGGGATGTTTTCTCGAAGGATTGAATCATGCGTCTACGCCTTGGACAAACATGGCTGTGGCAGAGAAGGTGTATCAAGTAAATTTCTATTTCCCTTTCATAAGCAACTCGGCCTTCGATATCATAAATCAATATCCACGTGTTGTAAAATGGATGCTGCTTCCATTTGAACGAATGCTCTATTTGGTTATGAAATTTAGAATTAAGCACAAATTCTTTGATTTGCCCGTAGAGTTCAACATGATTAAGCTCATATTCAAACTTTTGAAGAGGAAGATCTGAATGAAAACGAGATAGTCCCGGAGGCCATCCGGCAGTATTGGCAGGCCGGAGTCAAAATCTCGTTTGAAGCGGCGCTCTGAAGGACCCCTGTGACCAGTTACCCTTCATCAGTATCCCAACACCTCTCCAACCAATTTCACGTGGATACGGCCTCTTTTTCTGTGGCCTTCGATGATGCTCCACATGTTGCAGATACGTTCAGCCGACCGGCAGTCGATGCACAATCCGTTGCCCGTGCAGGGTGCTGCGACGCCGAGGCGAATCGCGTTGATCGGCGCGGCATAGTATTTAACCCTGGCGATGGCCGAATCCAGGTCGGGGGCCACTTTATTCATTCCGACCACGAGGATCACCTTGTCGGGACCGAACATCATGGCCGCCACACGGTTTCCCAGGCCGTCCAGGTTGACCAGTCTGCCGTCCAGGGTGATGGCGTTCGAACTGGCTATCATTACGTCCGCGTTGAGCCCCTTGCGCCTCGCTGCCAGGCTTTCCTGAGGCGTAAGCCCGTGCTGGAAAGGATCGACGATCTTCACTTCCGGCAAAGCGGCTATTCTTTTCCACAGTCCCATCGAAGCGGTGGTAATCGAACCGCAGCGATAAACGACCGCCCCATGCGGGATCATTGCCAGCACCTCCTCGAGCGCCTGGGCGGCACTGGCCGCATAACTGCCTTCCATGCGCCGTTTCTCGAGGTTTTGAATAATTTGCTGCGCGGTTCTTTCGTTCCAGCTTATCTGGTTTTTATCCATCTTCAACCTCCCTTTAAAATAACTCCTTTCGGTTCTATCGCTTCGCGACGAACAGGGGGAAAAAATTCCTCTTGGTTCTATCGCTTCGCGACGAACTCCCACTCGTCTCCGTGCGGGGCCGTGCTAACCTGGAGGTGCCCCATCCATTGCCGATCGTTCTGTTTCGGGTAATCCTCCCTGTAATGCGATCCCCGGCTTTCGACCCTCCTGATAGCTCCTTCGAGAATAAGGCAGGCCGCTCTTGCAGCCGAACGCAGCTCAATGGCACCGACTTGGGCCGGGGTCAGTGTTTTTTTGCTTCCCGGCCCGGAAAACGAGAAGCCCCCCATGATTTCCCGCATATTGCCCAAAGCTCGCGAAAGCCCCGCCTGGTTTCTCACTATCCCCCCCTCTTCCCACATAATTTTGCGGATCCGGTCCAGAAGACCGGTTTCGCCACACCGAATGCCCTCAAGGGCCCCGAACTGTTCATCGAGCCGCCTCAGGACAGATCGGCGCTCTTCTGCGCCGCTCCCCTTGGCCCAATCGGCCGATGAATTCCCGGCCCGTGCTCCGAATACCAGGGTTTCGCTAAGAGCATTGCCTCCCATCCTGTTGGCGCCGTGCAGTCCACCGGTGACCTCTCCGGCCGCGAAAAGCCCCGGAACAGAGGCCTCCCCCTTGCCGTCGATTTTTACTCCACCCATGGTATGGTGGGCCGCCGGGGCTATGCGAAGAGGACGGGTGAGCGCCCCGCGGCGATCTCCAAGTATAATCCGCATCGAGGCTGAGAAGGGATCGCTTTGCCATTTTTCCTCCGTAACGTCCCTCAGATCAAGGAAAATCCCCTGGCCGTTTCGATAAATTTCCTGAAAAAGCGCCAGTGAGAGGCGGTCCCGAGCCCTTTCCGCCGCAGGGCGTTCATCTATAGCGTATTTTTTGAGAATATCTTCGCCGCCCTCATTTACAAGTAGACCGCTGTCAGCCAGCCTTGGCGGAATCACCAGGGGCGCGTGTCCGGGTTCGGCAAGGCATACCGGATAAAACTGCACGAATTCGACGTCCTGGAGGAGCGCTCCGGCCTCAATCGCCAATGTCCATCCATCCCCCAGCATCCGCCCCGGGTTGTCGTGGCGAAAGTAGAGCGCGGCAGCCCCGCCGGTTGCCAACACCACTGCCCCGGAACTGAACGCGACAAGCTCACCTGATCGCCGTGCAAAGCCCGTAAGGCCCGCCACTCCGTTTTCTATCACCAGGCCGGTGGCCGTCAGGTTTGGCATGAACCGCGTCCCCAACTCCCTGTTTTTTCTGAGCAGGCAGTGCACTATCTCCTCACCCATGACAGGAGGGCGGCCTTTGGCGAATAGATATCCATGCCGCACTTCAGCCTGGATCCCCCACCTCATAAGTTCACCCAGCCTCTCAGGGGCCTCTTCGCACAGAATTTCGGCAAGAACTGACTGATTTATTCCACGGCCTGCCTGAAGAGTGCGCTCCAGATGTCCGGCCGCTCCCGAACTCTGAGCACCCCCCATCACGCCGGCGCTCAACCCGGTACAGGTGGACTTGCCTGGCTCTGCCTTGGAGACCACAAGAACATCAAGCCCGGCTTCCCGCGCCGATATGGCAGCCCTGAGGCCGGCGGCCCCGCTGCCCAACACCAGAACGTCGCAAGCAACATGTTCCATATGCCCACCATCTTGCCGAGCCATGAAGCTGACCCTTTGATTGCTCCAGTACTAAGGCACCAGAACTATTTTGCCGAACATCTGACCCCGCTGCATAATCTCATACGCGCGCCTGCCCAGGCTAAGAGGAATCACTTCGCCGAGGACGGTCTTGATCCTGCCGCTCCACAGCAAGCGGGTAACATCTCGAAAGTCCTGCGGACCGCCCATCGTGCTCCCGATAAGGCTTATCTGCTTGCCGAATATCCTGCGGACGTCGATTTCGACCTGCGGACCGCTGGTGTTTCCAACGATCACTATCCGGCCTCCTCTCGCCGCGACGGCCATGCTGATGTTAAGGGTAGCCGCGCCTACGTTGTCCACCACAAGATCCACCCCGCGGTTTGCGGTGAGTCTCCGGATCTCCTTGCCCCAATCGGTCACGGAGCGGTCGATCGCGAAATCAGCGCCCAATTCGCGGGCTTTTTCCGCTTTTTCGGCGTTGCTCGCCACCACGAAGACGGTGGCCCCTGCCATTTTGGCGATTTGTATGGCTGCGCTGTTGACCCCTCCACCGGCGCCGACTGCCAGCACGGTTTCGCCGGCCTGCAGTTTTCCCCTCTTTATCAGCATCCGCCAGGCCGTGAGGGTGACCAGGAGAGGAGCGCAGGCTTCGGGGAAATCAATGTCGTCAGGCATTCTTACCAGGTTTTTTGCAGGCGCCGTCACATACTTGGCGAACCCCCCGCGAAAATGCTCGCCAATAATCATATACCTGGGGCTCATGGAGTGCTCGCCCCGGCGCGTGAATTCATCTTCGAACGGATTTATTCCATGATCGATCACCACCCCAAGGCCGGTTTCAAATCCGGTTACGCCCTCGCCCAAACCGGCCACAACTCCTGCTATGTCCGCTCCGCCCCAGTGAGGCATCTCAAGATCAAGGCCCGGCCATCCGTGCATGACAAATATATCGAGGTGATTCAGAGCACAAGCTCTGACCTCAACAAGGACCTGGCCTTTGCCGGGAGTGGGATCGGCAACATCTTCGTACCTGAGAACATCGGGACCGCCATGCTGGTGAAAACAAAGGGCTTTCATCTTTTTTGTGATCCTTTCGCCAGTGTATGGTTATTTTTCTGCACAGTGCCTTATCATAGCTAAACTTCATCTACAGTATTTCAAGTACCGCGGGGAAGAAAACGGACATCGGATGTCTAATATCTATTTGCCGGCTGGCCGAGAGGTTTGGCCGATGCCTGAGCATCGGGCATTTGCGCAGCGATTCATATTGAAAAGGCGCCGATGGAGCACTATTATTACCGGCGGAAACAATGGCGGTATTCCTTTTGCAGTACTGGCATGTTAAAGAGTGCTGGTTCAATGGCGGCAAATAATAGAAGCATCAAGGCCTCCCGCGCCAGCCCAACGCACATGATAGACCATCCCGCGGTCGGCCTTCGCGCTACGCGGCGGAGATCGCTCAGGGTTGTTTATAAGTCTATCATACGAGGATTGCGGCAGATGGCTTTTGCTCCCGATTCTCGAGGCCGAAAAAGGGGTGAGTGATGAAAAAGCCCATTGCAAAGAGCCGCGCGCCAAAAAGGAGGACCTTCCGCTGGCTTGTTTTTGGCCTGTTTTCAATTTTCCTCTGCCTTTCCCTTGTGGGGGGCATCGCGGTTTTTGCGTTCTATCTGCAAATCGATCAGTCGCTTCCAAGCGTGGAGGCCCTGAAGAACTATCACCCTCCACTGGTTACCAGCGTATATTCAGCCGACGGTGAACTGATCGGCGAATTCTTTATCGAGCGAAGATACCTGATCCCGCTCGATGAGCTTCCCCCGCATCTCATCAGGGCATTTATCGCAGCGGAGGATACTCGGTTCTACGAGCACAGCGGGGTGGACCTGATCGGAATTCTTCGCGCCACGCTCAAGAACATACAGGCTGGTGAAATCGTCCAGGGGGGAAGCACCATAACCCAGCAGGTCGTGAAATCCCTGCTTCTTACCCCCGAACGCACTTTCATGCGCAAAATCAAAGAGGCCGTTCTAGCCCACCGGATCGACAGCAGCCTCAGCAAAAACGAGATTCTCTATCTTTACCTGAACCAGATTTATTTCGGCGCCGGAGCGTATGGGGTAGAGGCGGCTGCCAGGGCCTATTTTGACAAACACGCGAGTGAGCTGGACCTTGCGGAAGCTTCCCTTCTCGCCGGGTTGCCCAAAGCTCCCAACCGCTTTTCACCGATTCATCATTTCTCTGTGTCACGCGAAAGGCAGCGTTACGTTTTGCAGAGGATGGTGGATTCGGACTTCGTTAGTTTCGATGAGGCCCGCAAGGCTTTGGCAAAGCCGCTGCAGATCGCAAAGGGCAAGCGCTGGGCGCTTAAAAAGATGGATTATTTCACCGAAGAAGTCCGCCGGCAGGCTGAGACTCGCTTCGGGCGCGACATGCTCTATAAAGAGGGGCTTATTATCCAGACGACCCTGGACCTCAAGGCGCAGCGAATCGCGGAAAGAGCGCTCGACCAGGGCCTTCGCGAGCTTGATAAACGGCATAAACAGTATCGCGGGCTGCACGGCAATGTCCCACAAGATGATTGGCCGAGCGCTGTTCGAATCCTTAGTCAATCCAATGGAGATTTGGAAGAAGGCAAGGTGGTGGCAGGGCTGATAGAGCAATTTGATGTCAAATCCGGGACAATTTCTGTGGACCTCGGTACAGCAAAGGCGTTGATCCCCCAGTCGGGTTGGCAATGGGTACAGGTTTCCAATAAACGCGCCGAGAAGATTTTCCGTAGCGGCGACGTGCTCAGAGTCAAACTGGGCAGGCGGCAGGCACAAGATGTCTGGATTGCCGGCGTTGAGCAGGACCCCGGGATGGAAGGCTCGCTGATGTCCATTTCACCGGTTACCGGCCGAGTCATCTGCATGGTGGGAGGGCGCAATTTCGAAAAGAGCCAGTTCAACCGGTGCACGCAGGC
>Ga0187890_10001039_pt1 | contig 20255 bp, 17 predicted proteins | sample June2016WEW_21_1_FD_133005 | JGI IMG/M metagenome (GOLD analysis project Ga0187890, IMG submission 133005) | Peatland microbial communities from SPRUCE experiment site at the Marcell Experimental Forest, Minnesota, USA - June2016WEW_21_10 | ecosystem: Environmental > Terrestrial > Soil >... | reverse complement strand
TTTTATTTAGATTGATAAAATCATTTCAAATCAGGCATAACTTATTGAATTAAATTTAAATTCATGTTAAATATTTAAGAGATTTAATCCTTAAGAAAAGCAGGAATAAATGAGTGTTTTTGAATATATCGCGTTAGATCAAAAAGGTAACCAGCGCAAGGGCTTTATTGACGCACCGGGCATCGCCGCAGCAAGGCAGAAGCTGCGGGAAGAAAACGTGTATCCCGTTGAAATTAATCAGGCGGCAGGCAAAAAAGAAAATGCATTATCCGGGGCTTTAAAGATTAATCTATGGGAGAGGGTTTCCGCCGGAGAGGTGTCCGTATTTACCCGTCAGCTTTCCACTCTTTTAGGCTCAGGAATGCCACTGGTGCCTTCACTTTCCATACTGATGCAACAAGCGCAGAATCCCCTTTTAAAAAAATCCCTTGCGCAAATACGCGAACAGGTCAATGAAGGCAAGAGCCTTACAGAAGGCATGTCGGAGTTCCCTCAAATTTTTCCGCCTTTTTATTTAAATATGGTCAGGGCCGGAGAAGCATCCGGAACAATCAATCTGGTCCTGGAGCGGTTGGCAGATTTCAGTGAAAATCAGCAGGCCTTAATAAGTAAGATAAAGTCAGCCATGTATTACCCCATAGTTATGCTGTTTATGGGAACTGCCGTTATTTTTCTTTTGATGACTTTTGTTGTGCCCAAAATTACGGGCATTTTCGCCGATATGCATCAAACCCTGCCCATGGTAACAACGATTTTGGTTATGGTCAGCAACTTTTTAAAATCATTCTGGTGGCTTATATTGATTCTTCTGGCCGTTTCAATTGCCGCTTTAAAATACATGAAAGACGGAACGGAAACGGGAAGGCGCATATGGGACAACGCCAAACTAAAAATCCCACTATTTGGACAAATTAACCGCAAAATTGCGATTGCCAGATTCTGCCGGACGCTGTCCACTCTATTGCAAAGCGGCGTCCCGCTTCTATCGGCGATGGATATAGTCCGCAATATTGTGAACAATATTATTATCGGCGAAGCAATCCGTCAGGCCGCCAAGGATATAGAAGAAGGCAAGGGGCTTTCCGGTCCTCTGTCGCAAAGCGGCATGTTTCCTCCTCTTGTGACGGAAATGATTGCCGTTGGAGAACAAAGCGGCACGCTGGAAAAAATGCTCAACCGCATAGCCACGGCTTACGAAAATGAGTCTCAGGCCAATATTATGATTATGACTTCGCTTCTGGAGCCGATAATGATATTGGTAATGGGACTTGTGGTCGGCTTTATTGTCGTCTCTATTTTACTGCCGATATTTGAAATGAACCAGTTGGTGAGGTAAACAGCATTGTAAAAAAACCATATGCTGCGCTTAGCCGCATCCTTCGTCAGGAGCGACCTGCAAAAAAGTAGGCGTCATTCCTCAAGATTTGCACGCCTTGCCTCTGGCTTTTTTACAATGCTGTTCTAAATACGGCAAAACCGCGTTAACGAGCGCGCGAAATTAAACAATAAAAAAAGAGGTTGGTTATGAAACTTTTCAGTCGGAAGAAAAACAGGCAGGCAGGTTTTACTTTAATAGAACTGATGGTGGTTATCGTCATTTTAGGCGTGCTCGCCGGTCTGATCATCCCCCGCATTATGGGTCGTCCCGACGAGGCAAGACAGGCGAAAGCCAGAATACAAATGGAAGCTCTGGAATCGGCGCTGAAACTTTACAAACTCGATAATGGCAGCTATCCCACAACCGAACAGGGTTTGAACGCTCTGGTGGAAGCCCCTACTGTTGGAAACATTCCTAAAAACTGGCGTCAGGGAGGCTATCTGGAAAAAAGCAAAGTGCCCAAAGACCCATGGGGAAATGATTTTATCTATCTAAGCCCCGGCAACCACGGCGATTTTGATTTAACTTGCCTTGGCGCAGATGGAGAACCTGGCGGTGAAGGTGTTAATAAAGACATCAATAATTGGGAAAGTGAATAAGCAGGGTTTTACGCTTGTCGAAATATTGCTGGTAATCATCCTTATCGGAGTGGTTCTGGTATTGGCCGTTCCCTCCATAAGGGATGTTCTGACCGGCGATAACCTCAAGAAGGCTTCGCGTCAATTTATAGCAATGGAAAGAAAATTGCACGTTGAAGCTGTCAGGGATCAGATAACCTACATCCTTTGCATTGACCTGCCCAATTCCGCCTATTGGGTTATTACCTCAGACATGACGCCGGAAAAACAGGATGAAATAAAAAAACGTCCGCTGCATTTGCCCTCAGATGTCGTTATCATGGACATTGTAGACGAAAATAATCAAAAAACATCAGTGGGGGAGGCAAGGCTTTATTTTGGAAAGAAGAATATCTGTTCTCCCGCCATAATCCATCTGGCATATGAAGAGGACAGAATGACGATAGTGATAAATCCCTTTCTTGGCGTGACGGATATTTACGATAAATATGTTGATATTTCCATGAGCGGTTCCGGGCAATACATTCCCAGATAATGGACAACGGCATGAAACTAAAAAAAGCAAAAGGTTTCACTCTCATGGAAGTGATGATCGCCATCGCGATTCTGGCTATCGCGCTCGTCTCCATCTTTCAATTGCAGTCACAGAGCATTTCCATGTCTACTGATTCACGTTTTATGACCACAGCGGCTCTGCTTGCCCAAAGCAAAATGGTGGAGATAGAAACAGCTTCTACTTTATCCGACAAAAGCGACGATGGAGACTTCGGTCCCGATTATTCTCAATATACATGGCATCTGGAAATCAGCGATACCCAATTGCTGCAGTTCAAGAAAATTGAAGTCACGGTAACCAACAAATTATTTATCCGTCGCGGAACCTATAAACTTGTTCTTTACAAAAAGGCGGGAACGTAACTTATGACCAGCCGGTTTATGAAAAATATTAATAGCAACGGGGTTTTTCAACAGCTCCATAGCGGATTTACACTGATCGAGATATTGATTACCATCTTTATTCTTGGTCTGGTTATGGCCACTGTTTACGTCTCCTATAGCGGCATTTTAAAAACAGCCCATCAGATGGAGGAAGAACGCAATATATATAAAATGGCGCGCGCGTCCATGGACAGGATGATTACTGATTTATCATCTCTGCAACCATCGGCAGGTTACTTTGACCTGCGCGCCGAGAAAAAAAAGTTTGACAACCGCGAATTTCATTCCATTTCTTTCTGGTCGGCTTCCCATCTGGCCTTTGGCCAAAGTCAAGAAGAAGGATGTCCGGCCGCGATCAGTTACTACGTGCAGGAGGATGACGACGGTAAAAGTTTTTCTTTGTGGAGAGCCGATGTGTACGGCTCCAAACCGGATAAAACAAAAATTGCGAACGGCGGATTTATCATTTGTAAAAATGTGGATACCTTCAAGTTGACATTTTATGATTCCGCAGGCTTAGAAACAGATCTATGGGATTCCTCTTCAAAAGAGGGAAACCAGTCCGGCAAGGTGCCCGCGGCAGTAAAAATAGAGCTTTTTCTGGTCAATTCAAATGATCAGGAAAAACCTTACAAATTTATGACAAAGATATTTTTACCGGCTAATCAATAAACGACATGAAAAATAAAACCCTTAATAATCGCGGAATCGCGCTGATCACGGTAATATTGATTATCGCTATTTTAGTGGCTGTCGTTATTGAATTGAACCGCTCATCCCGCGCGGATATCTACGACGCGGCCAACGTAAGCGACGGCATAAAATTAACTTATATCGCCAAATCCGGTTTTTATGGAGCGGCCGCCGTGTTGACTACTTCCAAAAACAATTACGACACCTTGCGCGACGACTGGGCGCACATGGAAACAATATCCCTGCAATCCACTACTCTTTTTACGGACGGTTATTTTATCGCCAGGATTGAAGATGAAACCGGTAAAATTCCTCTGAATAAGGTAGTTTATGAAAATGGATATTATAAGATGCTTCTGAGGCTGCTTGAGCAGCCGGAATTCGGACTTGATGAAAGAATAGCGACAGATATAGCCGATTCCATCGTAAGCTGGATTTCCTCCGCTGATAATCCAGCAGACGACGCTTATTACGCTTCTTTAAATCCACCTTATGAACCGAAAAACGCTCCAATTGATTGCATTGAAGAATTGCTTATGATAAAGGGAATAACCAAGGAAATTTATTACGGAACAAAAGAAAAACCATCATTGGCGCAGTACGTTACCGCGGACAGCGATGATGGAGCGATAAATGTCAACACCGCGCCGAAGATGATTTTGCGTTCCCTTGCTGAAGGAATCAGCCCGGATCTGGTCGATAAAATGGATGAATACCGCACAAATGAAGGAAATGATTTATCCGGCACCAAGTGGTTTCAGAATATGGCGGGGGTGACGATCGATCCGGAATTGCTTCTTACGGTAAACAGCACTTATTTTAAAATTATATCCACGGGACAGATGAGCAATATGGCGAAAACCATAAGCGGAATTGTAAAAAAATCAGGCAATAAATCTGTTCAGACAATTAAATGGAGGCAGGATTAATGCCGCAAACCGTCCTAGGTCTGGATATCGGCACAAACACAATTAAAGCGATTGTGTTAACCTCTAAAGGTTTAACCGGCGGTCGCATTATTGCCGCCCGGAGTCTGGATATCAACGCCTGCGGAGGAATTGAAGCGGCATTAAAAAAACTGGCGGAAGATAAAACTTTTTCCAATATTCCCTGCTGTATTTCTTTATCGCTTACAGACATAATGTTCAGGCAGGTCAATTTGCCTTTTCGCGATGACAATAAAATCAGAAAAACATTAGCCTTTGAATTGGAACCCCTCATCCCTATTCCCATAGAAGAAGTGGTGGCCGATTACCTGATGATTCCCCGCGACGGACTCCTTGTGGCCGCGCTCACCAAAAAAAGCGTCCGCGACTGGATAGAAAAAGTAGAAGGAATCCTGGGAGAGGTATCCATAATTGATGCCTCCCCCACCGCTCTGGCTGCCCAGATAATAGACAATAAAAAGACGCCTGTTTGCGGAATCATTCTGGATATCGGACACGATTCAACAACGGCAACATTTTATGAAGACGACGCGATTGTTCATGTACGTCCTCTGGCTTTTGGTGGCAAACATATAACAGCGGCATTAGCGGCGGATTGTTTTGTGGATATGGATAGGGCCGAACAATTGAAAATCAGAAAGGATTATCCCGAACCGGCAGCCAATGCAGGCTCTGTGTGCCGCAATTTTTGTTTAGAATTGAGAAATACTATCGAGTATATGAAGCTAAACGGCGTGCTGCAAAATGAGCCTGCGCAAATTATGACGACAGGCGGAGGGTCGTTATTCATTCCCCTGCGAAAAGAAATCGAGAATTATTTTTCCTGTCCCGTGGAAGCTCTTGATCTCGTCCGGTCCAAACAACTGGACATTGAAGAAACTGTCGAAAGTCAATTCGACCCGCAAATAATGAATACGGCAATTGCCGCCGCAATGAGGATTTCCGCGGGCAGAAAATCTTTTAATTTCCGGAAGGGGGAGTTCGCAGCCAATAACGCAAGCTTTAACTTCAAAGAGCATTTAAAATGGGCGGCTTGGGTTGCCGGAATAATTATTCTCCTGGCTATTGTCAATCAGTTTCTCGACTATGGCCTGAAAACTCAACACCTTAATAATATTAAAGAACAAATTGCTCATATTTTCAAGAACAACCTTCCCGAAGCCAGGGGCATGATTGATCCGGTGCAGCAGCTTAAAACAAAGCTTGCGGAAAACAAAAAAACTTTTGGTTTTTACGAGGGGTTGCCGGAAATAACGACTGTTGATTTATTGAAAGAAATTTCGGGCATGATTTCGCCTTCTCTTAATATCGTTATTACCGATTTAAATTACGAAAACAGCATTGTTTTAATTAAAGGCGAGGCAAAAGCTATTGATGATGTTTCGGCAGTCAAAAATGATCTTTTGAAATCCATATATTTTAAGAACGTAACAATAGGTTCGACCAGCCTTACCAAAGATGGCGGCAAAGTTGATTTCAACCTGAGGATTGAAGTTAAATGATAAAAACATTCTGGAATAAATTAGACAAAAAACAGCAGAACCTTACCGCCGGCGCGGCGATATTTGTTTTGATCGTCCTGATTCTGCAAATAGCTGTTTTTCCTTTCTGGGATGCTAAAGAAAAACTGGCGAAAGCAATAAAGATCAATCAAAAAAAACTGAGCGAAATAAATGAACTCTCAACCGAGTTTGCTACGCTTACGGCAAAGACAGCCGCAATAAAAAGCACTGTTTCCTCGCGCGGAGCTGATTTTACTTTATTCTCTTATCTGGAAAAAAAGGCGACACTGGCAAATGTCAGGGGAAGAATAAAGTACATGAATTCTTCAAAAGGAATGCAATCAGCTTCTTTTGAAGAATCATTAATTGACATGAAACTCGAAAAAATTACCATTAAACAGCTTACAGACTTTTTGTATTATGCCGAATCACCGGCGGATTTAGTAAGAATAAAAAAGATTGCCATAAACAAAATGAAAGAAAGCCCCGAATACTTAAACGCACAGATACAAATATCCTCTTTGCAACCACTGAATCAACAACCAAGGGGCAAGTAACAACATGAACATGCTGAAAGAAAAAACGTTATGGTTCACACTCTACGGCATATTTATTACTTTAGTATTTTTGTATCTGCTTTTCCCCTCGGATATTGCCAGAAGCAGGCTGGAAGAAGCGGCAAATTCTTCTGATCTTATTTTAAAGATGGATTCATTGCGGCCGGCTTTGCCTTTTGGTTTTAAAATAAAAAAAATAAACATAAGTTCATCGCCTGCAAATATATACTTTCAGGGCGATCTGCTCGATCTGCAATTTAATCCGTTTAATTTTTTTAAAAAAAATAAATATATCGGCCTCTCCGGCAGCGCTTATGGAGGCAATTTTTCCGGACGCTTCGGGCTGGCTTCTTTTTCTAAAATTTATCCGCCGGAAGAAGGCAGATTAAAATTTCAAAATATTGATCTGGCCAGATATTCTTTTATCAGAACGTTGATGGGCAGAGAAATTACAGGGAAAGCAAGCGGCAATTGGACGCATGCCTTTAATAACGGCGGACCGGGAAGAAATCTTTCCGGAACATTCGCGCTTTCTCTGACCAAAGGAAGTTATTCCCTGACCGAACCATTTCTTGGACTAAACAGAATTGATTTTGATCGCGGCGAAATTAATGCCCAGCTTAAAAATGGCGTGATCAGACTGGAAAAATTGCAGATATACGGTCCGCAGGTAGATTGTTTCTTAAACGGTGAAATAACGCTTGCCGACGATTTTAAAAACAGCCAGCTTAATCTAAACGGCGAGATGGCGATATCAGACAAGAAAACGGTTAAAATGAAATTCACTATCGGCGGAACATTGATCAATCCGGTATTCCGCTATATTTAATGGCAAAGATTATGTGGCTTAAAATAACGCAAATTATAAAAGAACGCTGGAAAGAAATGATGAACATCAGTGCCATTGGGGCAAAGGATGTTAATTCATTAAAGTCACTTTTAATCATTCTGGCAATAACAATATTGTCTTACGAAGCAACAGATCTCTTTTATAAAATCATCAGTTTCCCCCTTATTAATTATACAGCCACCGTTAAAAGTAATGGGGTGACATCTGCTGTTAAAGATAATCACCAGCGCAACGCTCTTCAGGATTACGATATCATCACCGGGCGTAATTTATTTCTTTCGACGCTGAAACCGGCGAGCGGCAATCAGTCCGAAGGAGGACTTTTCGATTCCGATCAGAAGACTACTGATTTTGATTTGAAAGGAACAGTAGCCTGCAATTCCTCTTTCGGTTTTATTGTTGTCGAAGAACGAGGCAATCACAAACAAAAATTATACAAGCTGGGGGACAAGATCGGCCAGGATAAACTGATTAAAATAACGCGTAATACAGCGACATTAAAAAATGGCGTACGGGAAACACTGTTAAAAATAAAAGAAACCATGGAAGGCCCTTTGCTCCCTAACTCATCAGGCGCTGGTAGAAACAACGCTATTCCGGGGAATTATACTTTGAATAAAAAATCGGTAAATGAAAACTTAAGTGATTTGAAGTCGCTGACAAATCAGGCTGTTGTGCGTCCTTTTTTAAATAATGGCGTACAGGAAGGATACACTATTTCGAATATTGCTCCCAATAGTCTCTATGAAAAGGCCGGCATTCAGAATGGTGATATAATAATTGATATTAATAACAACCGGATGCAAAATGCCAGCGATATACTCCAAGTGTTGAATTCTATGCAGTCCGGCAGCAGTATGGACTTGAATGTTAAGAGAAACGGCAAGATTGAAACTATTCATTATTCTTTTGAATGATCTGATCAGGAGAGTGTATTGACATGTATGCTGATTATTTTGGTTTAAAAGAAAATCCTTTCAGTTTATCGCCGGAACCGCGCTATTTGTTCCTGAGCGAACAGCATCGGGACGCTTTGAATTGCCTTATTTACGGCATTAAAGAAAAAAAAGGTTTTGTTTTAATTTCCGGCGGTATCGGACTGGGGAAGACCACAATTTGCCGCAGCCTGCTTGCCTCTATGGATGATTCAGTGGAAACTGCGCTGATTTTCAATACGGCCATTTCTGAGCTTGATTTACTGGAAACGATTCTCAGTGAATATGGTATTGTTATAAAAAACAGTGCCGGAAATAAAAAGTACTATATTGACGCTTTAAATGAATTTTTACTGGATAATTTTGCCGCAGGAAAGACAACCGTGCTCTTAATTGACGAAGCGCAAAATCTTTCTCGCGGTGTTCTCGAACAAATACGAATGCTTTCCAATCTGGAAACCGAGACGGAAAAGCTCATTCAGATAGTTTTAATCGGTCAGCCGGAACTGACCAATACTTTAATGCTTCCGGCGCTTAGGCAGTTAAACGAAAGAATCACGGTAAGATATGATCTTAAGCCTTTTTCACCCAAGGAAGTAAGCGATTATATACATCATCGTCTGGTAGTCGCTCAGGGTCCCGGCTCTATAAAATTTACGGAAAGAGCCCTGGACCTTATTTATGTCTTCTCTGAAGGCATTCCCCGCCGGATTAACGCTCTTTGCGATAGAGCATTATTAATTGCCTATACAAAAAATGTAAATGAAATTGACCGAAAAATTATCAAACTGGCGGTTCACGATATCGGCCTTAATTATTTTCAGAAAACAATGAGTGACGGCAGAAAAATATGGTTGCGCCTGACAACCTAGCTTTTACCGGAAATCCTTGACCAAAGGAATATTATGAGCTACATAAACGACGCATTACTTAAAGCGCAAAAAGAGAAGAAATCACCTTACGCGGCTTATGAGACGATACTGTCGGCTTCCGGTAAAAATATTAACAGGCCGCGAAAAAGGCTTTTCCTGACAGGAATATTGATATTTCTTTTCTGGATGGCGGGAATAATTGTTCTGCTATATTGGCATGGAGAAAAAAAGATGCCGGCAGCGGCGCCTTTGAGAGTCTTGCCCGCTCAAAATGTTATCCCGGCAAAGCCGCAAATTGTTAAAAAAACGATAACAGACAACAAAAATGAGACCGGGTTAAATAAAAAAATAATCTTTGCAAAGGTTAAAGCCGGACAGGAATTTGCTGATTCCAGAATTCTTTACGCACAAGCCGTTAAAAAGCAGCAAGAAGGACATTTAGAAGAGGCAAAACGTCTATATAGGAAAATTATTAAAATTGATCCGCGAAATATACAGGCATTAAATAATCTGGGCGTGATTTATATGAATAAAAAATCATACAAATGGGCGATTATCCGTCTGAATGACGCGATTAAGGTTAAATACAATTACCCTGACGCCCATTATAATCTGGCCTGTCTTTATGCGCAAAAAAATGATGCGGCACGAAGCCTTTCATATCTGAGAAATGCCATTGGTTTTAACCCGGAAGTTCGAAAATGGGCAAAAGATGATGGCGATCTGAAGGTTTGGGCTGATTTGCCAGAATTTAAAAAACTACTGGAGAAAAAATAAAATTAAGATGAAAACTTTACATTCTTTTGTTTTAAAACCAGGTCTGTTTTCAATTGGCATAATCGCACTGATAATAATGTTTTGTGTTTACGGATCGGCATTTGCGGCCCGTCTTGCCGGCACTGATGAAAATGTTAATACAACGACCGAGACGGCCGATACTACTAAGAAAATCATCGAGGCTGCTGGGGCTAAACAGGACGTCACTTCCATAAAGCCGGAAAATGAAGTTAAACAAGACGATACAATACAAGAATCCGGAACTATTAAAGAAGAGAAACAACCCGCCCATTCCGTAAAAAAAGAAGATTCTAAAAAATATGTAACCATTGATTTTGACAACGTTGACATAGGCGTGCTGGTAAAGTTTGTCAGCGAACTTACCGGAAAAAATTTCATTATCGATGATAAAGTCAAAGGCAAGGTCACCGTCATATCCCCTAAAAAAATCCCTGTCAGCGATGTCTATAAAGTTTTTCTTTCTGTTCTGGAGGTTAACGGGTTTACAGTCGTCCCCGCAGGCAATATGATCAAAATCGTTCCAGCGTCCCTGGCAAGGGAAAAGAGCGTGGAGACAAGGATAAAAAATGAACCCGGCGCGCCGGATGACCGTATGGTTACCCAGATAGTTTCGCTGGAACGCGCCAACCCCGATGAAATAAAACGTGTTCTGGATCCTATTATTTCCAAATCCAGTTCGGTGATTTCTTATCCTCCGGCCGGCATTCTGGTTATTACCGATTACTTGTCCAACATAAAAAGGCTGCAGGAAATCATACTTTCGCTTGATGTCGAAGGCGCGGGAGATCAGATATCCTATATTCCGTTGAAAAACGCTTCCGCTTCGGAAGTCGTAAAATCCCTGACCGCCATCTATCAACAGCGTCAGGCCAAAACAACTGCGATTAAATTCGTCGCGGATTCGCGCACAAACTCGATAATCATTCTAGCCAGCGTCGCAGATACGGAAAGCGTGCATAAACTGATCGCGATGATGGATAAAGACGTGCCGCGCGGCGATTCCAACATTCAGGTCTATTACCTGCAAAACAGCGTTGCCGAAGACCTGGCAAAAGTTCTCAACAGCATTAAAGATTCAAGCACGGCCGCAGCCGCAAACACGGCGGCAAGCGCGGCGGGAGCGCAGAAAGCTGTGGCACCCGTTATTTCCAAAAATGTCCAGGTTGTCCCGGATAAGGCAACCAATACACTGGTTATCATGGCCGAACGCGAAGACTATAAAGTTCTGGAAAACATTATCAAGCAGCTTGATGTGCCGAGAGCCATGGTTTATATTGAAGCTTTGATTATGGAAGTCAATGCCAATAAAGATTTTCAACTGGGCGTTGAATGGCGCGGAATGAAACAAGTGAACGACACGACAGGCGCCTTTATCGGTTCCGGCGGCGCGGGCACTTCAACAAACCCGGGCGCTTACAGTATTATTGATAGTATAGTTACACCAGCCACGTCGACAACGTCGACAACGTCAACAACTTTCCCGAATGGTTTTTCCCTGGGAGTTCTCGGCACCGGTATTACCATCGGCGGTATTACCTTTCCGACAATCGGCGCTGTCATTCAGGCATACAAGACGGATCAAGACGTATCCATTTTATCGACCCCGCAGATAATGACACTGGATAATGAAGATGCAGAAATAAATGTCGGCGAGAATGTACCTTATATCACTCAGCAGCAATCATCTACAACAAGCACAGCTGTTAATTATAATACGTATGAATATAAAGATGTTGGCGTGATCATGGATATTACACCGCATATCAACCAGGAGAACTTTATTCGTCTGAAAATATCGCTGCAGTCCACGAAACTCACATCCGCCGCCACTTCCACAACACCAACCACTTTAAAAAGAACGGCAAAAACTACAACAGTGGTCAAAGATAACGAAACAATCGTTATGGGTGGTCTGGTGGGAGACAGTACGGAAGACGATGTATATAGAGTACCGCTGTTGGGAGACATTCCTTTTCTGGGCTGGCTTTTCAGAACACATTCCAATACACGGGAAAAAACAAACATGTATGTCTTTTTAACACCGCATATTGTCCGTACCAAGCAGGATGCCGATAAAATTTACCAGGGAAAAAGAGGAGAGATGGGAGAAGTCGTGGAAGGCATCATCAAGCTCAATGAAAAAACATTGGAGCAAAAGCCACAAAGCGAACCTAAACCGGCTGAAAATAAAGTTCCCGACAAACCATAACTTACGGCAGAGGTCATCAATGTCCAGAATTCATACGGCCTTAAAAGCCTCTTCCAAAAAAGACAATAATTCCTCCGCCCCCAAAAAGGAACAAATGTCCGCTCTGGATGAAAAATTAATTTCCGCCGGAGTATCCAGAGAAATTTTAGCTGAAGCGCATAGTGATCAGGTAAGAAACAGCAGCGGTTTTTTTGATCATCTCATCCGGAAAAAAGCTATTGGTGAAATTCACCTGCTTAAAATTCTTGCCGAGCATTTCGGGCTTTCCATCAGGCCGGAACTGCCTGTGGAAAGCATCAATATTGATTTCACGCAAAACGTATCCATTCAATACTTAAAGAAACACAGGATTGTTCCACTGATCACCTCTCAGGATCCGGTTATCGCGGTAAACGATCCTTCCAACTTCCATCCTGTCGATCATTTGCGGCAAATTCTGAAAAATCCGAATCTGCCTGTCGTCCTTTCCCCGCAGGACGCGATCATGGCGGCAATAAATATGGCTTACGATATGAGCCGCGCTTCAGCCAAAGACTATTTTGAAGAAATGAATGAATCGTCTACCGATGACCTTATTTCGAAGATTGATGAGACAGCCGATCTTCTCGATGAAAACAGTGACGCACCTATTATCAAACTGGTCAATCTGCTGCTCTCCGGAGCGATTAAAGACCGGGCGAGCGATATCCATGTCGAGCCCTATTCCGGCAGCCTGAAGATCCGCTATCGTATTGACGGCATTTTATATGACACTCTCAGTCTGCCGCGGCGAATTCAGTCTCCTCTTGTTTCGCGTATTAAAATCATGGCCAAGCTCAACATAGCGGAAAAACGTCTGCCTCAAGACGGCCGCATTGAAATAAAAATAGCCGACCGCCTCGTTGATATCCGTGTATCGGTAATTCCCACGGCTTTCGGGGAAAGAGTCGTTTTGCGTCTGCTGGACAAAACGGCCAACATACTCATGCTTGCAGATCTGGGTATGCATGATGAACGGATCAAACTTCTCAACAAACTTATCAAATCCCCTTACGGAATAATCCTGGTTACGGGCCCAACCGGCAGCGGCAAAACAACAACGTTATACGCGGCGCTTTCCACAATCAATCATCCGGAAATAAATATTATCACCATAGAGGACCCTATTGAGTATCAGATGGACGGCGTCGGACAAATTCAGGTCAATCCCAAAATAGATCTGACTTTTGCCGCAGGCCTTCGTTCCATCGTCCGTCAGGACCCCGACGTTATCCTGATCGGTGAAATCCGCGACAGGGAAACCGCAGAGATCGCAATTCAATCATCACTTACCGGCCATCTTGTTTTCTCCACCCTTCACACCAATGATGCGGCCAGCGCCATAACCAGATTAATTGACATGGGCATAGAGCCTTTTTTGGCGACTTCATCAATTATCGCAATAATAGCGCAGCGGCTCGTGCGCGTTCTCTGTCCGCACTGTAAAGAAATTTATGTACCCGATGAGGAAACGCTGGACAACCTGGGCTTAAACCGGTCGGTATTGCAAAACAATATATTTTACCGGAAAAAAGGCTGTAACCTGTGCATGCAAACAGGTTTCCGGGGAAGAACAGCCATTTTTGAAATTTTGATCGTTGATGAAGAAATTAAAAGGCTTGTTTTAAAAACATCAGACGCAAACCAGATTAATGAACTGGCTTTGAAACAGGGAATGATAACGCTGCAAAAGGACGGTATTGATAAAGTACTACACGGCATGACGACCACGGAAGAAGTATTGCGCGTAACACGTTCTCTCAATCGCAAGGATGATATCGTATTGGAAATCTAACCCCGGCGGCATTTAACTGGCAACGTAAATAACAGAATCAACGATGATTGAATTTTATAAAATGAGCGGCAGCGGCAATGATTTTATCATTATCGACAACCGCGATTTATCCCTGAACGTGGGCGACCTGCCGGCTTTCGCACGACGGGTTTGCGCACGTAAAATTTCTGTCGGCGCGGATGGTCTTTTTTTAATTGAACCTTCTAAATCCGTTGATTTCAAATGGCAGTTTTTTAATTCCGACGGCTCTGTGGCGGAAATGTGCGGCAATGGCAGCCGCTGCGTGGCGCGTTATGCTTATCTAAAAGGCATCGCTGGAGAAAAAATGTCCTTTGAAACAATCGCCGGTATTATCAGCGCCGAGGTCAAAGACGATGTTATCAAGGTAAAACTGACCGATCCTTCTCCCGTAAGCGCCGAAATTAAAATAGAAGCGGACGGACAAAAGTTTATTCTGGATTGCGTTGACACAGGCGTCCCTCACGCAGTTGTTTTTGTCGATGATCTTGATAATTGCGACGTGCATAACGACGGCCGCAGTATCCGTTATCACAAATACTTTGCTCCTCGTGGAACAAACGCAGATTTTACTGTCGTTTTTGACCGGCATAAAATAAGAGTGCGCACGTACGAACGCGGCGTGGAGGGTGAAACGCTTGCCTGCGGCACCGGCATGGTGGCGTCTGTTTTGGCGGCGGCGCAAAGAGGTCTTGTGGAATCTCCGGTGGACGTACTGGTGCAAAGCGGTGAGACACTGCGCATTTATTTTGAAAATCAAAACTGCTTCTGGCGGGAAATTTACCTTGAAGGCAGGGTAAAAATAATCTATCAGGGATTTCTTTTTGAAGAAGCTTATAAATAATTAATATTTGATTAATCTTGGAGGATATTTATTTTGAAAACAGCCGAAAAACTAACGAAGATACCGCCGTATCTTTTCATGGAATTGAGAAAAAAAATCAATAAAGCCAAGGCCGACGGGATAGATGTCATTTCCCTTGCTATCGGCGACCCGGTGGAAGCGACACCTGATTCTATAATTGATGAGCTTTGTGCCACGTCGCGCGATCCGTTAAATCATCGTTATCCGACCGATGAAGAAAAGGGAATGCTTTCTTTCCGCCGTGAAGTGGCCAAATGGTATGAGATTCGCTATGACGTGCAACTCAATCCGGAAAATGAAATACTGGGGCTTATCGGTTCTAAAGAAGGCTGTCATCATTTTATCATGGCGCGGGTCAACCCGGGCGACACCGTTTTAATGACCGATCCCGGCTATCCGGCCTATCGGGCAAGCATCTTGCTGGGCGGCGGCATTCCGTGTAATGTTCCCATTTTGCCGCAAAACAACTATCTGCCGGTATTTGAAGAAATTCCTTCGGATGTCGCCAAAAAAGCAACCGCCATGTTCCTTAATTATCCGAATAATCCAACCGGCGCGTGCGCGACTCCTGAATTTTTAAACAAGCTTGTTGAGTTTGCGCGTAATTACGACATTGCCGTATGTTATGACAATCCATACAGCGAAATAGTATTTGCCGGTCAGAAGCGCATAAGTTTTCTGATGGCGCCGGGAGCAAAAGATGTCGGCATAGAACTGAACTCTCTGTCCAAACCTTTCAACATGTGCGGATGGAGACTGGGCATGGCCTGCGGAAATCCCGAATTAATCGCCGCTATCAGCAAGGTTAAAGAAAACACGGATTCGGGAATTTTTAATCCCATTCAGTTCGCCGGTATCAGAGCGCTGCAAAAAGAAGCGCCTTTTATTGAAAAAATGATCGAGTTGTATGGAAAACGCCGTGCATTGGTGCTCAAAACCTTGAAAAATATCGGCATTGACTTTAATCCGCCGCGTGGTACATTTTACCTGTGGGTTCCCGTCCCCAAAGGAATGACTTCTCTGGAATTTACCAATCGCCTGTTTGATAAAACGGCCGTGGTTGTAGCTTCCGGCACGGCTTACGGACAATACGGCGAAGGATTTGTGAGGATATCGCTTACCGTCCCCGATAAAAGGCTGGAAGAAGCGATGCAAAGAATTGAAAAAGAATTTACGATGTAGCTTTTGTATTTTTCGTATAACTTTGTTGGCAACTGCGCGCCAGCCTCGACGTATTATCGCCTGTGTTGCCTGCCTGCCGCCACGTTCTGCTTTGAATACTGAAGCTACTTTGCTTTCGTCATTTCGTTGGCTTTGAGTCGCTTTTTCTTCTTAATTCGGCAAGAAACCATTTAAAGCTTAAGGATCAATTATATGCGCATCTTTAAAAAAATCATCATCGGATTGCTGGTTTTCTTAGTTGTTTTGGGAATTGCCGGATTTTTTATCGCGCCGCCTCTTGTCAAGCCGCTGATCATGAAAAAAATGTCCGCAGCTCTGCACAGAAAGGCGTCCATTGATAAAATAAGCATCAATCCTTACGCTGTTTCAATAACGATAAAAGGATTTACACTGGAAGATCCCGGCAGGCCAAAACCTTTTGTCGCCTTTGGCGAACTCTACGTTAAAGCCGATTTAACGTCTTCTTTGTTTCGCCGGGCATTAATTCTGAAAAAAATAACCCTGAAGAATCCTTACATAGGCGTTTCCCGCAAAACGGACGGCTCTTACAATTTCTCCGATCTGCTTCCGCACGATGAGGCCAAAGCCGAAACCAAAACCCAAAAGGAAGAAAAACCATTCCTTTTCTCCCTAAACAACATTCAAATTGTCAACGGAGGAATTGATTTTCAGGATGCGCCGAATAAGACGAGTCATACGGTGCGGGAAATGAATGTCTCCGTCCCCTTTATTTCCAATATCGAATACTATCTGGCCAACTATGTGGAACCTAAATTTTCCGCCAGAATAAATGATAATAAGTTTGAGCTTGTAGGCAAGACCCAGCCTTTCCTGACATCGCGCGCCACTAGTTTTGATGTGGATATAGAGGATTTAGATATTCCTTTTTATCTTAATTACATTCCCGCAAAAATGAACTGCCAATTGAAATCAGCGCGGCTGGACACTAAAATGAAAGTCCATTTCATTGTCAATAAAGATAAATCGCCCTCACTTGCGCTCTCCGGAGGTATCACTTTAAGAAAAATAGTTCTTGATGATTTACAGAACAACAAAATTCTGCATCTGCCATCTTTGAATATTAATATGACCTCGGTCGAGCCTCTTGTGCCGAATATTCATCTCGCTCAAATTGCACTGCAATCCCCGGAACTTGTTATCCGCCGTGACAAACGGGGTGAAGTAAATCTTCTTAATCTCACAAAAAAACAAACAGGAAAATCAGCTCCCAGGAAAGAAGAATCGGCAACAAGCTCTAATCAGAAATCCGATTTTAAATTCAAAGTTGATAAGGTTGTGTTGGAAAAAGCAGATATTGCCTTTATTGATTCTCAGCCTTCAGAGCAGGTAAATGTACATATTTCGCCGCTTAGTTTTACGGCAGTAAATATTTCCACGGAAAAAGGAAAACCGGGAAAAGTTGAATTGTCCGGTTTTCTTAATAAAAAAAGCGCAATCAAGGCTGCGGGAACTCTCTCGTTAGAGCCGCTCGGCACCGATTTGCAGCTTGATCTGAAAAATATCAATATCAGAGATTTTCAATCCTACTTCACCGATAAAGTTAAAATCGATGTTACTCGCGGCGCAATTTCGACTGCAGGTAATTTTTCTCTGACCAAAGATAAAAAGAATGAAACAGTTATTAAATACGCCGGTAATCTTTCCGTATCCAATCTGGCGACTCTGGATAAGGCGCAGTCAAATGATTTTTTGAAATGGAAGAAGCTTTCGTTTGATCAGATTAAATTCGGGTACAATCCTCTTTTTGTGCACATTGAAACTATATCTCTGACTGATTTTTTCTCGCGGATTATTATCTACCCTGATTCGACAATCAACATTCAGGATCTATTCAGCGATAAAGAAGCGAAAGATGCACAGTTAAAACAGCCGGTAAAACAGGAGGAAAAGAAATCCGCAAAAGCTCAAGCAAATGAAAAACAGGAACGTGCCGATATTAAAATAGGCAAGATAATGTTTAAAAACGGGCATATTGATTTCAGCGACAGAAATATCAAGCCGAACTACTCGGCAAACATGCTCAACCTTACCGGAAGCGTTACAGGTCTTTCATCTAAAGAATTTTCCCGCGCAGATGTCGCACTTAAAGGTAATCTGGGATATGGTTCTCCCATTGATATCACAGGCAAGATCAACCCGCTTGGCAAAGATATATATGTCGATATTAAAGTCAGTTTTCAGGATATTGAGTTGAGTCCTCTAACGCCCTATTCCAATAAATTTTTAGGATACCCTATAACCAAAGGCAAACTGAACTTTAATGTTTCTTATTTGATTGATAAAAGAAAACTTGATTCCGAAAACAAGGTTCTAATTAACCAATTGACTTTTGGGGATAAAGTGGAAAGTCCGAACGCCGTAAAAGCGCCTGTAACACTGGCCGTTTCGCTTTTGACCGACCGCAAGGGGCAAATAAATCTGGACATTCCTGTTTCGGGAAGTCTGGATGATCCGAAATTCAAAATCTGGCCTATCGTCTGGCAGGTTATCGTCAACCTCATTACTAAAGCGGTTACATCTCCTTTCGCTCTGCTTTCATCTTTAACCGGTGGCGGGGAGGAATTAAGCTTTATTGAATTTGATTATGGAAGTGCCGCTGTTACAGATGATGGTCAAAAGAAAATAAATATGATAAGCAAAGCTTTAAATGATCGTCCTAATATAAAACTGGATATTGAAGGATATGTTGACGCGGAAAAAGATAAGGATGATTTAAAAAGAGTGGAATTTAATCGTCAAATCAACGCGCAGAAATTAAAAGAAGCGCTGTCAAAAGGCGAACAGCCGGTCGCCCTGGCACAAATCAAGCTCTCTGCGCAGGAATACGACAAATATCTTAAGCAGGCTTACCATGCCGCTTCGTTCTCCAAGCCGCGTAATATTCTGGGTATGCAAAAAAATCTGCCGCCCGCTGAAATGGAAAAATTAATGCTGGCAAATATTGAAGTGACAGACAGCGATCTGCGTCAGCTTGCCGCAAAGCGCGCTCAAAGTGTGAAAGAAATGCTTCTTAAGTCCGGCGACATCGCCGCCGATAGAATATTTATTGTAGAGCCAAAAACTCTTGTGCCCGAGAAAAAAGAAAAAAGAAAAAACAGTCGGGTGAATTTTAAACTGAAGTAATTAATTTTGTGGTTTTAGTTTTGATATCTTAAAGTAAATCAGAAGATCAGAAGAAGGGATTTTTTTATGGAAATGGGCATATTGGGGCTTCCCCAGAGCGGGAAAAGCACATTATTTGAAATCATGACAGGCATGGAAAGCGGCCAGTCTCACAACGAAACGGTTGTGCGCGGTCAGGCGTCAGTGCCTGATGAGCGTTTCGATAAACTCGTCGAAATATATAAACCGGTAAAAGTTTCGCCGGCCAAAGTCCCCATTGCGGATGTACACGCCGTTGGCGAGCATCCATGGGAAGCAATCCGTCAGAACTTAAGCGGCACAGATGGGATTCTGCACGTTGTCGATGGCTTTTCCCTGCCTGATGTTCAATTAAGCATAGAAGCCTACCGCAAACTGGAAGATGAGTTGATTCTTTCCGACTTACTAATCATTGAAAAAAAACTAGAGCGTCTCTCCAAAATGTCAAAAAAAGCGATTACGCCGCAGGAGACAGCGCAAAATGACCTTCTGCCGCGATTAAAAGAATGTCTGGAAGCCGGCAAGCCTCTGCGCAAGACGGGGCTCGCGCCAGCGGAAGTTTTTACACTGCGAAGCTTCTCCTTCTGGACAATCAAGCCGGAACTGGTCGTGATCAATGCGGCCGAAGATAATCTTTCTTTTGCCGATACATTTGCCAAGACAGCAAAACTGGAAGAACCGGTCATGGGTATTTGCTGCAAAATTGAGGCGGAACTTGCCGGACTCGACGCCGCAGACCAAAAAGAATTTTTATCTTCCATGGGAATCGCCGAACCGGCGTTTGGCCGGATTATCCGCGCATCTTTTTCTCTCTTGGGGCGCATGTCATTTTTTACTGTCGGCGAGGATGAAGTCAAAGCATGGGTTATTCCTCTTCAGACCAAAGCTCCCAAGGCTGCCGGCGCAATTCATAATGATTTTGAAAGGGGTTTTATCAAGGCAGAAGTTATGCACTAT
>Ga0187890_10001038_pt1 | contig 20262 bp, 17 predicted proteins | sample June2016WEW_21_1_FD_133005 | JGI IMG/M metagenome (GOLD analysis project Ga0187890, IMG submission 133005) | Peatland microbial communities from SPRUCE experiment site at the Marcell Experimental Forest, Minnesota, USA - June2016WEW_21_10 | ecosystem: Environmental > Terrestrial > Soil >... | reverse complement strand
GCCTAGGAAATCGAGCAAAGTGTGTCCTTATAGTAAGTAAGAAATGCGTGAGAATGCTGAACCAAGGATTATAAACGGTTGGGAGAGTGGAACAGGGATATTGAGTTTTACCTCAGTGGCTAAAGCCGCCGTTGGAAGAGGTGTGATCGCAGCGCTGAAGAGTGTGCGTGAGAAGTGCTCTTCCACCCTCTCAGGGCTAGCTTATTTCCCACCTTCTACCCACGGCTTACGCCGTGGGCTGCATTCTCACGCCGCTTCGCGGCTAAACCGGAGGACTTGATTCCACCGCGAAGCCAAGAACCTGTTCTCACGCAAACTCTGAAGCGCTGTGCCACCCAAAATCAGCGGCGACAAGACCGGATTTATTTCTTGCTGGCTTTGCCGTCCATCACCGTGCCCCACTTGGTTCCGTCCTGTGACATCTCAAACGTGAAGTTGTACGAGGAGGTCGAGGTCACCTTGATGGTGAACCGGCCCTTCATGGTCATGGTGCCCATCTTTTCTTCGCTGGTCCATGTCCAGGTATCGCCATCGAGAATACCTTTGGAGTCCTCGAACTCGCCGAAGCTGTTGAACTCGCGATAGGTATAGGCCTTGTCGTCGGCGGAGTATCCCATGACGGACAAGCCGACGCCGTTACCCATGGTGCTTTTGTAGTCCGAGTGGCAGACCAGGTAGAAGCCGCCGTCCATCCACTCGCACTTTTCGTTTTCTGTCATCGAACCGCCGGGGCCCATCATTCCGGGCTTCATGTCACCGCTCAGGGTCCAGGTGCCGACGAACACGTCCAGCTTCTTCACTTCCGGGCCTGGCTTCGGAGGCTGCATTTGCGCCACCGCTGCCGCCGCGAATACCAACACCGCCGTTAGGATCATTCCCGCTCGCCTCATGCGCGTCTCCTCAAATGTATTCGACTGTCCCTTTGGGCCAGGCGAAGGATGAATCGCTCTACACCCCAGCACGCGGATTCTAGCTGCGGCCTGGCGGCGAGTCAATGAAGGCAGCCTGTGGCGTAGTGGTGTTTGGCTCACGCATTGGGCCGGTTAAGCGGGAGATCCCTCACGCGGCTTAAGTACACCGCGTTTCGGGATGACGCCTCCGAGGAGAATAAATTCAAACTGCTACCAGTCGCCCCAGTGCGCGGCCGTGGCTTGATGGAACTTCAGCTTCCACTGGTCTCCCTGCTTTACCCACACCGAGCTGAAATGCTGATATCGCGGCGGAGGGCCCTGGTCCTCGGCAGGAGCTACGCGGACGACGGCATCGTAGGTGACGACGGCGACGTCATCGTTCACCGCGACGACTTTGATGTCGTAGGGAGTCAGTTCCAGCAACTCCGGTTCTCCCATGTCAGCCGCCGCATCCTGCCCTTGCAGCAATATCCCGTCGACGCCCACCAGGGAGAAATCCTCGCTCAAGGTGCGTTTGAAGAATGCGCCGTCACCCTTCTTCTTCGCTTCGATCAGATTCTTCTCGTTGGTGATGAGAGTTTGCTCGAGAGGGCTCAGACTCTTGGGTGCGGCGGGAGCCTGGGCGACAACAGGGATCGCGGCGGCGATGATAAGGAGAACAGCACAGAAAAGCCAAGAAGACTTCATACGGCCTCCTTCTGGAATGATTCTCTCAAATGATTAAGATCAAATTCCGCGGCAATTCAAAGCGCTGCGGAAAGTGCTAGCCGGAAACTCCGGGAAGGCCGTCGATGCTGTGGCGGTTCTTCTGCTCGCGGTAGGCCTTCAATCCTTCCGGGCCACGGTGGCGAGCCCAGGCATGGAGTTGTTCGCGCTCGCCTTCATATTTGAAAAGAGGAACGCCGTATCCGCAAGAATCGGTGACGCGAGTGAGTTCGACGACGATGATCGAGCGAGCGCTCTCGTGATCCGGGAAAGAATCGGCGAGCGCGGCAAATTCCGCATCGCGCGGCTCGACCACGCGGCCGCGGCCGTAGAGACGGAAAATGTTGGGCGGTCCCTGGAAAGCGCAGAACATCAGGACGATTCTTCCATTGTCTTTCTCGCGCAGGTGAGCAATCGACTCGACGCCACTGCCGTTGAAATCCACGTAAGCAACCGTGGTCGGGCCGAGGATGCGAAAGGTGTCGAGGCCTTTTGGCGAGAGATTGACGTGGCCGCTGGGATCGAGCGGGGCGGAAGCGACAAAGAATACGTGCTGCGCTTCGATGAAACGAATAGCCGCATCATCGAGCATGGATCGGACTTTACCCATGGCTACTCCTGAATCTTCTTCGCGAGTTCGGCGCGTGGAACGGAAACCTGCTCGCCGGTCGACAGATTCTTGAGGGCGAAGGCTTCGGCTTTCACTTCGTTCTCGCCGACGATCAGAATGTATTTTGCGCCCGCCTTGGTCGCCGCCTCAAACGATTTCTTGAGCCGGAAGGAGTCGTCTCCCAGATCCACCACGAGGTCGTGACGCCGCAAGTCTCGCGCCAGGCGCGCCGCCTCGGCGTTCATGCCGGCGCCTAGTGGAGCGACGTATACATCGGGCGGGCGCAAGGCGCCCGCAGCGGAGGCCGATTCCTGCAGCGACATTACGAGGCGGTCCTCGCCGATGGCGAAGCCGATGCCGGGAGCGGGCGGACCGCCGAGAGCTTCGGAAAGGCCGTCGTAGCGGCCGCCGCCGAGGATCGCGTTCTGAGCGCCGAGAGCGCCGTGCGTGAATTCGAAGGCTGTGCGAGTGTAGTAATCGAGGCCGCGCACCAGGCGGTCGTTCAAGACAAAGGGCACGCCCACGGCCTTCAGAATCAGCTGAACGTCTTCAAAGTGCTTGCGGCAGGCTTCATCCAGAAACTGGCTGATGCGGGGCAGGGTCTCGATGATCGGCTGATCCTCGGGCACTTTGCAATCGAACACGCGCAGGGGATTGGTGACCGCGCGGCGCTGGCAATCGGAGCACATCTTGTCCTTGACCGGCTCCAAAGCCTTGCGCAGGGCTTCATTGAAGGCGGCGCGATCGTGGGGACAGCCTACCGAATTCAGTTCCAGGTTCCAGTTCGCAAGGCCGAGACGATCGAGGAGTGTGGCCAGCATTTCGAGCACTTCCGCATCGCGGGCCGGAGACTCGCTGCCAGCCGACGCCGGCCCAATGATTTCGGCATCGATTTGATAAAACTGACGATAGCGGCCTTTTTGCGGGCGTTCGCGGCGGAACATCGGGCCCATGCAGTAGAGCTTGTTCAGCCCGCGGTCACCGAGTTTGTGTTCGATGTAGGCTCGGACGATGCCAGCCGTGGCCTCGGGACGAAGGGTCAGCGATTGACCCTTCTCACTGGCCGCCCGGCCGCGATCTTCCCACGTGTACATCTCCTTGGCGACGATGTCGGTCTCTTCGCCGACGCCGCGGGCAAACAGTTCCGTCGACTCGAAAATCGGTGTGCGAATTTCCTGGAAGTTGTAGGCGCGGAACACGTCGCGTGCGGCCGACTCGACGAAGTTCCACAGCGCCGTGTCAGGCGGCAGCAGGTCTCGCGTTCCTCGAACCGCTTTGATCATGTCAGTCGTTTGTCGCTAGTCGTTGGTCGTTGGCCAAGTATTCGGTATTGCCACTCACTGTTCCCGCAAATACTCTTCCGTGTAGCCCAGATAATTCTGCGCATAGCGCATGATCATATCGTCTTCGCCTTTCTCGAGCTTGCGGCGAAACTTTCCGGGAGAGCCCATCCACAACGATCCGGGCTCGACGATCGTACGTTCCGGGATGAGGGTGCCGGCGGCGATGATCGATCCCGCGCCGATCTTCGCTCCGTTCAGAATAATCGATCCCATGCCGATCAGGCAGCGGTCTTCGACAACGCAGCCATGCAGGGTTACGGAGTGTCCGACGGTCACGTACTCGCCGACGGTCACGCCGTAGGTGTTCTTCATGCCGTGCAGCACGCTGCAATCCTGCACGTTCGAATGCGCCCCGATGCGGATGGCGAAGACATCGCCGCGCAGCACCGCGTTCATCCACACCGACGCGTGCTCGCCGAGAACGACATCGCCGATGATCTGCGCCGATTCATCCACGTAACAAGTCGCGGGGATGGTCGGCTGCATGCCTTTGAACGATCGAATCATCTATCGCTCCGAGTGGTGATCAGGAGACAAGAATAAATAGTACCAGCAGGCGGGCTTCGGCTATCGGGCTTCTGGTGGTGCAGTTTGCCTTACGCATTGGGCCGGTTAAGCAGGAGATCCTTCGCTACGCCTGAAGAACGGCTCCGCTCAGGATGACAATCGTCGTGGAATAGTCAAACTGCACAACTATCGGGCTTCGGGCTTCGGCGCGACGGTGAGGCGATGATGCGCTCAGGGCAGGGTCTGCCCGAAGGCGGGGCTCGACCCATTCGTGCATCCACATCTTTGCCTTCCGCTGTGCCATCTGCGACACTGACCTTGTCCCCGAAAACCACAGAGAACCGAGAACCGGGAACTGCTTTAATGGGCCGCATTCACGTACTTTCCGAACAGGTTGCCAACAAGATCGCCGCCGGCGAAGTGGTGGAGCGGCCTGCCTCGGTGGTGAAGGAGTTGCTGGAGAACGCGCTGGATGCGGGCGCGACGCGGATCAAGATCAGCGTGGAAGCGGGCGGAAAGAAGCTGATCCAGATCACGGACAACGGGTGCGGCATGGTGCGCGACGACGCCATGCTGGCGTTTGAGCGGCATGCGACGTCGAAGATCAAAGATGCGGAGGATTTGCTGAGCGTGGCCACGCTGGGATTTCGCGGGGAAGCGCTGCCCTCGATTGCGTCGGTATCGCGGCTGCGGCTGGAGACCTGCGCGGGGTCTTCTTCAGGGATAGAAAAATCCCCACTTCTCCCAAAGGAAGGGAGAAATGGGGCACCCGACTCTTCGGGGATGGAAAGATCGGGGACGATTATTGAGATTAATGGCGGAAAGATGGCGCGCGTCGAAGAGGCCGGGTTGCCCGAGGGAACGTCGATTACGGTGCGGGATCTCTTCTTTAATACGCCGGCGCGGAAGAAATTCCTGAAGGCGGAATCGACCGAGCTTTCGCACATTGCTTCGCTGGTGACGCATTATGCGCTGGCGCATCCGGAGAAGCATTTTGAATTGCACTCGGCCACGAACGCCATGCTGGTGGCGCCGCCGGTGGCGGGATACAGCGAGCGCGTGTATCAGGTGTTCGGCAAGGAAACGCTCGACCAATTGATTGCGGTGGCAGCGGTGCAGCCACTGGAACGCGTGGGGTTGCCGCAGCCCCCGCCGTGGCGCAGGCAAGAAGTTGAGGACGATGAAAGCGTCACGGGCGTCGATGCTACGCCGGGCGAGATGCGGCTGCATGGGTTTGTTTCGAAGCCGGAGATTCAGAAGCTGAATCGCAATTCGATTTTTGTGTTCGTGAACGGGCGGCTGATTCGCGACCGGCTGGTGCAGCATGGGTTGACGGAAGCTTATCGCAACATTATTCCGCCGACGGTGTATCCGGTGGTGCTGCTGTTTCTGGAACTGCCTCCGGGCGAGGTGGATGTGAATGTGCATCCCTCGAAGACCGAAGTGCGCTTTCGGCAATCGACGGTGATGCACGATTTTGTGCGCGACACGGTGCGGGCGGCGTTGATGAAGGCGCGTCCGGCGCCGCAGTTCACCACCGAGATTCATGCGCACGCCACCGCGAGCTCGGGCTTGACCCCAGGTGCAAGAGAGTGGGAGCCGCCTTCCGACCTGGCCACCGCATCAGGAGCGCCGGGGCGCGCATTCTATGAGCCTGCGGGCGGCGCTGGGTTTGCGCTGCAGGCTCCGGTCGTGCCACCAGTTTCCGCGAGATTTCAGTTCGAGGGCGGGATCGCGGTGGAGGGGAATGCCGCGATTCCGGTCGCGCGGGGACTGGAAAGCCGCTTCGCCGAAGCGATCCCGGAGATAGTTCCAGACAATGGCTGCGCACCCGCGCTGGATGCTTCAGAAAACGCGAGCGAGGGAGATTCCACGCTGGCGGCGCTTTCGTCGCTCAGACCGTTGGGCCAAATCCGCAATTCGTTCATCCTGGCGGTGAATGAAGATGGGTTGTGGATCCTCGACCAGCATGTGGCGCACGAGCGCGTGTTGTTCGAACGCATATTGCAGCAGCGCGCGGCGCAGAAGGTGGAGAGCCAGCGGCTGCTGATGCCGATTGTGCTGGAGCTTTCTCCGGCGCAGCAGGCGGTGTTTGCCGAGATTGCGGACGAACTGCAGCACAACGGCTTCGAGGCCGAACCCTTCGGGGCGCGAAGTGTCGCGGTGAAGGTTGCACCGGCGGGCGTGGATGCGGCGGCGGTTGAGAGGATGCTGCACGAATTGCTGGATCAGATTTCGCGGGAGGAGCAATCGCTGAACCTGGAAAAGATTCGCGGGCGCATTGCGGCGTCCATTGCCTGCCATGCGGCGATCAAGGTCAACATGCCGCTGGAGCAAAACAAAATGGAGTGGCTGCTGGCGGAACTGGCGAAAACGGACCATCCCATGTCGTGCCCGCATGGCAGGCCGGTGGTCCTGCGGTATTCTGTAAAGGACATTCAGAAGGCGTTTAAGAGAATCTGAGCGAGAAGAAGCAATTAGCAGTTAGCAATTAGCGTTTAGCAGTTCGGATTTTCTGGCTCCGCGCAAAGGCCGGGAATGCTAACGGCCAGTTGCCAACCGCTAATTGCCGTTCCCATGACCGAACAGGACTTACAGCAACTGCGGCGCGAGAGATGGAGGCTGGATGGCAAGCCCATCCGGACCATCGAAGAGGCGCGCGCGTTTGTCGAAGGTGTGGGGTTCTGCCTGATGTATCCCATGCGTCCCACTATGCCGGTGCCGACGTTCATTGGAGCGTTTGTAGGCTCCGACAATCGGCTTCCCACCTGGCAGCATGCGTATTCCGATCCGCGGGCGTTGGCGGCCACGGAACTCATGGTTCGGCTGCTGCGCGAGCGGGCGGCCTACGAGGCAAACTTGTTCGAGGAGAACAATGCGTTCCTGATTGCGGCTTCGGCGTTTCCTTATTTTTATGCGCTGGTGGGCGAACGCAATCCCAAGCTTGGTCCGAAGCAGGGGCCGCGATCTCCGTATTCGCCGCTGGCTTGCGATGCGTTTGAGCTGATCCGGCGCGACGGGCCGATCTCGAAGCAGAGGTTGCAGGAAGCGCTGGGCGGCAGCGTTTCGCTGGCGGCGCTCGACAAGGCGCTGGGCGAGTTGTTGTCGAAGCTGCGCATCACGCGCGTGGATTACAAGGCGGGCGAAGGCTCGTTCTGGGATGTGCTCTATCGCTGGGCGCCGGATGCGGTACGCGAAGGTGTGGGATTGTCGGTGCAGCAGGCGCTCTCGGCACTGCTCTCGAAATATCTGGACTGCGTGATCGCCGCCGAGCAGACGGAACTGGAAGCCTTCTTCGGAAATTTTGTGGCGCGCTCGCGGGTGAAGGAAGCCGTCAACGCGCTGCTGGCGGCGCGGGAACTGAGTTTCGTGCATGTGAGTGGAAGATCGATGCTGCAGATTACGCCGGCAAAAGAAGCGGCGGTAGCCAAGATTGAGGCGCCAGTGATCCGAGACCGATCGCGGCCCATCCCCGTGGCACGCTCTCCCCGTAGAACCGCCTTTCCCAAACATTGAGACTCGAAATTCGCAGGCATTACAACGATCTCAGGAAGTTCAGCAGGTCCTGCCGATCCTGCTGGGGAAGTTTTCTGAAGGCGTCGATCACGGCGTTGGCTTCGGAATCCGGGTACTGATGATCCCCTCGGCTGGAGTGGTTTTCGATGGCCTGAATTAAATCCGCGGTTCGTCCATCGTGAAGAAAGAATATCCGCTGGCCTGATCCCCAAAGCGGGGCGGTACGAAACTCGTCTCCATGGGCGATTCCCTGAGACACGTTGTCGGCGAGCCCCGGACCCATGTGGTGAAGCAGAAGATCGGAAAACGGGTTGGCCTGAACATTGCTGAGCGGCGCCACACTCGACTGGCCGGTGGTGAAGGAAGGCGTGTGGCACAGCGCGCAACCAATCTGCACGAACACTTGCCCGCCATGGATAGTTGAGGGCGTGGAGGGCGCTGGCCGGGGCTGATCGAGGAAGCGCATGAAGCCGGCGAAGCGAACGATGTTACTGGGAACCACGGTTCCGTCCGGACTGAAGCTGGTGCTGTCTTCGGGGGTGCTGTTGAATTGGCACCCCGGAGTTCCGTCGAGTTCGTCGGGAAAGAGCTCGTTGGTGACTCCGATCTCAACGTTGTCGGCTTCTCCGGCAAACATTTCCAGCGATTTGTTTTGTGCCTTCCATCCGAATCGAGTGACGGTCGAGTCGTTGGGGCTGAGGTTGGGACGGCCGGCAATTCCGAGGCGGCGCTTGGGGGCGGCGTCGGCAGTCATGTTGGCGAGGAGCGCGGAGTCGGGGATGGATTCGATGAGACCACCTCCGAACACCGGGATGGGTATACGGAAGATGAGGTTGCCGCTGTCGGCGGCCTGTTGGAAGTTAGGTTGCGCGAGCTTGCAGCCGGGAGCGTCGCGCCGCCCGGCGATGGTGAAGAGATTATGGACGCTGCCATCCGGCTGAGCCATGCCGGGGGCATAAGGAAAGCGTGCTACGCGCACCGGCCCACGAGCGGTGATAAAGGAAGGAATCAGGTTGGCTGCGCCCTGAGCGATGGCTGCTCCAATCTGAGGATTCACCGCGGGACTACTTCCTCCGATTGCAGGCTGGGAGTGGCACTGGGCGCAAGATTGCGCATTGAATGTGGGACCAAGGCCTTTCCTGGTGTTAGGCACTGAGCCGGTCACCGAGACGAGCTGGCGAAACCGCATGAGCCCGGCAGAGAAGAAAGATTGTTGCGCCGGGGTTAAGCCGGCGATGGCCGAGCCCGCAGCGACGCCTTCGCGCACGCCGGGGTCGCGAGCAATCTTCGGCGCCGCGCCCTGACCCGCAGCGAGTGGGACGAGGGCGAGGAGTAGCATCAGGAACGACGCGGTGGACGGGCTACATCGACCTGGCGCCCAATTGTTAGCGGAACGAAATGGCTGCGATTTCCAAAGCATTTTGCCGCCACCATTCTAAGCGGAAAGGAAGGCGGAAGATCGGGAACATTGACGTGTACAATCGTCTACTCGCGAAATGAACGACCACACCGACCACAATCACTCTCAACGCAAGCTGATCATCGCTATCGACGGCCCGGCAGGGGCGGGAAAGAGCACCATCGCATCCCGGCTGGCGCGGAAGCTCGGCTACGTAAATCTGGAGAGCGGCGCGATGTACCGCGCGTTGGCGCTGAAAGCCATTGACCAGGATGCATCGTTCGATGACGAAGCCGCGCTGGTAAAGCTGGCGGAGGCGTCGCGTATCCAGCTTGAGCCCACGCTGGGTGGAAACCGGACGCTACTCGACGGGCGCGACGTCTCTTCGCGCATTCGCGAGCGCGATGTCACGGAGGCGGCGTCGCGGGTGTCGGTGCATCCCGGAGTGCGGGCGTGGATGGTGGCGCGACAGCAGGAGATGGGCGCGGGCGGCGGCGTGGTGATGGAAGGCCGCGATATTGGCACGAAGGTATTTCCGGACGCTGATTTGAAGATCTTTCTCGACGCCGACCCGGTGGTGCGCGAGCAGCGGCGTATGGAGCAGCAGAAGATCAAGGGCGCCGTGGCCGCGAGTGTGGCGGCTGATTTGCGCGAACGCGACCAGCGCGACCGCACCCGTGCGGCGTCCCCGCTGGTGGCGGCGGAAGACGCGGTGGTGATCGATTCAACGGAGCTGGGTGAAGATGAAGTGCTGGCGCGGGTGGAAGAATTGGCAGCCGAACGATTGCATCGCCAGATCCGGTCGTGACCGTTTCCGGCTAGTATTAGGGCATTTAGGCGCGCGCTGCCGACGCTCGTCTGCCGGCAAGGTGAGGGAACGGGCGAACTTTCGGCGGGCGCGCTCTTTGAGCAAGCCAGAGATCGCGTTGGACCTGCATCCTGAGCCAGAAGTCGGCGGACGTCCCGAGCGCAGCCGACAGGCGCAGCGACATGGGTGCGGTGATGCCAGCGTGTCCATTGAGAATTCGCGACAGATGAGCTCTCGTGATTCCCAAGCGAGCCGCCGCTTCACCGACGGTCATTTGGCCGAGATAGTCGCGCAAAACCTCTCCCGGATGTGCCGGATTGAAGATCACCTTCCCCCCCCTTAGTGGTAGTCCTGATAGTCCACGAGAACCGCGTCCTGCTGGTCAAACGAAAACGTCAATCGCCAGTTGCCACTCACGATCACGGACCAATGGCCTTCCAAGTTTCCCTTCAGGGCATGCCAACCGCTTCCCGGAGCGTTCATATCTTCGGCTCGGCTGGCAACATCGAGCGCGGTGAGAAGCCGTCTGAGTTTCTCCGCATGCCTTGGCTGAATTCCCGACTTAGACCCGGTTTCGGCGAACTTCTTGAGCCCTTTGTGCCGATAGGTCAAGATCACTTGTACAGTGTATGGTTACAGTATACGGAATGCAATATGCTTTTCATCTCATGCGCAAGAAAACCCGCTCCGAGCGACATCGCAGGGAGGTGCTGACTTGGGTCGCCGAGGGCGAGTCGCCCTCGGGACAGCCGGCGGGACGCCGGCGCTACGTCGCGCTAGTTCTCCGTCGGTTCCACCTTCGCTTTTGGCGCCGGCAAAGCTTTGGCGGGCTTGGCCGGAGTTGGCGGAGGGGCAGGCGCGGATGTCGGCGCGGCGCTGGTTGAGGCTTTGCGGATTTCGATGCCGTCGTGCTCGTTATTGATCACAATATGGGAAGCGGCATTTCCCACAGTGCCGCTGGCCGTGGCCTCGTGCTCGCCATTGTCAATCTTCAACCCGGGGAAGTCAGACTGGATTTCACCGTCGTGGGTGCGCGCGTCGAGGCGGAAGCCAGCCTTGTCGGGCACGTTCAGCTGGACGTCGCCGTTGCGGCTGTCGATCTGCACATTCCCTAGCGATCGCATGGAAACTTCGACGCCGCCATTGTCATTCTGCAGACGGAGGTCGCCGGACACATCGGTTAAACGAATCTGCTTGGAGCGTGTGGTCAGGTGGACGGGACCGGTGACCTGGTCGGCGTGCAGATCATCGGAATCAAGGTCGAGATCGCCATCGATTCGCGAGAATTCCATGTCAGTGCGGGAAGACTTGAAGCTGACATTCTTGCTGATGCGGGCGAGCTTCACGCTCTCCTGGAACTCGCCTTCGAGTTGAGCGCCGCCCTTGACGTCGGTCACCGAGACTTCGTTCAGCCGGCCGCCGATGTGGACGTCTCCCGTGATCTGCTCGACCTTGGCGGAACTCTTTTCGAGATTCAGTTTTACGTTGCCGGTGACGTCTTCGACCGAAACGTCGCCGTGCTGGCCGGAGATTTCTACCGCGCCGTCGCGTCCGGTGACGGAAACGTCGCCTTTACGCGAAGTTATTTGCAGTGCCATCTTGCGAGGGACGGAGATATCGAGATCGCTCTGCACAGAGTGGTCGCCGGCGGCCTGGGTCTTGGCATCGAGGGTTAACAACCCGCCGCTGGTGGTGATCGTTGGGTTTGTCTGTGAGTTGTATTTGTCGGCGTCACTCTGATTTTCCGCACCCACACGCTTGCGGACCACCACGGTGATCTTATTGTCGTCGGCGACGTTTACGCGGACGGCGCCGTGATCGTTGTTCACGCGCAGGCCGGTAACAGCGGGTGGGATGTCCTGTTCGAGGTGAGCATCGAAGTTGTAGGTCTCGCCGAAGATGTTGTCGAGGTCGCCATCGTCGATGCCCATGTTGTTGCGAACGTCTTCCCAATTGAAACGCGAGGCCTGGGTGGCAATGAGTCCGCACACCACGATGACGATGACCAGAAAAACTCCTCCGGCGCCGATACCGCGAGCGGGGACGCCATCGCGCTGCGCCTGCTGATACTCGATCAGCTTGATCACTCCCCAGAGGATCAGAAGCAGCGGCCAGTAGTGGGCGAACAGAGTCCCCAGCCGCATCCAGGAGAGCATGTGCAGATTGCCCAGGAGGAAGACGATGCCGAGGATGATCAATACGACCGGTCCGGCAAAGGAGCGGCGGCGAGGGCGCAGTGGAACCGGAGGAGGCGCCGGATTTTGAACCGGGCTAGACATTGTGCACCTCCCCGGAAGGGGACGTTGGTCCCGGACTGGAAGAAGACGTTGGTGGAGGCGGCGCGACTGAAGTCGGAGCCGGGGGCAGCGGGCCGATGTGTCCGGCTGATGAGGCGCTGCTCTGCAGCAGTTTAACGATGCCGACCACCAGAATCCAGGCCGGCCAGGTGCGGTCAAGATCGGCAATGTTCATGGTGTGGAACAGGAACAGGATGCCGGTAGTGAGCACCATCGCCGGACCCATCAGCCAACGCGTGCTGCAGCGTCCGCAGCCGCAGATTCGACGGGAGCGCTCGTAGTTGCGGTAAAACATCCAGCCGCCAAGGAAGATGAGAATCAGCGGCCAGAAGCGTTCGAAGCCATACTCCATGATGCCCATCGTGTGCAGGAGGAAGAGCACACCGAGGCCGATAAGAACCACGGCTCCGACGGGGACCTTGCCGCTGTCAAACTTTTCTCCCATGCTGAACGTCTGGCCCAGGCCCATGGGATCGGGTGCGGGCTGACCGGCCTGAAGCGCCTTCGCAGTACGCACCGCGTCAATGATCTGGTAGACGATGAAAAAAGCGATGCCCAGGCCGAACAGGAAGTCCCATTTTCCGGCATGATCGGTGCCGAAGATCAGGAGCGCAAAGATAAGCAGGTGAGCCAGTCCCTTGGCATATTGCGAGCAGTAAACTGCGCCGACGCCGAAGGGGAAGAATCCAGCCAGGATGCCAGCGACCGCAGGATTCGGACCGGAACTGGATACAGGCCTCGCTGGTGCTCCCACTACCGGATACACAGGTTGCGGAGGCACGAACCCGGCTGCCGGGGCGGTGCCTTCCAAACGGGCTGCGAGACAAGGCTCGCAGTAGACGACGCCGCGAACGTCGCGAGTGCAATTGCCGCAGAGCGGTTTGCCGCAGGTGCGGCAGAAGGCCACTGCGGCAGTATCGTTGTGTGTGGCGCAGTTCATACGAACCTCCTGTACGTGGTCACCGACACTACAGACGGAGTGTCTACAGACGGCTCGTTTACAGATGGACCCTGCGGGGCGCTGGCCAGGACGAGATGGTTCTCGGTCTGGCTATAGTTGCGCTCCTGCTTCTGCTCGGGCTGTTGTGTTGTGTCGTCCTTATGGTCTTTCTTGACCGGCGCGGATTCTCCGGAACCATGTCCGGCAGGTTCGGCGGGCGTGACGTTGCGCTTGAGTTCGCGCACGCGCGATTCCACCTCGTAGACGAACCGGATGTTTTCGTAGTACCGCACCACGCGGGCCTGCGTGTTGTAATACGTGTGCCGAATGGCCGTGGGACGCAGGCTGACCGAGCGCAGGTCGGCGGGTTTCACGCCGAGTACGCTCAAGGCCACCGACAGCGAGAAGAACGCCATGCCAAACGACATGGCGAACCGCGGCTGCCGGACCGTGCCCCAGATGGGCTGGACAACTTCCGAAACCCAGCCCGAGGCCCAGGCTTGCGCCCGCTCGATCCAGCCGACACGTGGCTGCGACGCGGACACGTTGACCCGCAGGCGTTGGGTGTCAACGCCCGTTGTGGATGCCAGGATATTGGTGACCAGGCTGACTGGAGGCTCCACCTCCGTGAGATCCTTCAGCCAGTTGCGGCCCGCCTCGACTTCGGCGAGCAGCGGGCCGCACGCGGAACAAGTCCGCGCGTGAGCCTGGAAGCCGTCGAGTTTTGCGCCGGTCAGAACGCCGTCGAGGGCGTCGTTGACGAGGCCGTCAAACTCGTGACACTGCATTCCGTTTCTGGTCTGGTCTGGCATCACATCACCTGCCTATAGGTACGTTGTAATAGGCGGGCAAGTTCCGCCCGTCCACGATTTATTCGAGATTTCACAGTCCCCTCCGGTACCTTCAAAACGGTCGCGATTTCGCGGTAATCAAAATCCTGTAAATCCCTTAGAATCACAGCCTCACGAAGTTCTGGCGAGAGCTTCCCCAGGGCGGCGTGAACGGATTCTCCCACCTCCCGGCTGCGTACGTGCGCGTCCGGGGGAGCGGATTGGTCCTGAATTTGCTCACTCAGCGGCTGGGCGTCTTCATGGGCGGAGGCCGCGGCGTCGAGCGAGTCGGTAATGCGGTCCTGCTTGGTCTTGCGGAAGTGATCCACCAGCAGGTTGCGGGTGATGGTGGTGACCCAGGTGACGAACGCTCCCTTCGAGCTGTCATAGCTCGCCAGCGTGCGGTACATCTTGATGAAGACTTCTTGAGTTAGGTCCTGCGCATCGTCGCCGGATCCCGCAAAGCGATAGCAGATGTTGTAGATACGCCGGTTGTAGGTCTGAACGATTTCTTCCCAGGCAGCGGCGTCGCCGGCGACACAGCGGCGGACCAGCATCGCAACTACCTGGACGTCTTCCAAACTCTAAGCTCCCTGAATTTCGGACCTCAGACCTCAGACTTCGGACTTCGGAACCAGCCCCGGGACGTTCGACGATTTGCCGAGGTCCGAGGTCTGCAACCCGAGGACTAAGCCCTACAAGACAGTACGCGGATGTAGAGCCGTAAGTTCGCCCGGCGTGTTACCGGCGCATCACAAGTTATCGGAAATAGGGAATTGTAGCAGCGAGGATAAGTCGCCGCCGGATCCGAGCCGCAAGCCTCTTCCAAACTTCTCTCAGCAACAAAGAGCTTCTCTCAGCAGGAAAAAAGTGGCGCACCGGAGTGCGCCACGGGTGCAACACGACTTGTTAAGCCTGCTCCCCTTCGCTACTGTTGGAGTTCGAAGGTTCCGAGGGTTAGTTGGTCGGTGTCGTTTTCGATGCCTATGACTCCGGGGGATGCGCCGCTGGTGGCGCCGATCAGGTAGAAGGTGAAGTCGTCTGCGGCCTTACCGGAAGAGGAGATGCCGGAGATAGTGCCCGGGAATACTCCGTTCGCATTGTGGGTGAAAGTGCCCGTCACACCGCCGGCGGTGCCAGTGGTCGGAGTCAAGTCGACATTCAGGTCGACCGACCCCGTAAAGGCGCCTGCTCCGTTAGCCGTGACGGTTCCGACGCCGTCATACTCGAAATCGTCGGACGTGTCCTCCTGGTCGATATTCAGCGTGTAGTTCCCGCTGAAAGAGTCGGAAGTGAACGAGTCAGTTTGCGGGTACGGGTAGCCCAGACCGGCCACCTCGTCGAATGTATCCATCGAGATCACTACGGCAGCCCCGTCGGCTAGATAGAGCCGGAAGTTGTAGTCGGAGGTGGCACCCTCGTAGGTTACATTCGAGATGGTCACCCGGCCAGTGCCGCCGTCGTTGCCGATACCGGACGCGTCAAGGGCCCAAGTGCCTCCGGTTGTAAGGGTGACTCCGCCTTGCGGAGTCTGCGAGAAGAAGTCGTTGAAGCTGAGATTACCGCCCACGCTGCCATCTGAGTTAAAAGTTAGCAGACCGGCTACCTGAAGAGCCCCGTTGGGGTCATCGCCGGCCGCGCCGAATACTGCGTTGAAACCGGAGAGGTCGCTGCTGCTGTAAGTTCCATTCTTGCCATTTTGGCCAAGCGCGAAGCCCCCCGTGTACGCCCCGAGGCTGTCGGTGTTCCAGTCCTCGACCCATCGAATGTGGTTGGCGTCCACGATGTAGCCGACCATTTCGAAGTCAGCAACCGTGGTACTCCTCATTTTGGGTTTTAGATTGAAGGTTACCTGGCCGAGAAAGTCCGGACCAACGACCGTGCCCGGCAAGAAGAGTTGGTCTGACGACAGGGTGCCACCGTCGTTCTCGTCGAAAACGCTGCCGGCTCCCGGGATGCCGCCTGCGCTGTTGACGTTAATTACGCCTCCAATCACGATCGTGGAGGGAGGGAAGGCCCTATCCAGGCCGGCGGTGAAGAACGCATAGCCGCCAGAGGGTGGGGCCATGCTGGTTTGCAGTTCGAGCGTCCCACTGCCGCTTGCCCATGCGTCGTACTCCGTGAGCAGGCCATTGGAAGCCGTAACCATGCTGGCGTCGAACGTCTCAACTCCGTTTACACCGATGCCCGGGTCTCTAGTGTCGAGGCTGATCAGCAGGTTTCCGTTACTGTCCTTGACGATGCTGCTGGTGTTGCCATAAACGGTGTCTTGCCGGAAGACGTAAAAGTCGGAGAAGGTCTGTTCACCAACACTGATCGCGCCACTGGATAAGACGGTGAACACCCCGGTGACGAAATAGATGCCGGGGTGGTCTGGAAAGTTATCCTCTCCGGAAAGGTAATAGACATAGTTGCCTGCGGCCAGGATTGGCACTATGACGGGCATATTGGTCTCAGTGAAGTTGACCGAGGTAAAGCCGGTTGACGAGGCCGTCACCGTGAAGGAGCCAATCGTCGCGTTCGCGACCAGGCCGCTCACGGTAGCATTGCCGTTTGCATCAGTATTTACCCCCTCAGCGTTGCCGCCGCCAGTGAAGCTTCCGCTGGCGCCCGTCGAACCCGGGTTGATGGTAAAGGTCACGGAGATACCTTGCACTCCATTGCCGTCACTATCCGTCACTTGCGCTACCAGCGGGTTCGGGAACGGCGTGCTGAACGTTGTGCCCTGATAGTTTCCGCCGTTTGCGCTGGGGATCGTCAGGTTCACCGCCGCCCCGGCGGTGTTGGTGAGGCTGAAGCTGGCGGGCGTCGCCGCTCCTGAAGTCGTAACCGTTACCGTGTAACTGCCGGCCAACGTACCTGCGGTGAAGACCTTCGAGGTAGCCACACCGGTCGAGTTGGTGGTCTCGGTATCCGTTATTCCTGGCGTTGTGGTCGCGAACTCGCCGTCGGTTAAGTACGGGGCGGTGAACGTCACAGTCACGCCGCTCGCCGGGGTTGTGCCTGACATTACTGTTGCGACTAGAGGATTCGTGAAAGCCGCGCCGACCACCGCGCTTTGCCCGCTTCCGCTCGTCGCAGCAATCGTGGTGACAGGAGGAGTAGTAGTCGTCGAACTCGAGCTGCCGCAGCCCGTCAAGAAAGTTAAGGTCGAAAAGACGAAGCCCGAGGCAATTAACGCGAGGACGATCGAGTAAGATCTCCGGTTCATTGCGACTCCCCTGTTTGGGTGGTGTTGGCGTTGCTACTGTCCGGTCGGGAATCCGGCCGAGGGCCGCGCGCGCGCACCAGGAAGCCGTTTTCGTTTCTCACCGTGACCATGCGTCCTGCGAAGATCAGTTGACGGGCCAGCAAGATGCTCTTCCCGTGGAGTTGTTCGACTGCCCCCACGATCTGCAGCGGCAGGCCGGCGTGCAGGGCTTCCTGCGTGTCTTTGGTTAAATACGGGCCGACATGAGCGTCCACTACGCCTTCTGGACCGGCCACCAACAGATGCATGCCGACCGGACTTCCGGCAACGCGTTTGGTGACGACTTCCTGAATGGTTCCATTGAGAGTGATTTCATGCGCGGCGTCGTAGACAGGACCAACGGCCCGTGTAGCGCGGGTTTCCGGCGCGAGTTGGGCGCCGAGTGGAACTGCCAGGATCGCCAGCAACAACAGGCCGGCCAGCAGCCCCGCGGTCAATTGAGTGGGTTTCGTCGAACGATTACGCCTCATGGATGCACTCCTCGGAGCTAGTCTGTGGTTCTTGTTCCCCAATTGTTTTCCGGCCGGTCTGCGCTGGGGAAGACGAGGGCTGAGGTCTTGCCGGATTATGTTCCGGCCCCCAAGCGTCAACCCGGAAATCTGTCGGATGTTTCGCCTCTTGGTCAGCCATATGCCGCGCTGGTCCTGAGTCGGGGGGGCGACAAAAGGCAGGAACTGCCCAGCGGACGAGTAATTATACAGTCTGCCACGCCGGCGCGGGAGGCGGAGTGGGGTTCGACCGGAAGGCGTGAGATAAGTCCGACACTAGTTCAGTGCCGCGGTTTCGAAGAGTGGGAGGCGGATGTTGCGGTCGAGGGGGACTCGCAAGCAAGAAAAAAGTGGCGCACCGGAGTGCGCCACTGAATCCCAGATCCAGGAAGGACCTCTACTGTACTGGCGATGCGGGCCCGATTGCGAGTCCGCTATTGTCGTTCTCAATGATCACACCGCTGCCCGCGGTTTGGGTCATGTAAAAGGTTAAGAACCCAGACGGCGGCGTGACAGTGAACACTCCGTTGGTCGAGGTAGTTGCGTAGCTTGCGGAGGCGGGTCCATCCGGTGTGAGTGATCCTCCCGCCTGCACGTCGTTGGAGTCGAAGAAACCAGACAGCGTACCCGCAGAAGAGCTGGACGGAGTCGCGGTAAGCACGCCGACCATGTCCACTTCTCCGAAGGATGTTCCGCCGCCGGAAACCAACTCCGAAGTGGTGAAGCCCGTCAGATAGATGGAGTACGGACCGGTGAAGTTGTCGGCCGTGAAGGTCGCACTAGCCTGCAGCTCACTCTGCCCCGCGACCCCATCGCCTTCATCCATCGAGATGACGGACGCGTGGCCGTTGCCATCCAGATAGAGTTGCAGGTCATAGGTGAATGTGGCGCCGTCAGTCACCCCAGTTACCGTGACTCGTCCAGTGCCGCCGTCGTTGCCGGTTCCAGACGCGTCGATGGTGTAGGTGCCGCCGGTAATCGCCGCCCCGCCTTGCGCCGGATTGGTGGCCGCCAGGTCGTTAAAGCTCAGGTTGCCGCTAACGGTGCCATCTGAGTTAAAGGTCAGCGCTCCCGCCACGTCAAGGGCGCCGTTTGTGTCATTGCCTACCGTGCCGATGACGTAGGTCGACCCGGAAATGGACGAACTGCTGAACGTCCCGGTATTGGCGCCTTGACCGCGTGCCTCGCCGGCCGTAGTGGCAAATCCGTCGCTCCAGTTCTCTACCAGGTAGATGCGGGTGGAGTCGACGATGTAGCCGTCGACGATCACCGTCCCACCCGAGCTTGGGTTGAGGGTGAATGTCACCAGGCCCAGGGGGTCTGGTCCCGTGAAGGAGGTGGCGGAGAATAACTGATCGGAACTCAAAGTGCCGCCATCATTCGCATCGAAAACGCTGCCGCTACCGGTCGCGCTGTTAACATTGAGAACGCCTCCCAGAACCAGCGGGAAGCCGTTCGGGTAGTCCCAGCCGCTTAGGTAGAACGCATAGCCGGCCGAGGGCGCTGCCGTACTGCTCTGTGCTCTCAGTTCGCCGCTGCCGCTCCCCCAATCGTCGTATTCGATGAGCTGGCCGTTGGTTGTCGATGCCATTGAGGCGTCGAGGGTCAAATTGCCCGCTCCGCCGTTGATATAGCTGTCTGCAAAGTTAAGGGTAATCAGCAGGTCCGAATCGCTACCACTGGCAGTCGTGATGCTGCCGCCGGTGATCGGTTCAGCCGAGATGAAATTCGCTTCGCCGAAGTCGGAGTAGTCCTGCTCGCCGCCTGTGATCGTGCTCGTGCCGCCGCCGGTTGTGACGGTGAACACTCCCGCCCAATAGAATGAGCCGTTGGCATTGGTTCCCGTTACCGAGAAGACGTAGTTGCCAGCTGCCAGGGGTGGCGGTACGGCGACAGTATTGGTTAACGCGAAGCTCGCCGCAGTTCCGGTATCTCCAGTGAAGTCTGCGGTTACCGTAAAGGCGCCGGTCGTCGAGTTCGCGACCAGATCGGTCACGGTTGCGTTGCCGTTCGCATCGGTGTTTGCCGTTTCCGTGTTCGAAGTTGTGCTGGTGAAGGTTCCGCTCGCGCCGGTTCCCCCGGTGTTCGCCGTGAAGGTTACGGTAACGCCGGCGACGCCATTGCTGTCACCGTCGGTGACTTGCGCTACCAGCGACCCATAGGTCGCGCCTACCGCCGCGCTTTGTGGAGTTCCGCCGGTGGCCGCAATCGCCGCCGGTGCGCCCGCCGTGTTGGTCAGGCTGTAGCTGGCCGGAGTCGCCGCTCCTGAAGTCGAGGCCGTCACCGAATAAGCGCCGGCCGTGGTGTTCGCGGTGAATATCTGCGAGGTGGCCACACCGCTTGAGTTGGTGGTCTCGGTATCGGTTACTCCTGGGGTTGGGGTCGCGAAGGTGCCGCTGGCTCCTGTCCCCGGAGCAGTGAATGTCACGGTTACGCCGCTCGCCGGCGTTGTGCCTGACATTACTGTTGCCACCAGAGGATTTGTGAACGGCGCGCCGACCACCGCGCTTTGTCCGCCTCCGCTTGTCGCCGCAATCGTTATGGCCGGAGGAGTCTTTGTCGAACTGGAGCTGCAGGCCACCAGGGCGGCAATCATGCCCAGACCGATGAAGAGAAGAATCGATTTACGCAATGTCATCGCGCACCTCCGTTAACTTC
>Ga0187890_10001037_pt1 | contig 20281 bp, 19 predicted proteins | sample June2016WEW_21_1_FD_133005 | JGI IMG/M metagenome (GOLD analysis project Ga0187890, IMG submission 133005) | Peatland microbial communities from SPRUCE experiment site at the Marcell Experimental Forest, Minnesota, USA - June2016WEW_21_10 | ecosystem: Environmental > Terrestrial > Soil >... | reverse complement strand
GGCCGCGATCACCGGCACGGCGCACTCGTAGACGGCCGCGAAGGCCTCGTAGCAGCCGCGGTTGACGCCCACCAGCGCCCGGTGGCCGTCGCGCTCGGCCTGCAGCTCCTTGATGTCCACGCCGGCGTTGAAGCCGCGGCCCTCGGCGCGCAGGACGACGGCGCGCACCGCCCGGTCCTCTCCATGCGCGCGCACTACCCGCGCCAGCTCGAACCAGCCGGCGACCGGCAGCGCGTTGACGGGCGGGTTGCACATGACGACCTCGGCGACGCCGTCGGCGTCGAGGCTCGAGGTCACGATCGGGGACTCGCTCATTGCACGCTCCTCACGGGTGCTGGCTGCTGACGGAGACGATCTCGCCGGTCATGTAGGACGCGTAGTCGCTGGCGAGGAAGGCGATCACGGTGGCCACCTCCCACGGCTCTGCCGCTCGACCGAAGGCCTCGCGCGCGGACAGCCGCTCGAGCAGCTCCGGCGAGGCGCTCTTGGAGAGATGCTCGTGCACGGCGATGCTGGGCGCGACCGCGTTCACGCGCACGCCGCTGCCGGCCACGTCCAGCGCGGCGCAGCGGGTCAGGGCCATCACGCCGGCCTTCGCCGCGGCGTAGTGCGCCTGGCCGGCCTGGGCTCGCCAGCCGATGACCGAGGCGTTGTTCACGATCACGCCGCTCCCGCGCGCGGTCATGTGGGCAAGCGCCGCGCGCATGCAGCGGAACGTGCCGTTGAGCGTCACGTCGAGGACTGAGCTCCACTGCTCGTCGCTCATCTCCAGGATGCTCGCCTCGCCGCCGAGGCCGGCGTTGTTGACGAGCACGTCCAGGCACCCGAGCTCCGCGACGACCGTGTCGATCGTCTGGCGCACCTCGGAGTCGACGGTGACGTCGCACGGGATCGCCAGCGGCGCCGCGCCGCTCAGCGCGGCCAGCCGCTCGGCGGCCTCTGCGAGGCGGCGCTCGTGACGGTCGCTGAGCACTACGCGCGCGCCCTCTTCGGCGCAGCGCACGGCGGTGGCGTAGCCGATGCCGGTGCCCGCGGCGGCCGTTATCAGGACCGTCTTGCCAGCGAGCAGAGCGTGGCCGGGTGGCGGGGCGGGGGGCGTCTGCTCGATGATAGTGAGGTGATCTGGCTCGGCCATTGGTGGCACGTCGGTGTCGGCGCTCGGCTGCCGCGGAGCATAACTTACCGAGCAAGCGCTTGCTAGGATAGGCGAGGCGCGCGACGATGACAGACGACCCGAACCACGCGGCGAGCCACGCGGCACTGACGGACGCGAGCGGCCCGCTGGCAGGGCGCGTGGCCCTTGTCAGCGGCGCCGCCAGCGACATCGGCCGGGCCGTCTGCATGGCGCTCGGCGAGCTCGGCGCACACATCCGCGCGACCGACCTTGCGGGCGCTCGGCTCGCCGCCCTGCAGGCGGAGCTCCCCGAGGTCGAGACCGTGGCCGTGGACCTGACGGCTCCCGTCGAGGTGAGCGCCCTCGGGCTCGAGCGCGTCGACATCTTCGCCAGCGTCGCCGGGCTGCCGGTCGTCGAGCGCTTCCTGGGCAGCGACCCGCGCGCCTGGGAGTCGCTGTGGCAGGTCAATCTGCGCGCGCCGATGCTGCTCACGCAGGCGGTCGCGGGCGGCATGAGCGAACGTGGCTGGGGACGTCTGCTCTACGTGTCCTCTGACAGCGCCCGCGCCGGCGCCGGCGGCGAGGCCGTGTACGCGGCGACCAAGGCAGGGCTGCTCGGCTTCGCCAAGTCGGTGGCGCGCGAACTGGCGCCGGCGGGCGTCACCGCCAACGTCGTCTGCCCGGGCCCGATCGACACGCAGGCCTCGCGCGCGATCCTCGAGCGGCGTCCGCGCCTGCGCGAGAGCCTCGTGCGCGCGATTCCGGCAGGGGCCCTGGGGACCCCGATGGACGTCGCCGGCGCGATCGCGTATCTGTGCTCGCCCGCCGCGTCGTATGTCACCGGTCAGGTGCTGAGCGTCAACGGCGGCATCACCATGTCCTAATGAGAGAGGAAGCGAAGATGTCCGAGGATCGAAAGCTCGAGCTGGTCGACGCACACGTGCACCTGTGGGATCTCTCCTCTCACCCCTGGTATCCGGCGATGCAGGATCCCGAGGCGGCGAAGGCGTTTGTGAGCCTCGGCGACGTCAGCCGTATGGCGCGCGACTTCCTGCTGGCGGACTACCGCGCCGAGACCGGCGCCCACGACGTGCTCGGCATCGTTCACGTCTCGGCCGTCAGCGCGCCACGGGCCTATCTGGCGGAGACGCGCTGGATCGATGACGCCCTCGACAGCGCCGGCATCCCGGCGGCCGTGATCGGCGCGCTCGAGCCAACGCTCTCCAGAGCGGAGCTCGAGGCGGATCTCGATGCCCAGGCGGCGAGCCCGCGTTTTCGAGGGGTGCGTGTGCTCACCGGCTTGGACCCGGACTCGCAGAGCGCCGTCGACGTCTGCTCGCTGCTCGACGAGCGCGGCTACACCTTCGATCTCGTCGCGCATCCCGCCGAGGTCGCGGGCTTCGGCCGGCTGCTGGAGCGCTTCCCCGACCTCGACGTCGTGCTCGAGCACGCGGGATGGCCGGACGGGACGAGCCCGGAGGACTTCGCGAGCTGGCGCGAGGGCATCGCGACGCTCGCCGCGCACGCGAACGTCAGCTGCAAGATCTCCGGCCTCGGGATGGTGACGCACACGCTCGAGGTGGACGCGCTGCGCCCGTGGATCGAAGCCTGCCTGGAGGTGTTCGGCGCGGAGCGGTGCATGTTCGGAGGCAACTTCCCCGTCGACGCGATGTACGGGAGCTTCGACACGCTGATCGCGGCCTGCCTCGCGGCCTCCCAGGGGCTCTCGCAAGAACAGCGGCGGGCGCTCTTCGTGGAGAACGCCCGCCGCGCCTACCGGCTCTGATGTCAGGCAGAGCCGTGGGGTTGAGGAGAAGCTGGAGCTAGTATACCTACCAAGCAAGTGCTTGGTCAACTCCTTGAGGGGGCACGGATGAGAGCACCGACAGCGAAACGACGCGCCGACGGCGGGCCTCTGTGATCTCCGCGCTCGGCGACCTCGTCCCGACGATCGCGCCCACGGCGTGGGTCCATCCTGCGGCCACGATCATCGGCGACGTGACGATCGGAGAGCAGAGCAGCATCTGGCCCGGCGCGGTCTTGCGCGGCGACTTTGGAGCGATAACGGTGGGGGCGAGGACGAGCATTCAGGACAACGCGGTGATCCATGCGGCCCCCGACGCTCCGACGACGATCGGCGACGAGTGCGTGATCGCCCACCTCGCCTTCATCGAGTCCGCCGTGATCGAGGACCGCTGCATGGTCGCGGTCGGCGCGGTGGTGCTGCCCGGCGCCCGCCTGCGCCGCGGATCTGTGGCGGCGGCCGGCGCCGTGCTCGCTCGGCGCCTGGAGGTGCCCAGCGGTCATCGCGCGCAGGGCGTGCCGGCGGCGGTCGTGGCGCCCGCCCATCCGGATGCCGACTACATCGCCAGGGGCGCAGCCGACTACGTGGCGATGGCCGAGCGATATGCGAGAGCCGGCATCGGCGCGCTCGGCTTTGAGCGCTCCGCAGCTCGGGTCTGTGCGCTCGGCGGTTGACGTGACGCGCGCGAACGCATAATCTCTCCTCAACCAAGCGCTTGCTTGCTAAATCGAAGAGCGCACGAACGGAGAGCTCGGCGGGAATGCCCGACAAGCAGATGACTGAGGATCAAGTGGTCGCGGAGCTGCGCTCCGGCATGACGATCGGCATCGGCGGCTGGGGCTCGCGCCGCAAGCCGATGTCGCTGGTTCGCGCGATCCTGCGCTCCGACCTGCGTGAGCTCACGATCGTCTCCTACGGCGGCCCCGACGTGGGGCTGCTGTGTGCGGCGGGCAAGGTCGCACGCCTGGTCTATGGCTTCGTCTCGCTCGATTCGATCGCGCTTGACCCGCACTTCCGCGCGGCGCGTGAGGCCGGCGCGATCGAGTCGATCGAGTACGACGAGGGCATGCTCTACTGGGGCCTCTACGCCGCGGCGTGCCGCCTTCCGTTCCTGCCCACGCGCGCCGGGCTCGGCTCGGGCGTGGTGAGCACGAATCCGGCCCTGCGCACGGTCGTCTCGCCATACGGCGGCGAGACGCTGCTGGCGATGCCCGCGCTCCCGCTCGACGCCGCGCTCGTGCACCTCAACCGCGCGGACGCAAGGGGCAACGCGCAGTACCTCGGGCCCGACCTGTACTTCGACGATCTCTTCTGCATGGCCGCCGAGCGCGCCTACGTCTCGTGTGAGCGGGTGCTCGACACCGAGGAGCTGGTCGCGAACGCCCATCCGGCGACTCTGCGGATCAATCGCTCGATGGTGCGCGGAGTCGTGCCGGCGCCAAATGGAGCGCACTTCACGTCGTGCGCGCCGGACTATGACCGCGACGAGGCGTTTCAGCGCGCCTACGTCGAGGCCGCGGGCGACAGCGAACGCTGGAGCGCCTTCAAGGCGAGCTACCTGGACGTCGACGAGGCTGGCTACCAGGCCGCCGTCAAGGCCACGGCCGAGCCCGCTGGAGCGCGCGCATGAGCGACGCGACACGCGCGGAGGTCTGCGTTCTCGCCTGCGCCGAGGCGTGGCGCGACGCCGGCGAGGTGCTCGCCAGCCCCACCGGAGTGGTGCCGACGATCGGAGCCAGGCTCGCCCGCGCGAGCTTCGCGCCCGATCTGCTGCTCACTGACGGCGAGGCGTTGCTCGCGGCCGGTGTCTGGCCGGTCGGCTCGCGACCGAGCGCGATCGAGGGCTGGATGCCCTACCGGACGGTCTTCGACCTGCTCTGGAGCGGTCGCCGGCACGTGATGATGATGCCGAGTCAGATCGACCGCTACGGCAACGCGAACATCTCATGCATCGGCGCGGATTACCGGCGCCCGACGACGCAACTGCTTGGCGTCCGCGGCGCGCCCGGGAACACCGTCAACCACCCGACGAGCTACTGGGTGCCCCGGCACACGCCGCGCGCATTCGTGTCGAGCGTGGACATGGTCTCCGGCGTCGGCTATGACTCGGCGGCGGCTGCCGGGCCCGAGAGCGAGCGCTTCCTGGACCTGCGTCGTGTCGTGACCGGTCTCGCCGTGCTCGACTTCGGCGGCCCGGACCACGCGATGCGCCTCGTGTCGGTGCATCCGGGGATCACCGTCGAGCAGGTCGAGGCGGTGACCGACTTCGCGCTGGCGAAGGACGGCGAGGTGCCGCAGACGCGACTGCCGAGCGATGAGGAGCTGCGGCTGATCCGCGAGGTCATCGACCCGGGCGCCGCCCGCGAGCGCGAAGTGCAACCTTGACACAGGTGCACCCACAGCTACACACGCGCCTGTGCGAGATGCTCGGCGTTCGCCACCCGATCGTGCAGACGGGGATGGGCTACGTCTCCGACGCGACGCTGACGGCGGCCACCTCGGCGGCGGGCGGGCTGGGGATCCTGGCGGGCGCGACGATGGGCCGCCGGGAGCTGGAGCAGGCGATTCGAGACGTGAAGGAGCGCACCGATGAGCCCTTCGGCGTGAACCTGCGCGCGGATCACCCCGACGCGCGCTCGCTCGTCGAGGTGCTGATCGGCGAGCGGGTCAAGGTCGCCTCCTTCGCACTCGCCCCCGAGCCGGAGCTGATCGCGCGGCTCAAGGATGCGGGCGTGCTCGTGATCCCCTCGATCGGCGCACGGCGCCACGCCGAGAAGGTCGCCGGCTGGGGCGCCGATGCGGTCGTGGCGCAGGGTGCCGAGGGGGGCGGGCACACGGGCCAGGTGCCGACGAGCCTGCTGTTGCCGCAGGTGGTCGACGCGGTGGACATCCCGGTGATCGCGGCGGGCGGCTTCTTCGACGGCCGCGGCCTCGTCGCGGCGCTCGCCTACGGTGCTCAGGGCATCGCCATGGGCACGCGCTTCCTGCTCACCGTCGAGAGCCCGGTCGCGGAGTCGGTCAAGCGCCGCTATCTCGCCGCCTCGGTGCTCGATGCGATCGTCACGACGGAGATCGACGGGGTGCCCCAGCGCGTGCTGCGCAGCGGGCCGGTCGCTGCGCTGGAGCGCTCGAACGCGCTGACCCGGATGGTGCGAGCAGCCGGCAACGCAATCGCATTCCGGTCGCTCTCCGGCGCTTCGTGGCGCGAGCTCGTGCGTGAGGGCCTCGCGATGAAGCGCTCCCGCGAGCTGAGCTGGAGCCAGGTCGTGATGTCGGCCAATGCGCCGATGCTCTACCGGGCCGGCCTGCACGAAGGACGCGAGGACATCGGTGTCACCGCGAGCGGCCAGGTCGTCGGGCTGATCGACGAGCTGCCGACCTGCGCCGAGTTGATCAGCCGCATCGCGGCCGAAGCGGCGGACGTGCTCAGGAGGTTGGATGCCTGGAATCGTTGAGGGGCGCGTGGTGATCGTGACCGGCGCCGGACAGGGGTTGGGTCGCGCGCACGCGCTCGCGTTTGCCGAGCATGGCGCGCACGTGGTGGTCAACGACGTCGGCGACGCCACGCAGGAGGTGGCCGACGCGATCCTCGCCGCCGGCGGCTCGGCTGTGGCGTGCGTGGCCGACGTCGCCGACTGGAACGACGCCGAGCGGCTCGTGGGCACGGCCGTCGAGCGATTCGGGCGTCTGGACGTGCTCGTCAACAACGCCGGTGTCGTGCGCGACCGCATGCTCGTGTCGATGACCGAGGACGAGTGGGACGTCGTCGCCAGGGTCGATCTCAAGGGCCACTTCTGTCCGCTGCGCCACGCGGCCGCGTACTGGCGCGAGCGCGCCAAGGCGGGCGATCAGCTCCAGGCGCGAATCATCAACACCAGCTCTGGAGCCGGGCTGCTCGGGAGCGTCGGGCAGGGCAACTACTCGGCGGCGAAGGCCGGCGTGGCGGCGCTCACGATCGTCGCCGCCAAGGAGTTGGCGCGCTACGGGGTCACCGTCAACGCGATCGCCCCGGCGGCCCGCACTCCGATGACTGAGACGGTCTTCGCCGAGGTGATGCGCGCCCCCGACAGCGGCTTCGATGAGATGGATCCCGCCAACGTCTCGCCGCTCGTGGTGTGGCTCGGCAGCGTCGAGTCTGGCGCCGTCAGCGGGCGCGTATTCCTGGCCGAAGGCGGGGTCGTCGGCGTGGCGGACGGCTGGCAGCACGGCCCGCGGGTCGACCGTGGCTCGCGCTGGGAGCCCGCGCTCCTCGGCGACGTGGTCGCGCGGCTGCTCGACGAGGCGCCCGCGCCGGCGCCGGTGTACGGAGCGTAGGTCGATGGCCGAGGCATACATCGTCGACGCGGTGCGCACCCCGGTCGCCCGTCGTGATGGTGGACTGGCCGACGTGCACCCGGCCGATCTGGGCGCCCATGTGCTGCGCGCGCTGGTTGAGCGGACCGGAGTCGACCCGAGCGCGGTCGACGACGTCGTGTTCGGCTGCGTCGACACCCTCGGGCCGCAGGCCGGCGACATCGCGCGCACGTGCTGGCTGGCTGCCGGGCTGCCGGAGGGCGTGCCCGGCGTCACCGTCGATCGCCAATGCGGCTCGTCACAGCAGGCCGTGCACTTCGCCGCTCAGGGGGTGATGAGCGGCACGCAGGATCTTGTGGTCGCCGGTGGCGTGCAGCAGATGAGCGCGATCCCGATCTCGGCGGCGATGATCGTCGGTCAGCAGTTCGGCTTCAGCGACCCGTTCTCCGGCTCGGTCGGCTGGCTGGAGCGCTACGGCGAGCAGGAGATCTCACAGTTCCGGGCCGCCGAGCTGATCGCCGAGCGCTGGCGCATCGAGCGCGATCGTTTGGAGGAGTTCGCGTTCGAGAGCCACCGGCGCGCGCTCGAGGCGATCGATGCCGGGCGCTTCGAGCGCGAGATAGTGGCCCTTGGCGAGGTCTCGGCCGACGAGTGCCCTCGCCGCGACACGTCGCTGGAGAAGATGGCCACGCTGCCGCCGCTCGTCGACGGCGGCCGCGTCACGGCGGCGCACGCAAGCCAGATCTCCGACGCCGCCGCTGCGCTGCTGATCGCCTCCGAGGCGGCCGTGCGCGAGCACGGTCTCACGCCGCGCGCGCGCATCCACCACCTGTCCTGCCGCGGCGATGACCCGGTCCTGATGCTCACGGCGCCGATCCCCGCGACCCGCCATGCGCTGCGCAAGAGCGGGATGTCGCTCGAGCAGATCGACCTGGTCGAGATCAACGAGGCGTTCGCGCCGGTGGTGCTCGCGTGGCAGCGCGAGCTGGATGCCAACATGGCCAGGGTGAACGTCAACGGTGGCGCGATCGCGCTCGGACATCCACTCGGTGCGACCGGAGCGCGGCTGATGACGACCTTGCTGTACGAGCTGGAGCGGCGCGAGGCCCGCTACGGGATGCAGACGATGTGCGAGGGCGGCGGCCAGGCGAACGTCACGATCATCGAGCGACTCTGACCGCCTCGATGCCGGCGTCGGTGCAGCTGGACGACTTCGCCGAGCGCCGCGGAGTCGTAATGGTCACGGGTGGCAGCGGGGGCCTGGGGGCCGCGATCTGCCGGATGCTCGCCGAGCGCGGGGCGGACGTAGCCCTCAGCTACAGGTCGCGTCAACAGGCCGCCGAGCAGGTGGTCGCCGACGTACGTGCTCGCGGGCGGGCGGCGCTGGCCTGCCGGGTCGACCTCGCCGACGAGCGGTCCGCACGAAGCTTCGTCGAGGTCGCACTCGAGCGCTTCGGCAGCGTGCACACGCTCGTCCACGCCGCCGGTCCGCGTGTGACGCAGGTGCATTTGAGCAAGGTCGATCCGCCGCTGTTCCTCCGCCACCTGGAGCAGGAGGCGGCGGGCTTCTTCAACGTCGTCCAGCCCCTGCTGCCGGCGCTGCGAGAGCGGCGCGGAGCGATCGTCGCGGTGACCACCGCCGCCACACGTCGGTTTCCGGTTCGGGACGGCCTGTCGGCTGGACCGAAGGCTGCGGTTGAGGCGCTCGTCAGGGCGCTTGCGGTGGAGGAGGGCCGCTATGGCGTGCGCGCGAACTGCGTCGGGCCGGGCATGCTCACGGATGGCATGGCCGACGAGCTGATCTCATCCGGCGAGCTCGACGAGCGGGCGCTCGAGGCGGCGCGGCTCAGCATTCCCCTGCGCCGCTTCGGCCGCGCTGCGGACGTCGCCGAGGCCGTGTGCTTCCTCGCCTCCGACCGCGCTGGCTTCATCAGCGGGCAGATGCTCGACGTCGACGGCGGATATGCGGCGTGAGCCGGCTCGCGTGAGACGCGGACGCGGCTTGAGTCAGTAATTCGCCGCCGAGCGGATCGGTGCTGGCCCGGATGCAACTCGACGTTCCCCGGCGCATGATCTGGCCATGGCGCATGTTCTCGTTGCCCACGCCTCCAAGCGCGGCTCGACCGCGGAGATCGCGCAGGCGATCGCCGACGAGCTAGGGAAGGCCGGCCTGGAGGTCGACTGCAGAGCAGCCGGCGAGGTGGGCGGTCTCGATTCCTACGACGCGGTGGTGCTCGGCAGCGCCGTCTACATGAAGCGCTGGCAGGGCGACGCCAAGCACTTCCTGCGCAAGCATGCCGACGAGCTCGCCCGGCGGCCGTTCTGGGTGTTCAGCTCTGGTCCCGTGGGCGATCCGGAGAAGGCGCCCGACCCTTCGTGGCTCGAGCCACCGCGGATCGTCGAGCGCGCGAGCCAGCTCGGCGTTCGCGATCACGTCGTCTTCGGAGGCAGGGTTCCGCTGGAGGCGCGTGGCCCGATCGAGCGCGCGATGGTCAAGAACACCGCGGAGCAATACCGCGATCTACGCGACTGGGATGAGATCCGCGCGTGGGCGCGGCGCATCGCGCTCGAGCTGCGTGCGCCGGTGGCCACGGACGCAGCGACCGGATGATCTGAGCAACGCCGGTGGCTCGAGCGGCTGGATGACCTGAGCGGCTGGAGGATGGCTTCAGTCGCTGCGCGGTGACCACTGGAACGTGCGCGCCGCGATCAGCAGCGCAGCTATGCCCCAGGCGGCGATGATCAGCAGGTCACCGGCGGCGATGCCGGTCCCGTGTGCATGCGTGAACGTTCCCCGCAGCGCCTCGGCGAGGTGGCGGATGGGGAAGACCGTGGCTATGTTGCGCAGCAGCTTCGGGATCTGGCTTTCGGGGACGAACACGCCGGAGATGAAGTAGAGCGGCAGCACCGTGATGTTGATCGCGGGCGCCGCGGCTTCGGCGTTGGAGATGCGCGTGGAGATGGCGAACGCGATGCACGAGAAGGCCGCGGCGCCCACGACGACCGACACGATCAGCCCCGGCATCGTCGACTGGGGAACGGGCACGTTGTAGAGGAGCTTGCCCAGCACCAGCAGCAGCGCCGAGAGCGCGACAGCGACCACGACGCCTACCACTGCGCGACTGCCGATCACGATGCTCGTGGGCAGCGGCGTGCCGCGCAGGCGCTTGAACTCGCCGTTCTCGCGCTGCGTGACGATCGTCTGCGTGAGGTTCACGAACGTGGCCGAGATGATCCCGAGCGCCATGATCCCGGGCACGTAGAAGGTGGTGATCTTGATCCGCCGGCCGTCGACGACGGTAGTGCCCTTGAAGATCGTCGCGAAGATCACGAGGAACACGATCGGCATCAGCAACGTGAAGTAACGCGACTGGGGATTGCGCCAGAAGCGCGAGAGGTCCGAGCGGAACTGGTGCGCGAACACGCCCCCGCGGCTCATTCCGGCTGCTCCTGCTGTCCGTCGGTGAGCCGCAGGTAGACGTCCTCGAGCGTCGGGCGGCCGACCGTCAGATCACCCAGATCCTCGCCGCGAGCGAGCGCCCACCCCGTGAGCGCGTGAAGTGCGTGTGCCGGCTCGCGCACGCTCACGTGAGCGCGGCCATCCTCGCGCAGCTGCGCGGTCGCTGCCAGCTCTGCGGGGAGCTCCGACACGGTCGTGCCCGCCGGCAGTGCGAACGAGATGTCGCTCAGCTCGCGGTCACGCCCACCGAGCGTCGCAGGTGTGCCTTCCGCGACGATCTTCCCGGCGACGATCACGGCCACGTGGTCGGCGAGCGTCTGCGCCTCGTCCATGTAGTGCGTGGTCAGGAAGATCGTCTTGCCCAGCTCGCGGAGGTTCGCGATCACCTCCCACGCGTGGTGGCGCGCGGACGGATCGAAGCCGGTCGTCGGCTCGTCGAGGAACACGAGCTCGGGATCGCCGATCAGCGCGAGCGCCACGTCCAGGCGTCGCAGCTGTCCGCCGGAGAGCTGGTTGGTGCGCGCGTCGCGCTTGTCCGCCAGACCGACCAGCTCGATCGTCTCGCCCGCTCCTCGCGGGTGCGGGTAGTAGCCCGCGTAGAGCTCGACCAGCTCGCGGACCGTCAGCTCTGCGGGCATCGTGCACGACTGCAGCACCAGCCCGATCCGTGAGCGCCAGCCGCCGTCGGCCGACGCCGGGTCGCGATCCAGGACGCTGACCTCGCCCGAGTCGCGCGGCCGGTAGCCCTCCAGGATCTCGACCGTCGTCGTCTTGCCCGCGCCGTTGGGCCCGAGAAACGCAAACACCTCCCCCCGACTCACCTCGAGGTCGATCCCGCGAACCACCTCGTGCTCGCCGTAGGACTTGCGCAACCCGCTGGCGGCGATCACCGATGGCGCGCTGGATCGGGCTGCGGTCACCTACGCCACCGTACTCTCGTGCGCCAGCCGAGCATCAGGAGTTTTCCGTAGAGGTCGTCGGAAATCCACCGCCGGGCGCGACGCGATTGGCTCTTGTCCGGTCTGCCTGACGCCGATACATAAGGGTGAGCCCCTCGCTCGACAAGTTCCGGCTGAACAGGAAGCTCATGGCGTATACCGCCGCCGCCATGTACGGGGGCGCGGCCTTCGACGGCTCCATCGAGGGCTTCCTTCCGGGGGACCCCAGCTTTGCGATCGCTCCAGTCCTCGTCTCCATCGCGGCGACCGCGGTGCTGATCCTCATCGGACCGCGGCTCCCGCGCTGGGCGCTCGCGCCGCTCGGTCCGATCGGCGTCGTCCTGATCGCCTACGCGTTGACGACGACGCCCGGCGCCGGCGACGGCGCGGTCCTCTACGTGTGGCCCGTTCTCTGGACCACGTTCTTCTTCGGCCGTCGCGGGGCGATGTCGATCGTCGTGTGCGTCGGCGTGGCTCACGCCGTCACGCTGTTGTTGCTGCCGGCCGCGAGCAGCTATCCCGGCCGCTGGGTGGACGTCATGGTCTCCGTGTCCGTCGTGTCCGTCGTCACCCTGACGCTCGTGCATCGCAACGACCTGCTGCTCAACCAGCTGGTGGACGAAGCACGGACCGATGCCCTCACCGGCCTTCTCAACCGGCGCGGCTTCGACGAGCGGGCCTCGCTCGAGCTCGCGCACGCCAGGCGCGAGGCCAGCTCGATCGCCCTGATCACGTTTGACGTCGACTACTTCAAGCGGATCAACGACGAGCTGGGCCATGAGATCGGCGACCGGGTTCTCGCCCGGATAGGTGCGCTCCTGACGGCGCAGTCCAGGGACATAGACGTGGCCGCCCGCTTCGGCGGCGACGAGTTCGTCGTCCTGCTGCCCGGCAGCACCAGCGCTGACGCGGAGCGCCTCGCAGAGCGCGTTCGGGGCGCGCTCGAGGCGGAGGACCCCGCTGGGCTGGGGGCAGTGCCGATGAGCGCCGGGATCCTCAGCGCTGTTGCGCCAAACGACATCGAGGCGATGCTGCACGGCGCCGACGCCGCGCTGTACGAGGCCAAGCGCACCGGTCGCGATCGCACCGTGGTCTCCGAGCGAGTCAACCCCGGCTATAGCTCAGCGGTGGCTGGGTAGGCCGCCAGCGCGTCGTCCAGGCTCGCCCGGTTTACGTGGGCTTGACAATTGGACACATGTATAGGGAGTAATCAACAAATACTGGACACGTGGTACCCGGGAGGCGATCGCCCGGTCGATAGAAGTGTGCCTGCGCAATGGGCCGGCGGGGATGACGGGCCAAAGCGCGGTCTGCTTCAGATCTTTTCCATGGCTCGACCGGCAGGTGGCAGAGCTGCTGCTCGCCGCGCACGGGCTACCCACGACTCCACGGAAGGATTTTCACGTGATCGCATTCTCTTCTCGCCGGCTTCTGGCCACCGGGCTTGCCGCGCTCGGGCTGCTCGTGTCACTCGGGCTGCCGGGCGGCATCGCATCGGCGCGCGCATCGACCTTGAACCTCGAAACGCTCACCGGCGCCGAAGCCGAGAAGATGTTGGAATCGGGCGAAGTGACCTCGGTGGAACTCGTCAAGGAGTATCTCGCGCGGATCGCCGCGCTGAACAAGGCCGGCCCGGGCATCAACAGCGTCACGCAGATCAACCCGAACGTGATCGCGGAAGCCAGGCAGATCGACCATGAGCGCGCGAAGCACGAGAGCCTCGGCCCCGCGATGGGGCTGCCGATCCTGCTCAAGGAAATCATCGACGCGACGCCGATGTACACCTCGGCCGGCGACTGGGCGCTGCGCGAATCCTTCCCCGAAGTCGACTCGGGCGTAGCCAAGGAGCTGCGCGCGCACGGGGTGATAATCCTCGGCAAGGCCGGCCTGTCCGAGTGGGCCAACAGCTTCGGCAGCCAGCCCTCTGGCTTCGGCAACCTCACCGGTCAGGTGCTGAGCGCGATCGACGCCGCCGAGGGCCCGAGCGGCTCCTCCTCCGGCTCCGCGGCGGATGCCGCCGCCGGGTTGGCGTCGCTGACGATCGGCACGGAAACGTCGGGGTCGATCATCAGCCCGTCGACGATGCAGAGCGACGTCGGCCTGCGGCCGACGCTCGGGTTGGTGCCGGGCTACGGCATTGCTCCGATCGACGCATCTCAGGACACGGCCGGCCCGATCGTCAAAGACGTTCCGGACGCCGCGATCACGCTGCAGTCGATCGCAGAGGTCACCGGCTCGGACCCCGAAGCCAACGCCGAGTACGAAGCCATCATGGGCACCGAATATCTGAAAAACGGTGACATCCAGCCGGCTCCGTTCACCACGCTGCCGAACTACCTGTCAGCGCTGACCACGAGCTTCGTCGAGGGCAAGCGCATCGGCTACAACGGCAACACCTGCACGCCGCAGCCGACGTGCACCCTGACCACGGGCGAGGAAGCCAACGAGAAGGCCGTCAAAGCCCTCGAAGCGGCGGGCGCGATCATGGTCGAAGACAAAGCCACGACCGTCACGGGCCTGCCGGCCCTGCCGGCGCACTACGAGGAACACGCGACGATCGACGACTACTACAAACACCTCGGGGCGGCCGCACCGGTGAAAAGCCTGGTGCAGGAGGTCGAAGTCGACAACGGCGACCCGCAGGAGGGCTTGAAGTTCGGCAACTCCCAGCACGCGGCCGAGTCGCTTGCGGAAGACACGCCTGGCGGTGCCAACCAGCTGGCATATGACAAAGCTCTCCCGGAACGCAAGAAGATCTACCACGAAGCGATCGAAAAGATGATGAATGAACCCAGCGGTGGAGGCGGCCCCGTGATCGCGGTGCTCGGCTCGGTCCCGGACGGTCCGCAGGCGGGCGACCCGGAGATCACGATCCCGATGGGCTACACCAGCACGCAGCGGCGCGCAGTGGCCGTCGACATCAGCGGCGGCGCCTACGACGACCTCAACCTGCTCGGCGTGGGCTATGTGGTCGAACAGGGCACGAAACTGCACCAGCCGCCCGCGACGGTCGACCCGGCGATGTACCGCTGCGCCGAAACGGTGCCCGCGGAGCCGTTCGCCGAACGGGGCCACTGCAACCCGGACTACCAGTCGGTCAAAGAACTGCCGGGCGTCCTCAGGGTGAGCACGCCGTTCTCACTGGAAACCACCTCAGCGACGAGCCTCGAGGCGTTGATGAGCGAAGGCAAGCTCAGCTCCAAAGAACTGGTGCGCGCCGAGCTCTACCGGATCGCGCTCGCCAACGCCCAGGGCCCGGCGATCCAGGCGGTACGCGACATCAACACGAACGCGCTCGCGGAAGCGGTCGCAAGCGACCGCGCGAGGGCGAAGTCGAAAGCGCCGCTGCTCCCCCTGGAGGGCATCCCGGTGCTCGTGGACGACTCGATCAACGCCCTGGGTCTGCCGACGAGCGGCGGGTCGATCGCGTTGCAGGAAAACCTGCCGGCCGCGGACGCGACGATCGTCGCCAAGCTGAAGGCCGCCGGCGCGATCGTCCTCGGCGACACGAACACCACGGAGCTGGGAGGAACCTTCGGCACGAACATGCCGCAGGGTTACTCCTCGCTCGGTGGCCAGGTGCTGCTGCCATCCGACACCAACAAGACGCCGGGTGGATCCTCAGCCGGCTCGGCGGTGGCGGTGTCCGCAGGATTCGCGCCGCTGGCAGTGGGCATGGAGACCTCGACCGAAGCGGCGCAGATGATCCTGCCCGCCGGTAACGCCGGGGTCGTCGCGCTGAAGCCGACGGTTGGGCTCGTCAGCCGCACGGGCGTGCTACCGGTCGCCAAGTCGCAGGACTCGCCGGGCCCGATCGGCCAGACGGTGAGCGACGTGGCGACCGAGCTCGGCGTGCTCGCCGGGCCCGATCCCAGCGATCCGATCACGGAGACTCAGCCGAGCCCCGTGCCGAACTACACGGCGGGCCTCTCGCCCAGCGCGCTGAGCGGCAAGAAGATCGCGGTGCTCTCCAGCACGACTGTGCCCTACCCGGAAGCGGTCAGCGAGCTCACCACGCTCGGCGCCGCGACCACAGTAGTGACGCCCGGCGCGGCCACAACGGCGCCGAGCATCATCCCGTATGAATTCCACGCTGGCCTGGACTCGTACCTGTCGAGCACGACAGGCACCGGTCCCAAGTCGCTGCAGCAGGTGATCGAATACAACAACGCCAATCCCGTCGAGGGCCTGAAGTTCGGACAGACCGGGCTGCTCGCCGCGGAGGCCGTGGAATACACCAACCCGACGACGACGGCCACCTACGAAGAAAGCCTCACGAAAGGCCAGACCCAGGACCGCGCCGTGATCAACAGCATCCTCGAAGCTGGGGGCTACTCCGCGATCATGGTCCCGAGCGGCAACGCCCTTGTGGGCATCGCCGACCGGGCCGGCTATCCGGTGCTGACGATCCCGGCTGGGTACGCCGCCGAGAACAGCTCGACGGGCGGCGACCCGATCGGGGTCGATTTCATCGGCACGGCCTTCAGCGAGGCTCAGCTCCTGGAAGATGGCTACGCGCTCGAACAGGGACTGAAAGCGCGCCAGACGGGCCCGGCGTACATGAAATCCCTGGGCAACCCCAGCTTCTCCGGGGCGCCGAGCGAGACCAACCAGAGCATGTGGCGCTGCGTGCCGGACAGCGCGTTCTACAAGCCCTACGCCTGCAACCCGGGCGAAATGAGCAAATAGGCCGCGTCTGAAGCAAGCCACGTCTGAAGCCAGCTCCCCGACCTCCCGCTGAAGGGGTCGGGGAGCTGCTTCGCGTCAAAGCATGTGACGCGTGGTGTTGCGTATCTGCTTCTATCTAGGAATATAAGCGTTAGTGCTATCGTTTTGAGTGTGAGCGTCAGCGCTGACCTGATAGCTATCGTCCGGCAGCGTGCCGGGATCTCCCAGCGGGAGTTGGCGCTGAGGATCGGCGTCCCCACCTCTACGATTACCCGCTGGGAGTCCGGCGAGCACATGCCCTCGCTCGAGAAGCTGCGCGCGGCCGCGCGCGCCTGCGGGCTGGACGTGACAATCGGCCTCGCGAATCTCGATGACTCCTACGCGCCCGATATCGCGGGGCAGCTCGCGCGGTCACCGACCGCTCGTGTGTGCCACCTCGCCGCCGGCAGCGACCCGCTGTCAGTGGCGGTCGCCCTGCACCGTGAGCGAGTCCGCTACGTGTTGATCGGCGAGGTGGCGGCCGCCGCACGCGGCTGGCCGATCGCGCTGTCAAGAGGTGAGTACCTCATCGTCCCGGAGGACGCGCCGCGCAACCTCGTGCGCCTGGATGCCGCTGCAAAGCTCCTGGGGGTCACAGAGCGCCAAGTCGAGGATCTCTACGGCGGCCTGGATCTCACATGGCGCTGGAGCCTTCCCGGCGGCGGCAGCCTCGCCGCTGCGCTCAGACCGGCAGGGACCCGCGGTTACAGCGACCTTCGGCGCGGTGCCGAGCTGATCGCGCTGAACGGCACGGTGCTCGAGCTCGCCTGCTTGCGAGATCTCATCCGTATCGCGGACGCCAGTCCCCGCTCGGAGCGCCGCGCGTACCTGCCGGCTCTGTGGGCGACGCTCGAGCAGACAGAACGCTCCGGCGGGCGGGAGCGGAGCGCCGCGTGAGCGAGCGTCCCACAGACGCGGCCCGCACCTCACTGTTTGGAGTCCTCGAGCGCCTTGCCGTGCACTACATCGTGATCGGCGGTGCCGCGGCGGAAGCGCGTGGGTGGAGAGGCCGAACGCTTGACGTCGACGTCGTGCCCGCGAGCGACCCTCAGAACCTCGATCGTCTCGCGAGCGCGCTCAACGAGCTGGACGCCCGGATGGCAGGCGTGAGCGACGCACCGGATGGTCTCAGGGTGCCGGGCGGCTTCGACCGTCGGCTGCTGGCGTCCAGCACGGTCTGGAACCTGACGACAGCGCACGGCCCGCTGGACATCACTTTCAAGCCATCTGGCACCGACGGTTACGAGGACCTCGCGCGCCAGGCGACTCGCCTACAGATCCCGGGTGCCGCGCAGCCAGTTCTCGTCGCCTCCAGCAAAGACATCATTCGGAGCAAGACCGCCGCTGGACGCGCAAAGGATCTCGCCGTCCTGCCGGCACTGCGAGCCGAGCTGGACGGCGGCAAGGAATAGACCCCCGGATCTACTCAACGCTCGCCGGCGTTGTTGCTCAGTGCTTCTTGTGTCCGCTGCCCGCGGGCATCCGCCTGAGCGTGATGCGCTCCACGAAGGCGCGCGGCAAGCCGCCCGGCATTGTCTTGCTGGGTAGGATCATCTCGATTCGAAGCAAGACGGTGACGCTGGCGCGCTTGCCCGCCAGCCTGCCGAGCGCGCGAGCGTTGAGACGCAGTCCGAGCTTCAGCTTGCCGGCCGCGACGCCGCGCTTGACGACGTAGGCCAGCGGCGTGAGTCGCACGACCTTGATCCTCGCGTGGCTACGGCGTGAGGCCACCGAGGCCTTCAGGCCGCTGGCCGCCTGCTTGATGACTTCTTCATGCTGCTTGAGCAGCTTGCTCAGCGCGTCGAGCTCCTTGGTGGCTTCGTCGGCCAGCTTCTGGCCCTTCGCCTGGCTGGTGGGTTCGGTCGTCTTGAGCAGTTCCACCGCGTGCTCGTCGAGCTTTTCGATGGCCTGGTCTTCGCGCCCTGCCTTGCTGGTGCCTTCGATCGCGTCCTTCGTGAATTCGGACTGCGTCTTGAGCATCTTGGTGATCGATTCGGTCGTCTCGGCCGCGTCCTTCAGCAGCCGCTGGCCTTCGCCCTGTTCGCTCGGGGTGGGGCCTTTTGCGAGCTCCTGCGCCCGCTGATTGAGCGCTTCCACGCTCTGGTTCATTTCGGAGAGGGCCTTGGCGTTCTGCGCGCCCGAGAGGTCCACCTCGCCGACGAGCGCCTCCGTGAGCCCGAGGTCGATCGCCGAGGCGCCGTCGAGCCCTTCCGTGGGCGCCGGGAGTGTCAGCGCGGTCGGCAGTGGGTGAGGGTCGCTGCCCTGAGCGGTGGCTTCGACGGTCGTGCCCGCGATCGGCACCTGCGTTTCGAGCCCTATTTCGTTGGGGTACTGGCCGGGCTGCCCCGGGGGAGCTTCGGCTGAGGTTTCGTCCGGTCCGGTGCCCAGGAACTGCGTCTGCCCCACGCTTCCAACATGCCGGGCGTCTCCACCGTAGGTGGCCGTGATCGACGGCAGGCCGCTGTCGGCGGTCTCATACACGAGCGTGCAGCTGCCCACCGCGGGCGAGCCCGGCGTGGGCGCCAGCGAGCAGCTCGCGCCGCTGGTGAAGCCACCGCTCGTGGTGGTGAACGTCACCGTTCCGGTGGGTGTCACCGGCGTGCCCGTCCCACCGTCGCCGACCGAGGCCACGCACGTGTTCTCCGACGTTGCGAATTCGTAGTCGCAGACCACGCTCGTGCCCGTGGGCCGCTTTGCCGCCTTTTCGGCTTCTTCCTTCTTCTTGGCGGCTTCTTCTTCGCTGGATTTCGCGGAAGTCGTCTGTTCGGCCCAGAAGCCGCTGCCCGATTCGCTGTATCCGACCGAGTTGAACGTGCCGTTGCCACCGAGGTGGCCGCTGCCGAGAATCGAGAGGTGCAGCGTGTCGTAGGCGGTGTAGCCGCCCTCTTTCAGCGTGTCCTGGACAAGCGACCCGCTCTCGACGCCTTCCATCACGAAGGGGGTGCCCTCGACTTCGGCCGTCCCCGAGAAGGCCCCGCTCGACATGTTCATCTGGGTGACCGTGTAGGTGCCGTTTGCTGGCTCCCTGTTGCCTTCACCGTTCAGGTACCCGGTGCTCCAGCTGCCCAGCAGGTTGTAGGAGGGGGCTTCCGCCGCCGCCGCGTCTGCAACCGCGCCAGCCAGGAAGGTCGCCGTGATCGCACCGCCGAGGGCGAGGCATCCGAGCGTCGTTCTCCACACACGTATGAACACCGAGTCTCCTTCGCGTCAGAATGGCGGGCGATAGTTGCATAGGTCCCGCTCGCTTCGTGGCCGAGGTGCCAATTTGCTACGTAGTCAATACGTATCTGATCAAGAGCCATCGACGCCCATGGCGACTCTCGCCCGCGAGCTTCACGAGCCGCACGTCGCGCTGGACGGCTGAGCCGGTCGCTAGATTGAGCAGCCGATGCCGCCCGATCTAGGAGCCGCCGTCAGCGCCACCGGGCTCGTGAAGTCCTACGGCTCGGTGCGGGCGCTCGTCGGCGTCGACCTCGAGGTCGCGCCCGGAACCGTGATGGGGCTGCTCGGTCCCAACGGCGCCGGCAAGACGACGATCATCCGCATCTTGACGACCCTGCTGAGGCCCGACGCGGGGAGCGCTCGGGTCGCGGGACTCGATGTCGTCAGCGACGCGGCGGCGTTGCGCGAGCGGATCGGGCTCGCCGGGCAGTACGCCGCCGTCGATGAAAACCTGACGGGGCTCGAGAACCTCACGATGGTCGGGCGCCTGTACGGGGAGTCGCGCGCGCGGGCCAAGCGGCGCGGCCACGAGCTGCTCGAGCGCTTCGAATTGCTCGACGCCGCCAAGCGCCCCACGAAGACCTATTCCGGCGGCATGCGCCGGCGGCTCGACCTGGCGGCCGCGCTGGTGGCCAAGCCGCCGGTGCTGTTCCTCGACGAGCCGAGGATGCGCTTGGGGGGTATCTAGCTGACCTGCTTATTGTACGGCGCTGACCGGCGTACCCGCGCGTTCGTGGATCGTG
>Ga0187890_10001036_pt1 | contig 20288 bp, 13 predicted proteins | sample June2016WEW_21_1_FD_133005 | JGI IMG/M metagenome (GOLD analysis project Ga0187890, IMG submission 133005) | Peatland microbial communities from SPRUCE experiment site at the Marcell Experimental Forest, Minnesota, USA - June2016WEW_21_10 | ecosystem: Environmental > Terrestrial > Soil >... | reverse complement strand
GCGAATCCCCTTCACCGGAATCCCGCGTACAATTGAAAGGGTGCTTGCATCCACGCCGGAGGCGCATCCCGCCACCATTGCGGAGGTGCTCACGAGCGACCGGGAGGCGCGCGAAACGGCCCGCGCGCTGTTGGCTTAGGTCGGGAATCGGCCGTCGGAGCGCAGGGCGTTGGATTGAGGTTCTAACCATACATCCATGATCGATTTTCATCACCTTCTTGTCACTATTGTCGCGTTTATCGTGCTGATCGGCGTGATGGTCGTCGTCCATGAGTTCGGCCACTTTGTCGTTGCCAAACTCTGCGGCGTGCGCGTCGAGGCGTTTTCGTTCGGCTTCGGGCCGCGGTTGTTCGGCTACAAGTACGGCGACACCGACTACAAGGTCTGCCTGCTCCCGCTGGGCGGCTTCGTCAAGATGACCGGCGAAGCCGCGGAGCAGAATCTGGAGACGCCCGGCGCCGATACCGCGGAGCTGGCGGACGACCCTGGGAATCTGCTGGCCCATCCCCGCTGGCAACGGATGCTGATCGGCTTCGCCGGGCCTTTCGCCAACTTCGTCCTGGCCTTTGTGTTGATGGTCTTCTACTTCCACTTCATCAACGAGGTTCCCTCGGTTGAAGTGAAGACCACGACCATCGAGTGGGTGATTCCAGGCTCGGCGGCGGCCCAGGCCGGCCTTGAAACCGGTGACGTCGTGCTCCACTTCGACACGGCCGACAAACCCGACTGGGAAATGATCGGCGAACGCCTTGCATTGAACGCGAATCAGGTAGTTCCCATCACTGTCGAACGCGGGGGCGAAACGCTCAACTTCTCGCTGCGCGTGCCCGCCGCAGCCAAGTCCGACGATTTCGACTTCAGCGATGCGGGAATCTTGCCCGAGTACGTTTCCAGCCCAATCGCTGTCCATGAAGTGATCCCGGGCACACCCGCGGAGCAGGCCGGTATCCGCGCCGGCGATGCGATCCAGTCTGTGGATGGCCACGCCTTCCATTTCGTGCTAACGCTGCAGGCCTACATGAAGGCCGGCCAGGGCAAGCCGATGTCGGTCGTGCTGCTGCGCAACGGCGTCACTTTGCCTCCCGTTGTGGCCACCCCCGCCAAGGCCGATTCTGTGTGGAGGCTGGGGTTTGTAGCCGCCGCCATTCCTGTTCGCTATGAACCGCTTCCGCTCAACAAGGCGGTGGCCAAGTCCACGGCGTTTTGCTCCGACAAGTCCTTTCTCATCGTCGATGTGCTGGGGCGGCTGTTTACGCGCAAGGTCTCGGTCAACCAACTCCAGGGTCCGGTGGGGATCGCCCGCATGGCCGGCGACGCGGCGGAGACCAAGGATTGGGTCTCGAAGTTCGGTCTGGCAGCGGCCATCAGCCTCAACCTGGGAATTATCAACCTGCTGCCGTTTCCAATCCTCGACGGCGGCATGATTCTGTTTTTGCTCATCGAGAGCGTGCTGCGCCACGACATCAATATCAATGTGAAGGAGCGCATCTACCAGGCGGCGTTTGTGGTGATCGTCGCCTTCTTCGCTTTCGTGATCTTCAACGACGTGACAAGGCTGCCGATCTTCGCGCATTTGAAGCCGTAAAGACAGAGTTCAGAGATCAGGGGTCAGACTGACCCTTGGCGAGAGAGCACGCCGATGCCTGTGACCACCGAAGTGAGGGTGCGCTATGCCGAGACCGATCAGATGGGCATTGTTTACTATGCCAACTACCTGGTCTGGTTCGAGATTGGGCGCGTTGAACTGCTGCGGGCGCTGGGTCTTGTCTACAGCCAGTTGGAGATCGATCACCAGTGCATTCTGCCCGTGATCGAGGCCAGTTGCCGTTATCGCGCCCCGGCCCGCTACGACGATGAGATCCTGATCGAGACGCGGCCTTCGCTGCTGCGCGGATCGGTGATCAAGTTTGCTTACCGTATCTTGCGAAAGGCTCCGGAGGGAACGGAACCTACGGTTCTGGCTGAAGGCGAGACGGTGCACGTGGTCTGCGACGACCAGTTGAATCGCAAACCTCTGCCGGAAAAGTATGCGGCGGCTCTGCGGACGATGATGGCGGCGGAGTAGGGCGACTCTGAACAAGCCATCCGCACTTCCTCAGGGACTAAGAGCTTATCCGTAAATTGCTGATTCTGTAGCGCCGCTCTCCAGAGCGGCTGTCGTGCATCCGCCGCGGCGGACAGACCTGCACTCAACGCCTCTGGCGGCTTGGAAGCTGCCAGTACAGCCGGTCTGGAGACCGGCGCTACATTTTGCGGACAGGCTCTAAAGTCCCTCCCGATTTTTTGCCACTTGCGGCACGACTGAAGCCGTGCCCTTTCAAGGCAGGGCCGGATCCCGTTCGCGGCGCGCCTGAAGTCGCGCCTTTTCAAAGCTGCGCCGTATTCAGAGCTTCCCTGGGCGTCCCCAGCCGGGCAGCCGTCGTCCGACGTGTTCCAGATCACTGCCAAGTCATATCGGATGGGGCGACCGTAGATTGGGGCGGTCCGGCCTGGACGGGCATGGAATTATTGCGCGGGTGAGCGCCTTGCTTCGATCGGCGCCGCCCGGACCGCTCAGAGCATTTTTACTTTCTCCGCATTGCGCGCGCCGTGCTCTCCCACCCTAACCGTTCGCCGCGGCGAACCGCGGCGGACGGCAAGGGTGGGGCACCCATGGCGTTGCATGATCAGAGAACTTGCTCTGGGCCGCGCGAATTCAGAGGTCGGGCCAGACGCCGGCCTTCCCCACGGGTCGCGGGTTCAGGGGAGAAACCCTATGAACGCAAGCCACATCGCCAGTCGCCGGGATTTTCTCAAGGGTGCTCTCGCGGGCGCCGCGGTGCTGCGGGCGAGCACCGGCGCGGTAGCGCTGACCGGGGCGGAGCCAGGCGCGCCAGCCGCGAAGTCCAAGGTTGTGGTTGCGCGCGACGCTCTTTTGCGCGGCACGGGTTCCACGGTGGATTCGGGCCGGATGCTGAAGCTGCTGGATCGCGCCATGCAGGCTCTCTTCGACCGCGACCATCCCATCGAGGCGTGGAGGAAGCTGGTACGCCCCGGCGAAACGGTGGGACTCAAGGTTAATACCTTGGGCGGGCGCGGAATCTCCACCAACCCGCAACTGGTGGAAGCCGTCTGCGAGCGGTTGCAGGAGGCCGGAATCAGGGCTGGCGACATCGTGATATGGGACCGCGACAGCGAGGAGCTGGAGCGCGCCGGATTCCATCTGTCGATGGATGGAAACCGCGTTCAATGCTACGGCACCGACCGGGCCGGTTATGAAGAGGATTTGGCGGCGTATGGCAGCGTGGGCAGCCGGTTGTCGAAGATTCTGACCCAGCGCTCGAACGTCCTGATCAATCTTCCGGTGCTGAAGGACCACGACGGCGCGGGCGTAACCATCGCCCTCAAGAACATGTACGGCGCGATTCACAACCCCAACAAGTACCACCCCAATGGCTGCAATCCGTACATTGCCGACCTGAACATGCTGCCCGAGATCCGGACAAGGATGCGGTTGACCGTCTGCGATGCGACCACGGCGATGTACGAAGGCGGCCCGGCATTCAAGCCGGAGTTCAGTTGGAAGCACAACGCACTGCTCGTATCGCAGGATCCAGTTGCATTGGATTACACGGGCTGGCAGATCGTCGAGCGCAAGCGGGCCGATATGGGATTGAAGACGCTGGAGGCCGAAGAGAGAGCTCCGCGCTACATTGCCACGGCCGCCGATGCGCAGCATGGACTGGGCACGAACGATCCCCGAAGGATTATGACGGTCGAGATATAGCCGGGGTGATAGGGAGGTTCAAAATGTCTTGTGGACTGGATGTGATGAAAGACGAGAGCTTCGCTCTCAGCGGCGAGCGCGGCCCGCTTTGCCGGCCGCTCGCCCGCCGGTCGTTTTTGAAGTGCGCGCTGGCCTCGGGAGCGGCGCTGGGCTTGAGCGAGTTTGCCCGGCCAGCCGCCGGTGCGGCCTCAGCCGCGGGCCAGCAGCAGCAGGACGATTCGCGATTCGTGGTTGAGGCGAAGTTCTATCAGAAGCTGCCCAACCGGAAGATCAAGTGCAAGCTATGCCCGCGCGAATGCGCGGTGGGAGACAAGGAGCGCGGCTACTGCGGGGTGAGGGAGAATCGCGGCGGAGTGTACTACTCGCTGGTTCACTCGCGGGTGTGCGCGGCGCACGTCGATCCCATCGAGAAGAAGCCGCTCTTCCACTACCTGCCGGGGACGGTCGCCTTCTCGCTGGCTACGGCCGGCTGCAATGTGAACTGCAAATTCTGCCAGAACTGGGATATATCGCAGTCGCGGCCGGAGGAGATTCCCGCCGACTACGCGCCCCCGCAGCGGATTGTCGATCTGGCGAAGCAGTACAGTTGCCCGACCATCGCCTATACCTACAGCGAGCCGGTGGTCTTCGCGGAGTTTCTCATGGATGTAGCCGATGCCGGTCACCAGGCCGGCGTGCGCAGCATTGTCGTCTCCAACGGCTACATGCAGGAGGAGGCGCTGAAGGCCGCGTACGGAAAGATGGACGCGGTGAAGATCGATCTGAAGTCCTTCACCGAGTCGTATTACCAAAAGGTGGTTACCGGGCAGTTGAAGCCGGTGCTGGAGACGCTGGTCACGCTGAAGAAGATGGGCAAGTGGACGGAGATCGTTTACCTGGTGGTGCCCGACCGCAACGACGGCGACCAGGAGTTCCGCGGCCTGGCGCAATGGATCAAGGCCAACCTGGGCGCGGATGTTCCACTGCACTTCACGCAATTCCATCCGGAATACCTGCTGAAGAACCTGCCTATCACGCCGGTGCCGACCCTGGAGCGCGCCAAGGCGATTGCCGACGCCGAGGGACTGCACTACGTTTATATCGGCAACGTGCCGGGGCATCCGGCGCAGAATACCTACTGTCCGCAGTGCCGGCGCATGCTGGTGGAGCGCGTGGGATTCACCGCCAGCCAGATGCTCATTGAAAAGGGTAGCTGCCCATTCTGCAAGCATCCGATTCCCGGCGTCTGGCACGTGTGAGGGCGCCGAGGAGGTTTGGCAAATGAACGTCAAGAGGAGTTGCAAGATGTATTGGCTCACAGCTCAAATCGTTGCGCTTATGGCGGTTGCGCCCGTGCAGCATGTGCGCGCCGCGGACCCGGTGAAGGTGAGAGAAGCCGGAGTTGCCGGAGCTTTCTATCCGGCCGACCCCAAGGAGCTTGCGGCCATGATCGACGGCATGCTGGCCAAGGCCACGCCGCCGCCGATCAAGGATCCGATTCTGGCCGCGGTTGCGCCGCACGCCGGCTATCAGTACTCCGGCCCCGTGGCCGCGTATACCTATGCGGCGCTGAAGGGGCGCAAGTTTTCGCGCGTGGTGGTGATTGCGCCGTCGCACTACGAGGCCTTCGATTTCACTTCGGTTTATGAGGGCGACGCCTACTCGACCCCCCTGGGCACGGTGCAGGTGGACAAGGTTTTTGCGCGGCAGTTGGCCAAGATGAGCTCGACCATGAGGATGTCGAGCCGTGGGCACGATGCCACACCGGCGGGCGCAGAGCACGCCATCGAGGTCGAGTTGCCGTGGCTGCAGCGGGTGCTGGGCAACTTCGAACTGGTGCCCGTGGTGATGGGAGATCAGAGTTACGAGAGCAGCCGCGCGCTGGGAGTCGCCCTCACAAAGCTGATCAAGAGCGATGCCAAGGGCAGCGAGACGCTGGTTCTGGCCAGCTCCGATCTGTCGCACTACCACACCTACGACGAGGCCGTGACCATCGACCATAAGACGCTGAATGCGCTTGCGGCGTGGGACTACTTCAGCATGTCGCGCAACTTCCAGTCGCGGGTTTGGGAGGCCTGCGGCGGCGCGCCCATCGTGGCCGCGATGATCTACGCCGAGCGCATGGGGGCCAACCGGGCCATGGTGTTGAAGTACGCGAATTCAGGCGACGTTACGGGCGACCGTTCGCGCGTGGTCGGCTACAGCGCGGATGTTTTTGTCAAAGCTCCAGCCGGCGCGGCGGCGGAGACTCCGTTCTCGCTCAGCGAGCCGGAGAAGAGCGAGCTGCTGGCGCTGGCGCGCAAGTCGGTGGAGTACATGGTTCAAAAGCAGAATCCATATGAGCCGCCCGCGAGCGCAAGCGCGGCGCTGAACCAGGAGCGCGGCGCTTTTACAACGCTGAAGAAGGCGGGCGCGTTGCGGGGTTGCATCGGCTACACCTCGGCGGTCAAGCCTCTCTACATGACGGTGCGCGATACGGCCACGCTGGCCGCGATGCGCGATCCGCGCTTCGAGCCGGTCGAGGCTTCGGAGCTGCCGCTGCTCGACTACGAAATCTCCGTGCTGTCGCCGCTGCGCCGCGTCACGGACATTCAGCAGATCAAGGTTGGCGAGCACGGCTTGCTGATGAAGAACGGCGACAGCGAGGGACTGCTGCTGCCGCAGGTGCCGGTGGAGCAGAAATGGGATCGGCAGACGTTTTTGGAGGAGACCTGCGGCAAGGCAGGCATGAGCTCGGGCTGCTGGAAGGAGGAGGACACAGACATCTTCCAGTTCACAGCGGTGGTCTTCGGCGAGCACAAGCCGTAGGAGCTTCGTGGAAGGTGCAGTTTCTGGGGGGCAGCGACTATCCGCCCGGAACGCAGAAGAACGCCTCCTCCTCGCCGTTCGATTCGCGCTTTGGGCTGTCGGCGACAGTTGGTGCCCGCTTACGGTCCCACGCCGTGCGGTGATTCCATCGGCAGGGGCAGCGCCAGCGCTATGCGGAGCTGGGAGAATTGTTGGAGGGCCAGTCGGATGGTGAACACGCGTGTACGCCCGGATTCAGAATCCATTGCCAGCGGAACGTCGTCTTGTGTAGTATTAGCGACACGGGCTCAGGGCAAGGAATAGGACCGGGCGGACGGTTCGATTCAAGGACTGGCGTAAAACCGGAGCAGCACGAGCAGAACATCGAGGACACTGTTGCCAGAACAGGAAACATATCCACATGCGCCTATCGTGGAGGCCGTACTCGACATCAGGGTGCGTTTGTCATCTTTGTTCTCGGAAGATTGCCTGAATGAGCTTAGGGCGCGGGAACAGGATTCTTATCCGAAATTCAGGCGTCCCTTTCAGGTTCAATTCAAGGTGGAAAGAGCGGACCCCGCCCTGGAACCGACATCTGAGGTTACTTCGCTGGCCAATGGCGGCGCCATGGTTAGTGAGGACGGACTCCAGATATTTCAGGCCCGCCCGGATGGCTTCAGCCATAATCGCCTCGCGCCCTACGAGGAGTGGAGGTCATTTCGCTCTGAGGCTCGTCGGCTTTGGGACCTTTATCGTGAAGTTGTGAAACCGGAGTTCGTCGAGTTTTTAGGTCTCAACTATATCAACAGGATAGAAATCCCAGCCGGGGCGGAAATCGGCGATTATTTAAGGGCCTTTATTCAAGTTCCGCCTGAGCTCCCCCAGGTACTTGAGGTTCATAATTTCCAGGTCCAGATGGTTGATCCTGAGTCGGAAGCGAAAATGTCCGTCGTGGTCAGCTTCGGTGCTATCGGTGCAGACAATAAAATTCCAGTAACACTCAACGTGCAGGCCTTCAAGTTTTTGAACAAGGCGAATACTGACGTCACGGAGGACGAGATCTGGATGACATTTGATCACTTGCGCGATCTAAAGAACCTCGTGTTCGAGTCTTGTATCTCAGAGAGGGTGAGGGCGGATTTCAGATGAGCAGAATGTCATTGAAAGATTCCACAGCTGGCACCTATCAGCCAAATCTCTTCTCCTCAACGATGGAGCAAGGGAGTCTCCCGGCGGAACTGTTGAAAAGAACGTCCAGTCTTGACAGCGATAAGGTCACTCAGCCTGCGAGGTGGTGGTCCTCGTGGACCTTACCCGCGGCCAAGGAGTCCTTTCTCGCTTTCTGCACTGAGGTACTTCAGTACAACAAGGTGGACGAGGACGACCAAATCGCAAGGAACGCACGTGATGCAGCACTTGCCATCGCAGAAAGCGCATATTCAAGAGCGCCGAATAGGTGGAGGTCGCCAAGGGTTGCCACCGACGGTGGGGGAGGGGTCCGTCTGACTTGGAAATTGGGAGAGAAGGAGCTGCGGGCTGTGTTCCCTGCGGATGCGCGACGGATGCAATATCTATATTTGGAGCGCGGGGATTGGCATTCTATGATTAAGAACTTTACCGCAGCGACACTCTGCAGCCAATTCGACTGGCTTCTTTCGAAGAGATGAATGAGCGAAGCCCGGGCACCGAACCGGTTGAATGCGAGGAAATCACTTATCGCGCCTTGAAGAAGGGTTGGGATAAGGGTGAACCCATCCCTTCAGAAGCGTTCATGCGGCGGGTGCGCGAGCCGGAGCCCGAAAAAGCGGTTTCTCTTTCGCGCCGGAAGTACGTTACGGCGAGAGAGTGTCGCTTGAAGCTTAGAAGAAAGTTTGGCACCGCATCTCTCCACGTTGGGAGGGTGAGGGCTCTGTCGTTCGGCCTTGATATTGCGCCGGACCCGCTCCGGGACGACCGGGGGGCGATTATCGAGCCAGGCCATTGCCTTCTAATCAATTTGCCTGATCCGGTAACTGACTCCGAGGGAGCCGAATTCGCAGCATCTCAATTGGTCAAGATTGCTCGATACATCACTCCAAATCAGGAAGAGCAGGAACATCGGGAACGCGGTGGCTCAGTCTAGGCCGGCGCCCGATCATTCCGTGCTCTGGACCCCGCGCGAAGCATCTCCACTCCCGAATTCGAGGCGCTGGACAAGGGCAACAGGCTTTGATAGGCAGGTGCAAAATCACCGAGGCGCGAATCGAGCCCCTGGGAAGCAAATCCCGGCGTTCCGGGCGAATCACCTGGAAACCGGAAACTGCACCGTCACCTCCACATCGTCTTCGCTTCCAGGCTCGCCCGCGCGGCCAGCAGAGCCGGCGCCAGGTTGATGGCGGTAGTGAGCCACGCGGTTCTCCAAAAGCCGAAGACCGGGATGAGGTAGGTGCTCAGCAGGAGCGCGCCCGCGCATCCGCCCAGCAGGTCGATGGCATAGAGCGCGCCCAGCCTGGCGTGGCCGGCGGCGTCATGAAGATAGACCTCGTTCGCGATGGGGAACTGATAGCCGCCCAGCACTCCGCAGAGAGCGGCTAGAGCGGGGAAGGCAAGCTGCGCCGCCAGACCCGTTGCCGCCACTCCGCTCACCGCGGCGAGCAGGCCGGCCACGAAGATCAGCACGGGAGCGGAGAGAGCGAGCAGAAACTGGTTAACCGCCAGGACGCGGCAGGGAGCGAGATCGCCGCGGCCGGCGCTGCGCAGGCCAAGCCAGCTTCCCAAGGCGATGCCCGCCATCCCCAGCCCGATGAGAATGGCGAGCTGCGAGTAAACGTAACCGTAGATGGATTGGAAGGCCAGCAGCACGAAGATCTGTAGAGCGATCAGCGTGAAGCCGGTGGCGGCGGTGCAACAGGCGGCGGCGGAGCGGGCGCGCCTCTGGCGAGAACCAACGAACGCCAGCAGAAGCGTCGCAATCGCCAGAGGCAAAAGGATGGCGGCGGCGACGCTCCTGAATCCGGTGTGCGCGGCGGCCTGGAACCAGTGAGAATAGCCGCCCTTGAACTGCGCGCTCCAGAGCACAATATCGAAGTAATAGGCGATGGGCGCGAAATCGCGATTGATGGGCGTGGAGGCGAGCGGCTGGAGTTGCTCATGAACCTGCGCCATGCGATCGGGCATCATGCGGAAGGGGATGAAGTATTCGCGCACGTACTTCGTCTGCAGATTCCGCTCCCGCAGCCTGGCCATCAGAATCTTCGGGTCTTCGGTCAGCGCATCGGGGCGCGCGGAGGCGAAGAAGTGGATGGTATCGCCGGGGATGACGGCGACGTAGGGAATGACTTCCGTGAGGGTGCGCTGGATGCAGCGCAGAAACTCCGCCAGGTTGGGGCTGATGGTCTCTTCCGAGGAGCGCAGTTGGAAGGCCAGCACTCCGCCGGGCGCAAGATGGAGGCGCGCGGAACGAAAGAACTCGACGGTATAGAAGCGGTTCAGTTGCGCGGTCTGCGGGTCGGGCACGTTGAGGACAATCACGTCGAAGCTGCGTCCGGCCGTCTTTAGATAGGAGCGGCCATCCGCGTAGTGCAGATGCACGCGCGGGTCCGCGGACCAGGCGGCCGACTCGGTGGGAAAGAACTGGCGCGCCATGCCGATGAGTGCGGGGTCGAGTTCCACATAGTCGATGCGCTCGACGGTGGGATGTTTGAGCGCCTGGGCAATGCCGCCGCTGACACCGCCGCCGATCAGCAGCACATTCCTGGGCGCGGGATGCTCCAGCAGCGCGTAGTGGACGGCCTCTTCCGCGGCGGCCTCGTCGGGAGCGCTGGCTAGCAGCGTGCCGTTGTCGTAGATGCTGCGCAGATTGCCGGTCTCGATCACCGCCAGGTTGCCGTAGATCGAGTTTCGCGATCCCGCCAGATGGAAGCCACGCCACAGGCGCGTCTGCGCGGAGCGCTCCAGCAACGGCGCAGCATAGGCAAGAAGAAAGATCGCGGAGAGAGCCGTCGCCGCGCCTGCGGCCCAGGACTGACGGCGGCTCATGCGCAGCAACAGGAGCGCGGCCATGCTCAGGTTGAGGAGCGAGACGAGGGCGGCAATCTGAAAGGGATCGAGAAAGCGCAGCAACACGAGGCTGGCCAGAATTCCGCCCAGGCCGGAGCCGGCGGCCTCAAGCAGGTAAGCCGAGCCGACGGCGGCGCGAGCAGGGACGGCGCGCTCGGCCTCGTACATTCGCGCCGCGGCAGCGAAGAGCGCACCTGAAACGATGCAAAAGATGCTCAGGCAGACCAGAGAAGCCAGCAGCATGGGCAGCGGGCCGACCAGTTCCCCCGGTACGGTTTGAAAGAAGGACTTGGCCGCGCGCAATGCCCACAGCGTCGGCAGCAGGCTGACGGCGAGCAGGCATTCGAGGGCGGCCACCGCGCGGCGGGCGCTGCCTGCTCCGCCCCGTCGCAGGCCACTGATCGCGCTGCTGCCGACGGCGGTCCAGAAGAGCCATGCAGCCAGCATGATTCCCAGCGAAATCTCGTTGCCGTTGAAGACGACGATGAGCTCGCGCATGAGAACGATCTGGGCGACGACCGCGCCGAATCCGATGAGCGCCAGGGCCGCCGCGACGGCTGAGGCCGGCTGCAGCGCGCGGGGCGTTGGGACGGACTTTATCGGCGCATCCACCAGAACGGAATTAGAAGCCTGTTGCGGTTGAAATGCAAGGCGTCAATGCGGAGTTAGCAGCCTGTGGTGAAAGTCCAAGTCGCTGAGAACCTTTCCTCGGGGGCTAAAGACCAGCGTTGATTCTATTGCGTTTGCGGCACGACTGAAGTCGTGCCCTTTCAAAACTCGATTTTCACCATAGGCTGTTAGGGGCTACTGGTAGTTCCCGATCAGGACGAAAGGCGCCCAGTAAAAGGGATGGGAGTAACCGGCATCTTGGGAAGCAGGCGTGGAATCCTCGGCGGCTTGAACGCCGCGGCCACTCCGACCATGCGGGGGCGCCGCCGGCCCGCGCAGGAAAGCGAGCTGGGCCTGGCGCAGCGCCTCCGCCTTGCCGTCGGCGGGGTGGGCCACCCAGCGGGCGTAGAAGTCGCTCATGATACGGCTGGTGCTGGCGTCGTTTACGTCCCAAAGCGTGGCCAGCACGGCTTCGGCATCCTTCTGCTGGGCGATCATGCCCAAGCTGTCCATCTCCAGGCCGTCCTTGGCCACATCGCCTTTCGCCGTGCTGCAGGCCGAGAGGGTCAGGAGGCGGGTGCCATGAAAGCTGACGGTCGAATCCTCCAGTCTGGAGAGGGTGAGCGGATACCCCTCCGGTTCGCCGGCGCTTTCTCCGCCCAGCATCAGGTAGGGCTCCGTTCCGCTCCCACTTTCCAGCACGAAATGGCTGGCAATGTGGACCACGGGGAAGGTCGATCCCGCGCCCAGCTCGGTCTTCAAAGCCGCGTAAGTGAAGCGATCGTTGGGCAGCAGGATTCCATCCATGGGGCCATGGGATTCAGGCACGGCGGGGTCGCGCGCCACGGCATTTAGCTCCGGCATTACGCCGGGCAGTGCCGGCAGGCCTCCATAGCTCTTCGACAATCCCATTGCCAGCACGCGGAAGGAAGCCTGGTTTGCGCCCGAGGAGGCCGTCATGTGCCCATAGCTCTCGGGAGTAAAGAGGACGTTGTTGAAGCGCTCGACCATGTAACGATGGCCGTCGTAGAGCGCGGCCATGGGCAGGTAGCGCATCACGCCGTCCAGCGACCAGAGCAGCGTGGGAACACGGCCTTTCTCATGATTGCTCCGCTCCAGCGCGCTCAACTCGCCTTCGAGCGGGGCCACGGTCATTGCGTATAGCTCAGCCAGATGCGGTTTGGGATCGGGCCCGGGGGTGCGCAGGTCGTCGCGAACCTGGAGGACCTTGCCGCGCAACTCCGCCGGCGTAGCCGTAAGCTCGAACTTCTTGCGCGCCTGCGCCGTCACGATAATCGCGTATGCATGCTCATCGCCCAGCAGCAGGCGTATGCCCATCACATTCGGTCCCAGCCCGGCAAGGGTATTCTGCAGGCGGCTGACCTCCGACTTCTCCTTGCTAAGGAGCGCGTTCGCATCCTGGGTTCCGGCCTTTTGCGCCAGTTCCGGATAAAGCGTCTTCCTGAAGAAGTCCGATACTTCTCCGTTGCCGGCCTCGATCTTTGCTTCCAGCGTCTTCAGCCGAGCTTCTTCCTCGGGAGCGCGCGCGGTCTTGGCCAGCAATGCGGCATACTCCGCGCTCATCTGGGTCAGCGCCACCGCTGTCTTTTCCGTCGCTTCCAGGTCGGTCTCCGCCTTCTGCTGCGCGCCGTTCAGCTTCAGCGGCTCCGCCTTGGCCGCGGCGTTCTCAGCTGCTCCGCGCACAACCTCCTTCAGCTCCTGCTCCTTCAAGAGATCGAGAACCTGCTCGGCCTCTCCCAGCCGCCCGGCTTCGACCAGCAACTCGGCCAACGTCCGGTAGGTGGCGGATTTGGACTGCACAAAGCCCGTTTGCAAGGCTTTGTCCAGCCCCTCGATGTTCTTGCGGATCTGCTGGTAGGAGTTCACCGCCTCGGTGCCGAAGAAGATCGCTTCTTCGCTGCGCTGCTCCTTGCGGAAGCCGATCATCAGCGTGTTTTCAATCCCGCCCTCGATGCCCGGATCGCCCGCGGCCTTGGCCAAAGACAAGGCCGCCAGCTCGCTGGCGAGCGCCTTCTCCTTCTGGTTCAGCGCCGAGTACGCCCAGCCGATGGTCATCAGCGCCATCGCCTCGCCGCGCCGGTCCTCCACCTCGCGCCAGATGAGCAGCGCCTGAAGGTCGAGGTCCAGCGCCTTGTCCGCCTCTCCCAAATCGGAGTAATCCCGGCCCATGTTGTTCAGCGTCATGGCTTCGCCGCGCCGGTTCCCGGTCTCGCGCCAGATGGGCAGCGCCTGGCCGCAATAATCCAATGCCTTTTGCGGTTGACCCAGGTCGGCATAGGCCCGGCCGATGTCGCTGAGCGCCAGCCCCTCTCCGCTGCGGCTGCCCACTTCGCGCCAGACGGGCAACGCCTGGTTGTAGTAGTCCAGCGCCCTCTGCTGCTGGCCGAGGTCGCGATAAAGCCGGCCCATGTTGTTCAATGTGAGCGCCTCGCCCTGGCGATTGCCGAGCGCGCGCCAGATGGCGAGCGCCTGGTCGAAGGCATCCATCGACTTCTGCTTCTGGCCCAAATCGGCATAGGCCCGGCCCATATTGTTCAGCGTCAGCGCCTCGCCGCCCCGCTCTCCCGCTTCGCGCCAGATGGGCAGCGCCTGGTTGAAGTACTTGAATGCCTCCTCGCTCTGGCCCATGTCGGAGTAAGTTCTGCCCAGATTGTCCAGGGTGCTAGCCTCGCCGGCCCGGCCGGCCGTCTCGCGCCAGTTGGGCAGCGCATCGTTCATCTCCTTCAGCGACCTAAGCTGCCCCAGGTTGCGCACCCGGTCCCTGCTGCTCATGGTTCGTCCGCTGTCCGCGCTGCTGTCGAGGTCATGCCAGATGGCGAGCGCCTCGTTCAGGTCTTTCAGCGCCTGCTCGCGCTGGCCGAGGTTGTTATGGGCTTTGCCGATATAGTTTAGGGTGTTGGCTTCGACCTGGCGAAGGCCCAGCTCACGCCAGACGGCGAGCGCCTGGTCGAAGAGCGCCAGCGCCTTCTCTTCTTGGCCCAGGTCGGTGTAAACCCTGCCCATGGTGTTCTCGGTCATTGCCTGGCCGGCCCGGTTACCCGAACTCTGTTCGATGGGCAAGGCTTCGTTCAGGCACTCCAGCGCCTTTTGCATCTTCCCGGCCTGCCGGTAGAGCATGCCGAGAAGATTCAGTTCCGTGGTCTCTTCCTTCGTGCTCTTAGCCTCGCGCGCCACCGCCAACTTCTGCTGGTGCTGAGCAATCTGATCCGCGACCGGGCCGCTTTGCGCCTGGGCGGCCGCCGACAGCAGCCCGATGGCCAGCCAGGCCGAAATGCGCATCTTGCTCGCCGAATTCATCTTTCCCCCTTATCGCGCCCGGCGTGCGCCTGCTTTACGGCTGAGCGCTTGCCGGCGCCGCCCCTGCGACTCCCAATGCAAAGTCCGCATCCTCGGAACTCCGGCTCATCACGGGATGCTGGCGCAATCCCTGGGCGGAGACGCGCTTTGATACATTTTGCGCCACGTCGGCAAAGACCTGGCTCATCGGAGCGGTTCCCTTGCCATTCTTGAGCGCCTGGAGCAGGAAATAGGTGAAATATCCGTGGCGAAGCTCGTCGCTTTCCAGCGACTCCTCATCCACCCGGCTGGCGGCCATCACAATCCGCCCCGTGCCCTGGCTCATGCGCGCCAGCATCCGGTCGGACGGACCCGTATTGGCCAGTCCGGCGCTCATCCGTGGCGACTCGTTCTTCATCGAGCCGCCGCTGTAGCAAGTATCCAGGATGACCGCCGTGCGCAGCGCCTTCATGCGCGTGGCAACGGCGTTGGAAAGCTCGACCATGGGATAGGCCGTGGCATAGAGGGCGTCCTCGTCAAAGTTGCCCGCGCTGTATACCTCGGTGTCGTAGGTGACCAGGTAATTCGCGCCGCCCGCGGAATCCACGGTTCGCGGCGTGCCGTGCGTGGCCACGTAAATCAGCACCAGATCGTTGGGCTGCGCATGGCGCGCGATCCAGTTCAGTTCTTCCTTGATGTTCTTGGTTGTGGCTTGCTCGTCAGTGAGCAGGTGGACATTGGCCGCCGGAAACCGCCCGACGGCCGGATCTTTGAGTTGCGCGGCAAAGGCATTCGCATCCGCAGTTGTGTAGTTCAAGCGGGGAATGTTCCGATCGGTGAAGCGCCCGATGCCCACCACCAGCGCCCACTTCCGCTGCACCGGTCCGGGCGGCGACGCGGGAGCGGGCGGCACGCCGGTCTCGTCGGGTTCGGCGGCGAGGCCGCGACGGGCGGGAGTGGCCAGCACCAGGGGATTCAATCCCTGCGCGAGCGCTTCAGAGCCGGTGAAGCGGGCCTTGTCCAGGGCGTATTTGGCTAGGGCGTCGTGGCCGAGCCGCTGCTCGACGAGGCTCCGGTAGTACCATGCATCGCCCAGTTCGCCGCATTCCGAGATCGCATGCTTGAGCAGTTGCAGCGCATCTTCAAATGCGCCGCTGTCGCTTTGCGGAGCGATTCGCTCCAGCGCCTGAACCACAAGATCCTTGCCGGCGCCGCAGCGTTCTCCCTGCGCCCACGTCGGCGCAGAGCAGCCTGCCGAGGCGGCCAGGAGCGCCACCGATAAGCATCCGATACGCAGCCAGTCGCTCATTTTGCCGCCGCGGGCGTTGCCGCCACGGGCTTTGCCGCAGCCGGTTTGCGCGCCGCCCGCGCCTTCATTGCCGCCAGTACCTGGGCGCTGATGCCGTTGCCGGTCAGATCCTGCTGGCCCGCGGCGCTCAGGTCGAAGTTCACCGCCTTGGCTGCGCGTATGGTCTGCGCCACCGTGTCGTCGTCCACGCCGGATTTCACCATGGCGATGACCTGGGCATTGCCGAGCGCCTTGGCGGCGGTTGAAGCCTTGGCCGGCGGCGGCGGCGGGGCAGGCGGTTTCTCGCTTGCGGCAGCCGCGGCCTTTTGATTCTCCCGGTCTTCAAGCTTTTTGTAGTGCGCGATTGCCGTTTCTATGCGCCTCTGCGGCTCGCGGAAGTACTTCTCTCCCGGTCTTGCATCGATGGCTTTGCCGTAGTTGATGGCTGCCTCGTCGAGGAACTTCATGGCGGACTTCTCATCCTCGGCCTTGTATGCCAGCGCCTCATAAGCCACGCCAATGTTATAAAGCCGGTAAGCATCCTCCGCCTGCTTGGGAAGCGGCCGCGCGGTCTCAAAGGTCTCCAGGGCGCGCTGCCACAGTCCCGCTTCCGCCTCCTTGTCGCCCTCGTCCAGCGCCCCCTTTTGCCGCGCCAGATAGACCTCCACCATCTCGCTGGTGTTGACGATGTGCTCGGCGATCCGGCGTACGGCCTCGTCCAGCAGATGGGAGCGCAGTTCGGAATCCGTCGGTGGATTGAAATCCTCGCCGCTTGTTCCGCCCACCACCCGCTTCCAGGCGCTGATTGCCGTTCCTTTCACGCCCTGGGAGGTCGCGTTCCCGGAGCTGTCGAACTCCTGGTCGTAATTCACGGTCACATTGTCGGAACCCAGCATCTGTCCGCCCGCGTTCCGGGCCTGGAAGGAGACGCTGAGCGCTCCTGTGACGCGTGTATAAGCCTGGCTCTTCTGCGCGCCGCCGCTCGCGCCGTAAGACGGCCTTGTGGTCACCGTTGGCTGAGGCTGGGAGTAATTGGTGATCTGGCATGCGATCACGGCGGATGGATTTCTGTCCTCCGCCGTCAGGCGGGGATCGTCCTTGAGCAGTTCGGTCTCCAGCAGCGCCTGCAAATCGCGCGCCAGGTCGCTCTGGTCGTCGTGCCCCGTCACTTTCACCTTGATCGTGGTTCCGGTCAAACGCACAAGAGCCGGGAGCTTGCGCTGCAACGTCACTTTTTCCTTCGCCGCTCCGAAGTTCTGCGCGCCGGCCGTCGTGGCTGCCAGCATTCCGATGCCCAGGCATGTCATCGCCAGCCCATTCTTTGCCCGATCCATCCCGCCCCCCATCGCCTTACCCGGTTATCCCCAGCATAATCCGCCGCGGCGATTCCTCCGGCATGTATTCAATGAAGATAATTCACAGCGGGCTATTTCGTTGTGCTGCTTTTACCGCTGCTCTTGGAGCTGTTCTTCTTTTCGGCTGCAGCCGCGGCTGGACTGGGAGAGCCGGGGCTAACCGGCGCGGGCTTGCTCGCAGACGAGGCATCGAGCGGCTGCACACTGACGCGCATGGATGCGTAGGTCACTCCGGGAACAGCGGACTGGGCGCGAACCTGCAGAGGCAGATTCGGATCGGCATCCTTGCGCACCAGGTAGCCCTGGATAAGATCGAGATTCGGCAACTCCTTGGCCAGTTCGTCGGTATGCACCTGGGGAAGCATCAGATAGTCGCCGGAGAGGAGGCCGATGTAACGATCTTCGCGATCGGGATCGGCCATCGCCTGCTGCGTGGCTACGGCGGTGGTCAGGTTGCCGGCCATGAGGAACCGAGTGCGATCTTCCCAGTAACTCAGCACCTCGCTGAAAGCGCTGAGCGCGGGCACGCTGATGGCCGGCAGGGCGACCAGGGGAACCGCTATCTTGGCGCCCGCCATGATGACATTGAGCATCTTCACAAACCCCGAGGTTGTAGGGGCTCTGGAAACGTTGACCGCGAGCTTGCCGGTGCCCCTTGTGAGCAGTATCTTGCTGGTGCCCTGAGTCGCCTGAGGGGTCTTGAAGCCGAGCTGGTCGAGCGAAACCTTGCCCGCCTTGTCGGGCGTGAGCGACGCGATCGCCGTCCACGCCAGTGGAGCGATGATGTTCATGTAGGGGTGTATTTGGGTGGTGTCCACGCGCAGCTGCGAGGCATGCACGTTGACTTCGCCGCTGCCGGGCCGGAATTGCGACAGGCCGATGCTGATGGCCACGTCGCCGTCGTGGTCCAGCAACTCCTCCTTTTCGATGTCGGTGGCATAGCGGAGGCGCTTGGAGTCGGTCCTGTAGTGCAGGTACTGGGTTTCCGCGCCAGGATCGGGAAGCTGGTCCTTGGGCCCGCGCGAAGCCGACTTCTGGCCATAGTTGCGGCTATACGGGTTAACGGAGTCGTAAAATCCGTTCCAGAAGTCGTAAGAATCGTGCGGTGCGTCCTCCGTGGGCGGCTGGGGAGTCGCAGCTTGTGCGGCGGCGAGCTCGGGCAGCAGCGCCGCCAGCAGGCCGAATACGGAGGCATCGGTTACGAAACGGCGGCGGGATACGGGCATGATCTTTATCCTCCAAGGGAAGCTGGATTGCGTTTGCGGGTTGGTTGACGCTGGCGGCGGTTCATGGGACTCACTTGGCCGCGTCCTTGGGAACACTGCGAATTGTAATGAGCCCGATGCCCCAGTTGGTAGGAATTTCGCCAGAGAATCCGCGGGTTCCGGCGCTGGTTTCATTCAGCAGCCTTTGCAGGGGCGATTCCATGCCTCGCGACCTGCGCTGGGCGACCCCTTCAAAGTTGAGGACGTAGGGATCGGGCAGCGGCTGCGCGGTGCTGAGTAGGATGAGCGTGTCTATCCCGTAGGGCGGACCGATGCGCAGGGTACGCGCGCCTGGCAGGACGAATTGGCGGCCGGTGTCGGCGGCGCTGGGGAACTGGTTCTCGGCATAGTTGCCTGGATAGAGAACTGAGCCTCTGCCGTGGCAATCGATGTCGAGAACGTAGACCCAGCGCTTGTCGACGACCCGGTCGGTGGACTGCAAGGCCATCTTGAGCAAGTCGCCCTGGTGAGCGGGCTCATCGGCGGTGAGCGGCGTCTCGCCGGACGCGGGAACCAAAGCCAGGGAGTAGTAGCCGGCCGTGGATGCGTCGGCGGGACTGTCGGCCAGTTCCAGCCAGCCATGCACTTTGGCCAGCAGCGATGCGAACTTGTTGAGCGCCGCGCCGCCCTGGTCGAGGGAGCTCGCGTCTATGATCGGCACCCAGTCGCTGCGCACCGGATACTGAGAGGTCGCGGAGCAGCCGGGGCTGTGCAGGGTGCTGACAGATGCGGGCGGGCCGGCCGCAAGCTCGCTCTTGTGGAACCAGGCGTAGGCCGGTCCATCCGCGGTGAGCACGCCCGCCAGAGCGTAGTGGGCTCCGGCCAGACCGGGCGCGGCCTGGACGGCGCTGTTGCGGTCGTCCGGCGCGAGCTTGGCGGCCAACTCGCGCGAGGGCGGCAGGTTGACCCAGAGTTTGGCGCCGGCGGGAAGATGCTGCTTCAGAGCCTGCGCGGTCAGCGGCGCGCCGAGGCTGATGGCGGAAGCCGTGCCGGCTTGTTGCAGCGTCCAGTTTGTGCCGTCCCAGCAGAGGATGTGGGTCCACGGCTCCTCGGCTGGATCGGAGACCAGGGCGGCTCCGGTGGCTGCGACCTGGTCAGCGGCGGCGTGGATTGCATCCTGCGATAGATTCGCGGGCCAATGCCAGACGCGTAGCGGCGCCGACTCCGCCGGACTCCATTTGGTCAGCTCGAAGACCTCGCCCGGAGCAACCTTGGCTCCCGGTGGGGTGACGACCGCGGCCGAAGAGCGGGCGATACCCCCCAGGCTGGTGACGCGCAGCGTGACGGTCCGGCCCTTGCTGTCTGGAATCATGGAGGTGAATTCGCTGCCCACGCCGATGCCGGAGACGCTGCCGATGTCCAGCCACACGCTGCCGTCTTCGTCGGTCTGGAGCGCGGCGGTGCGAACCTTGCCGGAGTCCGCCGCCGCGCCGCCGAATAGGGGCTGCTGACGCCGCGCGGCGGTGGCGTCCAGATCGGGCTCCTGGTCGGGGACGCTGCCGCCTTCGAGCACAGCCTTCACGCGCTGGTAGAGAAGGGAGGCCGGCGTGTCGGCGGGCAAAGCCTGGAGAGCCTCAACCAGGGCGGCGGTAAAGGCTCCGTGCGGCTCGGCAGAAGTGGCGGAGAGAGGCATCTCCTTGGCCGTCTGATCCTGTTGCGCGGCCGACAGGACCAGCGCCGGATTGTCTGCCCGCTCGGAGGGCGCGGGCCGCGGCTGCCCGTTGGCAAGCAGATCGGGAGCCTCGCCAATGTCGCGCGGGTCGAAGGCCAGGCTGCGCTCATGGTACTTGGGGCCGATGCCGCGGCTGATGCCGCCGCTGTGGCAACTGTCGAAGATCGCCGTGAGATGAATCCCCTTGTCCAGCGCGGCATTGAAGATGCGGGTTATCTCGCGGTCGCGGACG
>Ga0187890_10001034_pt1 | contig 20304 bp, 16 predicted proteins | sample June2016WEW_21_1_FD_133005 | JGI IMG/M metagenome (GOLD analysis project Ga0187890, IMG submission 133005) | Peatland microbial communities from SPRUCE experiment site at the Marcell Experimental Forest, Minnesota, USA - June2016WEW_21_10 | ecosystem: Environmental > Terrestrial > Soil >... | reverse complement strand
CTCCTCTCACGCTCCAGGACGATCCACCGCTCAACCAAAGCAGCGAAGAATGCGATTTCGCCCAGGTGCGCAGGGTATTTTGCAAGTGGCTCAAGTTTAGAAAATATAGGGAGGGGGGGTGGGGGGTAGGTCTCTGTTTGCCTTTGCCACAGGACCGACCCTGTTGAACGACCAACTCTCTTTCATCGTAGCAGGATGGTGGGAAATAGCCTGCAAACTCACCGAAAAATCTCTAACATCGAACGGCTGCCGCAGCGTCGAGGTTTTTCGCGGCGAAGGAAGATGGCTTCTCCGCAGATGGTTTGCGGAAGGTGATTGCATAAAATTTGCCTTCCTTGAGCATTTCAAGGTGAATATCTTCCATCTCCGGAGGCACCAGATCTATCGGCACGGTCACAGGCTGTTTGCGCTTCGAATAGTAGGCGCTGGTGATTGGACTCTTCTCGTAGGTGCTCTTGACGTACTCTTCGGTTTCGTCCTCGATCATCAGATGGCCACCCGGCTTGACTACACGGATCATCTCGCGGATGGCTTTGGGGCGATCGCTGAAGAAGTTGAAGCCGCCGCAGGTGAAGACGACATCGAAGCTCGAATCAGCGAAGGGCAGGCACTCCGCATTGCCGAGATAAAGGTCAGCATCCATCTTCCAGCGGCGCATGTTGTTCTGGCAGTTGGCCAGCATTTCGGGCGAGAGATCGAGGCCGGAGAGTTTGACTCCGCGGGGCAGGTATTTGAAATTGAGGCCCGTGCCGACGGATGTCTCGAGCACTGAATCGCCGGCTTTGACTTGGAGCAAGCTCATGTAGTTCTCGAAATACGAGTCCAGATCGAGGCCTCGGAGGGCGCCGACGACACGCTGAATGTCGTCGTAAAACCCGCCGACGGTTTCATAGAGCTTGTTGTATTTGCCGTTGTCGCCCGTGAGGTCTTCAGGCTTAAGAAAGGCAGGAATTCCGTTGCAAATGGGGAAGCGCTCACCGGCGCTGCTGATCAATGCTTCCCTTCCCTTTTCCGCGGTCAGGTGCAGAGATGTGCCCGTGAATGGGCTTTGCAACATGGCGACGGTCTGCGGCCTGTCGGCCCAGTTCCGCTGCTTGAGCGGATGAAACAACGCCCAGATGGCGAGAAGAAGAGCTGCTCCGAGGCAAGTCCAGGAAAAAGAAACGCCGGCAAGCAAATCGGCGGGCAACACGAGTGTGCCTGTACGACCAAGGAGTGCGAAGGCTCCTGCAACGATGAAGCCCGAGCCGAAGACGAGGTCGGTGACGTGAGATTCATTGTTCCATAACCACACAACAGTCGCAGCAAACCAGAAGATGAGGAATGTGAAGAGGCCGACCATCGAAGCTGCACCAAGGTGAAGTGCCTGAGCCAGAGATGGAATGGAGATTGCGGCCAGCGGCAAGGGTAAAGTCGCCAGAAATCCTGGAAGACGAGGGCTAACCAGGCGATGGAAGGTGAAAGGCAGAGCGCCGAGGATGGCGGCGACGAGCGCCCAACCCAGGTAGAGGAGAGCTTGCGCTGCGCCGGTCAGAGGGATCTTTCGCCAGCCGAAAATTATGCCGGGAACAAAGGCGAGAGCGACCATCCAGAGAAGCCCGCGCCGGGGCTTTTGCGTACCCACGAACCACGCACCCATGATGGGGCCGGTCCATGCTCCCAGGGGAGAGATGAAATTGCCAAGGATAAACAGGGTGGCGGCAACGTAGGCCACAATTTGCGACCGACGGCTGGATTTGACGTTCGTAGGCATGGTGCGGTCCTTTCTTGGGTCGATTTCGCGTCAGAGCATGCTTCCAGCTTGGCTGTTGGAGACAATGCTCGATCTATCGGAGGCTAAAGCCTCGTTGCGCTCTATGGCGGCCAGTTGTTCAAGAGCCGACTGGCCCCAATCAAGAGCGGCGCGGGTCATCGCGATTCCAAGGCTCAGCGTGAGCATCCAGTAGGGCAAATGGGGGTTCTTAGACTGGTGCTGGCGCGCCATTTTTTCGATTCCTTCGAGCATCGCCAGCGAGCGCTGGTTTCGTTGTTGCAATTCGCGGACATGCGCGGTTGAGACGCCGGGCGCTGCCTCGCGGCCAAAAAAGAGCTTGAGCATGAATTCATTGCGGGGCGGATCGTTTTGGAAAGGTAAAGCAAGCCACTCGCGAAGAAAGGCATGGCCAGCATCGGTAAGTGCATATTCCTGGCGACGCTTTTTCGGCGCTGAGGACGGTACGCAGGGCTCGATCAGGCCCTCAGCAACGAGCCGCTTAAGAGCGGGGTAGATTTGCCCGTAGCTCTCTCCCCAAAAGCTGCCGAAGTTTTCTTCGATCGCCTTATGAATCTCGTAGCCGGAGCTACTCGGTGCAATGGAGAGCATGCCGAGGATGACGTAGGATGTACGGTTGTGTTTCATGTATCTCGAAGATATATCTTTCAGATAATCTAGTCAAGAGGATTTTATGAAAGAGACGGGGAGAAATTAAAAACGGCAGGCCGCATGGCCCGCCGTTATGACTTCACTTTGCTGATAATTAGAGACTTATTTGCTACTTTCCAGGCTTCGCTGGAGCAGAGACAGGAGCCGATTTCGAGCCATGCAGCACGGAGTGGGAGGCGGTTCCAGAGCGCACGTAGAGAGCGGTAAGAGTAATCGAGGTAACCATAAAGAGGATCGCCGACCAGGTCGTGAGCCGAGTGAGAACGTTAGCTGCCGCGCGAGGGCCGAAGGCGGTTTGCGATCCCTGACCGCCGAAGGCCCCGGCCAAATCGGCCGAGCGCCCCTGCTGCAGGAGGACGACACCAATCAGGAAGGCGCACACAAGCACATGGATGACGACGACTAAATCGAGGAGGAAATTCATCTTGAAAGCTGCTTTCTAAAGTCAGTCCGGGCTGACCGGACGCGATAAATTTGGTGCGGAAGAGGGGACTTGAACCCCTATGCCTTTTGGGCGCCAGCACCTCAAGCTGGTGCGTCTGCCAATTTCGCCACCTCCGCACTGTGGTGAACTCAACAAGTATAGCAAAAAGCGGGGGCGTTCGGTGCGGCTGAATCAGTGTTTCATCGAACAGGCTCCGGACGCAATCTGCCGTCGGCTTACTCGATCCGCTCAAAGGGGAAACCGGCTTCGGTCAAGGCCAACCGGATGGCCGCGATGTGGGCTGCGCCGCGGGTTTCAAGCATCACATCGATCACGGTTTCGCCCATGCTGACGCCGTAATAGGAGCGATTGTGGATGGTCTCGACGATGTTGGCCCGCTCGCGTGCGAGGACCTCGGTGAGCGACAACAAGGCGCCGGGGCGGTCCTGCAACTGTACGCGGATGCGGAGCAGACGGCCATCTTTGACCAGGCCGCGCTCAATGATTTTGGCGAGCAGGGTAACGTCGATGTTGCCGCCGGAAACCAAGACCACGGTACGCCGACCGCGCAGATCGGTCTTGGATTGAAGCAGAGCAGCAAGGGCCGCTGCACCGGCACCCTCGGCCAGGGTCTTCTCATGTTCCAGAAGCATCAGGATGGCGCTGGCGATCTCCTCGTCGTCGACCGTAACGATCTCGTCCACGTAACGCGAGACCAGCGGCAGGGTCAAATCACCGGCGCGACGCACAGCTATGCCGTCGGCGATGGTTGCCTCGGTGGCGATCGTAATCGGTTTGCCGGCCTCGCTGGCGCGGAGCATGGAGGGCTGTTTTTCGGGCTCAACGCCGATGACGCGGATCTTCGGATTGGTCTGTTTGAGCGCGCAGGCTATGCCGCCGATGAGCCCGCCGCCTCCTACCGGAATGACGACAGCCTCGAGGCCGGCAACCTGCTCGAGCAACTCCAAGCCGATGGTGCCTTGTCCAGAGATGATTTCAGCGTCATCGAAGGGGTGAATGAAGATGCGGCTCTGATCGCGACATATGCGCTTGGCCTCTTCGCAGGCTTCGTCGTAGTTAGCGCCGTGGAGGAAGACTTCGGCACCGAAGCCGCGCGTGGCTCCGACCTTAATCTGCGGCGTGGGCAGAGGCATGACGATCTGCGCCCGAATGCCGAGGGCGGCTGCGTGAAAGGCGACTCCCTGTGCGTGGTTGCCGGCGCTGGCGGTGATGACGCCGCGTTGCCGCTCTTGCTGGCTGAGGGTGAGTAGTTTATTCAGCGCGCCGCGCTCTTTGAAGGAGCCCGTGCGTTGCAAGTTTTCAAGCTTCAAGTGCAGCGGCAAACCGGTGATGCCGGAGAGGTCGCTGGAAAGCTGGCAAGGAGAGAGATAGATTGCCTCTCCAATGCGCCGGCGCGCTGAGCGAATGCTTTCAAGAGATACGGATTCCAAAATCTACCTCCTCGAATCGATGAAAAGCGGAAGGAGCCAGTTATCAAAGCTGAGCGCGAGATGAAAAAACCACCAGCCGCGTTTGCGGGAGGTGGCCTGTAGGATGCACGATTTCGTTTTTGTTCGTCAGGCTTGGTTTCCCACATGCAGATTAGAGTCGCTCATTCGCATGGCGGGAATCGGGACGGGGATGTGCTGGGCGGGAGAGAGATTCGAACTGGCTTCAACAGAGTGCATCGCGGTTGATTGCAGTAAAGCAGAAAGGCGAGGAGCGCGTCAAGAAATGCATGGCGAGATTAAGGCACTTTGCCACGGTGACTAATTCGCTCCGCGCACCATTACCTTTGATTCCTATTGAGCGGGACTGCTCTTCTCGTTAGAGCATTTGAGGCCGAATAGCCTTATAGGATAGTTACATCTACTTTCATCTAACAGGCTCAGGAGAGAACACGAATGGTGTGCTTGAAGTGTCAGAGCCATAGAATGCACCGGATCAAAAGGGAGGGAGTGCTGCGCGTCTGGGTGGCTCCTGTCTTTGGATATTTCCCCTGGCGGTGCTCCGTGTGCAGGTCTGAGCAACTGCTCAAAGCGCGAAATAGTAAGAATCACCCCCTTGATTCTGATTCTGGAATTCAACGTGAAGAACCAGCCCGGCCCTCAGACGGACAACGGCAGCGAGGGGTTGTTCGCTAGTCGCAAACTTGGGTGGCGCTGACTGCGTTTGCGATTTGCGCCCTCGGTCAACTGCAGGACATATAGAGGCAATCAGTCTCTCGCTCCACCGTCGAGCAATGTGAAACTGCGGCTCGACATGATTAAGGAGAACTGCGGAAGCTCTTCTCCATCTTTCGGATGAGCCAAAAACTGCACCCTGTGAAGTATCTTAGGCTTATGTCATGTATGGAGGCCTCATGATCACGCTGTTTCCCCAGCGTTTTCAAAATACCCCGTCCCCAATTGAAGATTGGTTTGCAACGCGGGATGGAAAGCTAATTTCCGCCGGGCCAAGGTCCACTTGGAAGCTAGCAGGCGTGGCACTGTGCCTCGTGCTGGTTGCGATTTCACAGCATTGCGCTGCGCAGTCCACGACGCCGAATTCTCACGCAGCCGACACGCAATCCGATAAGCCGCGTGAAGGCGGACAGGCGGCTGCAGTCGGAGGTGTGAACACTGGAGGCGCGCACCCGGCGATGCTTGACAAAGAGCACCGTCCGATAACCGCTGGGGGGTTCGTCGAGGACGGCCCGGTACTTTTCGAGGACATTGCGAGCAAGGCAGGACTAACTGCCTGGAAACATGTCATGGGCACGCCGGAAAAGAAATTCATTATTGAAGACAACGGATCGGGTGTGGGGCTGATTGATACGAATAACGATGGCTGGCTTGATATCTATCTGGTCAACGGATCGACTTATGACGCTGAAGCGGGCAAGGCGACCCCACCGAAGGCCGCGCTTTTCCATAACAATCGCGACGGAACTTTCACGAACATCGCTCAAAAAGCCGGAGTAACCAACGATCGCTGGGGTTTCGGTGTGGCAATCGCAGACTATGATAACGACGGCTGGCCTGATATTTATGTCTCTAACTTCGGCAAGAATCGGCTGTACCACAATAACCACGATGGAACCTTTACCGACGTGGCCGAGAGAGCCGGCGTTGCCTTGGGTAACTGGTCAACCGGGGCTACCTGGGGAGACTATGACGGGGACGGTCGGCTTGATCTGTTTGTTCCCGGCTATGTTCACTATGACCTGGCGAATCCGCCGGCATCCGGTGAGAAGGGCGTTGCTTACAGCTTTTGCCAATTTCGCGGAGAGAACGTCTCTTGCGGACCCCGCGGTCTGAAGGGCGAGCCGGATCATCTGTTTCACAACAACGGCGACGGGACTTTTACGGATGTAAGTGAAAAGGCCGGCATCGCGGATAACAATGGCTACTACGGACTCACATCGGTCTTTATCGACTTGAACAACGACGGAAAACCCGATCTCTTAGTGGGCAATGACTCGACTCCTAATTATCTTTACCTCAACAAGGGGGACGGCACATTTGAGGATATAAGTTATGCCTCGGGCTTCGCACTCAACGAGAATGGCCGTGAAACGGCTACGATGGGGATCGCTTTGGGCGACTACCAGAACAATGGTCTCGTGGATCTCTTCAATACCACCTTCAGTGACGATTACGATCCGCTGTATCGCAATGATGGCGACGCCAACTTTACGGACATCAGCTATCAATTGGGAGTCGCCGAAATCACTGTACCCTTTCTTGGGTGGGGCACTGCATTTTTTGACTACGATAATGACGGCTGGAAGGATCTTATCGTTGCGAACGGACATGTGTATCCCATCGTGGACAAGGAGTCATGGGGCACCACTTACGCACAGCGACCGCTGCTGTTTCACAATCTTGGGGGCAAGCGCTTTGAGCTGATGCCGGCGGTTGAGGGAACGGCGCTTGCCCAGACTTATGTGGGGCGAGGTCTGGCCGTGGGCGACCTGTTCAACGACGGCAAACTCGATGTAGTCATCAATGTTCTCGATGGTTCGCCGGCGCTGTTGCGCAATGTCTCGCCGGATAAGCACCACTGGATTGAGTTCAAGCTGAAGGGCGGAGCGAAGAGCCCGAGAGATGCGGTCGGCGCGACCCTCTATATTACCGCGAATCAGATGCGACAGCGTGGCGATGTGATATCGGGGGGCAGTTATGCATCGACAAGCGATCCACGATTGCATTTCGGGCTCGGCGACGCAACGGCGATCGACGATATTGAGGTGCATTGGCCGAGCGGCGGAACGGAGCACTTCTCGGCTCCGCAGATCGATCGCATCATAACTCTCACGGAAGGCCAAGGATCAAAGCGATAGAACTTACCGTTATCAAAGATCGTCTGTCTATTGTCTCGATGAAAAAGCTCGGCTTGAACGCAGGAGGTCACATTCTGTGAGAAATAGTATTAGAAGATTGCTTGATTCAAGATTCTCTGCGAATAAGACTGCTCAGATCGTAGCGGGACTCGCGGTCGCAACTGCTATCATCTTCGGCGCCATGGCGCGGTGGACAAATCGAGCTTCGGCGGCGACTAACGAATACTCACCTGCGCAACGAGCGACGTATTCTCAAAATGTAAAGGAACATTACAGTTTACGCTTTGGATCCGATCAGCCCTTTCTTCCCTCCAATGCCACGACGGACACGGGCGAGTTTATCGATCCCAAGAGCTTCCCCACGGCCAAATACTGCGGGCACTGCCACCAGGAAGCACACGCTGAGTGGCGCCAGACTGCGCACGCCAACTCGTTTCGAGCACCGTGGTACATCAAGAACACCAACATGCTGAAGAAGGAAAAAGGAGTTGAGTACACGCGCCACTGCGAAGGCTGTCATAACCCTATCGCCTTAACATCTGGTGCGCTGACCAAAGATTCGTCTGTAGATCGTAAGTTCGACGAGGATGGAGTGACTTGCTCGGTTTGTCATGCGATCCAACAGGTCAACACGCGCGGGACGGGGAGTTACGTGCTTGGTCAGCCAGCCGTAATGGTTGATGAGCAGGGAAAGCCGATCTACGGCGAGGTTCCTGACAAAGAGATCTTAGCTCATCTCGACCGACACTCCAAAGCTGTGATGAAGGATTTCTATCATAAGAGTGAATTTTGTTCGGTATGTCACAAGGCCGCGCTTCCCAGGATTCTGAATGACTATAAATGGCAGCGCGCTATTTTTCTTTACGACGAGTGGCAGTTATCGTCATTTGCCAAGCAGTCTCCGCTTCCCTTCTACGTCAAGGACCAGGTTTCAACCTGCCAGACCTGCCATATGAAGTCGGAGGAGATCCAGTTACCAGATTATGGAGCCAAAGATGGAAAGCTGGCCTCGCATCGGTGGCTTGGAGCCAATACTGTGCTGTCGAAGTATTACAGCTACGACGCGCAGATGGAGAAGACCGTTGCCTTTCTGCGTAACGGAGTCTTCAATATTGACATCTTCGGAATTGAGCGCAACGGAGGTAAACTGAGTGCACCTGTTGGAAGTCAGCAGTTCGATATCGCGCCGGGCGACTTACTTACTGTTTCAGTAGTGATACAGAATAAGGGCATCGCCCATAGCTTTGTCCCGGAGCAGCGCGATTTCTATGAAAGCTGGGTAGAGTTTGAGGCCAAAGATTCGACGGGACGCACACTGATGCATTCTGGCTCATTGCAGCCGGGAGGTGCGTTGGATCCGAGTGCGCATAGCTTTACGAATCGCCTGGTCAACAAGAAAGGCGGACTGAACGATCTTCACCAAGTATGGGATACGAGGGTTGTCGCCTATAACAACACGATCCAATCGGGACGCTCGCAGATCGTCCGCTATGAGTTCAAGGTGCCGCAGGATGTTACCGGGCCGATCACTGTTACCGCGAAGATCGATTACCGGCGTTTCAATCAGCGATTTATTGACTTCGGGCTGGGCAAGCACTACGAGATGCCGGTGGTTGAGATGGCGTCGCGCACTCGAAGCCTGGCAATTGGGTCCAATCCGGTTGCTGCGCCTGACCCGGAAGACAACAAGGAATGGATGCGCTGGAATAACTATGGAATTGGCCTGCTCGACGCACAACAATATGCCACGAGCGCGAATGCTTTCAGACGAGTTACTGAACTGCGCCCTGACTATGCGGATGGCTTTACGAATGTGGCCATCGCGGACTTTCAATGGGAGCGTTATGACGAGGCGCGCGGGAGTTTGGAAAAGGCTCTTCAGCTTGCTCCGCACAATGCGCGCGCGCTTTACTACCTTGCACTTGTCGAACGAACTCAGGGGCATCTGGATGCTGCCATCAGCGACCTTCATGAAGTAACGGCGCAGTTTCCGAGATCGCGCGACGCGCATCGGGAGCTGGGATTCTCTCTTTATCAGCAGCACAAGTACGATGAGGCACGAACCGAGTACGAGACGCTGCAGTCGATCGATCCAGATGACCTGGCTGCTCACTATATTCTGTCGATCGTCTATCGCCGGCTGGGCATGAAGGAGCAGGCGACGCGCGAATCCGCGGCCTTTGCCGATCAGAAGGACGATCCAACAGCCAGCACATACGCGTTGGAATATCTGCGCAAACATCCTGAGATTACATCGGAAAGTGTGCCGTGGCATACGCACAGCAACCTCGGACCGGAGCCCGCGGCGGGTGGAGGAGCGGGCAGTCAATGAAGTCCTGGTGGCCGTCGCTTGTTATTATCCTCTTTGTCTTTCCCGCGAGCTTCGCATCCTCACGCACCCAAAAAGCGCATGGCGCGTCTATCTTCGCTGCGAGCGGGTGCTCGCACTGCCACATTATTCACGATACGGGGGGCCACAAAGGGCCCGATCTTTCGGGCGTCGGCAGGAGATTGAAGAAGGAACAGATGCGCAGGCAGATCGTCGAAGGCAGCAAGATGATGCCGCCATTCGGAGATGACATTCAGGACGCGGATCTGGCGGATCTAATTGCCTATTTACGCTCGTGCAGGGATAAGAAGAAGATGTAGCGATCGAGCGCCGGAGGAAGCGCCTACTACGGTACACTTTAAATCGTGGAGGAGTCTCCTTGCCGCGCAATTGTGGAAGTTTGGCAGCACTGATTGCCTGTACGTTTTTGTGTTTTGATTTGGCTTCGGCGCCTTTGGCCGCACAACAAGAAAAGCATAATGAGGCACCGCCGTCTCAAGGGAGAGTGGGCGAGAGTGGAATGGCCACTGCCGGCCCTCAGAAGGCGCAGTTCGATAGCCAGCACAGGCCAATCACTGCTGGTGGATTTGTGAAGACTGGCCCAATCATTTTTCAGGACGTGGCGAAAATTGCCGGGCTTACGCGGTGGCATCACACCGCGGGTACTCCGGAAAAACGTCTCATCCTGGAAGCCAAAGGTCCGGGCGTGTGTCTGCTGGATTATGACAATGACGGCTGGCTGGATATTTATCTTGTAAACGGCTCGACTTATGATGCGCTGGACGGTAAGGCCACTCCGCCGCACGCGGCTCTGTTTCACAACAACCACGATGGGACGTTTACCGACGTCACGCAGAAGGCCGGCGTCGCGAACGACCGGTGGGGATACGGATGCGCGGTTGGCGATTACGACAATGACGGTTGGCCGGACTTGTATGTTACTAACTACGGGAAGAACCGGCTTTACCACAATAATCATGACGGAACCTTTACCGAAGAGGGTGAAAAGGCCGGCGTCACTGTTGGGACATGGTCAACAGGAGCTACCTTTGGCGACTACGACGGCGATGGACGTCTGGACTTATTTGTCGACGGCTACGCACAGATGGATTTGACTAACCCGCCTTTATCCGGGTCGAAGGCGGTCAACTTCGCTTTCTGCCAATATCGCGGTGTGCAGGTGATGTGTGGGCCGCGCGGGCTGAAGGGCGAACACGACCATCTGTTTCATAACAATGGAAACGGAACATTTACCGATGTCAGCAAAAAGCTGGGGGTGGACGACCCCAACGGTTACTATGGCCTGGGCGCGTTGTTTGTGGACGTAAACGGCGACGGAAAGCCGGACCTGCTGGTGGCCAATGATTCCACGCCCAACTATCTTTACATGAACAAGGGTGATGGAACCTTTGAGGATCAGAGTTATGCAAGCGGATTTGCCTTGAATAGCGATGGCCGCGAGGCTGCCAACATGGGGCTTGCCGCCGGGGATTATGAGAACAACGGGCACCTTTCGATCGTCAGTACTACATTCGCCGATGATTACAATATTCTGTTTCAGAATGACGGAACAGGGTTTTTCACGGACGTGAGTTATCAGGCCGGCATCGCCGAATCATCGATTCCATTTGTCAGCTTCGCCGACGGGTTTCTGGACTACGACAATGACGGCTGGAAGGATTTGCTGATCATCAATGGGCATGTTTATCCCGAGGTGGATAAGCATCCGGAGTGGGGAACGAGTTATGCAGAGCGGCCGTTGCTCTATCACAACTTGAAGAATGGAAAGTTCGAGTTGGTTCCGGCAGTTGAGGGAACCGGGCTTGCCGTTGTCAGCGTAGGCCGCGGCGCCGCATTTGGGGATATCTTCAACGACGGAAAAATCGATGTCGTGATCAACAATATGGACGGTGTTCCGGTACTGCTTCGCAACGTAAATGCCGACCACCATCACTGGGTTGAGTTAAGGCTCATCGGCGGTCCCAAGAGCCCGCGCGATGCGGTCGGTGCGACTGTCTATCTCGCAGCAGATGGGATGCGGCAACGGGGAGACGTTCTGAGCGGGGGCAGCTATCTTTCTTCAAATGATCTGCGAGTCCACTTCGGACTCGGGGATGCAAGCGATGCCGGGAGCGCGGAGATTCATTGGCCTTCAGGCGCCAAAGAGACAATAAAGCTGCCTGCTGAGGATCGCATTTATACCATCACTGAGGGCCACGGGATCACAGGGGCGATGTGTGGAGGCGCGCCGTGCGCCGTCGAGATTCCGCGGACGGTGCCAGCGGTGAAGGCCAAGTAAACCTTACGGCAAAAAGAAATCGGGTGGCGGCCCAGCGAGTTGGGCGGCCACCCGAAAAGTGGAGCTTTGAACGACCAGTTCAGGAGACAATTCCACGAGACATGCATAGAGTATCGGCTGGTTGCCGCACTGTCTTGAGCCGTTCGAGTGAGTTAGGTCTCCATCAATAGATGTAGACTCGGGCCGGTTTTTGCTGCGATTATCCTCTTATCTTTCTATGCGTTCGCGCCGCACTACAATTACTTTGAAGGTGCGGGTTTTTGCGAAGCTGAGCACCGTGTGTGGGAAGTTGCTCCGATCTCGTGGCCCAGAACAAGCCCAATTCGAGGAAACAATCGGTTGAAACAGCCGAGTGGTGGTTGCCGCCTGCGGGAAGTCATCCCCTCAATGCGCTGCGCGGCCTGATGGTTGTCGCGATGCTGCTTGGCTGCGGACGCGCGGCTCTGGCGCTTGAGCCTTCCACTCCATTGGCCAACTACGGGCGCCAGTCGTGGGTGATGGAAAACGGGCTGCCCCAGAACACCGTGCAGGCGCTGGTGCAGACTCACGACGGCTTTGTATGGCTGGGAACCGAGGTGGGGCTGGTCCGTTTCGACGGCAACGGCTTTCAGGTGTTTGATCGGAATTCGACGCCGGCGCTGCCTGGGAGCGATGTGCGCTGCCTGCTCGAGACGCGCGATGGGGCGTTGTGGATTGGAACCAGTGAGGGGTTGGCGCGGTGGAAGAACGGGGTCGTCACTCCGTTTACGGCCAAGGACGGGTTGCCGGGAAATGGGATTCGGTCGCTGGCTGAGTCTGCGAACGATTCTCTGTGGGCGTGGACCGACCAAGGACTGGCGCGATTAGGTGATGATGGGCGGTTTGTTGACTCGACTGCGAAGACTGGACTTCAGGCCGGCGCAATCAGCAGAGTCATGTCGGACGATCAGGGAGGGCTGTGGGTCGGGACGCAAGACAGAGTGTCGATTTACAAGGGTGGACATTGGATGTTGCCTCGGCTGCAGGGGGGAATGTTCCCATGGATTCAGACCGGGCCGATTGAGTTCATTGCGACGTACCGGGGAAGGGTCGCCTCGGCGGACAAGAGCACTGTGGCGATTCCCGACAGCGACAAAAAGCGGGGCGACAACGCTCTGGATCGCTTCACCGCTGGCAAGCAACTGCCTGGCAGCCGGATACAAGCTCTCCTTTTCGACCATGAGGGGTGCCTCTGGATTGGCACCAACGGCGGGTTGGCGCGGTGGGTTGCCGGGGACAACGTCCAATTGCTGCCGGTCACCGATCCGCTGGCTTCGGCTTCGGTGTTGTCTTTGATGGAAGACGCGGAAGGCAACCTCTGGGTTGGAACTGAGAGCGGCGGGCTGCATATCCTGCGTGATCAGCGATTCCGCACACTCGGCGCTCGGGAGGGGATTTCTTCCGATGGAACGACTGCTGTGGTTGAGGACAAAGCGGGTACGCTCTGGGTGGGAACGAATGGCAGCGGGCTTAATGCAATGCGCCCCGCGAACAATGCAGCAACGAATTCCGACCGTGGCCACGAAGACAATGACTTGGCAAAAGTGGGGCACCCAGTTGGATTGGGTCCGAAGACTCCCAGGTCCGAAAATCCGGACCCTTCGACAAGCTCAGGGCAGGCTCTGAGGCACCCAATGAATAGTCCGATCAAAACTTACACGGTACGCGAAGGGCTGTTGAGCGACGTCGTTCTCTCGCTGGCGGCCGCGCCCAACGGCGACCTTTGGGTGGGGACGCCGGACGGGTTGAATCGGATACACGGAAACAGGGTTGATGCCTTTACCTCGTCGGATGGCTTGCCCGATGACTTCATCCGTTCCCTGCTCGCGGATACCGACGGTTCGCTTTGGATCGGGACGCGGCGGGGCCTTACGCACTGGACCTTCAAGGCCGGGAACGGAGTTGGCCCTGCGCAAATGGAGACTTATACGCAGGCCAACGGCCTGGGGAGCGATCTGGTGGGCGCGATGGCCAGGGACTCCAAAGGCGACTTGTGGGTGGCGACCTTTGCCGGGCTTTCGCGGCTGCATGGCGGCACGGTGACTAATTACACGACCACGAATGGGCTCTCAAGCAACGTGATCACGGCGCTCTTAGCGCGTACCGATGGGACGTTGCTGATCGGCACGCAGGATCATGGCTGGAACGTGTGGGATGGGCAGCGCTTTACCGCGGGGAAGCGGGATGGCACGAGCGCCAACCTGGACCGGTCGACGATCCATGCAATTCTTGACGACGGAAGCGGGCATCTGTGGTTCGCAACGGGTGATGGAATTGCCCGCTGCGATTGGAGCGAGACGGGGTCCGGATCAGGTTGTTCGCACTGGGTCGAGTTTGGCGCCGCCGATGGATTGCGCAGCCGCGAGACAGCCACCAACAGCCACCCATCGGCCTGGCGCGGGCGCGACGGAGATCTCTGGTTTGCAACCCCTAAAGGCCTGGTCGAGGTAGACCCGGCACACTTTCCGGTAAACAATGTCCCCCCGCCGGTCGCATTGGAACGCTTTGCAGTGGACGATGTAACACTGCATGGAGCGGGATCTTCGTTGCGAGTCGAGGCGGGTCATGTGCATTTTCAGTTCGACTATGCGGGATTGAGCTATATCGCGCCGCAGAAGGTGCGCTATCGCTTCAAGCTGGAGGGTTTTGACCGCGACTGGACTGAGGCCGGCAGTCGACGCTCCGCCTATTACACCAATATTCCTCCGGGGCAGTACACCTTCCGAGTGCAAGCGGCCAACAACGACGGCCTTTGGAACACCGAAGGCGCTGCTCTTACTTTTGAATTGCGGCCGCATTTCTACCAGACGGCGTGGTTTTATGCGCTGCTGCTGGCGGTTGCGGCGGGATTGGTTGTGCTGCTGCTGCGACTGCGGCTGCAGCGGGCCGAGGGCGAATTCCGTGCCGTGCTGGGTGAGCGCAATCGGATCGCGCGGGAGATTCATGACACGCTGGCGCAAGGGTATGTGGGCATATCGGTGCAGTTGGAGGTCATGGCGGAGTTGCTTCGGCACAAAAAGACCGAGGCCGCCGAGAAGCATCTTGACTTGACGCGCGGCTACGTTCGCGAAGGGCTGGCGGACGCGCGGCAGTCGATCTGGGCGCTGCGTTCGCAGGATTCGGGAGAGACAACGTTGCCGGTAAGACTGCGCCGCATGGTGGAATCGGAAGGCGGGCATGGGTTGGAAGCGAAATTCAGTATCTTTGGCGCTTACCGGGCGATGACTCTAGATACTGAGCAGGAGTTTCTGCGCGTGGCGCAGGAGGCCATCCATAATGTGAAGAAGCACGCCGAAGCGCAACACTTGTTTGTCCAGTTGGAGTATGGGCCTGAGATGATTGCGCTCGAGGTGCGAGACGATGGGCGTGGATTTGCCGCAGAGCAGGAGTCGTCGCCAGGGCACTACGGCATGACGGGAATGAGAGAGCGCGCCGCTGCCATTGACGGTGCACTTGAGGTGACGAGCGAGCCGGGCATTGGAACTACGGTGCGGCTGCGAGCGAGGCCGCCAAGAGAAACCAGGAAACAAGCTGAGGAGACATTGTGACGAAGGAATCGATTCGCGTACTGGTTGTTGAGGACCACCACGTGGTGCGTCAAGGACTGGTGGCGCTGCTGAATGTGGTCGACGGCCTGGAGGTGGTCGGCGAGGCCGCTGACGGGGTCGAGGCCATCACGCAGTTTCGCAAGCACCAGCCGGACATTACTCTGGTTGACTTGCGGCTGCCACGACTCAGCGGTGTCGAGGTCATCGAGAGACTCCGCATGGAGACCCCGCAGGCGCGCTTCATTGTGCTGACCACTTATGACGGCGACGAGGACATCTATCGCGCCCTGCAGGCAGGGGCGCGGGCATATCTGCTGAAGGGCATGACGTCTGAAGAACTGATTGCAACGATTCATGCGGTTCATGCCGGCCGGTCTCACATCCCGCCGGCGATCGCAGAAAAACTGGCGGAGCGGATGGGCACCGAGGAGTTGACGCCCAGAGAGTTTGACGTACTGGAGCAGATCGTTCACGGCAAGAGCAACAAAGAAATTGCAACGGAGCTGGAGATTTCGGAAGCCACAGTGAAGACGCACATCAACAGCCTGTTGGGCAAGTTGGGCGTGACCGACAGAACGCAGGCTGCAACGGCCGCAATCCAACGCGGACTTGTGACCCTCGAATCCCTGAGAAAGCCGAAGCTATGAATTTGAAAGCGACCAAGAGAGCTATTTCCTGCGGAGTTTTTCTGGTGTTATTGTTTCCGCTTGCACAGGCACAAAAAACGGTTTGGCGACAGGCGACCGATGCAGAGCTTGCCTCGTTGTTGCCGGCTCGGGCGCAGGTGGAAAAGGAACACATCGAGACCGAGATGAGGACCGCCTCGGGGATCGTGAACGGGCGAGGCCGTTTTATTGCGGGGGTTGTGCTGCTTACTGCCGGGTACTCCGCGGAAGGAAAATATTCGCACTACTTGATCGTGCAGACTCCGGTACGGATTGGGGCAGTTTCGCTTAAGCCCGGCGAGTATGTATTCGGATGGACGAGGGCTCAAGGGGGAGATGCGCTGAGCGTGCATTTTTATAAGGCTGCAACAGGAGATCCGGTTTGCACCGCGGAGGCGCGTCGAATCGCTGGATCAAGCCGCGTGGAGAGCCTGCACATATGGCCTCCCACCGACAAGGCTTTGATTCAGATCGGACGGTTTGGCATACCCTATGCACTGACCGACGAGTAATGGCGAAGATCAGTAGTGTTTGAGTGGCTCGCCGGTAGGGAGAAAAGAGACCCCGGAGATCTCGTCCCCTGAGGCCAGTACGTCCCTTAGCCGCTCTGTATTGGCGCCGCTGCGAGCTATAGCAGATTCGAGCAGGCTGAGCGCCGCAGCCGGGGTGGTATCCTGCGGCATACGGAAGATCCATGGACTGTTAGTGGACGTCAGGTTCTTATCGCCGCTCAAGGCAACCACGGGTACAAATGCCTTTAGCGCCAGTTGCTCGGCCAGATGGGCCGAGTCGTGGTCGAGCGCAATGATTGCCAGCGCGTGCTCATCCATCAGCGCATGGACCAGTTGTGTTGATGCCGCCCCCCAGTTCTGATTACTTGCTATGGGCTCAAGCTTCCACTCGCGGCCCTTGGCTGCGGCGACGGCCAACTGCACCAGCACCTCGGCAGACTGGGCGATCTCCGTTGCGTGCGGCCCGAAGAGCACCACGTGCACTGGCCCTGAAGGAACGTCGCTCGGATGTGGGCCGGAGTAATCGACACCATCCTCACCCACACGCGCATAGGGCGCCTGCGGTGCGGCAGCCATCTGCGGTGGGGCAGACGCCGCTTTCGCGGCCATAGGCTGTGGTGCAGCCAGCGGTTTTTCCATCGTTGCAACGCGATAGGTCACAGCACCGTTGTGCACCGTGCCCAGATAGAGCGGCGCCACATTCTTCTGATTGGGATCGAAGACCATGTGCCCGGTTACGCCATCGTAGTTTTCTATATTGGCCAGCGCATCGTGAATGCGGGCTCGATTCAAGCCGGCCTTGCAGATGGAGTCGAGCAGAGCATTCATCGCGTCATACGCCAGTGAAGCGAACTGCTCCGGCTTCTGGTGGAAACGGGCCTCGAAGCGCGTATTGAACTCCAGCCATTTCGAATCGTTGCGCGTGGGATCGTAAGGAAAGACCGCTTCAAATCCCTCGGCCGCATCTCCTGCTTGCGCGAGCAACTCGGGTCCCAGCGTGCGATAGGCGCCGAAGACACGCTGTTTCATTCCCGCTGTACGCATCTGCTTCAGGATTCCAGCCGCTTGAGCTTCATCGGCCCACAGCACAATCGCGTCGGCGCGTGAGGAACGAATCACATTCAACTGCTTGGCGAAGTCCGTATCGCCGGGAAGATACTTCTGTTCGATGACAATCGGATGGCCGAGGCGGCGCGCGGCATCGCGAAGTTTCATGACGCCGAAGCGACCATAGCGGCTGTTGACTCTGAAGATGGCCACGCGCTTAAGACCGAGTTCGGTGAAGATGTGGCGAGCCAAGGTGAGACATTGCACGCGATCATCTTGAAGATCGGTAAAGTACCACGGAATATAAGTCTCAGGAATCGTTGGATCAGTCGAGGCCGAATTGACGATGGGAATCTCAGCGCGCAGAGCCACACGCAGGGCGATGTGTGTCGACTCGGAACTGATGGAGCCGAAGATCGCCCAGTCGCGGTCGTCGTAGACCATCTTCACAACTTCATTCGAGGCTGAACCCCAGATGGTAGGGTCGGTTGGCCGGTCTTCGCCGTAGACCGCCTTTGCCTGCCAGTTATCGTAGTCGTTATGCAGCATCAGGCGAAAAGGCTTGCCACCGTAGCCGCCGTGCGCGTTGGCTTCCTCGATCGCCAGTTGCGCGCCGTGTAACATGCGCAGGCCAAAGATCGACTCAGGATTATGTTCGATGGGGCCGAAGAATCCGATGCGGATTTCGGTCAGATCATGCGGCTCGGGAATATCCCGCGCCGCACCCGAGTAGATATTGGGATGGATGTAGTTCAGGTCATAGGGAGCGGCGAACTTCGCATACGGGCTCAGGTCGGCGGGCTCGCCGGCATAGGGCGTGACCGCTCGATCCTTCGGCGGTCCCGGAGGGTGCGCGCCACATTCGCAGGTGCCCTTGCCCGTAACCACGACAGGACTTTCATCCTGAACCTCGACCTGGCTCGAATACGAGTTCGAAACCTGGGCGGCAAGATTGATAGCGCAGACCGCGCAGACCAAAGTCAACAACCATCCCTTGCGCATGACGACTACTCCTTGAGTGCCGGAACCCTGTCGGTGCGGAACATGGCGATGGCTTCGATTTCGATGAGCAGTTCCGGACGGCAGAGATGAGCTTGGATGCCGGTGGACGCGGGCAGCGGATCGAGTCCCTGCTCCTTGAAGAAGGCGGTACGTCCGGCATTGAAGACATCGTAGTCACGATCGATGTCTCTCAAGTAACAACTCGTCCGCACGATGTCGTGCCAGGTGCAGCCCTCGGCCTCGAGCAAGCCCGTGATGTTGTCGAAGGTCCGCCGAAGTTGGGCTGGAAAATCGCCGATGTGGACGCTCACGCCGTTCTCGTCGATCGAGGCCGTGCCCGAGATGAGCAGAATAACGACGCCGCCGATGTCGATCCTCATGCCGCGCGAAAACGAACTTGGCTTCGCATAGGCATAGGCCTCGTTGAGCACTCCGTGATTGGTGATCGCGCGCTTTTCAATAGGCGCGTGCGCGATGGCTTCCAGAATATCTGCAAATGCGTTCATGTTCTTACTGCTCCTTATGGACTTATTTGTTTTGCCGAATTCCGTGACTCAGTCCCTTAGCAGTAGCGACCCAGATGTCGCTTCCCTGAAAGTCGATACCGAGTACATAGTTATGGGCCGGCGCGGTTGTGACCTCGATCGGCGTTACGTTGCCATTGGCGTCACGTACCGTCATCTGCGGCTTGCCGTCTTTGAGCGAAGGACGATAGACGGCCCAGTTCACGCCGTCGTAGTACGCCAGCCCTTTGTCTGTGCCGAACCAGGCGCGATTGGCGTCGACGCCCCTAATTGTGTTGATGAAGTTCGAGGGAAGACCGCTGTCTTTTGTCAGGAAGTTGTGCCAGTAACGTCCATCGTAGCGGCTGCCGCCGAAATAGGTAGCTGCCCACAGGATGTTGTCTACGAAACTTACGGACGTTACAATCTCGTGGATCAGGCCTTGATCTTTGAAGAGCACGATTTCGTTTTCGCCATCGGGGTCGTCGTATTTGTCCCAGCGCTCAGTTTTTTGATCGTATTCAAGCACGCCGCTGCCCCAGACGGCGTAATAGACTTTGGTGGATGTTGCGGAGACGGCGTAAACCCATATCTCATTCATGGGCGTATTGCGCTCGTTGTAGAGCGTCCATTGGCCCGTTCGAGTATTCAGACGACAACCGCCGGCTGCGGTAGCAACCCACACGTTTTCGCCTTCCACGCCGACACCATAGACCACGTCGTTGCTCAGCCCGGAGTTCAACTGAGTGTAGCTGTCGATGCGCCCACCGGAGATGCGGCTTAAACCGCCCATGGTACCGGCCCACACGTCGCCGGTGCGCTTGTCAAGAGCAAGCGAAAGCACGGCACGATGTGCCAGGCCATCTTTGGTGGTGTAAGTCTTCCACGCGTGATTTTCGAAGAGGGCAAGACCATCTTCGGTACCTGCCCAGATGCGATCGCCATCCACCAGCACGGAGTACACGTGATTGTCGGGCAAGCCGTTGGCGGTGGTGAAGTTTTCAAAGCGAAAGCGCGGCAGCAGCACCTGCGGTGCGGCCAACTGCGCCTTCGGCGCAAGGACGCCATGAGATGGGTGAATGGTCTGGGCGAAGGGCACCAGCGGCGCGACAGCCAACAACACTGCGATCATGATTGATTTCTTCATCGCGTCCTCAAGTACTCGATCAGATCGTTGAGTTCGTCCTTGGTCAAATCGTTGGTGCGGCCGT
>Ga0187890_10001031_pt1 | contig 20352 bp, 15 predicted proteins | sample June2016WEW_21_1_FD_133005 | JGI IMG/M metagenome (GOLD analysis project Ga0187890, IMG submission 133005) | Peatland microbial communities from SPRUCE experiment site at the Marcell Experimental Forest, Minnesota, USA - June2016WEW_21_10 | ecosystem: Environmental > Terrestrial > Soil >... | reverse complement strand
TCACACCCACAGTCACAGTGACACCGGCTTCATCGAGCATCACCACGGCGCAGGCGCTTTCGGTGACCATCGCCGTCAGCGGCGGCAGCGGCAACCCGACGCCGACCGGCTCGGTCGTCCTGACCAGCGGAAGCTATACTTCTGCGGCGGCGACGCTCAGTAGCGGCGGGGCGACAATCAATGTTCCCGCCGGATCGCTGGCTACGGGATCCGATACGTTGACAGTCACGTACACTCCCGACTCGGCCGGCTCCTCGATCTACAACGGCAACACGGGGACGAGTTCCGTTACGGTGACTCTTCCCGCAAAGACCACGCCGATGGTCACGGTAACACCGTCATCCTTGAGCATCTCCACGGCGCAAGCGCTTTCAGTGACAGTTGCCGTCAGCGGCGGCAGCGGCAACCCTGTACCCACCGGCTCTGTTACGCTGACCAGCGGGAGTTATACCTCGGCGGCGGCAACGCTCAGCAGCGGCAGCGCGCAGATTGACATTCCGGGCGGTTCGCTGGCTGCGGGATCCGATACTTTGCAGGCCACGTATACTCCCGATTCGGCCAGCTCCTCGCTCTACAACACAGCCACGGGCACATCGGCGGCGGTTACTGTTACCGCGGCAAGCACGATAACGGTGAACCAGGCGAACCTCGGCCCGGCCGTAACCGACCAGCTTATTGGAATGAATATGGCCGTTTGGAACGATACGACCCTCGCAGAGGCTGTGACCCCGTTCCAGGCCGTCGGCGTCAAGGCGGTGCGTTGGCCGGGCGGATCGACCTCCGACCTCTATCATTGGGAAGGCGCCAGCAGCAACCCATCGAGCCCCACTCTCTGCGACAACGGTTACGCCAATCCGAACGATACGTTTGCGGACTTCGTCAACGACTTGGCGGTTCCAGCAGGCCTGGATATTGCGCTCACGGCGAATTATGGCTCCAATGAGGCCTGCAACGGGGGTGGCGAGCCAAGCGAGGCTGCCGCATGGGTAGCAAACGCGCTGACTCTCGGCGTCACGGTGAGCCACATGACGGTGGGGAACGAGGTTTACGGAGCAAGCTGGGAATACGATCTGCACACTCCGAAAAACGACCCCACTACCTACGCCGCCGCTGTAGGGAACAGCACCAGCAGCGGCTACTACGAGCAGATCAAGACGGCCTCGCCGCACACGCTGGTGGGCGTCGTTGTCGACGCCGGATCACCTTCCTATGGTGGTGTTATCACTGCCGATTGGGATCCGATTGTGCTGGCGAACTCGCAGTACGATTTTGTCGAATACCACTACTATCCGCAGAACCCGGGCGATGAAAACGATACCTCCCTGGTGCATTCGGCAGCGCAGGGGTTGACCACCGGCATCAAGACCATCAAGGCAGAACTGAATACTGCCGGAAACCCGGACACGCCCATTTACGTTGGCGAGATGGGCTCGGTTTCCAGCAATCCAGGCAAACAGAGCTGGTCGATTACCCAGGGTCTATTTGCCGGCCAAATGCTGGGCGAAATGATGAACGATGGCGTATCGCGCGCCACCTGGTGGATTGGCTTCGGCAATTGCAACGGAACCGGCACCACTAGTGATCCCGCAAATCTCAGCGCCTCGCTCTATGGATGGCAGGATTTCGGGGCCTACAATGTCTTCTCCGATGGGTCTGCGGATAGCACCTGTCCGGGCGCTGGTCCCCTCGGCACATTGTCTCCCACGGCGGTTGCGTTTCAGCTCTTTAGCGATGTGGCCGTCACCGGCGAAAACGCGCTGACCGCGACCGTGGCCGGCGATACGGCCGACGTGCGCGCGTATGCCGCTACCCATAGCGGCGGGACGGCGCTGGTGCTGTTCAACCTGAACAAAACCACGAGCGAGCCGGTTACGATTACGCTTTCGGGGCAAACCACCGCTTCGACCGTTACCATGGAGACCTACGACAAAGCCACCTATGACCTGTCGGGTTCGCCGACCGGATTCTTTCCGGACCCGGCAGGGACGAGCACCTGGGCCCCGCCATTTCCCACCACGATCACTTCGCCGACCCTGCCGCTGACTCTTACTCTCACCCCCTGGAGCATGAACGTGGTCATTATCCACTAGGTCTCCGACCGCTTGTCGTTGTACCCAGATCGGATGCCCCACCCTTGGCGCGTGCCGCTGCGGAATCCGGCCGGAATGGGAGTCTTGCTGTGCGGCGCGCCCGCGGCTGGCTACACTGATAACCAGCATGGGCAGTCTACCTTCAACGCCGGTATCGAGTTATCGCGGGCGGCTTGCGCCCTCGCCCACCGGCTACCTGCATGTGGGCCACGCGCGCACCTTCTGGACGGCCTTTGAGCGGGCGCGCAACGCGGGCGGCACACTCGTCATGCGCATGGAAGACCTGGACCCCGATCGCAGCCGCTCCCGCTATGCCGAAGCGGCAATCGAAGACCTCTGCTGGCTGGGCATCCGCTGGCAGGAAGGCCCGGGCCGAGAGGGTGCAAACAATCTGGGCAGCCCGGCCAGTCATGACGACGCCGGGCCCTTTTCGCCTTACGCGCAGAGCCGCCGCCGGGCGTACTATCTTGCCGCATGGCGCACGCTCTTCCAGCGCGGCTTCCTTTACCCCTGCCGCTGCTCGCGCAAGGATCTTGAGACCGCGCTCGCCGCGCCGCATGAGGCCGGCCCGGCAGGCTCGCAGACCAACGGGGAAGTTGAGCCGCTGGACGACGAACCGGTCTATCCCGGAACTTGCAGGCCCGCCGCCGGCCGCGATTCTGAGGACGATCCTCCAGGACTTCCCTGCCCTGCCGCGAACGAGATCGAGACCCCGGATGGCACCAACTGGCGATTCCGCGTTCGCGACGGCGAAGCAATCGAGTTTGAGGATCGCAACCTGGGTCCGCAACGCTTTGTGGCCGGCCGCGACTTTGGAGACTTTGTCGTCTGGCGGCGCGACGGCGTGCCCAGCTACCAGCTTGCCTGCGTGGCCGACGACGCAGCTATGGGCATTACGGAGGTGGTGCGCGGCGCCGATCTGCTCAAGTCCACCGCCCGCCAGATCCTGCTCAATTGCGCCCTGGGATACAACAATCCCGCCTGGTTTCACTGCCGCCTGGTGGTGGATCGGAACGGCCGCCGCCTGGCCAAGCGCCACGACTCGCTGAGCCTGCGCGCCCTGCGCCAGCGAGGGTTAACTCCCGCTGACATTCTGGCTGGCGAGCTGCCGCTGGAAGCCTAGCAACCTTCAGCCTCCTGGCGCCAGCTCCAGCCCTACCTGTTCATTCGCCGCGCGGGTCTCACCCATGCCGGATGAACGTCCCATCCTGCAACTCGCTCATCGCCTGCCGCAGTTCCGCCTGCGTGTTCATCACGATCGGCCCGTACCAGGCCACCGGCTCCTCCAGCGGCTTGCCTGAAACCAGCAGGAAGCGCATGCCCTCGGGACCGGCATGGACCACGATCTCGTCGCCGCGGTCGAAGAGCACCAGAGAGTGGTTCTTCGCGTCGTATGCCGCCGGCGCATTGGGGTCAACGGCCGATTCGGTCAGCACGGCCTGCGGGTCCGAGGCGTCGAGGAAGGCGCCCGAACCGGCAAAGACATAGGCAAAGGCGTTGCGGCTCGTCTCCACCTGGATGCGCTTGCGCTTGCCCGGCGGGATGGAGATGTCCACATAGCGCGGGTCTGCGGCCACTCCCTCCACCGGCCCCGTCTGGCCCCAGAACTCGCCGCAGATGACGCGCGCCCTGGTTCCGTCGTCCTCGGCCACCTCGGGGATGGCGCTTGCGGGAATGTCCTGATAGCGCGGCGCGGTCATCTTGAGCGAGGCGGGCAGGTTGGCCCACAACTGAAAGCCGTGCATCCGTCCCCGCTCATCTCCCTTGGGCATCTCCTGGTGCAGAATCCCGCTCCCAGCCGTCATCCATTGCACGTCGCCGGCGGTCATGCGCCCCTTGTTGCCCAAGCTGTCTCCGTGCTGCACCTCGCCGGCCAGCACGTACGTGATGGTCTCGATTCCCCGGTGCGGATGCCACGGAAAACCGGCCAGGTAATCCGCCGGATTGTCGTTGCGAAAGTCGTCCAACAGCAGGAACGGATCGAACTCTGTGGTCTTGCCAAAACCGAAGGCGCGCTGCAACTTCACGCCAGCGCCTTCGATGGTGGGCTTGGTTTCAAAGATCTGCCGAACGGGACGAAGCGACACGGTTGACCTCCTCTGCCTTACAAGGATTAGATGCGGGAGGACGATATTCGAAGCAGCGGGTGGCGAGGCGGCCAGCACCCGTTCCGGCAGGCGCGGCTGCGATGAGCTTCAGCTTTCCTTGCGGTAGAGCAGGTCGCGGATTGCCTTCCGGCGCGCCTCGTTGGCTTCCCTCGCGGCCTTGCGCTCCACGGCGTCCATATGCCGCTTTGCCGCGGGGGCCGCTGCCTCGGGTTCGCTGCACGCCGGGCACCGGTTGGCAAAGCCGGGCTTGTCCGGCCTCAGTTCGAACTCCTCTGAGCAGACAACACAGACCTTGATGGGAAGCGCCATTGGCATCCATTTTAGTGCATGCCGATCCATCGCGCTTTTGCCTACGCAGTTGCCGGTGGTATATTCCCCGACAGGCTTGAGTGACCGGCGCACGCGCATGACACAGAAGAAGGCGAGTTGAACATTCCTTCGCAGCGGCGGAAATGCGCATCGCGGAGAAAAAAGGAGCCCATTATGCGTCGTCTACCGGCCATCGCGTGCGCCATCTGCCTCGCGGCATGCATAGCCCCTTCCGTGACCCAGGCGCCGCCGGCCGTCTCACCGGCGACACGCCCGGCGCAGCCGACGCCTCCCACCCGCGATCCCAGTTCGCCTGGATTTGTAGCCGCCAGAGAGTTGCCGGACGGCGTCAATGCTCCGGCAAGTGCCGACGGGAACTTCATCCTCGGTCCCACGCACAACCCCGCGCCGGAGATGGCCGCGCAGGAAGGCGTGCCACAGGGAACGGTCAATGAGTTCACCATGAGTTCGGCCGACAGCAAGATCTATCCCGGCATCGCCCGCGAGCCCAATACATTCGGCGAGCCCGATCCCGCCGATCCCGCCAAACTCATCGTAACCACCAGCCACCCCGCTCCCTATACTCGCCACGTTGCTGTTTATGTCCCCAAACAATATGTGCCGGGCACAGTCGCGCCGTTTATTGTCGGCACCGACGGTCCCGACCGGGCGCTGTTTACGGCCCTCGATAACCTGATAGCCGAGCACCGGGTGCCGGTGATGATCGCCATCTCCATCGGCAATGGCGGGGGCGACGCGCAGGGCAGCGAGCGCGGCCTGGAATACGACACCATGTCGGGCCAGTATGCGGAGTTTGTCGAAAAGGAAGTGCTGCCGCTCGTCGAGTCGCAATACCATGTCAAGCTGACTCGCGATCCCGAGGGCCGCGCGACCATGGGCGGCAGCTCCGGCGGCTCGTGCGCATTGATCATGGCCTGGTATCGCCCTGACTTATACCATCGCGTTCTTACTTACTCCGGCACTTACGTGAACCAGCAGTGGCCCTATAACCCGCGGACTCCCCACGGCGCGTGGGAGTTTCATGAGCATCTGATTCCAGACAGCTTGGCCAAGCCGCTGCGCATCTGGATGGAAGTGGCCGACAGAGACCTCTTCAATCCCAATATCATGGGCGACGGTATGCACGATTGGGTCGCCGCCAACGAGAACATGGCCAAAGTTCTGGCCGCCAAGGGCTATCGCTACCAATTTGTCTTTGCCCGCAACGCCGGCCACGTCGACCACGCGGTGAAACAGCAAACCCTGCCCGAAGCGCTGGAGTATCTCTGGCAGGGCTATCCCATCGCAGGCGCCAAGAATTGATTTGAGTTAGGTCGGATCGGAAGCAGAGACGTCGAAAGCGTATCCGTCAGTTCAAGACAAGGCTATTTAACACTCGCCGACGCTGTTTGCGTCAGTAATGTCCGGATTGCCGACAAATCGCTCAGAACTTAAGAAAGGAAACCGATCACAGAGCCATGGTCGACGCGATGCTCGGAATCGCCACTTCTATGAATGTTGGAACATTTACTTTCAGCCTGGTGTCTAATCAAGCATGACCACTCATCGTTACCAGAAGAGGATATCGGTTTTCTTGGTGGCCGCCCTCCTATTCCTCAGCATCGGATGGCTCGTAATGGAGGCACGCCAGTGGCTATTTCGCGCACAAGCGGAGGCTCTGCTGGCCGACATCAAATCTCTGGAGTTGAACCGAAGTTCATGGTCCGATGCACAGAGGCTAATGACTCGTTGGGGCAAATGGGGAGGGTCGTATGGAAACTGCGAGCCAGAGAATTGCAGTTTCAGTATCAGGATTTACCACTTCCCGTTGGTCCACCCGTCATTTGTCTTTGAAGAAGGCCCGCACATCGGCGCGAGAGTATTGGAATTGGTCGGCCTACGAAGCGCCGTAGTGACCGCAGGATTTCATGTCGCCCACGGCGTCATGACAGACAAGGGATTCGGAATGGAAGTGGCACTGCCAGTCAACCAATGGATCAATCCAGGAGGTCGTTTTTGGCTAAGAGATGAAATCGGTAGTTCTTACTGGCCAAGCCTCGATGTTGCCTTCTTGGAAGGCAACAAACTGGGTCAATCAAACCCGATTACCATTGCCAAGCACCCAAATCGTAGTTTTGTCCAACGACGAATTCGTCTCGAGGCGAGCTTCACCCCAGAGGAATCTCAAGAGGAGCAGGCCGCGCTCACAGACTTCCACTTTGACTGCATAACACGTCGGACCCCATGCACGAGCCGCGGGGAGCTCCTACTTAGAGCGGAGGAGGAATTCGAGGGGGAAGGGCGAGAATAGAGTTTTTTCCGGTGCAGGGTTCTTGGCCCCAAGGTCGCTGTTCCGAACGGTTGACCGGCAACCCGGAAGTAATCCTCTACTGTTCCAAACAGCCCGTAGCGATCAGTAAACAGCGCTATCGGAATTTTTCTTGAATGTTCCGGGCGGGGCATCGACCGACTCGGAAGCGGCCTCGGCTTTCCACGCCTTCCACATGGCCAATCTCCCGCCGGCCTTATCCTCAATACAGCCTCCCATGCCCGACTTCGCCCAATCCGTCAAGCAGCAGGCCGACATCGTCAAGGTGATCGAGGGCTATATCCGCCTGCGCAAGGCTGGCGCGCAGAACTACTCCGGCCTCTGCCCGTTTCACAAGGAGAAGTCGCCGTCCTTCTCGGTTCATGCGGTGCGCCAGTTCTACCACTGCTTCGGCTGCCAAGAGTCGGGCGACGTGTTCAGCTTCGTGGCCAAGATTGAGAACGTCACCTTCCCTGAGGCGGTGCGGATCGTGGCGCAGAAGTGCGGCATCCCGCTCCCCAAGCGCGAGTTCTTTTCCCCGGAACAGGCTGCCGAGGCGCGCCTGAGAACCAAGCTCCTGGAGCTGCACGAGATTGCGGCCGCATGGTTCGAGGAGCAGCTACGCTCGCCCGAGGGCGCAGTGGCACGCGAGTACCTGGCCGGCCGCGGACTCACTCCCGAAGGCATCAAGGCCTTCCACATCGGCTATGCCCCGGACAGCTTCAACGCCCTGCGCGACCGGCTCAGCGGCATGGCGGACAACGAGACCCTGCGCGCCAGCGGCCTCTTCAGTTCAAAAGAACAGGGCGACGGCAGCCTGGGCCCCATCTACGACCGCTTCCGCAAGCGGGTTATGTTTCCCATCGCCAACGAGAGCGGCCGGGTGATCGCCTTCACCGCGCGTACGCTGGAGACGGGCGACAAGGCGGGCGCCAAGTACATCAACTCGCCGGAGACGCCGCTCTACTCCAAGAGCCTGGTGCTCTTCAACCTGGACAAGGCGCGCGCCTCCATTCGCCAGCATGAGTTCGCCGTGCTCGTCGAGGGCCAGATGGATTGCATCTCGGTCTACTTGCGCGGCATTCAAAACGTGATCGCCACCAGCGGCACGGCCTTTACCGAGCAGCAGGTGGCCCTGTTGCGCCGCCACACCTCGCAGGTCGTGGTCAACTTCGATCCCGACGCCGCCGGCAGCAACGCCGCCGAGAAGTCCATCGCCCTGCTTACCGAGGAGGGCTTCACCATCAAGATCGTCACCCTCGACGGCGGACTCGACCCCGACCGCTATATCCGCGAGCGCGGCGTGGAGGCCTATATGGCGGCCCTGCGCGGCGCACGCCGACAGGCCGACTACCTGATCGAGCGCGCGCGCCTGCTGTTTCCCGGCGCCAGCTCGGAGCAGAAAGTGAAGGCCATGAACTTCCTGCTGCCACACATTCGGCGGATGCCCGAGAAGCTGGCGCGCGACCAGTTTGCCGCTGACGCCGCGCAAAAGCTGGGCATCGACTCCGCCGTGTTGCGCGAAGAACTGCGCCAGGCCGCGCTCAAGCGGCGCGATCGCGTAGAGGCGCGGGCTGCAACGCTCACCGAGGTGGAGCGGGTGCTGCTCCGCGCGCTGGCTATTACCGACCCTGAAGACGAGCGGGCGCGGCGGCTGGCGGGAGACGCTCTGGCCCAGCAACCGGCGTGGTTTGAGCATCTGGGCACGTTCGCGGCCATGCAGGCCTTGGCCGGCCGCCAAGCAAGTGACCCAATAGAAGTGGTCGAGGACCCAGCGCAGCGGGCTTTGTTGGCCGAAGCACTGCTGGCGGAGACCAAGCCGCCCTTGGAGAGTGAGGTGCAAAGCGCCATCCAGGAGATTCATGAGCGGTCCATCGAAACCCGCCAGCGCGACCTTCGCGCCCTGATCGCCGAAGCCGAGCGGCGCGGCGACTTTGCCGAGCTGGCCCTGCTGACCCAGCAAAAGCTGGAGCTCGATCGCGCCCTGCGGAATTTGCATCTGCATCGGGGACCGGCATGATCCCGGCGTACTTCACTGCGCTTGCCCTGGCCGCATGTACAAACCTGAATGGCGGCGGATAACATTGCAAGTCGCCACCAAGCGGCCGCGTCCGGCGATGAAATACGGCGCAGGCGGCCGCTCGAACCCAAGCTAAGAGGCCCTGAAATGAAGAATTCGCTTGTCCGCCTGTTTGCACGCCTCGCCGCGCTTTTGCCCGGCGCGTTCGTTCGGGTTGCCGCAGCCGTAGCGCTTCTCATCGCCCATGCCGCCTTTGCGCAGGTTGCGCCGCCGCATACCCCCATCGTGCTCACCGGCGCAGACCGGCGGCCTGCCACCTCTCTCGACGGCGATTGGGCCTCGATCGTCGATCCTTACTTCTCCGGGCTCTTCAGCTTTCATCACCAGGAAAAGACCGACGGATGGTTCCTCAACCGGAAGGCCCAGCCCAGCGATGACTTCCCCACGGAGTACGACTTTGCCACGGCGCCCAAGCTCAAGGTGCCGGCGGACTGGAATACGCAGCGCGAGTCGCTGCTCTACTATGAAGGGCCGGTGTGGTACGAGCGGGATTTCACCTATGAACCCAAAGCCCACACGCGCATCTTTCTGCATGTGGGCGCGGCTAACTATCGCTCCTGGTTCTGGGTCAATGGGGTGAAGGTTTGCGAGCACGAGGGCGGATACACGAGCTTCAACTGCGACATGACGGCGGCGGTTCATGCGGGCGCTAACTTTGTGGTGGCCGTTGTTGATAACACTCGCCGCGAGGACAACGTTCCCACGCTTGAAACCGATTGGTGGAACTATGGCGGCCTGCATCGCTCGGTCTCTGTGATCGAGGTTCCCGAGACCTTCATCGACCAGTACGATCTGCACCTGAGCCGGACTGAGAATTCAGTGATCGAAGGCTGGGTCCATGTGGAAGGCGGCCAGCCCGGCGCAACGGTCCAGGTGGAGATTCCCGAGTTGAAAGCAAAGACCGCGGCGGCCATAGGGGACGGCGGGCGCGCCATGATTCATCTCGCCGTTGAAGGGCTGGAGCGCTGGTCTCCGGAGACGCCGAAGCTATACAAGGTTCAAGTACGCACGGGTCGGGACGCTATCGAAGACTTGATAGGCTTTCGCACGATCGAGACACGCGGCACCGAGATACTGCTGAATGGAAAGCCTATCTTTTTGCGCGGCATCTCGATACATGCCGAGGCCCCCTACCGCACCGGCCGCGCTAACACGGACCAGGATGCGGAGACGCTGCTGGGCTGGGCCAAGGAATTGGGCGCCAACTTTGTTCGCCTCGCGCACTATCCTCACGACGAGACCATGCTGCGCGCGGCCGATCGCATGGGAGTGCTGGTGTGGTCCGAGAATCCCGTCTATTGGGCGCTGGAGTTTGACAATCCAAAGGTGCTGGCCAAGGCCAGCCAGCAGTTGGATGAGGAGATAGGAGCCTCGCGCAATCATGCGGCAATCGTTCTTTGGTCGATGGCCAACGAGACGCCCAATACCGAGGCGCGAACGCGCTTCATTGAAACCCTCGCCAGCCGCGCCCGAGAGCTTGATCCGACGCGGCTGATTACCGCGGCGCTGCTGGTGCGCGGCGAAGGGCACACCAAGATTGTGGACGACAAACTGGGCCAGGCCCTGGACGTGATCGGCACCAACGAATACATAGGATGGTATGAGCAGAGCCCGGAAGCCGCGGACATAACCGAGTGGCGCATCGACTACCGGAAACCCTTGATCATGAGCGAGTTTGGCGGCGGCGCAAAGGCCGGTTTGCACGGCGCCGACAGCGAGCGCTGGACCGAGGAATATCAGGCGAACATCTATCGCCATCAACTGGGGATGCTCAATCGCATTCCGCAACTCAGAGGCATGAGCCCGTGGATTCTGATGGATTTTCGCTCGCCCAACAGGCCCTTGGCGGGCATTCAGGATGAGTACAATCGCAAGGGACTTATCTCCGAACAGGGGCAGAAGAAGGCGGCGTTTTTCGTTCTGCAAAAGGCGTACAAGGAAGGGGCTGTGGGCAAGCCGGAATGAAATCTCGCGGCTCGCGCTCGCGCAACCCGTGCAAATCGCCGCAGAAGCTGTTCAGGCGGGGGTTTCTGAGTTATGCTTGACTCATGGCAACCGACTCCGTTCTTACTCTGATCGACGCGGAAATCGCAAGGCTAAAGCAGGCCCGCTCCCTGCTGGCCCATGCCGGCAAGGTCGCGACAAAAATCATCGCGATTAAGACCAGAATCAAGGAGCGGAAGACCCGGCTGGCCGCGGCCAAAGCAGTGGCCAAGGTAGCGGCCCGGAAGCCGGCCAAAGCAGCAGTGAAGGCGGCGGTCAAGGCAGCGCGCAAAGCGCCGGCGAAGGCCAGAAAGCCCCGCGTGTTGAGCCCGGAGGCGCGGCGGCGGATCGCCGATGCGCAGCGCAGGCACTGGGCGGCGCAAAAAACCAAGGTCTGAAAGCGCGCGCGGGCAACCAATTCACCTTTGTTCCCGGAATGCTAATGGCAGCTCATTCATGGGCTGCGGGCGAACCACAGGATGCTTATCGCTCACGATGCGGCTGGCTGAAGCTTTCGGAACGGAAGCCGGGATGGGCGTCGACTTCACGCGCGGTGCGATCTGCGGCGCGCGGTTTGGGCTGCGCCCTGGGGATGAAGCGGCGGGAGTGCTTGGAGAGATTTAGTTCTCTCGCGCTTTGCAGGGGTTTAGCACGCTCAGTCCAGGCTTTCGGCAAGCACAGGGTACGCTATGAGATGCCCATTTTCAGTGCCCGTGAACGTGGGTCGCCCGCCTCCGCCTTCTTTCGCTCCGGCCACGGCGAGGATTCATTGAAGTTTTGCTTCCCAAGAAGGGACCGCGGCCTCGACAGAGCATGCGTCGTCCTCCGTAAGCTCCACCTTCTACGATGGCTAGGTAACCAAAACTGTTGATGCGGGCGATATGTATATAGCATTAACCTTAGCTGGTTACCATACCGTCCGAAAAGGAAGGCGGGTTGACTCTCAAAAAACCTTTTATAAAATGCTTGACAATTTCCTCGCTTGATGGGAACCTAACCTTGTTTCTCCGGGTCTCCATGCTTCTCCCGCTCCCCTGCTTCGAATGACAACGAAGCACTTTCATTCAAGCGTTCGCCGCACCCGGCGAGCCGATTCCTTTCTCACGAATAAAGGAGGAAATCTGTGCCCGAACAGGAAGTCATGTCCTATCTCACCGGATTGGCCGGTCTGGCCGTTCTCTGGATCGTTGTTCTCATTGCCACTGGGAAGCATCCCTGGGCGTTGGTCGTTGGCGAGGACGGACAGCCCAGCACCAGCAAGTTTCAAATGCTGGTTTGGACTGCCGCTACGGTGTTTGCGTTTCTGGCCATCTACCAGATCCAATTCAGCAGCGGCTTCGGCCAGGACTTGCCCAGTACCCCCACCAATTTGCTCATCGCCATGGGCATAAGTGTCGCGACCGCGGTGTCCGCCAAGTCCATAGCCGTCGGTTCCCAGGCGAGAAGCGACGCTGCCGCGGCTACCGCTGCCGCCGCCGGCAATCCACCTCCTGCTACCCCGCAAAGTCTGAGCGGCATATTCGCCGGCGATGACGGCAAGCCGGACTTGGGCAAGGTGCAGGTTGTGCTGTGGACCGTGATTGCCGTTGGAGTTTTTTTGTCCAACGTTTTTGCGCTCATCCACTCTCCCGGCTCTCCTCACATCGACCCTCAAACCAAAATCGCCACCTTCCCGCTCGGCTTGCCCGATATTAGCCAGACGCTGATGATCCTGATGGGGCTAGGCCACGGCGCTTACATCGGCAAGAAGATCGCGGAGAGCTAGCGACGGATTTCCCCGGACGAGCCGATTCAGAGCTGCAAGACCGGACAGAATTTGTGCGCCCATCCAAATCACTGGCAAGAAAAGGAGATCTCTCATGACCCTTCAGCCAACCAGCATTCATGGACGTGTCTTAGAGCTCGTACGAGAGTGGGCACACCTCCCCGACCTTCCCGACGATGCTCAGGAACTCGCCGTTTTATGGGCGCCCCAGGCCGCCCCGTACAATCCAGACGGAGCTCAACTCCTGGCAAAAGCTATAAGGGCCGAGTTTGCCGGGCCCCCGGTCATCTGCCAATGTATCGCTGTCGCCGACCTCATCCAAAGAATCAAGACCGTTGAAGACCTTGTTACTGCCGTTCCAGAGTGCCCTTAAACATGAAGAAGACGCCCGCTATCTTCCGCCATTCCCGCCCGAGTATTGTTGCCGCTCTCGCCACGCTGCTCGTGGCCGCGCCTGCCTGCTGCGCCGGCCCGCCGAAATCCCTATGCTCCGTAACCGATTACAAGATCCTCAACCCAAACTCGATCGCCGTCGAGTGCGGAGACATAGTAGCCACAGCCGGCATTTCAGGGCAGGGAGGAACAGTTTACCTCGGCGATGACCTTTCCTCTCCTCTTCCGGTAACGTTCACGGCAAGCCCTTATGACGACGATTGGCTGTTTCTGTTATTCACACCGAATTCCGGGACCATGACGCCCGTTTTCAAAGCACAGACCAAATACAAGATCGCCATCAAGCTTTCCCGCACTTTGGTGGATGCCAAGGGCAACAAAACGACTGAAGAGGGCTACACATCGACGTTGATTGACACTTCAGCGAGCCTCACCCTGGCTTCGGCTTTCGTGGCCGCCGGGGGCCCTAATAACTACGAGGTCAAATCTCATCTCGGTTTCCAGGGTCTCGGCATGGGCCTGGGGCCGAATAACTTGAATCAAACTGTGGATTGCAGTCTTGTCGTGGAGAATTTCACCGGTACGTTTACCACAAAACGCGCGAAATGCAAGCAGACGCAATCTGCATTGGACGGCCACCCTGGGCTTCCGGACCCTGGTACGGTTGGTACGCTTGAGCTTTTCCCGGAGGGCAACGCAGACACGCAAAGCATCCCGTACAAGATCGCCGAGCTGCAGAACATCTTCGGAACTCCGATGACGCTGGACCCTAAATCCCGCCTCGGCCAGGCCAAGGCTCCCGCGACGAAAGATGCGTCCAGCTACTATGTGAATGGGAGTTACGCCGCGGGACGCGGATCGAAGCCGGGTTTGATATTGGACGCGAAAGCGGCGCCGCCCATTGGTAGGCTGTATGGCGGATGGCAGTTCGCACCCACGGTCACGGCCAACATCGGAAGTAACTCAATCTCCGGCATGACCTATACGGACACCATTGACTTTGGGCTCACTGAATCCCGTCCCCTCGAGCTGCGAGGAGCTCTCCAGGAGATTTACGCCTCCGGGAGCGCAGTCTACGAGACCGACAGGGAGTTCGACCGCGAGAATGTTACCGGCGTTGCCGACCTCCGCTACAATTTCCGGGGCCTCTACAGCCCCAGGGCAGTAGAAACTCTCAGAATGTTCGGCAACCGGCAAACGATCGCGAAGGCACACGGAATTACCCTCCAGCAAAGTGACGTAGCGCCGCCGTTCCTTGGCTATGCGCTCGATTTCCATACCGGCATTGAATTTGGCGGCGCCATCGTCGACACCACAGTCAAGGCCACGACAGGCAAGGCAACCATCGCATTGCCGGCTTATTCGATCTTCCGTGTCGTTCCTCAGGTACACGGCCTTCTGGAAATGGGCCATCTGAGCGTCGATGCGGTCGGGACGCCGCGATACTTGGCTGCCACCGAGAATACGGTTATCCAGCTTCCGAACAATTCGCTGCAACTTAAAACCGTGCATGGATGGAATGGCTATGGCGTTTTAACATCCGCCTTCAGCCTTGACCCCGCTGGCCATTTCTCCCTTAACGTGACGTATAAGGATGGATTTGCTCCGCCAAAATTCGCCCGGATCAATGCGGTCCAAGCGGGAATTCTGGTGAAGTTTTGAAGGCGCGCGGCCACGCGCGCCAGGTCTCGCTCTTGAGACCTGGTTTGCGCCTATGAACCGCATGCGAAGCTTTGAGCTGAGCTAGCCCAGCCCGGTCATGACCAGCATTCTTGGCTCGGTCATCTCTTCGATGGCGGAGCGGAGGCCTTCGCGGCCCAGGCCGGAGTCTTTGACGCCGCCGAAGGGCATGGGATCGAGACGCCAACTGGGGGTGTCGCCGACGATGAGTGCGCCGACTTCGAGTTCGCGATAGGCGGTGAGGATGCGTCCGGCGTCGCGGGTGAGCAGGCCAGCCTGGAGGCCGTACTTGCAGTGGTTGACGTCGGCCAGAGCCTGCTCGAAGTCTTCGTAAGGCTCGATGGCGGCCACCGGGCCAAAGACCTCTTCGTCGCGTACCTTCATCCCCGGCTTGGTTCCGGTAAGGATCACGGGGACGACGACGGAGCCGTGGCGCTCGCCGCCGGCGACCAGTTTGGCGCCGCCCTCGACGGCCTCCTTTACCCAGGCCTCGACGCGCTCGGCCTCGCTGGGGCGGATGAGGGGGCCGACTTCGGTGGCTTCGTCAGCGGGGTTTCCGGCGACCAGCCTGGCAGCGTGCTCGACGACCTTCCACAGGAAGGTCTGGAAGATGCCGCGCTCGACAAAGACGCGCTGCACGCTGATGCAGGACTGGCCGGCGAATCCGAAGCAGGCGTGGGCGGTGCGCAGGGCTGCCGCGTCCAGGTCATGCCAGTCGCCGTGGACGATGAGCGCGGCATTGCCGCCGAGTTCGAGCAGGACGCGCTTGCGGCCCGAGTGAGCTTTCAACTCCCAGCCGACCTTGGCCGAGCCGGTAAAGGTAACCAGCTTGATACGGTCTTCCTTTTCCGCCAGGTGCGCGGTATCGGCGGTGCTGAGGGTGAGAACGGCGAGCGCCTCCACAGGCCAGCCGGCCTTGAGAATGACCTCGCCGAGCGCCAATGCGGTGAAGGGGGTTTGCGGGGCTGGCTTGAGCAGGATGGGGCAGCCGGCGGCCATGGCGGGCGCCAGCTTGTGGGCGACGAGGTTCAGGGGGAAGTTGAAGGGGGTGATGGCCAGGATAGGACCGAGGGGAAAACGCTGCACGAGTCCCCAGCGGCCCTCGTTGCCCTCGGTCAGATCCAGGGGAAGGCTTTCGCCGCCCAGGCGCGCGGCTTCTTCGGCGGCGGTCTTGAAGGTGAGGACGGCGCGATCCACCTCGGCGCGGGCCAGGCGGAGGGGCTTGCCGGCCTCGGCGACGATGAGCTGGGCGAAGCGCTCCTTCTGCTCGATCAGCGCGGCGGCCACATCCTCGAGGATCTCGCGGCGCTTCCAGCGCGGCAGCGCGCGGGTGCGGCGCAGGCTGGCAACGGCGTGGTTGACGGCCTGGCGGGCGTCGGCACGGGTAGCCACGGAGACCCGGCCCACCAGACCCTGGTCCCAGGGCGAATGCACCTCCAGGGCTTCGCCGTCGATCCACTCCTTGCCGCACATCAGAAATCCCGTTTGCGTTCCCGGCCGCATCTTCATGGCGCTGGCGCTCCTCGTCCGTCTCTGACCTGGATTCTACAGCTATGGAGCGCGGCTAATCCCCGCATTCCCGTTTTCGCCGCTCGGGCCGGTTCCGGCACGGTACACTGTTCGCTTATGATCCATGACGGCAAGAGCCCAAAACTTCCCTTCGACCCCGCCGCGGCGGTTGCGCATTTGCGCGCTGGCGACCCCAAGCTGGGCGCGCTGATCGAGCGGGCGGGTGCCTTCACGCTGCGCCTCGATCACGAGCAATCGCCATTCGAGTCGCTGCTCGAATCGATCCTCTACCAGCAGTTGAATGGCAGGGCGGCAGCCACCATCCATCGCCGGGTGCGGGAGTATTTTGGCGGCGATCCCGCGCCGCAACTGCTGCTGGATGCGCCGGATGAGGTGCTACGGGCGGCCGGGGTCTCCGGCAACAAGTGCAAGGCCCTGAAGGATCTGGCTGCGCGCACGCTGGACGGGACGGTGCCCGCGCACGCGGCGATCCGCAAGATGACCGATGACGAGATCGTCGAGCGGCTGACCAAAGTGCGCGGGATCGGGCGGTGGACGGTGGAGATGCTGCTGATCTTCCGCATGGGGCGGCCGGATGTGCTGCCGGCAACCGACTACGGCGTGCGCAAGGGCTTCGCGCTGACCTTTCAAAGGATTCCCAAGACGCGGGCGCTGACTGCCGACGATCTGCCCAAGCCCGAAGTGCTGCTCAAAAGGGGAAAACGTTGGGCGCCGTTCCGCTCGGTGGCCAGTTGGTACCTGTGGAGAGCGTGCGACCTGGCCAGGGTCACAGCGCCCACGGGGCGGTCGAGCCTACAATAATCGATTGCAGCAAGATAATCCTCTGAGATATCGATCCGGGCTTTGCAAGATGCCGGCACAAGAACGGAAAGCTGATGGCCGCTAGTAATCGTTTTGTTTGCATTCATGGTCACTTTTACCAGCCGCCGCGAGAGAATCCGTGGCTGGAGACGGTGGAGACGCAGGAGACGGCCGCGCCCTACCACGACTGGAACGAGCGCATCTGCGCGGAGTGCTACGCCACCAACGGCGCGGCGCGCATTTTGAATGGCAAGAACCTGATTACGCGCATCGTGAACAACTACGCGCGCATGAGCTTCGACTTCGGGCCGACGCTGATGAGCTGGCTGAAGGAGAATGCGCCGCGCACCTACCGGATGATCCTGGACGGCGAGCGGCGCAGCCGCAAGAGTTTTGGCGGCCACAGTTCGGCCATGGCGCAGGTTTACAACCACGTGATTATGCCGCTGGCCAGCCGGCGGGACCGGATAACGCAAATCCGCTGGGGCATTGCTGACTATGAGCACCACTTTGGCGCGCCGCCGGAGGGCATGTGGCTGGCGGAGACCGCGGCGGACAGCGATTCCCTCGAGCTGCTGGCGCAGCACGGAATCAAGTACACGGTACTGGCGCCGCACCAGTGCCGGCGCATCCGTCTGCTCATGGACGGCGCGGGACAGGACGATGCGGGCTGGACCCCGACCCCCGGCGGCTCGGTGGATACGACCCGGCCGTACCTGGTGCGCTTCGACTCCGGAGTGGCGATTGCGGTCTTCTTCTATAACGCGCTTATCTCCGGGGAGATCGCGTTTGGGGGGCTGCTGAACTCGGGCGAGAATCTTGCCACGCGGCTCAAAGCCGGATTCAAAGACAGCCCGGAGGCGCAGTTGGTTCACGTGGCAACGGATGGCGAGTCGTATGGCCACCACCACAAGTATGGCGAGATGGCGCTGGCCTACGCCCTGCGTCAGTTGGAAGCGGACAAGGCGGTGAATCTGACCAACTATGGCAGCTTCCTGGAGCAGTTTCCGCCCAAGTACGAATGCGAGATCGTCGAAAACACCTCGTGGAGCTGTGTGCATGGAGTGGAGCGCTGGCGCTCCGACTGCGGCTGCAACGGGGGCATAGGATTCAACCAGCTTTGGCGGGCGCCACTGCGCAAGGCCCTGGACGAACTGCGCGACGCCCTGATTCCACTGACCGATCGGGAGGGCGCGAAGCTCTACCAGAACGTGTGGGAGGCCCGCGACGGCTACATCGAGGCCGTGGTCGACCAAAGCACGCAGGTGGTGGAGCGATTCTTCCGCAAGCACCAGAGTCACATGCTCTCAGCGGCCGAGCGGATGCGCGGCCTGGAACTGATGGAGATGCAGCGCCACACGCAGCTCATGTTCACCAGTTGCGGTTGGTTTTTCGACGACATATCGGGCATCGAGGCCGTGCAGATCATTGCCTATGCGGCGCGCGTTCTGCAACTGGCGCGGCAGTTGTTCGGCGACCAGGCAACGGCGCTTGAGCCGGCGTTTCTGGCCCGCCTGGCCGAGGCGCGCTCCAACGTGGCCAGCGCCGGCGATGGCGCGCTTCTCTACAAGCAACAGGTCGCTTCCCGGCAGTTGGGTCTTGAGCAGGTAGCGGCCCACTACGCCATCAGCTCCATGTTCTCCTCCTTCGCCGAGGAGACCGACCTGTTCTGTTACCGCGTCCGGCGCAACTCGTGGGAGATCTTCTCCTCCGGCCGGGGGCGGCTGGCGCTGGGCCGGGCCAGGATCGTCAGCGCGGTTACCACCGAGCAGGAGTCCTTCTCGTTTGCGGTTCTGCACTTCGGCGACCAGAACATTACCGCCGCCGTCAAGGCCTACAGCGAAGCCGACGCAGCCGGGTTCGAGGCTTTTTGCAAAGAGGCCGCCGCGCTTGTGCAGCGTGCCTACTTTCCCGAGGTGATTCGTCTGCTCGACCGGCACTACGGCCACGTGGACTATTCGCTGACCTCGCTGTTCACCGACGAGCAGCGGCGCATCGTGCGGATCATCCTCAACTCGACCCTGTGGAACATCGAAAACTCGCTGACCACAATCTACGAGGACCACGCCAGCCTGCTGCACTATCTTTCCCAGGCCGGGCTGCCCAAGCCGCCGGCTCTGACCCTTGCCGCCGGCTTCGCTATCAACGCGGGACTGCGCAGGGCGCTGGAGGCCGATCCCATCGATCAGGCTCAACTGCGGTCGTTCCTCTCGCTCGCCAGGGCCGACCAAATTCCGCTGGAGACGGCGATGCTCTCGTACCTTGCCGATCAGCGGATGAAGCGCTCGCTGACCGAGCTGCAAATGTCCTCAGACTCGCTGGAGATTCTGGAGCGTGCGCTGGCGCTAGCCCGCATCGTGATTGAGCTGCCCTTCGAATTGAACCTGTGGCAGGCGCAAAACATCTGGTATGAGATTATGCGCACCGCCAACTATGGCCTGGTCGCACTGGGCAAAGACGATCGCCCGCGCTGGGAGAAGAGCTTCAACGAGCTGGGCGCTTGCCTGTCGATCGATTGCGCGGCCATCGGCGCCCAGGATCTGACGGCTGGGAATGCCGGGAGCTGACGCAGGAATCAGGCGGGCGGTCCGATGCAGTTGTGCGCGCGAAAAGCAAACCGCGAACGTTGCCTCAAATCCTGTTAAAATCGACTTTCGGCCCGTCGCGCCGCTCAAGGAATCTTTCCGCAGAAAGCCGCCTCCGTGTTCGACGAACCTCAGCTCCAGCCCAAATCCGTGACTTACGCCGACGCCGGCGTGGACATTGTCAGTGGCGATCGCGCCAAAGAGCGTATCAAGTACCTGGCGAGCAAGACCTTCAACCGCAACGTCTTGGGAGGCATCGGCGGTTTCGGCGCGCTCTACCGGCTGGATCTGCAGCGCTGGAAGAGCCCCATCCTGGTGAGCTCGGCCGATGGGGTGGGGACCAAGCTGAAGGTGGCCTTCGAGCTGGGGCTGCACCATACGGTGGGCGCGGACCTGGTAAACCACTGTGTGAACGACATTGCCGTACAGGGAGCGACGCCGCTGTTCTTTCTGGACTACCTGGCCAGCGGCAAGCTGGATGCGGCGGTGACCGAGAGCGTGGTGAGCGGACTGGCCGAGGCGTGCAAGGCCAACGGCTGTGCCCTGATCGGCGGCGAGACGGCGCAGATGCCGGGCTTTTATGCGGATGGGGAGTACGACCTGGCGGGTTTTATCGTGGGCGCAGTGGAGCGGGAGAAGATGGTTACCGGCGCGGGAATCAAGGCCGGCGACGTGCTGATCGGGCTGCCCTCGACGGGTCTGCATACCAACGGCTATTCG
>Ga0187890_10001030_pt1 | contig 20355 bp, 14 predicted proteins | sample June2016WEW_21_1_FD_133005 | JGI IMG/M metagenome (GOLD analysis project Ga0187890, IMG submission 133005) | Peatland microbial communities from SPRUCE experiment site at the Marcell Experimental Forest, Minnesota, USA - June2016WEW_21_10 | ecosystem: Environmental > Terrestrial > Soil >... | reverse complement strand
TCCGGCAGCGCCAGATGATTGAACGCGAAACAAATCCCCAACCCGATCCCCAACCCGAGCGCCCCACTGATCATCATCAGCGCTGCCGACTCGGCAAAAAACTGGTTGCGGATATCCCGCGCCGTCGCCCCCATCGACTTCCGCACTCCGATTTCCCGCGTGCGCTCCGTCACCGCAACCAGCATGATATTCATCACGCCGATGCCCCCAAGCGCAAGCGTCATCACCGCGACCGCTCCGAAAAACATCGTCATGATATTGAAGATGCGCGTCATCAGCTTGGATCCATCCAGCGTGTCCCAGATCATCAGCGCATCTTTGTCGTTTTCATCGAAGCGATGCTCGCGCCCCAGAATCTGGTAGATCTGCTGGATCGCCTCTTCATGATGTTCCGGATCCTTCACCTCAACCACCAGGTTGTTGATCCATCCCTTAAAAATCCCAGGCCGTTCCGCCGGAGGAAAATCCCGCGCCATCGAGGCATAGGGCACGAACAACTGCGTGTTATCCGGCCCGCTGCCGTAGCTGCCATTCTGTTTCTTTTTTTCGAGCACGCCGATCACCGTATAAGGCGAGCTGTTCATCATAAGGATCTCGCCCACCGCCGCCCTGCCCGGAAACAACTGATCGCGTGCTTCCACTCCCAGCACCACCACGCGCCGCGTTTCCTTCTCGTCGGCGTCATCCATCAACCGCCCTTCCTGCACGGTCAGCGATCGGAAGCGTTGATACTCCGGCCACACTCCACGCACCGGCCGCGAGGCCGCGTTATACCGGCTCACTTGCGGAACGCTGCGGCGCAGTTCCGGGCTGACCGTCTTAATCAGGTAGGCCTGTTCTTTGATCAATTCCGCGTCATGTACTGAGAGTCGCACCACGCGCCCAGCCGCATACCCCCCAGCCTGTTCGCTGGTGCGCCCGCCCCAGACGACGGCGAGGTCAACTCCGATGGTCTTCAGGTGTTCTTTCTGATCGCGGCTGAACCCGCGCCCCAATCCGACCAGCAGAATAACGGACGTGATGCCCCAGATGATTCCGAACATCGTCAGGAAGCTCCGCAGTTTGTGGGCCGCAATCGAACTGATTGTTTGCCGCAGAACTTCCTTTACGTTCACTCCGCGTCCTCTGTCTGGTTAGACCCTTCTAGGTTAGAAACGTAAGCGAAACAGCAATTGTTCCGACATTGCCCAGCGCGCGTTGCTGAACTACAACAATCATTTTCTTAAGACAGTGCTTTCCCGTACCCCGTGACCAGTGAAGTGCCCCACAGTTGACCCTTTCCACCATAGATGTGAAACTCGATTCACGCGTTCCGTGGGGAACCTTCGTAGCATGCAATACGGATTCGTCATCGACAACCGCAAGTGCATCGGCTGCCACGCCTGCACCGTAGCCTGCAAAACCGAGAACCACGTGTCTCTCGGCGTCAATCGCACCTGGGTCAAGTACGTTGAAAAGGGCGCCTATCCCAATACTCGCCGCGTTTTTCAGGTCACGCGCTGCAATCACTGTGCAAAGCCGCCCTGCGTCTACATCTGCCCCACCACCGCGATGTATCAGCGCAAAGATGGCATCGTCGATTTCAACTCCGACCGCTGCATCGGATGCAAAGCCTGCATGCAGGCCTGCCCCTACGACTCGATCTACATCGACCCTGATGAAGGAACGGCCGCGAAGTGCCATTTTTGCGCGCATCGTACCGAAGTTGGGCTGGAGCCCGCCTGCGTGATCGTCTGCCCCGAGCACGCCATCATCGCCGGAGATCTGAGCGATACCAGCAGCGAAGCCTCCCAACTCATCGCGCGCGAGGCCGTTCGCGTCCGCAAGCCCGAGCAGGGAACTCAGCCCAAGCTCCATTACATCGACGCCGACGAAGCCGCCATCGTGCCCACCGCCGCCCGTCACGAGCCTTTTTACATGTTCTCGCAGCGCAATGCCGCGCTCCACGGCAGCGGAGCCGTCTATCCGCCCGACAGTCCCCTCCTGCAGAAAAACGCGCTCGCCGCTTACGACGTCGGCCACGCCCGTCCCTGGGGATGGCAAGTCCCAGCCTATTGCTGGACGAAGGCTATCGGCTCCGGCGCGCTCGCAATTCCTGCGATTGCTATGGCGCTAGGTCGCCTCCCCGGCGATCGCATGCGCGACATCGCGCTCTGCACCATCGCCCTGCTCTTCACCATGCTCACAACCGTCCTGCTCGTCTGGGACCTCGAGCACAAAGAGCGCTTCCTGAAAGTCGTTCTCACGCCGCAAAGCAAATCATGGCTCGCGCGCGGAGCCTTCATCCTCATAGCCTACAGCGGCCTCTGCAGCGTCTTCTGGCTCGCGGCCGTCGCTGGGTTTCCACTTGCCACGAACATCCTGCTCTGGCCGACGGTCCTGGTCGGCTTTTGCGCCGCCGCCTACACCGCCTTCCTCTTCGGACAATGCGAAGGCCGCGACCTGTGGCAAACCCCGCTACTGCCCGCTCATCTGATCGTTCAAACGCTCATGTGCGGATCCGCCGTGCTCGCATTGCTTCCCGACTTTGCCGGAGGCTCAGAAGCCGCCAGAGCATTCGCCGTGCCCGCCCTGATTATCACTTTGTCATTGCACGTAATAATGATGCTAGGCGAGATCGCCATGCCGCACACTACGGACAACTCACGCTATGCCGCACGCCTGATCACGCACGGCCCATTCTCCCGTGCCTTCTGGATGGGAGCCGTAGTTCTCGGCGGATTCATTCCTCTTCTAATGTTGTTAGCCGTGCCCCACGCCGCGATAATATCCGGCGCAGCCGCTGCCCTGGTCGCGGTAGCCGCGATCCTGGTGCTGGCAGGACTTCTAATTTTTGAGTGGTGCTTCGTAATGGCCGGACAGAGCGTGCCCAACAGTTGATTGTGTGGCGTTGATTGTGTGACGCGGACACTCCTGTCCGCGTCCTGCCGCAGGCAATTCTCGCTTGGCAAAGATGGATGATGGAGACTGACCAATGACCGATTTCAAACGCGACGGCAGCCATCTCGCCTACTGCCCGCCCGTAGAAAAATGGGATGACTGGACCGAATACGATCCCGACGCCTGGCCGCGCCGCGTCGAAAAGCATTTCCAGATCGTCCCCACCATCTGCTTCAACTGCGAATCCGCCTGCGGCTTGCTCGCCTACGTCGACAAACAAACCGGCAGGATCGAAAAATTCGAAGGCAATCCCATGCATCCCGCCAGCCGCGGACGCCTCTGCGCCAAGGGCCCAGCAACCATTAATCAAATTCACGATCCCGATCGCGTCCTCTATCCGATGAAGCGCAGCGGCGCTCGTGGCTCCGGCCAATGGGCGCGCACAAGTTGGGACGAAGTCCTCGAAACTTTCGGCGCCCGCATTCGCAAAGCCATCCAAGAAAATCGCGGCGAGGAGGTCATGTACCACGTCGGCCGCCCCGGCCACGACTTCATCATGGAGCGCACTCTCCAGGCCTGGGGCATCGACGGCCACAACTCGCACACCAACGTCTGTTCAAGCTCGGCGCGCCTCGGCTATCTCCTCTGGCATTATGCCGACCGTCCCTCGCCCGACCACGCCAACGCCCGCTTCATCCTTCTTCTCTCTGCGCACCTCGAGTCCGGACATTATTTCAATCCCCACGCCCAGCGCATTATCGAAGGCAAAATGGCTGGAGCCAAACTCGCCGTCTGTGACCCGCGCCTCTCCAATACCGCCAGCATGGCCGACTACTGGCTGCCCACCTATCCCGGCACCGAAGGCGCCATGCTGCTCGCCATGGCCGAGGTGATCCTGGACGAGAACCGTTACGACGCCGGCTTCGTCGAGAATTGGACCAACTGGCAAGAACTCGAAGTCGATGGATTCTCGGCAAAAGGCCAGACCTTCAACGCGACTATCGATGCCCTCAAGCGCCACTACGCAAAATTCACTCCCGAGTTTGCCGAAAAAGAAACTGGAGTCAGAGCCGAAGTCATCGTCAAAATCGCCCGCGAAATCGCCACCGCCGGCAGCCGCTTTGCCTCGCATCTCTGGCGCGGTAGCGCCTCCGGTAATCTCGGAGGCTGGCAACCCGCCCGCGCCCTCATGCTCCTCCACGTCCTCACGGGCTCCGTCGGCACCGAGGGTGGCCACAATTTAAACGCGTGGAATAAATTTGTCCCCAAGCCATTCAGCGTGCCCCCTCCGCAAAAACGCTGGAACGAACTTCTCTATCCACCCGAGTGGCCGCTCTGCACGCACGAAATGTCGTTCCTGCTCCCGCACTTTCTCAAAGAAGGTCGCGGCCGCATCGAAGCCTACTTCACTCGTGTCTTCAATCCTGTCTGGACCTACCCCGACGGTTTTTCCTGGATCGAAATGCTCCGCGATGAAGAAAAAGTCGGTCTGCACGCCGCTCTCACGCCCACCTGGAGCGAGACCGCCTGGTTCGCCGACTACGTTCTCCCGATGGGTTTCAGCTCCGAGCGTCACGACCTGATGAGCCAGGAATCCTACGCCGGCAAATGGATCGGCTTCCGCCAGCCCGTCGCGCGCGTCCTCAAAGAACGTGCCGGCGAAAAATTCGATTACACCTATCAGGCGAATCCCGGAGAAGTCTGGGAAGAAGATGAATTCTGGATCAGCCTCTCCTGGGCAATCGATCCCGACGGCTCGATGGGCATTCGCCAGTGGTTCGAGTCGCCCTATCGTCCCGGTCAAAAACTCACGGTTGACGATTATTACGGATGGATTTTCGAAAACTCCGTCCCCGGCCTTCCCGAAACCGCCGCCAAAGAAGGATTGAAGCCACTCGAATACATGCGCAAATACGGCGCCTACGAAGTCACCAAAGATGTTCACCGCCTCAACGAAAAGCCCGTAGCAGCAGCCGATCTCACAGATTCGCAAGTCGATCTAAACGGAGTCATCAAGAAGAACGGCAAGCCCGTAGGCGTCATGGTCGAGGGCCAGCCGGTTGTCGGCTACAACACTCCTTCGCGCAAGCTCGAATTATTTTCGAAAACTCTAGCCGACTGGAAGTGGCCCGAGTTCGCCCTCCCCGAGTATTACCGCAGCCACATCCATCGCTCCGCGCAAGCCGCCAGCCAAGGCAAGCCCGCCGAAGATTTCGATCCCCAATACATGCCCAAAGTCGAGTGGCCGAAAGATTCCAACGGAGACGTCTACACACTGCTGCCCATCTTCCGCCTGCCGAATCTCATTCACACCCGGTCCGGCAACGCCAAGTTCCTGTACGAAATCTCGCACAAGAATCCACTTTGGTTGAATCCCGTCGACGCCAAACAAGTGGGCGACATTCGCACCGGCGATCTGCTCAAAGTCCACACCGAAATCGGATACTTCATACTCCACGCCTGGGTTACCGAAGGCCTCACTCCCGGAGTCGTTGCCTGCTCGCACCATCTCGGCCGCTGGAAAGTCAATCAGGACGAAAAAATCGAGCGCATGTCGAGCGCATGGGTCGACCTCAAGGAAGTCGCCAAAGGACAATGGAAGATGCGCCAGCTCGACGGCGTCCACCCCTACGACAGCGCCGACCCTGACACCAAGCGAGTCTGGTGGAGCGACGCCGGCGTTCACCAGGACATCACTTTCCCAGTCCATCCCGATCCCATCAGCGGCATGCACTGCTGGCATCAATTAGTACGAGTCGAGCGCGCCGCTCCCGGCGACCAGTATGGCGACATCTTTGTCGACACCAATCTTTCCTTCGCCGTCTATCAGCGCTGGAAGGCCCTGGCCCGTCCCGCTCCCGGCCCCAACGGCCTCCGCCGCCCGCTGTGGATCCCTCGAGTCCACCGCCCCGAGGAGGCCGCTTTCTATATGAAGAAGGATTGAGCAAAGCATCGAGTGTGACAAAAAGCGCGAAAATCACCGGTATAGTGTATTTTCTAGACGGAAACGAGCCTCTGGCTTTCAATGCAAATTAAGGCTGGCCGCAGGAGTACACGCGGTAGACTCTTCGTGTGGTTGAAGCGGATCGCTGTGTCCGCTGCAGTCATTTTCGTGCTTGCCCTCGGTGCGGCGCTGCTCAACAACAACGTCTCGCTCCCTCGATCTTCCCGAGCGGAGTTCGTTGGAAATCTCGATCGCACGCTCGCGCTCAGCGTAGATTGGGCGATGCGGCAATATCAACCGACTGAGACGGGAATTGTCTCCACTCCCGAAGGCCGTTCTCTGATATCGAACTCCGCGACAGCCCACATGGTGGTGGACTGCGCCTCACTTTCCAGTGAGCCGCGAATTAAGGCACTTGGGTCCAGCTTTGTTGACGCCTGGAGGGCCCGAGCGGACGTCTCGGGCAAAATGGTTGATCCCGACATCGTGGCGAATACGCCGAGTGATCGGCAACTCCAAAATCTGCAAGAGTACCAACGCTGGATCCTGCACGGAGCCGCCCCGAACGACGTCCCCCTGTCACCCGGGGAGAGCGAAGACATGTTTTCTCCCGACAAGTATCGAACGGGGAAAGCGACGCACCAGTTGTTTGCTCTGTATTTTTACCGAAAATCCAAAGGCTCCACGCCTGAGTTGGATCGCTTGATGCAAAAAATCGAGCAGCGAATCGCGTGGGAGGCCACTTTCGACTTTCGCGTGACTGACCTCTACTTGCAGCGTATTGCATTTCTGCTGGCTGCGGGCAGGCCGGATCTCGTCCGGCCCCGATGGGTTGAAAGAGCTTTTGCGGCACAGCAGAGCGACGGGGGCTGGCAAAAAAGCTGGCACGGTTGGACTCGCCAGCCTTACCGCTTCACTTTTGGTGATGAGTCCTCGATCAGCCACTCGACCGCCCAGGGAATGTGGATCGCTTGCATGTTGAAGTACCGCTACCCGGAATGGATCGATAAGAACTATGAGTGAGCCTGCGAACGCCTGGAGCGCAAGAACCTGCTCTCAGTTACCGCAAACACCTTTGCCCTCATTTTCCGAATAGTCTCACCAGCGCCAGATGTGGAGCGAATCGAAAGAAGTCAAAAATTGTCCGCTAACTTGTCTCATCAACTACACGGACGGGCTAGCTTACAAGTGGTTACTTTTGTGCCTCATGCATTCGTGCCTCACCTCTTTGTGCTATTCCGCCGCATTCTAGTCTGCCGCACACTTGATTGCTCGTGACCGCGGCTCAAATTGTATGGAATCGAAGCCCGGAGCGTAGGAAAAGCATCTATGTCTCGAGGCAGATTCATAACAGTTATGGTCGCAACAATGTTCTTGAGCACACTTTCGTTCGCAGGTACCTACGTAGCCTATGCGGTAGGATCGGCCAACTGCGACATAAAATTGGTTGGGTACCAGACAATCCAGGCGGCAGTTAATGCTGTGCCTTCGGGTTCCACTATTGAGGTGTGCCCCGGCGCATATCCTGAAGAGATTGTCATTTCAAAACCGTTGACGCTCACGGCATTCACGAGTTCTACATCGGAGGCATCAAACGCCGAGGTGTTGATCCAGATACCGGCGGGTGGTGCAACTGGGAACGTCTATGACGGCATTATCGGATCGGTTTACTATCAGATTTTGGTGTCGTCGACCGGACCCGTAAATATTACTGACATCGCGTTCGACGGGACTGGTAACAACATCCCGGATGGTTATGGTGACCTCGCGGCGATCTTCTACGAAGAATCTTCCGGTACAGTCAACGGTGTGTCCGTGGCAAACGAGGTAGATTTCGGGGGCGGGATGGGAATCATAGCGGCAGCAGATACTAGTCAGACGGTCACTGTCGAAAACTCTGATTTCCGATCCTTTGATGGTTTGGGGATATGGGGGAAAACCTATACATCCAGTTCCCTGACACTCAACCTGAAATCGAACACGATTAATGACACCGGAGGCAACGGCGTATACGGCGGAACCGATGGCGTACTACTTCTAGGCTCCGTCTCCGGCACCGTAGAAAGTAATCTGGTCAACGGCAGTGGGAACGGTTTCGGTATGTCGCTGAGTGGTTCCGCCGCAACCATAACGGCGAACACAATCATCGCCAGCACCGTCGATGGTCCGCCGAATACCGGGATCGAGGTGAACGGGGGCGCCAACACGGTTAAGGGCAACAGGATATTGTCTGGGCCCATCGGAGTCGGCATTGTGCTTACGGGTACGGCGACTGGCGGATCGGTCACAGGTAACACAATCACGGGTGGTTACGGCGGGTACGGAATCGACATGTGCGGTCAGGGCACTGCATCGGGATTTACGGTCACAGGCAATTCCATGGTGGATACACCCGGATTCGGGCTACGGAGGCCTGCAGCTGGTAATAAGACTGCTCCGAATACGTACTATGTGGACGGGGCGACTCCTGTAGTAGTGGGGTGCTGACGCCAAGGCACAACTTCTGCTATCAATCGTGGCTGTTGAAAAACTCCCGTTTCGCCCCAAACAGGCAAAATTGGGGGGATAGAAAATGTCTATCCGAACCCGAGAAGATCGTCTATAACGCGTCCTGACGCGATTTCATTTTCTCGATTTTCGCGAGATCGAGTCTTTCAACAGCCACAGTCAATTACACTCATAGCCCGAATTCGGCACGGGTTAAGTATCCGCGCAAAGCTCAAGAGGGTACGTCGGCGCCGCTCGTCCTGCCTTGACCCGTGCGCCGATGTAAAATAACAAGATGTCCCTGCAGGCAGGCAATCCTAACTTCGGCAAAAAGCGCACTCCGCCTCCCGACGAAACTTTCGAGGAAGCGAACTATCTCAAATCTCTCGGCGAGAAACAGAAAATCGTCAGCCTCAAACTCGCCGACGGAGAGGTGGTCCGCGGCTGGATCGAGTACTACGACAAGAATATGGTCCGCGTCACCCGCGAAGACGGCCCGAATCTTTTCATCTTCAAGCACGAAATCGTCTACATCGCCGAAGACGCCAAGAAAAAATAGCCTCGAATACCCAGCCGCGAAGCGGCGGAAGAGTATAGCCCACGGCGCAAGCCGTGGGTAGCCCAAGCACAAAGCGTCAAGCCCCAACGGGGCGAAAGAAACGCTTCCTCAACAAAATGATGAACCTTGATAGCGCCGCCCATCCCGCCAATCTTCTCTCCACCATGCAATCCATCGCCCTTGAAGCCGGCTCCCTGCTCATGGATCATTTCCGCCGCCACGTCAAAATCGAATACAAAGGCAGCGCCGACCTCGTCACCATCGCCGATCGCCAATCGGAAGCCCTCATCATCGGCCGTATCAAAAATCATTTCCCGACCCACGACATCATGGGAGAAGAAGGCACACGCATCGAAACCGGCAGCGACTACAAGTGGTACGTCGACCCGCTCGACGGCACCACCAACTTCGCCCACGGCTATCCCGTCTTCTGCGTCTCGCTCGCCGTCGAACATCGAGGCCAGCGCATTGCCGGAGCCGTCTACGATCCCACACGCGACGAAATGTTCACCGCAGAGAAGGGAAGCGGCGCTCACCTCAACGGCGAGCCGCTGCATATTTCAAAAACCGCGAATCTCGCCGAATGCCTTGTCGCCACCGGTTTTCCCAGCCAGAAACGCCACAAGAATCCCAACATTTATTTCTATCACCACCTCACACTGCGCTCGCATGGAGTCCGCCGCGCCGGTTCCGCCGCGCTCGACCTCTGCAACGTCGCCGGCGGACGCTTCGACGGCTTCTGGGAGTTCAATCTTAATCCCTGGGACACCGCTGCTGGAGTCCTGATCGTCGAAGAAGCCGGAGGCCGCGTCACCGATTTCTCCGGCGGCGAATTCCAAATCGCCAGCCGCGAAACGCTGGCCTCAAACGGTTTGGTCCACGACGCTCTCCTCAAAGAATTCCAGGACGTTTTCTCTGGCAAAGGTCTCGAAGACCTGCCCAATCCATCCGCCTGGGCCAAAGGTCACAATTCGTAGCCGCCCGATCTTAGATCACAAAGATCCAAGATCACAAACCGTAGTGCCTCGGAAGAGAACCACAGACCACAATTCAGCATCCTGGACAAAAGATCATAATTCGAAGCGCTACAATGGATCGCAGCTGGGGTCGGTTCCTCCGTGAATCTCCGTGTCCTCTGTGGTTTAGTTTTTGCGCCAAGCAATCCCCAGCCGCGAAGCGGCGTAAGATTCCAGCCCACAGCCCGCCCTGAGTTCGTCGAAGGGGCGTAAGCCGTGGGTAGCGTTCAATGAAAGATTCAGCCCCAACGGGGCGAAAGAAGATTCTGACGGCGAAGAACACTGTGTCCACCTCTCTCCTCAATCGCCAAGTAGAAAAGCGCGCCACTCACCTCCGCCTCCAAGGCCGGATCCTTTTCCTAACCGAAGATCCCGACCTAATCAAGCGCCAGCTCCAAGGCGAAGACCTTCCCTGGGATACCCACCATCCTGCCAACAATCCCAAGCTCCGCGACGACATCTCCACCGACGAAATCACCCCCGCCCACTTCTGTTTCTACTTCGATCAAACCCTGGGCGAGATCCCCTACGCCGGCCTCAAATGCGGAAACGTACAACCCATCGGCCGCAACGACGTTAAAAACGGACGCTTCGTCTGCTCCGTCAGCGGCAAGCGCCGCGGCAAAGGTTCCAGCCGCGAGCAATCTCCCTACGCTGAGATGTGCGCCGGAATTCAAGTCGTCATCGCCGAAAACATTGAGCGCATCTACCAGCAGAATTGCCAGAACCTCGGCTTGCTAACCTCAACGAACTTCGAACTGATCGGCCGCATTCGCGCCGGCGACGACATCCCGCTCAGCGAATTCACCGCAGGCGAAGACGACATCACCCGTCAGGTCATCGAATACGGCGGCCTTTTTCCCTTCAACGTCGCCCGCCTCCAGAAAAAAGTCTTCCTCCCGCCGATCATGACCAAGCAGCGCCCCATGACCCTAGCCGAAAAAATCTTCGCCAGCCACATGATCCAAGCCCGCGTGGGGGCGGGCGTTCCGCCCGTCCAAGCCGAGCGAAGCTCGGCAGCTACCGACGTGGGCGTCCCCGCCGTCCGCCCCGGCGACACCGGATTCACCCGCGTCGATCTCCGCTTCAGCCATGAATACGTTACGCCCATGGCCAGCATCTTCTACGAGCAAAACGTCGGCCGGGATGTCCCAGTCAACGACGCCAGTTCCATCCGCTTCTTCCGCGACCACCTCACCTTCCTCGACGAAGTCATCTCCGAAGAGAAAAAGAAAATCGGCCTTCTCGACCTCGCCACCCAGCTCAAGCTCAAGCAAGCCGACTTCGCCCGCCAGCAGGGAATCAAGCTCCACGGCGAACTCTCCGACCGCAAGGGTTCGGAAGGCATCTGCCACAGCGTCATGCTCGAAACCTACGCGCTCCCCGGCCAAGTCAACGTTGGGTCCGACTCGCACACCCCCCACGTCGGCGCCATCGGATGCATCGCCTTCGGCATCGGCACCACCGATCTCTTCAATTCCTGGATCACCAAAGATATCCGCGTCAAAATTCCCGAGTCCGTCAAGATCGTCATCAAAGGCCGTCGCCGTCCCAACGTCACCGCCAAAGATTTCATCCTGAGAATTCTGTCGTTAGATTACGTCCGCAGCGGCCAGGCCCTCGCCAAGGTGATGGAATATGCAGGCGACGCCGTAGAAGCCCTAGGCGTAGACGAGCGCGCCACCATGACCAACATGGCCGCCGAAATCGGAGGCTTCACCGGCATCGTCGCCCCCGACGAAAAAGTCGTCGAGTTCCTGATAAATCGTGTGGCGCGGACACTCCTGTCCGCGCAGGTCGGCGAAGCCGACCGCCTGAGAAACGAATTCCGCAATCTAATCGTCCCTCTTCACAGCGATCCCGACGCCCACTACTCCCACATCATCGAACTCGACGCCGCCGAAATCCTCCCCATGGTCGCCACTCCCGGAGACCCCGGCAACGGCCAGTTCATTCGCGATCTCCCCACTCCCGTCCCCATCGAAATCGCCTACGGAGGCACCTGCACCGCCGGCAAGAACGAAGACATGGATATGTACGCCGCCGTCCTCGCCGACGCGCTCAAACAAGGCCGCAGAGTTTCCGAAGGTGTCGAGTTCTACATCCAGTTCGGATCGCAGGAGACCCGCGAATACTCCCGCCGCAAAGGCTACATCGAAATTTTCGAGCAGGCCGGCGCCCGCCTGATTGAGCCCAGTTGCGGAGCCTGCATCAACGCCGGACCCGGCGTTTCCACTCGCCCCGACCAGGTGGTAATCAGCGCCCAAAACCGCAACTTCCCCGGACGCTCCGGCCCCGGTCAAATGTACCTGGCGTCGCCGCTGACGGTGGCGGCTAGCGCAGTGGCGGGATACATCGTCGAGTATGAGCCGAGCGAGAGTCGCGAGCTGATCCCAGCCTGATCTGCCAGGTATGATCCCGGTTTGTACCCCTGGGGTAACCCCCCCTCTATCCCCTTTTTACCTTGGTATATTAGAATCAGCCAGTTAGAGTAAGTTGGACGCCAAAATATTCAAACAATGTGAGTTAGACTTATTTCGTGTAAGTCCTTTTATGACTTGCGCTTAGATCTGATTTTGGCCATTTTTCTGCTTTTTGCTCCCCAAAATATTCCGGAATAAGGGGTTAGAGGCAAACTATTGAGCGCGTGAGGGTTAGGTGGGAAAAATTCACCGACTTTGTGGCATTCTCCGCAAAATATTCAGGAATAAAGGCTTATATGTAAAGTATTCCAGAATAAGGAGTTATACCTGCGTTTTTTTCGCTTCGGGAAGCTGTCCGACTCGATGGCCTGCGCCCCCATGGTCGGGTATCACGTACCCCCAAATCTCTTCCTTTTTCATCTCTTCCTTTTTCAAAGAACCGATCACGCTGAGCGCTTTGTGCGGTCTGCTTTTTATGGTTGGACTTTTCGGCGGCTAAGTCAAGGAGTTCTTGCTGGGAATGTCCCGGCTGTCTGTGTGTACGTACAGTGTTGTACGGATATGGCGGGGATTTGTAGTGTACGGTTTTAGAATGAAGCGCTTATCGCGAGGTCTCCGTAAGTGAAGGAGTTACAAGTTACTTCGCTTTCCGTGGAATAGGGGGTTCCTACAGCTGGTCTTTGTGAAGTTGACAGGGCGTGCTATGGGAATTGAGATCTCGAGAGAGGGCGCGAAGCGGTATGGGACCTCCGGATGAGCGGCGAGAAGGACGCTGGGGACGTCCCCCTCCCGTTCTGTCACGGGGCGATGCGCTTATCCTTCATCAACTGCGAGTACCGCTCATCGTATAGTTCCTTGATCTCGAACACCGGCATCAGAGCATTCCACACCGCATGAATACGTTCGTTGATTCGTGCGCCATTATCGTCGAAACGGAAATGCCCCTGTAGCTCCGTGACGATGCAGAGCAACACACCGGCTGCTCTCGCAATGTGTAGATCGACAGCGACGTAAGGCGGCGCCCCAATGACTTTGGGGGCTTCCCGCTTTACTTTTTGTGCCATCACCTCCGCCAATTGCTCAAGCGGCCTTTGAAAAGGTTGCGCCAAGGTGAATGCCATCGTTGATGTCGCTCATATCGCAATTGTCGCTCCGAACGCCCTCTGATGCGATAGGCGAAGTAGGCTTCCCACCGGCCGATGAGAGCCAACATGGTTCGACGATTCGGTTCGACGATTCCGCCGACACGCGGGAAAAATTCCTGCTACAATTTTTCCCAGAATTCTGTTACCTTCCCGTGTTCTAGGAGCACTGACAAAAATGGCCTACGTGATTGCCGAGCCCTGTATCGGTACGAAAGACACCGCTTGCGTGGACGCTTGTCCGGTGGATTGCATTCACCCCAAGAAAGACTCCGACAAGTACGCAACCGAAGAGATGCTATATATCGATCCGGTCGAATGCATCGACTGCGGAGCCTGCGTTCCGGTCTGCCCCGTCTCGGCGATCTTCGCCCTCGACGACCTTCCCGAAAAGTGGAAAGAGTACACCGAACGCAACGCGAAGTATTTTGGACGGTAATGCAGCCATCAGCCGTCAAGTCAAGCAAAGCCATCCCATCGTTGAGGCGCAGCCGAGGTTCGGCCTGCGCCTTAACATTTTTTCCGTTCCTGTTATTTCGCGTAGGCCTGCAATTCATTTGAGCATTGGGATTTTGAGCTTCCTGATGCCTGAAAGCTGACGGCTGACACCTCTCTCCATTACAATCAAGGTTTCACCTGTTGGCCTTCCATGGCGCTGAAGGAGTCGGAAGCTATCGTTTTGCGCACGTATCCCTTGCGCGAGTCCGACCTGCTGGTCACGCTGTTTACGCGCCTCGAAGGCAAGGTGAAAGGCGTGGCGCGCGCGGCCAAGAAGTCCAAACGCCGCTTTGGTGGCGCGCTCGAGCCGATGACTTACGTGCGGGCGTTTTACGACGACCGCGAACGGCAGGAGTTAGCGCGGCTCGACTCGTGCGAAGTCATCGAGTCGCCGATGTCGGGTGAAGTGACCTACGAGCGCGCGGTTGCGCTGGCACACATCGCCGAGTTGCTTGACCAGTTAATGCCGGATCGCGAGGCGAGCGACGCGGTTTTCCGGTTGAGTTTGGCGGTCTTACAGGAGCTGCGCGGCTCGGCGTTGTGGATGCCGATCACCTACTTCGAGCTCTGGATGACTCGGCTGATGGGCTTTCTGCCCGAGTTTTCGGAGTGCGCAGTCTGCGGTCGAGCGTTAGACGGCACTCGCGCTTACTGGCACGCGCTGGCCGACGGCCTGGTTTGCGCGGACGATAAGAGGTTAGCGTCGTCGGAGATGTCTCCGGAGTCGCGCAAGATCGCGGCCCAAATGCTGCGGTCGCGAGCATCGGAGTTTGCCGGAATCGATTGGCCGAAGGGATTAGCCGCGGATTTGCGGAAGTTCCTGATCCAGATTCTGGAGCGGCATATCGAGAAGAAGCTGGTGACGGCAGGAATGCTGGAGAAGATCACGTGAGATTGACAGTCCACCTGCGGAACGCTATGGCGTGTGCAGTTTGTGCGCTGGCCCTAGCCTCGAACTGTATCGGTCAGAGCAATCCCGCCGTGATTGCATCAGCCGCAAGTGTGACGACGGATGAGCAACTGCATGAATGGCTGACGTACTACTATCTGCATCCTCGACCAGATCTTACGATTTCGGCGATCCATCTTATGTCGGGAAAAGGTTGGCTGTCTAAGGCTAACCCCCAGTCGCCGCTAGCGGCTTTCCTCGCACAGGTATTTGCGAGCAACAGCGACAAGACGAAGGCCTGGCTGACAGAACTGCAAGCCAGCACGGAAGACCAGAGGATAATGGCCGCATTGGCTCTGTGGATGGCTCACAATCGCGGCAGCGAGGACACGCTAAAGTCAGAGGCGACCAAGGGCTCCCCCTCATATCAGGACTATGTTAGGGGGCTGCTTGGGGATGACCGTCCTCCGGATTTTCTTAAAGACACAATCTCTTCTGCAGGCTTCCTGGATGCGTTATGGGGAAGCTTCCTTGCAACAGGGGACGAGCGCTACGCGCAGCGGGTGATCAGCGCGCTGCCAATGCTGGACACAAAAGGCGATGTGACGAAGATGCTGATTGGCGGTGCCGCACGGTGGTCTTTGACGAGTAACGCGGTTCAGCACCCCAAAGTGATGGAGATCTGTGAGGCGGAGCTTAAGAGACTGCCCGACGACCAGAAGCCCGCCCTCCAAGAAGTGATCAAGACCGCACGAGAGAAGAAGCCTTGAAGCAGAAAAACCCAAATTCGCTGACCTTTCAGGAACTCATCCTCAAGCTGCAGGCGTTCTATGCCGAGCGCGGAGCGGTGATTCAGCAGCCTTATGACGTCGAAGTCGGCGCTGGAACCATGGCTCCAGAAACCTTCCTGCGGGTGCTTGGACCCAGTCCCTATCAGGTTGCGTATGTGCAACCCTCGCGGCGTCCGGCCGACGGACGATATGGCGAGAATCCCAATCGCCTATTTAAACACATGCAGTTGCAGGTGATTCTTAAACCTCCACCTGAGAATGTGCAGGAGCTCTATCTGGAGTCGCTCCGCGCCATCGGGATTGACCTGCGGCAGCACGACATCAAGTTCGAGGAAGACAATTGGGAGTCACCGACGCTGGGCGCGTGGGGAATCGGCTGGCAGGTGATGCTCGACGGGCTCGAGGTCACGCAGTTCACTTACTTCCAGCAGTGCGGTGGAGTCGATCTGGATCCGATCTGCGCCGAGCTTACCTATGGTCTCGAACGCCTGTGTGCGTTCTTGCAGGACGTGGATTCAATCTATGACATTGTGTGGGCGCGCGATCCGGTGACTGGCAGGGAAGTGAAGTACGGCGACGTGCGGCTCATTGATGAGCAGCAGTTTTCCACCTATAACTTCGAAGCGGCCGATGTGCAGAGCGCGTGGAAGCATTTCGATCTGTGCGAGGCGGAGTGCAAGGGCCTGCTCGATCGGTATGCGGCGTTGAGCAAAGGGGAGTGTGGAAGCGGGGCTTTGCCCCGCTTGGACGGGGCTGAGCCCCGTCCCCACAAGAGCTTTCCGCTGCTGGGAGCTTATGATCTCTGCCTGAAGTGCTCGCACTACTTCAATATTCTGGATGCGCGGGGTGCGATCTCGGTGACGGAGCGCGTTGGAGTGATTGCGCGGGTGCGCGCTCTTGCGGTCGGGATCGCCAAGGCTTGGATGGATCAACAGTATCCGCAGCCAAAGAGTGATGAGAAGGCTGCGAACGCTAAGGCCACTGCCAAAGAAAAGAAGGGCAAGCTGGCTCCGGTGGGGTAGGAACTTCCGCCGCTGCCAGCCGAAACCTTCACCACGGAGGACACTGAGTTCCACGAAAAAGGCCAGTTATTAATCAAGGAGTTTCAGTGGTCGTGCGGCGCTAATGTCGCAAATTCCCTGTGACCATGCTCACATTCACAGGTTCTTGATTCTGAGAACATGGAGTAATTTAGCTCATGCCAGATTTCCTGCTTGAAGTTGGTTGCGAAGAAATTCCCGCGCGGATGATTGGCGGAGCGGTGCGCGAACTGCGCGAGCGCGTCGGCGCATTGCTCGAGCGTGAGCGACTGGCTCCGAGTGGCGACGTTACCTCGCTCGACACGCCGCGACGGCTGGCGGTGTTGGCGACGGGGATTCCTTCGGCGCAACCCGATCTGACTGAACAGGTGACGGGACCGTCGGCGCAGGTCGCGTTCAAGGATGGACAGGCGACTCCGGCGGCGCATGCTTTCGCAAGAAAAGTTGGCGTGGATGTGAGCGCCCTGGAAAGAGTCACCACTCCCAAAGGCGAATATCTGGGTGCAACGGTGACTCGCAAAGGGCGTCCGGCAGCGGAAATTCTGGCGGAAACACTGCCCAAAGAAATCGCGACCCTCTACTGGCCAAAAAACATGTACTGGCGCAAGCGCGGCGAACTCTTTGTGCGTCCGGTGCGCTGGCTGGTGGCGATGCTGGATGCGCAGGTGATTCCGATGGAAGTGTTCGGCATCGCGGCGGGCATGACTTCGCGTGGGCATCGATTGCTGGGCGAGGAGATCGCTCCCATTGCGCGTCCCAGTTCCTACGTGGACGCCTTGCGGGAGGCAAAAGTTCTGGGAGCGGCCGAGCGGGAGCACGTGATCCGCAAGGCGCTGGATGCGGCGACGCGGACGATTCCGGGCGCGCGCTGGCGCGAGGACAAGCCTCTGGTCGCAACTGTGGTCAATCTTACGGAATTCCCATCCGTGATTCTCGGCAGCTTCGATGCGGAATTTCTCGCGCTGCCCGAAGAAGTACTGGTGACCGTCATGCGCGATCACCAGAAATATTTTGCCATGGAAGATGCCGGCGGCAAGCTGCTGCCACACTTTCTGGCTGTGCTGAACACGGCTGGCGATTCCGACGGGCTGATCCGGCATGGCAACGAGCGCGTGCTGCGGGCGCGCTTCAACGATGCGCGGTTTTTCTGGCAGACCGATCAGAAGCAGAATTTGCGCGAGCGCGTCGAACTTCTGAAGCACGTGACGTTTCAGAAAGACCTGGGCAGCTACTACGACAAGACATTGCGTGTGCAGCGGCTGGCGAGTTGGCTGGCGGAGACGATCAGGCAGAGCGGGATGCCGGTGCGTCCGGGCGTGGTGCACAAGGCGGCGCTTCTGGCCAAAACAGACCTGACGACCGAACTGGTGAAGGAATTCACCGAGTTGCAAGGCATTGTCGGCGGGCTGTATGCGGCGGTGCAGACGCTTGACGAGGAATTGAGGCCGGACGTCCAGGCTGAGGTTGCCAAGGCGATCTACGACCACTATAAGCCCGAGTCTATGGAAGATGAGGTGCCGCGGACGGTGGAGGGCGCGGTGCTCTCGATCGCCGACAAGGCCGACTCAATCGCAGGCATGTTTGCCCTGGGTCTCGTGCCGAGCGGTTCGAAGGATCCATTTGCGCTGCGACGGCAGGCGAATGGAATCGTGAAGACGATTGCCGAGCATAAGCTGCCGTTTCGGCTTTCGGAAATTATGCTGGACGCGCTTTCACACTATGCAGGCTCGGCGGCGCAGAAGAAATTTTCTAACGCCGATTACGCCGCATCTGTTCAAGGCTTTTTCCGCGAGCGATTGGAGTTCTATTTAAAGGATGCGCGCGGATATGCGTATGACGTGGTCAGCGCTGTGCTGGCGGCCGATGCCGGCGATGTCGTCGATGCCGCGGCACGGGCGGAGGCGGTCAAGCAGGTATTGCATATGCCCGAGTTCCAGGCGATTGGCGCCGCATGCAAGCGCATGCGGAATATTCTGAGGCAAGCGGAGGAGAAGGGCATCACACCGGCGGAGAAGTTTGAGTACCTCCCGGAGGCCGCAAACGAAGAAAAGAGCTTGATGGCGTACATGGAGCAAACGAGTGCGAGAGTGGAAGCACATCGGAGCAAGAAGGAGTACTTGGACGCTTTGCTTCTGCTTTCGACCGCCCGGAAACCTGTGGATGCATTCTTCGACAAAGTCATGGTGATGGTCGAGGATAGACGTGTGCGGGCCAACCGGTTGGCGTTGCTCCGGACGCTGTTGAAGGAATTTTCTACGATTGCGGATTTTTCGGAGATTGTGACGGAAGGTGCGAAATAGTTTTTGCGGCGGGCGAGGACGCCCGCCGGACAGCCGGCGTGACGCCGGCGCTACAAGAATCTAACTTAGAGGACTAATACCATGGCAACGATTACTCTCCCTGAAGCAGAAGTTGGCAAGAGCAACGGCTCGGCAAACAAGAACGACAGCTCTGGCACCAAATACGTTTACTCGTTCGGCGGGGGCAAAGCCGACGGCAACGGCAAGATGAAGGATGTGCTCGGCGGCAAAGGCGCTGGCTTGGCTGAGATGACGAATGCCGGACTGCCCGTGCCTCCGGGGTTCACCATTCAGACCGAGGCTTGCCGCGAGTACATGCGCGGCGGCGCAGTTTCGAAAGCCGTCGACAGCCAGATGGATGCCGCGCTCGACCAACTTGAGAAACTTCAGGGACAGAAGTTAGGCAAGGGTGAAAACCCGTTGCTTGTCAGCGTGCGGTCGGGCGCGAAGTTTTCCATGCCGGGCATGATGGACACGATCTTGAACCTCGGCTTGAATGATCAAAGCGTGGAAGCGCTAGCCAAGCGCACGAACAATCCGCGATTTGCCTATGACTCGTACCGGCGCCTGATTCAGATGTTCGGCAATGTCGTGCTCGAAATTGAAAAAGCCGAGTTCGAAGAAGTGTTCGACGGCAAGAAAAAGCACCGGAAGGTGAAGCTCGACACCGAACTCGATGCCAAGGCGCTGAAGGAAGTGATCGAGGATTACAAGAAGGTAATCAAGAAGCACGCCAAGCGCGATTTTCCGCAGGATTCGCACGAACAACTGGTGATGGCACGCGATGCGGTGTTCCGCTCGTGGCAGAACGATCGCGCGAAACACTATCGCCGTATCAATAATATTTCCGATGATCTGGGCACAGCCGTGAATGTGCAGGCCATGGTGTTCGGCAACCTCGGCGATACCAGCGGCACGGGCGTCGGGTTCACGCGCAATCCGGCGAACGGGACTAAGGAATTTTATGGCGAGTACCTGATGAATGCTCAAGGTGAAGACGTAGTGTCGGGCGTGCGCACGCCAGTTCCCATCCTTGAACTCGAAAAAGCAATGCCCGCCGTTTACCAGCAGCTGCGTGACATTACGACGCGGCTCGAAAAGCATTACAAAGACATGCAGGATTTCGAGTTCACCATTCAGGAAGGCAAGCTCTACATGCTCCAGACTCGCAACGGCAAGCGGACCGGCTTGGCCGCGGTGCGCGTCGCGTTGCAGATGGTGGAGGAAGGCCTGATTACGAAGGAAGAGGCGATTTTCCGCGTCGATCCGAATCAGTTATATGACTTCCTCGTGCCGCGGTTAGACGAGAAGGGAAGCAAGGTCGAGGTGCTGGCGAAAGGTCTGCCGGCTTCTCCGGGCGCGGCGGTGGGACAAATTGTATTCAGT
>Ga0187890_10001028_pt1 | contig 20364 bp, 18 predicted proteins | sample June2016WEW_21_1_FD_133005 | JGI IMG/M metagenome (GOLD analysis project Ga0187890, IMG submission 133005) | Peatland microbial communities from SPRUCE experiment site at the Marcell Experimental Forest, Minnesota, USA - June2016WEW_21_10 | ecosystem: Environmental > Terrestrial > Soil >... | reverse complement strand
GGCGAACGTCATGAAAAGGCGCTGCTGTTCGGGGTCTGTGAGTGTCTCGGCGATCTCGAGGGCCCCGTAGACGCGGCGCCGGAGCTCCATGGCGTCATCGATCGTCTTCATCCCCGGGGCGATCAGTGCGTACTCGTCGTGGCCGAAGTAGGACTGGCCGGCGCCGGCGGCCACGATCAGGCTGTCGTACGGGTAGTCACGCACTTCGCCTGGAATGGAGGTCGTGTGCACGACACGCCCCTCGAGGTCGAAGCCGGTCACGCTGGACAGGACGACCTTGACGCTCTGGTAACGGCGCAGCAGGTGGCGCAACACCGGCGCGATGTCGCCTGCAGAGAGAATGCCCGTGGCCACCTGGTAGAGCAGCGGCTGGAACAGGTGGTGATTGCGCCGGTCGATCAGCGTCACGTCGAGCCCGGCGTCGCCGAGCACCCGTGTCGCAGGCAGGCCGCCAAAGCCGCCACCGACGACGACGACCCGGTGCCGCGCTGCGGTCTTCATGGCGTCCCTCCCGTCAGACGGGGCTGGTGTCGCGCTCTGCTTCGATGAGCCGGCCGACCGCGTCGATCAGGGCCAGGTGGGTGAAGGCCTGAGGGAAGTTGCCGAGGTGCTCACCGGTGGCGGCGTCGATCTCCTCGGCGTAGAGCTGAAGCGGCCCGGCGAACGCCAGCAGCTTCTGGCACAGGGCCCGGGCGCGTTCGGACTCGCCGATCATGGCCAGTGCCGTCACGAGCCAGAACGAGCAGATGGTGAAGGTCCCCTCTTTCCCCTCGAAGCCGGTGTCCGTGGTGTCCACCTTGTAGCGCAGCACGAGGCCGTCCTCCGTCAGCTCGTCGGCGATGGCGAGCACGGTGGCGCGCACCCGCTCGTCGTCGGGAGGCAGGAAGCCCAGGATCGGGATCAGCAGGAGCGACGCATCGAGCTCCTCGTTGCCGTAGCTCTGCCGGAAGCGTCCCCGCGAGTCGACGCCCTTGTCGAGTATCTCCGCCTTGAGCTCGTCGGCCGCCTTGCGCCACCGATCCGCCCGGTCTTCGTCTCCGCGGGTGTGGGCCATGTCGGCGCCGCGATCCATGGCGACCCAGCACAGGACCTTGGAGGCGGTGAAGTGCTCGGGGTCACCCCGGATCTCCCAGATGCCCTGATCGGGATCGCCGGCGTGTGCGATGGCGGAGTCGACCAGCGTGCCCAGCCCCTCCCAGACGGGGACCACGATCTGTGCTGCGCCCTGGCGAAGGTGGATGTCGACGGCATCGAGGATCATGCCCCACACGTCGTTCTGGTGTTGGTCCCAGGCACCGTTGCCCACCCGCACGGGCCGGGAGTTCCGCCAGCCCGAGAGATGGTCCAGGGTGTGCTCGGTCAGGTCCTTGCGCCCGTCGATGCCGTACATGATCTGCAGCGTGAAGTCGCCGCTGCCGACCATCGCCTCGAGGACGAAGGCGAAGTACTCGAGTGCCTCCCAGTCGAAGCCGAGCCGGTAGAGCGAGCGCAGCATGAACGAGGAGTCGCGTATCCACGTGTAGCGGTAGTCCCAGTTGCGCGCCCCTCCGGGGGTCTCGGGGAGCGAGGTGGTTGCCGCCGCCATGATGGCCCCGGTGGGCGCGTAGCTCAGACCCTTGAGGGTGAGGGCGCTGCGCTCCATGTAGCTGCGCCACGGGTGGTCGGGGAAGTGGCCGTTGGAGAGCCAGTCCCTCCAATATGCGACGGTCGCGTCCAGCTGGACCCGGGCCTCGTCGAGGTCGGCGACCGGGTGATCGCCCCAGGACAGCGACACGAAGGCCGACTGCCCCTTGTCGAGCGTGGAGCGGCCGTAGCAGCGTGCGCCGGCGGAACCGAGGCGCAGGGAGGACGACACCGTCACCACCGGGTCGCCGGGCGGCGGGCGGACGGTCATGCTCTGGTAGCCATCCCCCTCGTAGGCCCAGATGCCGGTCTGGGTCCCGTACTCGAAGACGGGCACCGCGTTGGCCACCACCTCGACATGCCCCTCGAGGCACGTGGCCAGGCGCAGCAGGGTCCCTGTGGCGGCGGAGTCGCTGGGTGCCCGGCGGTAGTCGGGGCGCCGAGCCCCGTCCGTCACCGGCTGCACCACGAGCAGGTCCTCCACGAGGAGCCAGCCCGTCGGGGTGTGCCAGGTCGTCTCGAGCACCATGGTCCCGGGGATGTAGCGGCGGTGGTGGGGTACGCGGGTGCCGTTGGGCCCGAAGCGGAAGTTGCCTGCCGCCCGGTCGAGCAGGGCGGCGAAAATGCTGGGTGAGTCCGGCCGGGGGAGGCACAGCCACTCGACCGATCCGTCCGGGGCGACCAGGCAGCTGTTCTCGCAGTCCGAGAGGAAGCCGTAGTCGGCGATCGCGGGAAAGCTGTCGGTTCGGCCCGATTCGGTGTCGTCAGTCACCCCCTCGATGCTACGGACCGCGGGATGCCACTACCAGAGCAAATTGTCCCACCTCGGAGGGCGGCTCTTCCCTCCGGCTGGACGGCTCGATATCGTCCGGGCATCGCATGAGAGCGCGCCCCAACGGGTGTGGAACGGAGGCGGCCCATGGCCGAGGACCTGCAGGGCAAGGTGGCCATCGTGACCGGTGGCAACACGGGCATCGGCAAGGCGGTGGTCTGCGCCTTGGCGGACAGGGGGGCGAAGGTCGTCATCGACTACGTCGCCAACGAGGAGGCGGAGGAGGAGCTCGAGCGCAAGATCGCCAGCCTGGGGGAGGTGGCGGCCGGGATCGAGGCCGACGTCTCCAAGGTGGAGGACCTGCAACGCATGATCGACACCGCCGTCTCGAAGTTCGGGCGGCTCGACGTCATGGTCAACAATGCGGGGATCGAGACCCGGACCTCGGTGCTCGACACCACCGAGGCGCAGTTCGAGAAGGTCATGGCGGTGAACCTCAAGAGCGCGTTCTTCGGCACCCAGCTGGCAGCCAAGCAGATGATCGCCCAGGGCGGCGGCGGTCGGATCATCAACATGACGTCCGTCCACGAGGACTGGCCCATGCCGGGCAACACGGCCTACTGCCTCTCCAAGGGCGGCATGCGCATGCTGACCAGGACGGCAGGCGTGGAGCTGGCGCCGCACAACGTCCTGGTCGTCGGCGTCGGTCCGGGCGCCGTGAACACCCCGATCAACGCGCAGACCGTCGCCGACCCGGCGGCGCTGGCCACGCTCGACAGCGCCATCCCGATCGGCCGCATGGCCGAGCCCGAGGAGATCGCGTCCGTGGTCGCGTTCTTGGCCGGTGACGGAGCGAGCTACATCACCGCCACGACGATCTTCGCCGACGGCGGCATCATGCAGAGCAGCCCTGGGCTCTGAGTCACCGAGTCACCCTGGACCCCGGAGGGCCGGCCGCTCAGGTTTCGGCCGGCACCTCGGGGGACTTCTCGGCGACGTCGTCGCCACCCACCCTCGGCACCGCGAGGCGCTTGCGGAAGATGTGGTAGCCCCAGGCCTGGTAGATCAGCACGATCGGGAAGAAGATCACCGCCACGACGGTCATGACCTTGAGCGTGTAGGGCGGGCTGGCCGTGTTGTTCACCGTGAGGGTGTACGCCGCGTTGGTCGTCGAGATCATCACCCGGGGGAAGAGCTCCTGGAAGATCGACCCCACCGTGGCGCCGATGCCGACGGCGGCGGCCACGAAGGCCCATCCCTCCGCCTTGACCGAGGCCAGCCACGCGGCTGCGATCACCGCAATCAGGCCGAGCGCCTCAATGGGCTTGGGCACGAAGCCGTTGCTCAGTCCGACGTGGATCCACGTCATGAACCCGAAGGTCACGACGACGGCGACCACGCCGATGGCCGCAGCAGCCTTCTGGGCCCGCTCGCGGAGCTCACCGGTGGTCTTCAGCGACAGGTACGTGGCGCCCATCAACAACGACAGGACCAACATCGTCACACCCGACCACAGCCCGAACGGCGTGAGGAGGGTGAAGAAGCTGCCGGTGAACTGGTGCGCCTTGTCGATGGGCAGTCCGTGCAGCAGGTCGCCCAGGGCCACGCCGGCAAGCAGCGGGATGAGCGCGCTGCCGATCGTCAGCGACCAGCGCCAGGTGGAGCGCCAACGCGGGTCGTCGATTTTGCGCTGGTACTCGAAGGACAGCCCGCGCAGCATCAGCGCGAGCAGCAGCACCACGAGGGCCAGGTAGAAGGTCGAGAACATGGTGGCGTACCAGCCGGGGAAGGCGGCGAAGATCACCGCACCGGCCACGATCAACCACACCTCGTTGCCGTCCCAGACCGGTCCGATGGTGTTGACCAGCACCCGCCGCTCCGAGTCGCTGCGACCGAGGAACGAGTGCAACATGCCGACCCCGAAGTCGAACCCTTCGAGGACGAAGAAGCCGACCCAGAACAGCACGTCGACGATGAACCAGAGATCTCCCAGTGTCATGGCAGGCTCCTAGTAGACGAGGGCCGACTCGTCCTCATCGGACGACTCGTGCTCGGTGGACGATGGACCGGCGTCGCCGCCGGGTGACACCAACTTGGCCAGGGGGTCGTGCCCCAGCTCCCGCCGGCCGTAGCGCAGCATGAGCCAGGTGTCCGCGACGCCGAGCACCAAGAAGATCAGGACGAAGATCACCAGCGAAATCCAGATGTCGGTGGCCGACACCGACGGGGACACGCCGTTGGCCGTCTTCATCAGCCCCTGGACGATCCAGGGCTGGCGCCCGTTCTCGGCGAGCATCCAGCCGGCCGTGTTGATGAAGAAGGGCAGGATCACCACCCACGGCGCTATTCGCAGGAACCATTTGGCCTGGTCCATCCGCTTGCGGTAGAGCAGCCACCCTCCCCACAGGGCGAAGACGAAGACCAGGGTGGCCAGGTAGGCCATCACCCGCATGGACCAGTACTGAATGAAGACGTTGGGGATGTAATTCCCCGGCCCGTACTCCTTCTGGTACTGCGCATTGAGCTGGGTGAGGCCCTCCACCTTCCCGTTCGGGCTGTTGGTGGCAAGGATGGACAACAGGCTCGGGATCTCAATGATCTGGGTCGGCGTGTGGTCGTTGTTCCCACCGCCGATCTGGAAGGCGGAGAACGAGCAGTGGCTGTCACAGGTGTTCCACTGCGCCTCGGCCGCGGCGATCTTCATCGGCTGATAGGTGGCCTCCACCACGCCGAGCTCGCTCCCGACGAACAGCGCAAGGATGACGGCCGGCAGCAGCACGGCGAGCGAGATCATGGCGGAGCGGCGGAATGCCTCGACCTGTTGCTTGCGGCGCATGTGCCACGCGGAGACGGCGAGCATGATCACCGCCCCCGTGACCAGCGAGGCCAGGAGCACGTGGATGTAGCTCCACACGAAGACGGGGTTGGTGAACAGGGCCCAGATGTTGTTGAGCTGGGGCTGACCCGTCTGGTGGTTGATCACATAGCCGACGGGGTGTTGCATCCAGGAGTTGGCCGCCATGATGAAGGCGGCCGAGAGGATCGTGCCCGCCGCCACCAGCCAGATGGTGGCCAGGTGTGCCTTCTTCGACAGCCGGTTCCACCCGAAGATCCAGATGCCGAGGAAGGTCGACTCCAGGAAGAACGCCACCAGGCCCTCCATGGCCAGCGGGCCGCCGAAGACGTTGCCCACGAGCCGCGAGTACGCCGACCAGTTCATGCCGAACTCGAACTCCTGAATCAGCCCCGTCACGACGCCGATGGCGACGTTGATGAGGAGCAGAGCCCCGAAGAAGCGGGCGAGGCGGCGGTACGTCTCGTCCCCGTTGCGGTACCACGAGGTCTGGAGGAGCGCCACCAGAAAGGCCAATCCGATCGTCACCGGGACGAAGAGGAAGTGGTAGATGCTCGTGATGGCGAATTGCCACCGGGCGAGGTCGAGGTTCACAGTGTGTCGCTCCCTTCGGTGATGGCCGCCCTCAGCCCGCCGGGAGAGGCACGGCCCGGGGACGGCTCGTCATGGATTGGTCGGTCGCTCATGCGCTCTTCCCACCACAGGCCGGCGTAGCGGCCGCCCGAGGCGAGGAGCTCGGTGTGGGTGCCCCGCTCGACGACCCGGCCGCCGTCGAGGACGACGATCTCGTCGACGCGCTCGAGGCCGGTGAGCCGGTGGGTGATGAAAAGTGTCGAGCGCCCTTCGGTCAGGGCGAGGAGGTCGGTGGTCAGGGCGTCGGCGGCGGCAGCATCGAGGTGCTCGGCCGGCTCGTCGAGCACGAGGATCGGGAAGTCGGCGAGGAACGCCCGGGCGACGGCCACCCGCTGGCGCTGGCCACCCGACAGCCGGGTTCCCATGGAACCGACCTCGGTGGCCAGGCCCCTGGGGAGGCCCGAGAGCCAGTCGCCGAGGCCGACGCGGGTGAGGACGCCGGCCAGCTCCTCGTCGGTGGACGAGCGTCGGCCGATCCGGAGGTTCTCGGCCAGGGTCGTGTCGAAGAGATGGGGATTCTGCTCCACCAGGCCCGCCACGCGTCGCACGTCGTCCGCGGCCAGGCGTTCCATCGGGATCCCGTCGAGGGTCGCGTCTCCGGCGTCGACCGGCAGGAAGCGCACGAGCACGTCGGCCAGCGTCGACTTGCCGGCGCCGCTCGGCCCGACCAGTGCCACGCGCCGGCCCGGTCGGAGATCGAGGTCGACGCCGCGCAGCGCCGGGCGGACGGAGCCCGGATAGGAGGCCCACACGCCGCGCAGTGCGAGTGAGTGGGGACCGTCGCCCACCTGCACCGGGACGTCGGGGTCGACCACCACCGGTGAAGCGTCCATGGCATCGAAGACGCGTCCCGCCGCCACCCGGGAGCGCTGCAGGGCCTGTGTGGCGGCGGGCAGCGGGGACACGAGCTCGAAGGCCGCCAGCGGGACGAGGGCGAGCACGGCGAGGAGCGCGCCGTTGAGCGATCCGGCATGCGTGGCGTGCACACCGAGGGTCAGCGCGCCCCAACTGGCCAGACCGGCCAGCGCGGTCGTGAGGCCCAGGCCGATGCCGGTGGTGCCGGCCCCGCGCCGCGCGATCGATCGCAGCACCCCGTCCGACGCGTCAATGCGCGCCAGCTGGCCGTCGGTCGCGCCCATGACCACGAGCTCGGGCGCTCCTTCAATGAGGTCGACGACTCCGGCCGAGAGCTCGCCTCGCGCCGTCGCCTGCCGCGACTCGGCGCGAGTGGCGAGGCGTCCCGTCAGCCATGGCACCGCGGTCGCCGAGACCAGGAGTGCGATCAGGAGCACGAGGCCCGCCTGCGGGAGGAGCCACCACATGGCGGCGACGGTCGTGACGCCGACGAGGATGGCGACCGCGAACGGCTGGATCACCCGCAGCACGACGTCCTGGAGCGAGTCGACATCGTCGACGACGCGCGCCACCAGGTCGCCGCGGCGGAAGGTGGGCAGACCGGCGGGCGCCAGCGCCTCGAGGCTCCGGTAGACGCGCACGCGCAGGTCGGCCAGCACACGCAGCGCGGCGTCGTGACCGACCAGGCGCTCGCCGTACCGGAAGAAGCCGCGCGACAGGCCGAAGAACTGGACGCCGACGATGGCCAGCGTCAGCGAGGCCTCGGACGGGTGCTGCGAGGCGCGGGAGATCAGCCAGGCGGACGTCCCCATGAGGGCGATCGAGGCACCGATCGCCCCTGCTCCGAGGAGGGAGGCCTGGGCCAGGCGGCGGCGCGCGGCGTGGGCGATCCCGAGGGTCCGGCCCACCGATGCCGGGTGGTCACTCATGCCGGCACCAGGGCGGCGGGGAGCTCGACCACCCGGTCCGCCAGCGCGGCGAGTGCGGGTCGGTGGGCCACGATCAGTGCCGTCCGGCCACTGACCAGCGTGCGGATCGCCGAGAGCACGTCCGCCTCGGTCTCGTTGTCGAGGCTGGCGGTCGGCTCGTCCAGCAGGAGAATTGGCGCATCGCGCACGAAGGCTCGCGCCAGTGAGACGCGTTGGCGCTCTCCGGCCGAGAGGCCCGCGCCGCCCTCGCCGAGGGGCGTGTCGGCGCCCAGTGGGAGACGGCGCACGACTTCGGTCAGCCCGGCGGCGTCGAGGGCCGCCGCGACCTCGGCGTCGGAGGCATCGGCCCGGCCGAGCCGGACGTTGTCGGCGACCGAGCGCGCGAAGAGGTGTGGTCGTTGGGGTACCCAGCCGATGTGGCGCCGCCAGTCGGCCAGGTCGAGGTCGGTGAGGTCCACGCCGCCCAGCGTGACGGTGCCCGCGTCCGGGAGTCTGAGCCCGAGGATCACCGAGAGCAGGGTGGACTTGCCGCATCCGCTCGGGCCCGTGAGCGCCACGGTCTCGCCCGGCTCGACGGCCAGCGCGGCGTCGTGCAGTGCCGGCAGCCGACGGCCGGGGTAGGTGACGTCGAGGCCGGCGATGCGGATGGCGGTGCCCGCGGGACGCGTGGCGCCGCCTGTCGGACCGGCCTCGGGTTCCTCGAGCAGCTCGAAGATCTCCTCGGCCGCCTTCATTCCGTCCGCGCTGGCGTGGTAATTGGCGCCGAGGGCACGGAGCGGCAGGTAGGCCTCGGGAGCGAGGACGAGCACGAAGAGCGCGTCCTCGAAGCTCATGTGCCCACCGAGGAGGCGCAGGCCCACCGCGACGGCGACGAGCGCAACCGACACGGTCGCCAGCAGCTCGAGTATCAGAGAGGAGAGGAAGGTGAGCCGCAGGGTCGCCATGGTGGCCGAGCGATAGCGGTCGGTGACCGCTGCGATCGATCGCGCCTGGGCCTTGGCCCGTCCGAAGACCTTGAGGGTGGGCAGTCCGGCCACGACGTCGAGGAAGTGGCCCGCCAGCTTCTGCAGCGATCGCATGCGGGCGGCGGTGCGGTCCTTGGTGGTGGCGCCGACGAGCGCCATGAAGAGCGGGATCAGCGGGAGGCTGACCGCGATCAGGGCGGCGCTCACCCAGTCCGCGCCGGCGACGACGCCGATGATCGTGACGGGGACGATGACGGCGAGGAAGAGTTGAGGCAGGTAGCGCGAGAAGTAGCCGTCCAGCGCGTCGACCCCTGTGGTCATGAGCACGCTGAGCTGACCCGTGTCGCGGCGCTCGAGCCCGCTCGGGCCCAGGGTGGCCACACGGGCGGAGGCGGCGCGCCGCAGCTCGGACTTGGCCGATGCCGAGGCACGGTGTGCGGCGCGTTCGGCGGCCCAGGCCAGGGCGGCCCGGCCGGCGATGACGGCCAGCAGCACGGCGATCGGCGTTCGCAGCGAGGTCACCGAGCGGTGCTCGACGAAGGCGCCCGCGACGATGGTGGCGATCAGGGAGGCCTGGGCCACCACCAGGAGGGCAGTGGCTCCGCCGACGGCCACGGCCAGGACCACGAAACGGCGCGTCGTGCGCGCGTAGCGCAACAGCCGGGAGTCGAGTGCGCCACCGCGTCGTTCTCGGGTCGCGCCATGGGAGGGATCCCTCCCTGTCGCCTTCGCCCCTGCGTCCACCGATGCGTTCCTCCAGTCGGTTGCTCCGGGGACGCAAGGCCGCGACGCACGACACTCGATCCCGCGAAATCAAGTCTGCGCGGCAGTCGGGGAAGGGGACTAGGGGACAAGGTCCCTAAACCTGCACCGTCACGCTGTACAACTCTGGGCAGACCTTGACGGGCTGCGCCGGCGCGCACCAGGGTGGCCCCGTGGCCCGCCTCCTCTCCAACACGGACGACGCCCTCCGTCGGTGCTGGCACCCGGTGGCCCGTACGGCCGAGGTCACCGGGCAGCCGCTCGGTGTCGTGCTGCTGGGCGAGCCCTGGGTGCTGTTCCGATCCGGCGGCGAGGTGCGCGCCTTTGCCGACCGCTGCCCGCACCGTCGTTGCCCCCTCTCGTTGGGCCAGTGCGACGGGGACGGCGTGTTGCAGTGCGCCTACCACGGGTGGCGCTTCGACACCGCAGGACGCTGTGTCGAGATCCCGGCCCTGGGGGCGGGGGCGACCCTTCCGCCGGCGGCGCGCCTCGAGCCGGCCGCAGCCACGGCCGAGGCCCACGGAATGGTGTTCATGGCGCCCGGCGATCCGATCGCCCCGCTCGGCTCCATCCCCGAGGCCGACGACCCGTCCTTCATGGTCGGCGAACTCCCCACGTTGCGGGCGCGGGCCTCGGCGGGCCTCCTGGCCGACAACTTCCTGGACGTGGCCCACTTCCCCTTCGTCCACGCCGGGACGTTCGGCGCCGAGGAGGCGGCCGAGGTCCCTCCCTATGCCGTGGCGCGGGACGACTGGTCCTTCACCATGAGCTACGAGCACGCCTTCGCCCACCGCGAGGACCCAGGTGTCACGGCCGGTCACCGCCCGCTCGTCCAGACCCGGCGCCTGACCTACCGGCTGAACGCCCCCTTCCACCTCCGGCTGCGGATCGACTTCGTCGACTCGGGGGGCTCCAACGTGATCGGCTTCTTCATCCAGCCCGAGACCGACGAGAGCTGCCGGCTGTTCACCACCTTGTGGCGCGACGACCTCGACGGCGACGAGAGCCGCATGGCCGAGGCCGTGGCCTTCGAGCTCGAGGTGCTCCGTGAGGACCTGCGGATCCAGGAGGCGTACCACGAGCTCACCCTGCCCTTGGACCCCACGGCCGAGGTGCACACGAGAGCCGACCGCACCACGCTCGAGCTGCGCCGGGTGCTGGCCGACCTGGTGGCGACGGCGACGGCGACGGCGACGGCGACGGAGGCGGGCGCGTGAGCGGGGTCACGGTGGTCGACCATCCCGTACTGGCCCACCGGGTGGCCCAGCTGCGCGACCGCGCCACCGACGGCGACACCTTCCGCCAGCTCGTCTCCGAGGTGTCCGGCCTCCTGGCCTACGAGGCGATGCGTGACCTCGGGACCGCGGAGGTCACTGTCGACACGCCCGTGGCCGACGCCGCCCTGGCGCGTCGCGTGACCGAGGTCGTCCTGCTCGTGCCGATCCTGCGCGCCGGCCTCGGCATGGTGCAGGCGATCCAGGAGATCGTGCCGCTGACCGAGGTGGCCCACGTCGGGCTCCGCCGGGACGAGACGACGTTGAGGTCCGAGGTGTACCTCAACCGCCTGCCCGAGAACCTGGGCGGAAGGCGGGTGCTCGTCTGCGACCCGATGCTGGCGACGGGTGGCTCGCTCGGGCAGGTGTGCGAGCTGGTCGCTGCACGCGGTGCGGCGGAGGTCATCGCTTTGTGCGTCCTCGCCTCGGAGCCGGGTCTGGCCGCCTTCCGGGGCGCCCACCCCCGGGTGCAGGTCTATTGCGCCGCGGTCGATCCCGGTCTCAACGACAACGGGTTCATCGTGCCGGGCCTCGGCGACGCCGGTGACCGGCTCTTCGGGCCGCCCGACTGACGCTGGCGCCGGCTACTCGCCGATGTCCTCGTGCCAGAGCTCGGGGTTGACCGCGATGAACCCGCCCAGGAGCTCCATGCACTCGGCGTCGTCGAGTACGACCACCCGGCAGCCGTGTTCGGCCACCCACGTGTGGCCACCTTCGAAGGTGCGCGCCTCGCCGATCACCACGGTGCCGATGCCGAACTGGCGGAGCAGTCCGCTGCAGTACCAGCAGGGTGAGAGTGTGGTGACCATGACGCAGTCCGCGTAGTGGCGCCGGCGCCCGGCGGCCCGGAAGGCGGCCGTCTCGGCGTGCATTGAGGGATCGCCGTCCTGGACGCGGCGGTTGTGCCCGCGCCCGAGCAGGGTGCCGTCCTGGTGGAAGAGTGCGGCGCCGATCGGGATACCGCCCTCGGAGAGCCCGTGGCGCGCCTCCGCGACGGCGACCGCCAGCATGCGCCGGACCAGGGCGTCGTCGAGTGGTTCAGCGGGGGACATATGCTCGGTGCAGCGTGATGTCCACGGCCGCCGATCGTACCTACACGACCACGGTCGGGAGCCAGAAGCTGGAGCTCCCGCTCGTCCCCCTCTCCGATGAGTTGACCATCGCGCTCCTGATTTGTGTTGATCTGGGGGTCTCGTTCGCAGAGACGGCAGGGCGTGAGCTGGCCGAGCTGATGCGGCCGTCCCGCCCCGAGATCGTCGTCTCGGTGGCGACCATGGGGATCCCGCTGGCCATCGAGGCCAGCCGGGCCCTGGGATTCGACGACTACGTGATCCTGCACAAGACGCCCAAGATCCACCTCGGCGAATCGTGGGCCGAACCGGTGTACTCCATCACGACGGACAAGCCCCAGCGGCTGCGCATGGATCCTGCCCGGGTCGACGCCGTACGCGGCCGGCGGGTGGCAGTGGTGGACGACGTCATCTCCACCGGGGCCTCGTTGTCGTCGGCGTTGCGCCTGGTGCGCCGCATGAACGCCGAGCCGGTGGTGATCGGGACCCTGATGACCGAGGGCGGCGGTTGGAGGGAGGCCCTGGGCCCCGATGCGGCACTGGTCCGTGCCCTCGGCGCCATGCCGCTGTTCCACCCCGACGGCGAGGGAGGCCTCACTGAGGACTGGGGCTGAGGGGAGAAAGCCTCCGACCCGGCCTACTCGGTGGCCGTGTGCAGGGCCCCGGTGATGTCGTCGATTGCCGACTGCTCGGCGTCACTGACTTCCTGACCGTGCTCCCGGTGGGCCGCGGCGACCTTGTGTGACAGGTTGACGATGAACCGGCGGTACTCGTCGACCTCCTCCGGCGACGCCTTGCTCGCGAGCAGCGCCACCGAATCCCGCAGGTGTTGTAGCCCGTGCTGCCTCAGCTCCTCGGGGGAGTGGTAGTGCGTGTGGTCCCGCTCGGGTTTTGCCGCGACGATCTCATCGAGAAGCTCGCTCTTGCCGTGCTGCTGCCGGGCCTCGACGTAGGCCTTGGCCATGGCGATCGTCTCGCGGAACGAGCCCCCTCGTTGGGCCGTGACCACGATCATCCCTGCGCTCGGAGGCGCTTCCAGGATCAGCTCCCATTCCTCGGTGGTGAAGTTCGACTTCGAAGTCATCCACTCTCCCGTCTCTGCACTCGTCGCTCCGGGCGTATGGACGCACCGTAGCGCGTGGCCGCCCTGCAGATCTGGGCCGCGCCGTGCTGACATTCGACCGAGTTGTCGGACCCTCGGCGGCCCGAAGGACACCTGTTGCGGGACGGTGGGGGGTATCGTCGAGCATCGAGTCTCGGGGAGGAGCCAGATGAGCATCGTGAACGTGGTCCCCACGACCATTCCGAATCTCATCACCGGCGGCACCCCGGTCCCGACTATTCAGGGTGGGTCGTCAGGGAGCGTCATTCAGGGCGGAGGGTCGACCGTATTTACGTCTTCGAGTCCCGGGCTCAGCTTGACCACACTGGTGAGCGTCTTCGTCGAGCTCTTTGCGGTGTTGGTCGTGCTCTCCTTGGTCGGTGTCTTCGTGATCATCGTCGTCGCCAACCGGGCTGATCCCGATCCGAGCGGCCGCCGACCGCAGTCGGTCTATTACTTCGCCGTGTCGTTCGTGACGCTTGCAGTGGCGATCCTCGGTTCTGCTGTAGTGGTCTCGGGGGTGGTCGTCCTGGTCGGCAGTCATGCGAACTCGGTCACGAATTCCGCGGCCCGCGCCATCGTGTTCGGCGCCCTGGCAACCCTCGTCGGCGTCGCGCTCTTTGTGCCGCATCTGCGTCGTGGTCTTGCCCTTGCTGCCGCCGACCGCCACACTCAGAGCCCGTCCCAACGGGTGGGCCAGAGCTACGTGTCTGCGGTGGCCTTCGTCTCGGTGCTCTCGCTTCTCGTCCTGTTCGTGTTCTCCGCGTACCTGGTGTTCGCCCTAGCCGGGCCGGGGGTGTTCGGATCCTTCGGTGGCCGGTCGGACACGGTGCGAGTGCTCATCGTGGCGCTCTATCTCTGGGTGGTCGCCGCCGTCGTGCTGTGGACCCATCGCACGCTGGTGACACCCGAACTCCACATTCTCGGCGCCGGGGCCCGACCTGAACCACCCGGACCCGAAGGTGGCGCCGGCGCGTAGCTCCGGCCGAGAGGGAGAGGCCGACCGCTGGCAAGGAGGTCGGCGCGAGAGCTTGCGAGGCCCGAGACGTGGGCCCTCGGCGTGGGTGGCGGCGGGTCCTCTCAGCCGGCGAGCAGACCCTCCTCCGTGAGGAGCTGCTCCTGGGTTTCGGCCTCCTTGTGCACCTTGCGGACGGCGAGCACGAGGTAGACGAGTGCGGCCACGCCCATGCCGAGGAAGACGCTGAAGTCGCCGCCGTAGTGGTAGGCGTCCTGCGTGTGGTCGGTGACCTCGTTCATCCAGCGCGGCACGCGGAAGTAGTAGGTCGGGTTCACGTACAGTGCCGAGATGGCGGCGTACATCCCGACCACCTGGGCGATGATGGCCGGCCAGAAGACGCCGCCCCTGCGCCAGTACAGCGAGGTGCGCCCCGTCTTCTGCAGCTCACTCGGCACGTAGCGGTAGCGCCGCAAGGCCCAGTCGACCAGGAAGATGGCGCTCCATGGCGCGATCCAGACGATCACCAAATCGACGAAGTCGGACAGGTACTCGGTGAAGGAGCCGCTGAAGATCGCCCACATCGTGATGCCGAGCGCGATCACACAGTCGATGAGCACCGCCTGGTACCGCTTGACCGGGATCCCGATGGCCTGCATCGTCACGCCAGAGGAGTACATGTCGAGGCTGTTGATGCCGAACAGCTGCACCACGGCGAACAGCAGGAACACCACGACGAACCAGGAGGGGATGGCGCTCTGGTGGGCGAACGGGAGGAACCCGCCGGCGCCCGTGCCGATGTTGAGGACGAAGATGCCCACGACTGCCCCCAGGGTCATGATGAGGATCTCGGGCACGGCGGTGCCGAGGAACACCCAGCCGACGATGCCCTTCTTCGAGGTGTTGGTCGGGCAGTAGCGGGTGTAGTCGTTGCCGCACTCGGCCCATCCGAGCCCGCTGAGCGCGATGGTGAAGGCGAGTGCCTCGGTGAAGGCCTGCCAGTCACCGCTGGTCTTGACCACGTGCAGATTGGCGTGGGGGATGGCGAAGCCGAGCATCACGGCGAAAAGGACGACGAAGGGGACGATGAGCCAGCGCAGCGTCTTCACGATGGCGGCGTGACCCAGGAAGGGCAGGATGCCCTGGACGAGCACCGCGGCGATCACGAGGATGACCTTGGCGGGGCTACCGGGCAGGTACCCCGCCTTGATCATGAGGACGAGGCCCGCCCCGACGATGAGGATCAGGCCCTCGACCTCGAAGCCGATCTGGGTGAGCCAGTTGAACACGGACATGGGCCGCGAGCCGTTGGGCCCGAAGGGGGCCCGATTGATGGCGAAGACCGCCGTGCCGGTGTTCGGCCCCTGCAGGGAGCACAGCCCGAGCAGGAAGTAGGACAGGTTGCCGAGGACGATGACGAAGATCACCTGAGCGAACGTCAGGCCGAACGTCATGAGAATGGCGCCGTAAATGAAGTACTCGATCTGCACGCTCGCGCCCGCCCACATGCCGAAGATGTCCTTCGGGGTCGCCCAGCGCTCGCTCTCGGGGATGAAGTCGATCCCGTGCTGCTCGACGTGGAACACCTCGTCGGACTCGGGATCGTGAATGACCGCGAGATCTTCCGTGAAGTCCTCGGTGATCGCCACCGCGCGTTACCTCCCTCGTTGTTCGCCTCGGCGGGAACGCGCGCACGCCCCAGAGGGACGACCGGGGGAGGGGTTGTGCCCGGCTGCCCCCCGGCGGCCGACCCTCGGTCTGCGTCCACGCACCCCACCCTTCCGGGTTCCGGTGCGCCTCCCTGGCGAGCGACCGAAGGTGTGCAGTCCGCAGCATGACATGAGGCGGGCCACCCGGGTCAAGTGAGTTCCGTGAAATCCGTGTGAACCGGTCCGGACGGCCCGGTCAGTGCGACCGGCGGCGTCCGGCGCCTCGCGGCTCCCGCGGCGACCCGGGTGTACGTGGAGGACCCGTTCGGCACCTTGCTGGCCCGCCAGTGGACCCGGTGCCCGTCCTGCGGGGAGCATCTCGACCGCGGCGGGCCCGGGCCGGCGGGTGTGCGCGCGTCGGCGAAGGAGGTTATCAGCCCTCGAGCAAGCCCCGCATGTACGCGACCGCCTTCTCCTGCATGTCGCGGGCCTGATGCTCAATGAAGCGCTCCACGACCGGCCCGGCGCCGAAGATCTTCACCCGGGCGTCGAGCGAGAACGTCTCCACCGTGCTGCCGCTCTCGTTCGTGAGGGCGATGGCGCCCTCAATGTGGGTCTTGTCGGCCATGGTGCCCGGCGTCATGGTGAACGTCGTCGTCGACGTCGCCGGGTCGAACGTGCTGACTTCGGTGGTCACGACCTCCTCGCCGAAGATCTTGCGCACCGGACCGGGCATGTTGGGTCGCTGGCCGTAGCGGAGGGTGCGCACGAGGCCGTTCGAGAGGTCCCCTTCCTGAGACACCACCTCGGCCGAGGTCGAGCCCAGGGCCTCGCGATGGAGGCGGACCACGAACTCGGGGTCGAAGTAGAGGGCCCAGAAGGCCTCGGGCGTGCAGTCCCAGCCGTAGGAGAGCGAGAGCTTCATGGCGCTAGGTCGAAGAGCATGTGATGTCCGAGGTCGCCCACGAGGTCGATGATGATGTGCATGGTCGCCACGCGCCACTGCGCGTCCACCTGCTCGTAGGTGTGCCGGTAGCGGCCGGCGATGACCGGCTGGAGGGGCAGCGCGCCGGGCACGGCCTGCAGCACCGTGAAGTACGACCGGCTCCGTGCCGTGGCACCGGCGTCGTCGACGTCGACCATCACGTTCGTCATGACGTGCTTGGTGCGCGGGGTGCCGTCCTCGTAGCGCCGGGTGGTGCGGGAGTAGAGGGCCTCAATGGCGTCGCCACCCGTGACGGCGTCGCCGAAGCCCTCGAAGGTCAACGTGGCGTGGGCGAAGAGCTCACCGACACCTGCGAAGTCGCCGGCGTCGATCCGTTCGGCGTAGGTGTAGATCAGCTTCGTGATCGCTTCGGCTGCGCTGTCGGCCACGGGCGCGATTGTGGCACCGATCAGAGGGCAGGGAAAACAAGGACGGAGATCGCTCAGCTCATGGTCGATGCTCGGGGACTGACCCATCCGACTCGATCCAGGCACCCGATTCTCTCTCCCACGTGCCGACCGCAGTGCCCGCGAGCACCGGGTCGAGGAACGGGCGGACGACGGCGAGAGCCTCGTCGAGAGTGCGAGCGATGTCGAGCAGGGAACGTCGCGCCTCCGCGGCATAGCCCCTCTCCCACAGTGGCCGATCTGGGACGTCGAAATGGTTCGGCAGCGTAAGTCCTCGTCGTTCGAATTCCGACTGCAGTGCGGTCATCTGAGCCTCCGCTGGGACGGACGTGGAGCTGACGATCGCAACCAGATCCACGAGATCCCGGAAGCGGGTCGACGGTCGCCAATCCTCGCCATGCCGCTCATACGTCGCGGCGACCTTGTCGGCAATGTGGTCGACCAGCGGGTAGGCACGGTACCCGTGTTGTTCCACCTCTGGGATCACCCCGCGTGCCAGTGGCGGCACATCTTCCGGCTGACCCGTCATCCGCAGATCCGACCCGACGAGGTCGACGCGGAACTCCAACCACGTCGTTGCACCAATGGTGGTGTTGACCGAAAATCGCACGGCATTGGCGCCGAGCACCGTGCGACCTCCGATCTCGAAGCGGAACCAATCGCCGACGTCAAGCGCGGCCGCACGGCGCAGCTCGGTCTCCGCCAGCTCTCGTGCGACTCCGCGATACAGATCGACGTCAAGGCTCCCGCGAACGCCGATGTCGCGGGCGATCAGAGCCGTTGCTCCCTTCACGATCCATCCGTCGTCGATGAGGTAGAGCCGTTCGATCAGTCGGTCGTAGGCAACCTGCCTCTGCAGTTGCGGCAGCGTCCATCGACCAACCTTGGCCAGCTCCTTGAGCCGATCCGTGAGTGCCCGACGAAAGGCGGCCGGAGTGGCGTAGCGTTCACCCGCCGTCACGTCGTTACAGATGCGCTGTCATTGAGGGGCTCACGCGCCTCATCCATCCACCGATTCCTTTCCGGATCACCGGTCATGTCGAGAAACCATTGGAGCAGCGCTATACCGTCCCCCCTGCGTAGCCCAAATCGGGCCGCATGGGGTGCGAGGGTGTCCGCGAACGTACCGGGATAGTCGTAGACACGGCGGATGGCATCGGTGACCAGTTGGGCCACGGACTCAGGGTCCTCGTGGTCCCACAGGAGATCGGAAGCGATGCGAGAGGGACGCGTGACCGGGAGACCTCGGTGCCCGATCCACTCACGATCCTGAAGCGCCCGCACGTGGATCCGGACATCGGGCCTTCGGGTCTGCTTGCGCTTCGGCACTGTGAATTCATGCCGTTCGGCCGCGAGGTGCCCCAGCCCGTACACCTCCGCAGCCGATCGGTGGGAGACGACACCCTGGTCCGCTGTCCGTTCCCACACCGGGACGCTGGGAGCGAGCTGGAGCCAGGCCGCCCGTAGCTCGAGGTGGTCGGGAATCGGTGTGAAGGTCAGGCGGTACACACCGGTAGCCACCCGTTCGAGGCTCCCTCGTGGCGAGGTCATGCGTTCCATCGTCGTCGAGCCGATCCCCGCGTTCTTGATCTGCTGGCGGGTGAGCAGGCCCCACTGCTCCTGGGCCAGCTCCTGGATTCGGTGGAGTGCTGGTGTTCGGTTCATTACTTCAGTTTAACCCTTATAAGGGGTAGAATGAAGTAAATAGGCGCATAAGACACTTCTTCCTACCCCATTAAAGGGGGGTTATATAGCGTTAATCTTCCCAGAAGTTTGCGAACCCCACGGGATCTGACCCCAGGGTTCGTCCTCGCCACCGGTATGTCCAGCCGGGACGTGCCGATCATTGGCCGAGGAGACGTCCCATCGCTCCGGCCACCCGGCTCGGGCGCCCGCGGCGGACCTCGCTGCGGTCGGCCAGCTTCATGGCCCACAGGCCGGCGTTGACCCCCAGCCAGCGGAGGGGCTCGGGCTCCCACTGCGGCGAGCGGTGGCCCACCCAGGGCAGGGCCGTCAGGGCGGTGTCCGCGCCCGTGATCAGATCGGCCAACGTGCGCCCGGCGAGGTTGGTGGTGGACACGCCGTCGCCCACGTAGCCGCCGGCCCAGGCCGTTCCCGCGGCGCGGTCGAGGCCGACCGAGGAGTGCCAGTCCCGCGGGATGCCGAGCGGGCCGCCCCAGGCGTGGGTGAACCGAGCCCCGGCCAGCTCCGGGAAGAGCTCGGTCAACGTCCGGCGCAGCAACTCGTGCACGGCGGGCTCGGTGTCGTAGCCCTCGCGGACCGACGACCCGAAGTGGTAGGGCGCACCCCGGCCTCCGAAGGCGATGCGACCGTCCGCGGTCCGCTGCCCGTAGACGATCATGTGGCGGTGGTCCGCGAAGGTGGCGCGCTGCTCGAGCCCGGCCGAGGACCAGAAGTCGTCCCCGAGGGGCTCGGTCGCCACCATGAGGGAGTACACCGGGACGATCTCACGGTGGAGCCCCGGCAGGGTGGGCGTCCAGCCCTCCGTCGCCCGCACCACGACCTCGGCGTGGACGGTGCCGCCGCGGGTGACGACCGACGGGGGGGAGCCGGCCGAGCGGGGCCGGATCTCGAGGACCTCGGTGTGCTCGTACACGCGCACGCCGCGTCGCTCGACCGCGTCCGCCAGCCCGCGCGCCAGGAGGGCCGGCTGCAGCGCCGCGCAGTGTGGCGTGAAGGTCGCAGCGAGGATGCCGTCCGCGCCGATCAGCGCACGGGCTTCCTCGGGTCCGAGCCAGCGCACGTCGTCCTCGCCGAAGCCGAGCGCACGTGCCTCGTCGACCTCGGCGAGTGCCCGGATCCGCTGGGCCTCGCTCCGCACGAGGTCGACCGACCCCCCCTTGGCGAAGTGGCAGTCGATGCCCTCGCTCGCCGCGGTCGCCCCCACGACGTCCACGGTCTCCTGCATCGCCCGGCGCATGGCGTGCATGGCGTCGCGCCCGTGCCGGCGGGCCAGCGCGGCATCGGAGCTGGCGAAGAGCGCCGAGCACCAGCCGCCGTTGCGACCGGACGCGCCGAAGCCCGCCACCTCGCGCTCGACGACCGCGATCCGCAGCGACGGGTCGGCCAGGGCCAGCGCGTGCGCCGTCCAGAGGCCGGTGAAGCCGGCCCCCACGATGCAGACATCGACCTGCAGGTCCTGGGTCAGGGCGGGGCGCGGCGCCAACGGGACCGGCACGGCCTCCCACCACAGGGAGAGCCGCTGGTAACCCGAGGTCGCCCCCGGCGCTACAGCCTGCGCCACGCCTCGGTGAGGACGTCGCGCAGCGTGGACTCAATGAAGTCGATCTCCTCCTGTCCACAGATGAGCGGCGGAGAGAGCTGAATCACGGGGTCCCCCCGGTCGTCGGCGCGGCAGATCAGCCCGGCCTCGAAGAGGGCCCCCGAGAGGAAGCCGCGCAGAAGGCGCTCGGACTCCTCGTCGTCGAAGGAGAGTCGCGTCTCCTTGTCCTTCACGAGCTCAATCCCGTAGAAGAATCCGGCGCCGCGCACGTTGCCGACGATGGGC
>Ga0187890_10001027_pt1 | contig 20370 bp, 15 predicted proteins | sample June2016WEW_21_1_FD_133005 | JGI IMG/M metagenome (GOLD analysis project Ga0187890, IMG submission 133005) | Peatland microbial communities from SPRUCE experiment site at the Marcell Experimental Forest, Minnesota, USA - June2016WEW_21_10 | ecosystem: Environmental > Terrestrial > Soil >... | reverse complement strand
GAAGCGTTCGAGGTCGAGGGCTTCGGAGATGTACTGGAAGCCGTGGTTGAGCTCCCCCACGACGTAGTCGTCGGGGACGAAGACGTTGTCGAGGTGCACCTCGTTGGTGCGCTCGTCGCCCATGGTCCAGATGGCGTTGATGGTGATGCCCGGTTGGTCCAGGGGGACGAGGAACAAGGTGATCCCGGCGTGCTTGGAGGAGGGGTCGGTGCGGGCCCCCAGCCAGTACCACTCGGCGAAGTGGGCCGAGGTGGTCCACGTCTTCTGCCCGTTGAGACGCCAGCCGTCCCCGTCGCGCGTCGCCTTCAGCTGCATCGACGCCGCGTCGGATCCCGCGTTGGGCTCGGAGTAGCCCACCGCGAACTCGACCTCGTTGCGCAGGATCTTGGGGAGGAACTCGGCCTTCAGGCGGTCGCTGCCGTGGCGGATGATCGTCTTGCCCACGATGCCGACGCCCTTGCCGATCTGGGGCCCTCCCCGTCGGGCCAGGGACTCGTTGAGGAGGTACTCGTAGACGCCGTCGCCCTCCTGGCCCCCGTACTCCTTGGGCCAGGTGATCCCGAGCCAGCCCTGGTCCCCCATCTCGGCCATGAAGGCCCGCCGCTTGGGGGTGTCGACGATCTGGGCCATGTTCTCCCGGGTCACGTCGAAGACGTCGGGGTCGTCGTGCTCGTCGAGGAAGCGCTCGACCTCGGCGACGAACGAGAGCTGCTCGGGGGAGAACTCGAAGTCCATACTGCTGCCTTTCCCGGTTTCCTGACTGGTCGTCAGATCGTATCGGCTACCATCGCCGCCGTGCCGGGTGCGCCGGGGTCGGGTGAGGCTGTGCGAGGGATCGTGAGCGCCGGGGGCTATGTGCCCCGTGCCCGACTGCAGCGGTCCGAGGTGACCACCTTCCTGGGATCGGGGGGCGGCAAGGGGGCCCGGGCCGTCGCCTCGCACGACGAGGACACCACCACCATGGGGGTCGAGGCCGCCCGCAACGCCCTGCGGGCCGCGCCCGCCGCCGCGCTCGGCGCGTTGTGGTTCGCCACCGCCTCTCCCGCCTACCTGGACAAGACCAACGCCACCACGGTGCACGCCGCCCTGCGCCTCCCCGGCGACGTTTCCGCCCTCGACTTCGGCGGTGCGCTGCGGTCGGGGATGGGCGCCCTGTCCACCGCCCTGGCCGGCACGACGACGACCCTCGTGGTCATGGCCGACCAGCGCGACGGCCTGCCCGGGGGCGCCGACGAGTCGGCCGGGGGCGACGGCGCCGCCGCGCTGATCGTGGGCCCGGACGGCCCGGGCGCACCCGTCATCGCGCAGTATCTGGGAGGCGCCTCGGCCACCGACGAGTTCCTCGATCGGTGGCGGGCCCCCGGTGAGCGCCGCTCCAAGGCGTGGGAGGAACGGTTCGGCGAGACCCGGTACGTCCCCCTCGGGCTCGACGTGTGGTCGCGCGCCCTCAAGGACGCCGGGGTCGAGGCCGGTGACGTGGACCACCTCGTGGTCACCGGCATGCACACCCGGGCCGTCAAGGCCCTCGCCGCCCGGCTCGTGAAGGCCGGGGTGCGGGCCGAGGTGGCGGCCGACGACCTCGCCGCCACGGTGGGCCAGGCCGGCACCGCCCACCCCGGCCTGGTGCTGGCGTCGGTCCTCGAGTCCGCCGGCCCGGGCGAGGTCGTGGCCGTGGTCCATCTGGCCGACGGCGCCGACGCCGTCGTCCTGCGCGCCACCGGGGCCATGGCGGCGTGGGCCCCGGCGCGCCCCGTCGCCGCCCAGGTCGAGGCGGGCGCCCCCCTCCCCTACGGGAAGTTCCTGGCATGGCGGGGCATGCTGAGCCCCGAGCCCCCCCGCCGGCCCGAGCCCCAACGGGTGTCGGCCCCCGCGGCGTGGCGCAGCGAGGACTGGAAGTTCGGGTTCGTGGGCTCGCGCGACCGCACCAGCGGGGCCCTGCACATGCCGCCGGCGCGCGTGTCGATGCAGGGCGGCGCCGTCGACGACATGGAGCCCGCCGTCATGGCCGACCGCGTCGGCACCGTGGTGACCTTCACCGTGGACCGCCTGGCCTACTCGCCGAGCCCCCCCATCGTGTTCGCGGTGGTGGACTTCGACGGTGGCGGCCGGTTCCCGGTGGAGCTGACCGACGTCGACGCCGATGCCATCAGGATCGGGGACCGGGTGGAGATGACCTTCCGCCGCCTCTACAGCGCCGATGGCATCCACGACTACTTCTGGAAGGCGCGCCCGGCGGAGTCGTCCCCCGCCCCCGCGCCCCAGAGCTGAGCACAGAGCCCGAGGAGGAGACCCATGGCATCACACGGGATCCGCGACCGCGTGGCGATCGTCGGCATGGGCTGTACGCCCTTCGGTGAGCACTGGGACAAGGGGCTCGACGACCTGATCGTCGACGCCTCGGGCGACGCCTTCGCCTCGGCGGGGGTGACCAAGGACGAGGTCGACGCCTACTGGTTCGGCACCGCCCAGTCGGGGATGAGCGGCATCACCCTGGCCCGGCCCCTCCAGCTCGAGAACAAGCCGGTGACCCGTGTCGAGAATTACTGCACCACCGGGTCCGAGGCCCTGCGGGCCGCCGCCTACGCCGTGGCGTCGGGCGCCTACGACATCGCCATGGCGGTCGGGGCCGAGAAGGTGAAAGACAGCGGGTACCAGGGGCTCAACGCGGCGGGACCCCCGAGCGACGGCACGGGCCGCACCCTCACCGCCGCGGCCATGTTCTCCATGGTGGCCCCGGCCTACGGGGAGAAGTACGGCGTCGACGAGGACCAGCTCACCGACGTGCTCGCGGCGATCTCGGTCAAGAACCACCACAACGGGGCCCGCAACCCCCGGGCCCAGTTCCGCCGGGAGATCACCAGGGAGACGGTGCTGAAGTCGCCGCGCGTGGCGGGGCGACTGGGCGTGTTCGACTGCGCCGGTGTGGCCGACGGGGCCGCGGCGGCCATCGTGGTGCGCGCCGAGGACGCGCTGCGCTACACCGACAAGCCGCTGTACATCAAGGCGCTGTCCTTCGCGGCGGGCAGCGGGTCGGGGCTCATCGACCCCGGCTACGACTACACCCACTTCCCCGAGTGCGAGGCGGCGGCCGCCGACGCCTACGCGCAGGCGGGCATCACCGATCCCCGCCGCCAGCTGGCCATGGCCGAGGTCCACGACTGCTTCACCCCCACCGAGCTCGTCCTGATGGAGGACCTCGGGTTCGCGGCGCGCGGCACGGCCTGGAAAGAGGTCCTGGCCGGCACCTTCGACCTCCACGGCGAGCTCCCCGTCAACCCCGACGGAGGCCTCAAGAGCTTCGGGCACCCCGTAGGCGCCTCGGGGTTGCGGATGTTCTTCGAGTGCTGGCTCCAGCTGCGCGGCGAAGCGACGCCCGAGCGCCAGGTCGACGTCAGCCGGGCCCTGGCGCTCACCCACAACCTGGGGGGATATCCCGGAGAGATGGTGTCGTTCGTGTCCGTGGTCGGCACCGAGCGGGACTGAGCCCGACGCCGCCGGTGTCGTTCCTCGACGAGCGGGCCGGGTTGGCGGGCAAGGTGGCGGTGGTCGCCGGGGGTGGCGGGGGCCTCGGTCGGGCCGGCGCCCTGGACCTGGCCCGCGCCGGCGTGGCGTTGGCGCTCGCCGATGTCGACGCCGACGCCCTCCACGACACCGCCGCCGAGGCGCGGGGCCACGGCGTCGAGGTGGTCGAGTCGGTCACCGACGTGCGCGACCCCGAGGCCATGGCGGGACTCTTCGATGCCTGTGACCGGTCCTTCGGTCGCCTCGACATCCTCGTCAACGTGGTGGGAGGGACCTTCCGCGCCGCCTTCACCGACGTCACCGCCAAAGGCCGGGACGCGCTGGTCCGCACCAACTTCACCTGGGTGGTCGACGCCACCCAGCGCGCCGCCGCGGCCATGAAGGCCGGGGGCCGGGGCGGGAGCATCGTCACCATCACCTCCATCGAGGCCCACCGGGCCGCGCCCGGCTACGCCGTGTACGCGGCCATGAAGGCGGCGGTGACCCACCTCACCCGCACCCTGGCCGTCGAGCTGGGCGGGGCCGGCATCCGCGTCAACTGCGTGGCGCCCGACTTCGTCCCCACCGCCGGGCTGGCCGGCATCGCGGGGCGGGCGGGCTCGGCGGGCCGGCGCGCCGCCGCCGCCGGGGACCAGACCGACCCCGGCGACTGGCTCACCATCCCCCTGCGCCGCAAGGGCGAGGTCGCCGACGTGGGGAACTGCGTGCTTTTCCTCGCCTCGGACCTCTCCTCCTACATCACCGGCACCACGCTGCACCCCGACGGCGGGGCCCTGGCCATGTCGGGGTGGATGGACTGGCCCGACGACGGCTTCACCGCCCGACCGCCGGCCTGGGTCCTCGACCGGCTCGAGCAACCTGACGCGTGATGGCCGACGCGTGATGGCCGACGCGTGATGGGTGGAGCGTGATGGCCGACGACGCCCTGTTCCAGCCCGATGGGGCGCAGATGGTTCCGACCGAGTTCGCGCGCGGGCCGTGGACGCCCGACGCGCTCCACGGCGGGCCCGTGGCCGCCCTGGCGGCCCGCGCCATCGAGTCGGTCCCGACCGACGACCCCATGCACGTCACCCGGCTCACCCTCGAGCTCCTGCGACCCGTGCCCCTGGTCCCGTTGACGGTGTCCACCTCGGTGTCGCGCCCCGGTCGCAAGGTCCAGATCGTCGACACCCGGATCTCCGACGGCGAACGCGACGTCGCCTGGGGGCGGGGCCTCCGCATCCGGCTCCAGCCGGCCGACTTCGACGCGCCCGCGTCGTCGGGTCCCGTTCCCGGCGTCGACCCCGGCGCCCCACCGGGCCCCGCCGCCGGCTACACGTCACCGGCGCCGTTGGCCTCCTACCGCGCCTTCCACAACGCGGGTGCGGAGTTGCAGTACGTGGCGGGCGTCTTCTCCGGACGGGGTCCGGCCACGGTGTGGGTGCGGCTGGCCGTGCCGGTGGTGCCGGGCGAGGAGCCCACGCCGCTCCAGCGGGCCGTGGCCGCCGCGGACTTCGGCAACGGGGTGAGCTCGGAGCTCGACTTCGACCACTTCGTCTTCGTCAACCCCGATCTCACCGTCTATCTCCACCGGCCGGCGGTGGGCGAGTGGATCTGCCTCGACGCCACGACCCGGATCGGCATCCCGGGAGTGGGCGTGGCGCAGTCCGCCCTCTGGGACGTCCACGGGCCCATCGGGCGCTCGGTGCAGAGCCTTCTCGTCGAGCGCCGGGGCTGAACCTCAGTTCGTCGCGGCGTGATCAGTCGCGGCGCAGTCAGTCCGTGGCGGCGTGGTCGGCGGCCTTCTCACGGGGGCGCTTGCCTTCCAGGGAGGCCATGTACCGCCGCACGTCGGTGGCGCCGGTGCACAGGGCCACGAGGTCGGTGGACTGTTGCAGGTGCATCCGCATCCCCATCATCTCCCAGGCGCGTGTGAGGCCCTGCTTGGTGGCGAGGATGGTGGTGAGGGGCATCTTGGCGATGGTGGCGGCGATCTCCTCCACCGTCTCCTCGAGATCGGCACGGGGCACGATCCGGTTCACCATCCCCCAATCGAGCGCCTGGGTGGCGCTGATCGTCGGCGCCAGGAAGAGGTACTCGGCGGCCCGCTTGAAGTTCATGAGGACCCAGGGCTCGATCTGGGTCTGGGCGCCCGGCAGCCCGAAGCCCTGCGGGAGGGGCATCTGGAAGTAGGCGTCCTCGGAGACGATGGTCAGGTCGGTGAGGAGCCCGTAGACGGTGCCGCCACCGACGCAGTACCCGTGGACCTGGGCGATGGTGGCCTTGGGGAACTCCCACAACCGCAGCGGCGGCCACAGGAACAGCCCCTGGTGATGACGCCGCCACGTCCGTTCGGGGGTGGGCCCCGTGGTCGGATAGACCTCGGGCATCTCGTCGATGCCGACGATGGCGTGGCCCGCGCAGAAGCCCTCCCCGTTCGCCTTGAGCACGAGGACCTTGACCTCGTCGTCGTCGTCGGCCATCACCAGGGCCTTGTCCATGTCCCAGACCTGCTGGGCGGTCTGGATGTTGGCCTTGTCGGGAGTGTTGAGAACGATGCGGGCCACCCCGCCGTCCTTCTCGTAGACGATCGTCTCGAACTCCACTCGCTCCACTACGCCCTCCCGTCAGCTCGGCCCGTGCGCCCGGCGGAGGCCGACGCCGGCCCGATGCTACGCAGGGCGGGCCGGGAGACTGAAGCTGAGGCGCCCCGGGCCGCCCGACCCCGAACTTGTTGTGGCTATGGCGATTCAAGCCCGTCCCGGTGCCGACCGATACCTCTACCGCAACGCATGTACTTCCGAACCCGCCTGAGGCGACACAGGGACGGGCGCGAGCGGGGAGTCCACCCCCGGCACCCGCCGCGCCGTCCCCGCCGCCCCTCTCTCAGGCGAAGCGGCCGGGAATCCTCCCTCGGGACCTCTGGTGGTCCCTGCCGTAACGTGGGCCTATGCCCCTCACCGACACCGTGACCACCGACGAGGACCTCGTCCGCTCCCGACTCCGTGAACTCCTCGCCGACCACGACCCGGCGTCCACGCCGGCGGTGGAGTTCCTCGGTGCCCGTTTCGACGCCGGCCTGGCCTGGGTCTCGTTCCCCGTGGGGCGGGGCGGCCTCGGGGTGAGCCCCGACCTCCAGGGCCTCGTCGAGCGCGAGCTGCGGGAGGCCAAGGCCCCCAACGAGGCGGACCGCAACGTCATCGGCTACGGCATGGCCGCCCCCACCGTCCTCACCCACGGCACCGACGACCAGCGGGACCGGTACCTCCGTCCCCTCTTCACCTGCGAGGAGGTCTGGTGCCAGCTCTTCAGTGAGCCCGGTGCCGGTTCCGACGTCGCCGGGCTCGCCACCCGGGCGGTGCGCGACGGCGACGAGTGGGTCGTCAACGGCCAGAAGGTATGGACCACCCTGGCCCACACCGCCCGGTGGGGACTCCTCCTGGCCCGCACCGACCCCGACGTCCCCAAGCACCGGGGCATGACCTACTTCGTCGTCGACATGCACGCCCCGGGGGTGGAGGTCCGCCCCCTCCGCCAGATCACGGGCGACGCCGAGTTCAACGAGGTCTTCTTCACCGACGCCCGCATCCCCGACAGCCAGCGCCTCGATGCGGTGGGAGCCGGGTGGCGCGTGGCCATGACCACCTTGATGAACGAACGGGTGGCGATCGGGGGCGGCGTGGTGGCCCGCAGCTCGGGGCCGATCCACGAGGCCCTCCGTATCTGGAAGGACAAGGCGGACAAGACCGGGGCCCAGCGCGAGCGGCTCATGACCTTGTGGGTCCAGTCCGAAGTGGCCCGGCTCACCAACATGCGGGCCCGGACCCTGCGCACGGCGGGCACGCCGGGGCCCGAGGGGTCGGTGGCCAAGCTCGTGGGGGCCGAGCTCAACCAGCGCGTCTACGAATTCTGCGTCGACCTCATGGGCATGACCGGCACCCTCTTCCCCTCCCACTACGAGATGCGCCGCCCCGACCGGGCCATCTTCTCGGGCGGCGCCGATGCTCGGCACACCTTCCTCCGCTCCCGCGCCAACTCCATCGAGGGCGGCACCTCGGAGATCATGCGCAACATCCTGGGCGAGCGCGTGCTCGGCCTCCCCGGTGAACCCCGCATGGACAAGGACATGGCCTGGTCGGAGGTCCCGCGGAGCTGACCGGTAGCCTCGCCTCGATGGAGTTTCGCACCGAGGTGGCCGCCAAAGGCGTGCGCGAACGCGATTTCCTCGTCACCCGCCGCGACCGCGCCGTCCCCGGTGTCCTCTGGACCGCGGCGGACGACGACCGGCCCCGGCCCGTCGTCATGCTCGGGCACGGAGCCTCGGGATCGAAGCGTGAGGACTACATCGTGGCCCTGGCCCGCGGGCTCGTCCGTCACCAGGGCCTGTCGGCCTTCGCCATCGACGGCCCCGTCCACGGCGACCGACGCACCGACGGCGGATCGGTCCCCGGGCTCCCCTTCGCCGACTTCGCCCAACGGTGGTCGGCGGACCCCGGCCTCATCGACGACATGGTGGGCGACTGGCGCGCCGCCCTCGACGAGGTCCAGTCCCTCCCCGAGGTCACCGAGGGCCCCTGCGGTTACTGGGGGCTCTCGATGGGGACGATCTTCGGCCTCCCCCTGGTGGCGGCCGAGCCCCGGGTGGCCGTGGCGGTCCTCGGCCTCATGGGGATCGCCGGTCCCACCAAGGACCGCTTCGCCGCCGACGCCCCCACGGTGGTCTGCCCGCTGCTCTTCCTGGTCCAGTGGCACGACGAGCTCTTTCCCCGCCACCTGGCCTTCGCCCTCTTCGAGGCCCTGGGCAGCACCGACAAACGCATGCACGTGAGCCCGGGGCTCCACGGCGAGGTCCCCGCCGAGGAGTTCGCGGCGAGCGCCAAAATCCTCAACGACCACCTCGTTATCTGACCGGTCATCTGGCTCTTCATCTGCGCCCCGAGGCCCCCGGCCTGGCCTTGGACTTCGGGTCCGGGAGGGGGTCCCGATCCATGCGACCATGGTCGCCATCACGCCCCCCCGTCACAAGCGGACACCGAGCCGCCGGACCCGACGCGCCCGCTTCACCGCCGGACGGCTGATCGCCGCGCTCGTCCTGTGCGGCTGTCTGGCCGAGGCGACGTCCCAACTGAGTGGCGCGGCCGGCGATCCCCTGGTGCGAGCCGGAACACTGGCCCCCCAGGCCGCACCCTCGGGCTCGGTCGCCCTGGGCTCGCTCGGATCGGACCAGGACCTGAGCCTCACCGTCGTGCTGGCGCCCTCGCATCCGGACCAGCTGCACTCGCTGCTGGCCGACCTCTACAACCCCCGGTCGCCGGACTTCCACCACTGGCTGGCGCCCGGCCGGTTCCAGGCCAGCTTCGGCCCCACGCCCTCGCAGGTGTCCGCCGTCGAGACCTGGCTGCACGGGGCGGGGCTGACCGCCACCACGGTGTCGGGGTTCACCGTCAAGGTGCGGGCCACGACCCGGGGCATCTCCTCCGCCCTCGGCGTCAGCTTCAAGCGCTACCGCACCCGGGGTGGGACCACGGGCTACGTCGGCCACGGCGCACCCCTCGTCCCCGCCTCCCTGGCCGGAGGCGAGATCCGGGGCATCCTCGGGCTCGACACCCTGGCCCAGATGGTCCCCGAGATCGGCGGTGGTGCCGGTGGTGGTGCCGGCGTGCACGCCGCCGTTTCCTCCGCGTCGGCGTCGCCCCACCTCGCGCACGTCGCCCACGCCGACGGGCTCGCCCCGTGTGCCGACGCCACGACGGCGGCCGGATCGAGCTACTACACGCTCGACCAGCTGGGCGCCGCCTACGGCATCGACTCGCTCTTGACTGCGGGCCAGACCGGCCGGGGCGTGACGATCGGCATGTACGAGCTGGCGCCGCACCTCACCTCGGACCTCAACACCTACGAGACGTGCTTCGGGCTCACCAACTCGATCACGACCGTCCCCGTCGACGGCGGGGGCACCACCGGCGTGTCCGGAACGGTCGAGGCCGATCTCGACATCGAGCAGGCCGCCACCCAGGCGCCGGGTGCCTCGATCATCTCCTACGAAGGTCCCAACACCGGCAGCGGCCAATACGACACCTGGAACACGATCGTGTCGGCCGACGTGGCCCAGGTCGTCTCCACCAGTTGGGGGATCTGCGAACCGATGACGGGCCAGACCTTCTCCACGCTCTTCATGGAAGCCGCCATGCAGGGACAGACCGTGCTCGCCGCATCGGGTGACGCGGGGTCCGAGGGCTGCTACAGCGACGCCAACAACGACTTCGTGACCACGCCCCAGGTCGACTACCCGGCTTCTGACCCGTGGGTGACGGCGGTGGGCGGGACGTCGCTGTTCGGAACCGGTGACGAGGTGGCCTGGAACGACTGTCAGACCGACGAGTCAACGTCCTGTGCGAACACCCCGGGCACGGGAGCGGCGGGCGGGGGGCTGTCACGCCTCGAGGCCAAGCCCAGCTTCCAGCCCGAGGTGCTCACCTGGCCGACCAGTCAGACCTGCGGCACGGTGTGTCGCGAGGTACCCGATCTCTCGGCCAACGCCGGTGTGGGCATGGTCGTGTACGCCTATGAAAACGGCAACGGAGGGTGGATCGCCGCGCACGGAACGAGCTTCTCGGCGCCCTTCATCGCCGGGCTCGTGGCCGACAAGGACGAGGGCTGCACCGCCCCGACCGGAGACATGGCGCCGGCCCTGTACGGGCTGTCGACCGAGGGCGGCTACGGGACCGCCTTCACCGACATCACCTCGGGCGCGGGCAACACCGATTACACGGGATCGAACAGCGGTGACTATCCCACCGCCTCCGGCTACGACCTGGCCACCGGCCTGGGGTCGCCCATCGCCGACGGGCTGTCGTGCTCGGAGGTGACCTCGGTGCAGCCCACCTCGGCCACCCCCGGCACCGACGTCACCCTCACGGGGCTCGGCCTCGAAGCGGCGGCGGTGTTCTTCGGGAGCAGACAGGCCCAGGTGGTGAGCGCGTCGGCGACGACCGCCACCGTCGTCGTCCCCTCGGGGGGCGGGTCGGTGTCGGTGAGCGCCACCACCGTGCAGGGCAACGGCACCGCCACCGCAGCCTTCGACGTCATCGGGCCCCCCGCCCCGCCCCCGTCGGGCTACGACCTCGTCGGCCAGGACGGTGGGGTCTTCGTGTTCCCCACCGGCCAGTCCGGCGGCTTCTACGGATCGCTTCCCGGCCTCGGGGTGCACGTGAGCGACATCGTGGGCATGGTGCCGTCCCCCGACGACAAGGGCTACTTCCTGGTGGGCCAGGACGGTGGCGTCTTCGCCTTCGGCGACGCGCCCTTCCTCGGGTCGCTGCCCGGGCTCAAGGTGTCGGTCCACGACATCAAGGGCATCGTGCCCACCAGTGACAACCGGGGCTACTTCCTCGTGGGCCAGGACGGTGGCGTCTTCGCCTTCGGCGACGCGCCCTTCCTCGGGTCGCTGCCCGGCGAAGGGATCCACATCAACGACGTGATCGGTATCGCGGCGACACCGTCGGACAAGGGGTACTGGGTCGTGGCCGGCAACGGGACCGTCTACGGGTTCGGGGACGCCCCCGCCTACGGGTCGGCCACCGGCACGCCCTCGCCGGTGTCGGGGATCACCTCGACCCCTGACGGCGGCGGGTACTGGATCGTGACCCAGAACGGGGGCGTCTACACCTTCGGCGACGCCGGCGCCTACGGATCGCTTCCCGGTATCGGCGTGAAACCCTCCCGTCCGGTGATCGGGCTCGTGCCCACCTCCGACCAACACGGGTACTGGCTCATCGGCGGGGACGGGGGGATCTTCGCCTTCGGCGACGCCCCCTTCGTGGGCTCGCTCCCGGGCCTCGGCATCCACATCACCGACATCGTCGGAGCGGTGCCCACCACTCCCTGAAGCCCGAACCGGGCACGAGGGGAACCTTTTGCCCCCGGTATGCGTCATGTCAGTGTGGACGGGGTGGCGGCGGAGAAGGAGACGGGCATGGCGTCGGGCTCCATGCCACCCTCCCAGCCGTCCGAACCGTCGTCCGAACTGGCCGCCCTCTACCGCCGCCAGCGCGAGCCGATGGTCCGGCTGGCGCGCCTGTTCACGGGATCCAGCGCCGTGGCCGAAGAGGTGGTGCAAGAAGCGTTCCTCCGCATGCACCAACAGGCCATACGACCGGACAATCCCGACGGGTATCTCCGCACCACGGTGGCCAACATCTCCAGGAGCCACATGCGCCGCCTCCGACTGGAACGACGGGTTCCCGAACAGGACCGGGTGACGTTCAACGACCCGGTGATCGACGAGACGTGGGCGGCGGTGTGCCGGCTGCCGTTCCGTCAGCGCGCCGTGCTGGCCCTGCGCTTCTACGAGGACATGGCCCAAGCCGACATCGCCCGCGTGCTCGGTTGCCGGGTGGGAACGGTCAAGTCGAGCCTGAACCGAGGGCTCTCCAAGCTGCGAGAGGAGTTGTCATGACCGAGATCGACTCCCTCGAGCAGCGTCTCCGCCGCACCTTCGAGGCCGTCGCCGCCCAACCCGTCAGACCGTCGAGCACGGGCACCGACTCGTCGAGCGCCGGCACCGACTCGTGGTGGGACGGGGGCACCCCCGCCCGGGCGCACCGGAACCTGCGCCGAACGGTCGCGACGGTGGCAGCCGCCGCAGTGGTCGCCGTGGTGGCGCTCCTCGTCGCCTACGGGCCCCGGAGCTCGGACACGAACCCGGGCGCGGTTCCCGCCGGCGCTCCGGGCAATTCCGTGCAGGCCGTCTTCGCCCCCGCCACCCCCGTGCCCCAGGCGTTCGTGGAGCACATCGAATCGGTCCTCTTTCGGCGCTTGCGAGCCTTCGGCGACACCGGTGCGACCGTGCGCACCGGCGTGGGCGGGACGATCGACGTGACGGCACAGAACCTCACCCCGGCCGAGACCCACCTGCTCGGGACGACGGACAGCCTCTACATCAGGCCCGTGCTGTGCGGCGCCGTTGCCGCCAGACCCGCCGATGTGAGCGGCCTCCTGTCAGGACCACTGCCTTCCTGTCAGGCGCAGGACGAGACGTCGGCGGCCAACCTCGACGTCAATGTGCGCACCGGCGTCCCCGCCAACGTGATCCCGCCCGACCCGGGCTTCGCGTCGTACTCGACGACGTCGGAAGCTGCCGACGATCCCAGCGCCACGGTGCTGCTGGCCGGCGATCCGACATCGGGTGCCCAGCAGTACCCGCGCTTCGTGCTCGGTCCGGCCCAGCTCACGGGATCCGCCATCGCCTCGGCCCAGGCGCAGTCGCTCGGGAACAACTCGGGCTCCGATGTCCTGATCACACTGACGAGATCGGCGGCGACGCAGTGGGACGAGGTCGCCCAGCAGAACCTCCATCAGTATCTGGCCTTCGATCTCAACGGGCTCGTGCTCTCCACCCCGTTGATCCAACCGCTGAACTCCGCGTTCGTGTCCTTCGACGGCAAGATGCAGCTGAGCGGCAACTTCTCCGCCGCAGACGCTAAGGATCTGGCCGCCGTGCTGGGAAGCGGGCCGCTACCGGTCCGGTTGGTCCTTCAATCTCTGACCACGGTGTCGACGGCCCTGGGAACCGCTCGCACCGGGTGATCTCAGGTCGGGCCTGTCGCTCCCACCATGGCGGCGGCGGCGCGTGCCGCCAGCGCCACGAGCGTGAGCGTGGGCCCGTATCCCGCCGAGGTCACGAACACCGAGGAGTCGGCGACGACGACGTTCTCGAGACCGTGGATGCGCCCGTAGGCGTCGACCACCGAGGTCTCGGGGTCGTCTCCCATGCGGGTGGAGCCCATGACGTGACGGCTCATGGGAATGGCCGACAGGGGGCCCCGGCGGTCCTCTCCTTCGGGAAGCGGGGAGGTGGAGGTCATCGTCCAGGTCGCACCCATGTCCTCGAGCACCCGCACCAGGCGGGGGGCGTGATGGGCAGAGGCCACGATCTCGTGGCGGTGGGGCCGGTAGGTGACGCGGGCCACGGGGAAGCCGCGCACGTCGCGCACGATGGGGTCGAGGTCCACCCGGTTGGTGAGCTGGGGTAGGTCCTCACCCTGCATCGTGAAGGCCCACATGCGATCGCGCATCGGTGAGGACCGCATGAGCGACTTGTGCTTGGCCCCCCAGGGATAGATCTTGGCCTCCATGACCGGCAGGCTGGGACCGCCGTGTTCCACGAGACCGCCGCGGATCCAGGGCAGCCCCGCCTCCGCCGCCGCAGCGCGCGCCGCGTCGTCGACGATCATGGCGTCGTCGTGCACGTGGGTCACGGCCCGTCCCTTGTGGCCATGGAGGCGCTCGGGGAGGATCCCGATGACAAAGGTCTGAAAGTGGACCATGAAGTTCCGGCCCACCAGGGGGTGGTCGATCCCCGACAGGAGGAGCAGTCGCGGCGTTTCCACCGCACCGCCGGCGATGACCACGTGCCGGGCGTCGATGGTCCGGGTCGAGCCGTCGGGGCCGATCACGTCCACGCCCGTGGCCCGACGCCCGTTGGTGCGCAGCCGTGACACGAAGGTCTCCGACAGCAGCTCGGCGTTCCCCGACGCCATGGCCCGCATGAGCAGGGCCACGGGATCGCCCTTGGCGTGGATCGGGCATCCGAAGAAGGCGCAGAACCCGCAGTTGTTGCAGGCGGGGCGGCCGTCGTAGGGAACCGAGTTCGCGGCGGTGGGTGCCGCATACGGGTGCAGACCCAGAGCTTCTGCCGCCGCGCTCGACCGGACTGCGCCGTACATGGGCGCCCCCGGCGCCATGGGGTACGGGCCCGATCGCCACGCCGCGAAGGGATTGGCGCCCGCGGAGCCGGCCACGCCGATGGAGCGCTCCGCCTGCGCGTAGAAGGGCTCGAGGTCGTCGTAGGAGATCGGCCAGTCGGCCACCTCGGCGCCGCCGATGGGGCCATGGGTGCTCAGAAGGCGGAAGTCCTCCTCCCGGAACCGGGGCACCTTGCCATCGGCGTGGGTGCCGCCGCCGCCGACCGTGGTCGGGATGGAGTTGACTTCGCCCACGTACGTATGGTCACCCTCGTCGTCACTGCGACGAAACGTGCGGGGCTCGATGAGGGGGTCGGGGCCGAGAAAGTACCGATAGATGAACTTGAGCTCGTCGTTGGAGTAGTCCGCCGACGGTCGGGACAGGTCGTCGGGATCGAGAAGGTGGTTGCGGCCCTTCTCGATGATGACGACGCTCCAACCCGCCCGGGTGAGGACGTCCGCCACGGTGGAACCACCCGGGCCCGAACCGACGATGACGGCGTCCACGGTCACGGGCCGGCCACCTCGGCGTCGCTCCACCCCCGGGGCTGGACATCCCCGGGGAACTCGACCGCCGCCCACCCCGCACCGTCACGATTTCCCCCGTACTCGGGGGCTCCGTACATGCCTTCGCAACAGTGCTCGTAGACCAGTGAAGTGAAGGGGCGACAGCTCCGGAGCCGTTCGTCCTGGTCCTCGGGGGCGAGGTCACAGAACTCGGGACCGAGTTCGGCCAACCCCGACCGGTAGCGCTCCTGCCACCCCTCGACCGGTCCGTTGAACTCGCGCTCGGGGATGCCTTGTGAGCCTTCGATGCGCGTCCGCCAGGCCAGTTCGTCCAGTGGACCGAGCCGGTGGAAGCGGGCGAAGGCGACTTCCCCGCCGTGGCGGCCCGACGTGGGGCCACCGGCCCAGATGCGGGGCGGGTCGACGAGAAACGCGCCGAGGAGCCCGTCGATGTAGTCGGGAACCCCGACGCTCGTGGCACCGGGGGTCTCGTCCTCGGGGATGAGACGGTCACACGCGGCGCGCAGAATCCGGAACTCTTCGTCGGTGAACCATAGGGGCATCAGGCGTCGCGATGTGGCCAGGTCGACGCCTCGCGCCACCGCACCACCGCCCCCCTCCCTGACATCGGCGTCACCGTACCATCGGGCTCTCGACGGAATGTGACCCCATTGCTCCGAGCTAATCGTCGGGCGGCGGTCGGGCGTTGCGGAGACGGTTGTGGAAGCCGCAGAGCAGCCGCCCGTTCTCCTCGATGGTGGGGCCACCGGCGGTGTAGGGGACGATGTGGTCGGCTTGGCATGACGCCGCCGGCACGTCACAGAAGCTGTGCGTGCACTCGCGGTCTCTGAGCTCGATGGCCCGACGCGTCGCCCCTGAGAACAGGCGGGCGGTGGCACTGACCTCGACACGACGCTCCGGCGCGAACACCACCCGCTCGAGGTACGCCTCGTCCATCCAACGGAGGAGAGAGCCGGGGGCGACCACCGTGCCCTGGGCGAGCTCGCACACCCGCCCCCGCAGAGTCTCGTAGTCGATCAGAACACTGAACAACGGTGTGGGTCGACGCGCATTGTCCGAAGCCATCCGGCTGCGAGTCGCCATTTCGACGAGGGCATCGGCCCGGCGCTGGGCCGGGCTACGAAACAGGTCGGCGATGGCAGGCTCGCGCCCGCTCTCGCCGCGGGCCGCCGCCCAGTCGGCCTCGAACATGGAGCGCTCGAGCCGCTCGAGCTCGCCGGCGACGATGGAACCCGAGATGGCGTCGAGGGTGATCTTGCCCAGCCACATGCCGCCGAAACTGCTGTCGAGATAGACGTCGCGACAATCGCGCCGTCTCTTGTCGTCGGCCTCGGCGCCATCGGGGTCGGCATGTTGTTTCCAGTACGCAGCGGCCCGTACGAAGCGGTCGTACCGCAAGGTCCCCGCCTGGGCGACGAGCATCTCCTCGTCACGAGCGAGGTCATCAGCGGCCCCCACCCGACGCAGGTCGTCGAGGACGTCCACCTGGGCTGCGGTGATGTCGCCCGCCGCCCAGGCTTCGGTGCAGGCAGGCAGGTGACGCAGCGAGCGGCCCCGACGCACGGTGCGTCGGGCTTTGGCCTTCGGTAGGTGGCACTGGACCACCAGCCACGTCGCCGCATTGCGGGCACCGTCGGGTGCCCAGTTCCCCGCTGCATCGAAGGCGGCGGTGGCTCGGGTGACGAAGGCGTCGAGGCGGGCGAGCTGACGCTGGAGGATCTGGATCGACTCCGGATCGGCGGACGCCGACGGATCCGACTCGTTCAACACATCGATTGCTGCGGTGAGGACGTCGAGATCCACAAGGGATAGAGAAGCATGTGGGTGTAACGGTCTCCGATGCGCCATGTGGTACGTGAGGCGGGCGATGTCACAACTCGGCGAATCTCACAAAAGGGGGGGATGTCACATCCGTTTGTAACCATCTCCATGTCGACACGGGGACTCCATGTCGACATAAGGAGTGCCGCGCATGGCTGTGTGCCCATGGTGTAACGCAGAGATGTTGGACGCGGTCAGTTGCAGCGCTGAGCCCCTCGCCATTCTCGGCAAGCTCTACGAACCGCTGCCCTGGGGTATGGAGAGGCGATTCGGACGCCGGACGTCCCGGCTCGCGTGCCCCGACTGCGCCGCGCCCCCGGGAGGCGTCCATCATCATGGGTGTGACGTCGAGGAGTGCCCGGCCTGCCGTGGCCAGGCGATCAGTTGCGGCTGCGGTGATGTCGGGGAATGGGATCATCCCCCGTCCCGGTCCCGGGCACGATGTGCGGTCCACTCCGTGCGTAGGGGGTGACGACGCAGGTACCCAGAGGTACGTCGAGGTGCACCGGGGTAGCGTCGGTCGCACCGTGAGCACGATGCACGTCGCCGCCCTCGAGATGGAGCTCCACATCGGCGCCAGCGAGTCGCTCAAAGCCAAGCGCGCCGTGGTCCGGCACCTCGTCGAGACGGCTCGTCGGCGATTCGGGGTGTCCGCGTCCGAGGTCGCCCACCACGACCTATGGCAGCGGACCACGCTCGGGTTCTGTACCGTCGCTCCCGACGCCGGGCACGTGGAGGAGATCCTCGACAGGGTGGAGCGGTTCGTATGGTCACATCCCGAGGTCACCGTCGTCTCCAGCGTGCGACACTGGCTCGACCTGGAGCCGTGACGGCCAGTCGCCGGCGGAGAGGGGAGCCGAGCCCATGACCGTGGCGCAGACAACGGGCCCGCGGCAGTGGATGCCGACCCTGTTGAGCTCTCTGCACGGTTACCGGCGTCAATGGCTCGTTCCCGATCTGCTGGCTGGGCTCACCCTGCTGGCCATCGCCGTACCCGAGCAGCTGGCCACGTCCCGACTGGCCGGGATGCCCCCTGTCACCGGCCTCTACACCTTCATCGCCGGGACCGTGGCGTTCGCCCTCCTGGGCTCGGCCCCCCAGCTGTCGGTGGGCGCCGACTCCACCATCGCTCCCCTGTTCGCAGCCGGGATCGCCCACCTCGCCCCCACGGGATCGGCGCACTACATGGCTCTGGTGTCGCTGCTGGCTGTCTCGGTGGGCGTGATCGTCACCATCGTCGGCCTGTTGCGACTGGGATGGATCGCCGACTTCCTGTCCGCGCCCATCATCACCGGCTTCCTGGCCGGGGTGACGGTGATCATCATCGTGCACCAGCTTCCCGACCTGTTCGCGCTGCCATCGGTGTCGGGGACGACGGTGCACCGGGTGGTGGAGGTGGTGCGGCACCTGGGCCAGGCCAACGGCTGGGCCGTGGCTATCGGGGTGGGGGTCTTCGCCGTCGTGACGGCGGCCGAGCGCATCGATCGGAAGCTCCCCGGAGCCCTCGTCGGCCTGGTGGGGTCGACGATCATCGTCGCCGTCGCGGGACTGCGCGCCCATGGCGTGCCGGTGCTCGGGACCGTGGCGCACGGGGCGCCGCACGTGGGCCTGCACGACCTGTCGTTGACCTCGGTCGGCCAGGTGCTCCCCATCGCCGGCGTTGTAGCCCTCGTCGTGCTCAGCCAGACCGCGGCGACGACGCGTGCGTTCGCGGACCAGGGCGGCTACCCCCTCGACGTGAACCGGGACTTCGTCGGTGTCGGCGCCGGCAGCATCCTGGCGGGCCTGGGCGGTGCCTTTGCCGCCAACGCCAGCCCCGCCCGCACGGGCGCGGTGGCCTCGGCCGGGGGCAGGACCCAGGTGGCGGGCCTCGCCGCCGCCGCCGGCGTGGTGCTCGTGGTGCCAGCGGCAGGGCTCCTCAAGGACGTCCCCGTGGCCACGTTGGCGGCGATCCTCATCTTCGTCGCCACCCGCCTGTTCCATGTCGGGCAGCTGGCCTCGGTGTTCCGCTTCGACCGGTGGGAGTTCGGCCTGGCCATCGTGACGTTGCTCACCGTGGCTTTCGTCGGTGTCGAACAGGGCATCGGCGTGGCCGTCGGGCTCGCCATCCTCGACCGCACCCGACGATCGGCGCGCCCCCACAGTTACGTGCTCGGCAAGATCCCCGGCACGACGAGTTGGGAACCGCTCGGCAGCCCCCAAGGGCCCGAGACCGTGGCGGGCGTCGTCGTCATGCAGTGGCTGGCGCCCGTGTACTACGCCAACGCCGCGGTGTTCCAAGTCGAGGTGCACAAGGCGTTGAACTCGGCGGCCACCCCGGCGACGGTCTTCGTGCTCGACGCCGACGCCATCACCGACATCGACTACACGGGGACCAGAACGCTGCGAGCCGTGGTCGACGAGCTCGAGCGGGCCCACGTCGTGGTGGGCGTGGCGCGTGCCGTGGGAGGCGCGCCACAGAACCTCGCCCGCAGCGGGATGTTCGAACGGATCGGCCCGGACCGGTTCTTCCAGACCGTGGACGAAGCCGTGAACGCTTTACGCCCCGGGACCGGCCCGAACCCGAACCCGAACCCGAGCCCGAGCCCCGGGACCGGCCCGAGCACGTAGCCAGGCGACGCGACGTCAGGGGTCGGACCGCTCCTGGTGGACGCCGAGGTTGAGCGGGTCGCCGATGCGGACCAGGCGCGTGGTCGGGCGGGCCGGCGTGGCCTCGGGGAGAAACCACCGGAACCAGATCCGGCCCCGGGAGTGCCCCGCGGTCGAGATCCAGTTGGGGTGGCCCGGGTCCCGGCGGGCCACCACGAGCCGCCAGGACCCGTCCGGCTCGTAGAGGGCCTGATCCCCGTTGAGGGTGACGCGCTCGTAGGCGTAGTCATAGGTGTGGAGGAACTGGTTCCAGAGACAGACGTTCCAGAAGGCGCAGGCCGGCGAGCGGCCCTCGATCACCAGGGCCTCGTCCTCGTCGAGGTCGTAGGAGCCCATGGCGTAGGCGGCATCGCCCGCCGCCCAGCCGAAGGTCTGGGTGGGGACGCCGTAGGGCTCGTCGACGGTGTTGGGCGTTCCGAGCGGAATGGGGACGATGCGGGCCTGGTCACGGAGCCAGGTTAGGGTGGCCCGGAACCGACGGGCTAGATCGGCGTCGTCTTCGCGCCGGGTGGCGGGGGGATCGAGGGCTTCGATGTGCCACTCGGCCCGGCGGCCCCCGACCGGGTCGGCGAGGTAGTCGCGGGTGATGGCGCATACGGCGTCGGGCTCGAGCTTCACCCATGATCCGTCATGGGGGTCGGGGCTCAGCACGATGGAGAAGGTGCCGTCCTCGGCGAAGGTCAGGGCCCGGTCGTTGACGGTGCCGACGATGCGCTCGGAGTAGCGGCCGTCGGAGGGGCCCCCGTAGACGGTGAGGGAGAGATAGTCGGCGTCACCCTTGCGGCCGGTGACCACATAGGTCCGGTCGGGGTCGATCGGGGCGTACTGGTAGTAGGCGTCCGCGTTGTCCCCACCCCACTTGCGATAGGGCCCGACGATGTCGACGAAGCGGGGACGGGCCGGGTCGGCCCAGACATGAGCGTCGAGGCCCACGGCGAGGATGGAGAAGATCCACTTGTAGCCCTCGAGGACGGTCAGCTCGTCGAGGGGGACATCGGGGAGGAACAAGCGGTCCTCGAGCGTGCGGAGCTCGTCGAGGAGCTCGTGGAATACCGCCGCGGTGAGCGGTGCGGGAACCGATCCTGCGGCTCCGTCGACGTCGGCGTCGGAGTCGGCGTCGGCGTCG
>Ga0187890_10001026_pt1 | contig 20383 bp, 12 predicted proteins | sample June2016WEW_21_1_FD_133005 | JGI IMG/M metagenome (GOLD analysis project Ga0187890, IMG submission 133005) | Peatland microbial communities from SPRUCE experiment site at the Marcell Experimental Forest, Minnesota, USA - June2016WEW_21_10 | ecosystem: Environmental > Terrestrial > Soil >... | reverse complement strand
GAAGCCCCACCGGCTGCGAGCCAAGGACGCTCGTGTCGTTTGGGTTGAAGGAGCGCCGCCGCAGGGGGCGCGGTGGTGGTGATGGTCAGGGTGGCATAGGCCGGGACACCGCTAGCAAGGCTGACAGGGTTGGCCTTACCGAAGCTTAGCGTCGGGATGTCCTGCGCACCCGTCGGGCTTGTGGTAACGGCACCGGATAGAGTTACGTCGCCTGAAAAGCCCAGGATGGGCGTCACAACGATGTCCGAAGTGTTCGAAGTGCTTGCGCCCCGTGCGACGAAGACCATCGTGCCGGCAATGGCGAACTTGGCTGATCCGACGGTCACGTCGGTTGAGCTGGATGTGCCTATGAACACAGGGGCACTCTGCGCGTCAGGCGTATACGTCGCAGACAGGGTGTCGATGGCTGTGGGCAGCGTTCCGGCTGGAATGCTGATCGTTGCGCTGCCTGCGCTGAGTGCCATTGGTGTGGAGGCGTAGCTTCCGCTGCTGAGAGTGACCGAGCCGGTGGCCGTCGGGTATCCAGTACCGCCGGCGACGGCAACCAAAACCGAAAGCGATTGCGTGGGGCTAATGCTTGTCGCAGACGGCGTGATGGTCATGCCAGGGGCGGACTTGGCTGGATTAGTGACGTTCACCGAATCGGATCCAGAGGTGTAGTTATATGTTGAGGCGCTTGCCGGGTCGGGCGCGTAAACAGCGGTCAGAAGTTCGGAACCTACCGATAGCGAATCAGGAGGAATGGTGATTGTCGCAGCACCATCGACAAGTACTGTTGAAGCGGAAGTGTAAGCGCCGCTGACGAATATGATCGCGCCGGTGGGCGTGGGGTGCCCGCTTACGCCGCTGACGGAGATTGTCACTGGAAGGGACTCAGCCCATGCGACATTTCCAGACAACGTTGGGGTCACCGTCACCAGCGGTGTCAAAAGTGATGTTGTTGTTACGGTGACGGAGACTGTAGATGAGGTCGCGCCGCTATAGTGGGAGGCACCCAATGTGTCCGGTACGTAAACAGCCGTAAACGTGTCGTTGCCGGCTGCCAGCAGCCCGGCATATATCGGAAATGCTCCTATCCCACCGGTAAGCGTGGTCGTTAACGTTGCGTTGAATCCGCTCCCGCTGAGGTTCACTGTTCCTGTCGGTACCGGAGCGCTGGTGCCGCCGCTGACTGTAACCGTTACGGTCAGCGGTTGCGCCGTGGTGACGATCGATTGCGATGGAGTCACCGTGACCGTGGGAACGATGTCCAGTATTTTCGCCACGTCGAGTGAGCCGAGGCCGGTCACCTCATCGTACCCAGCGGTCAGCAAATAACCAGCCTGTCCGCCGCTCAGCCCTGTGGCTGAGGGAACGCTGTTGTTGCACATGCTGGGCGTGTTGACACTGCAGTCGCTGACGCCGCTTGAGGTCACTGTTACATCGTGGAATGCCGTGGGGGTGCTGACTGCCAGCGTGTACAGTCCCGGGTTAAGATTGCCTTGGGGTGCTCCCTTTGACTCATTCAGCAGCGCCGCGATGCCTGCCATGGAAGGAGCCGCCGCAGATGTGCCGGAGAAGTTCACACCGTCAGCGGCGGTGTCGCAGGTGTACCCATAGACGGTGAAGCACCCGAGGTAGCCATCGTGCTCTGAAGCGGAGAAGGCGATGTCCGGCGTGTAGCGTCCGGTACCGGGGGTCGGTACTCCTGGCACATTCTGCCAAATTGGCGTATCGATGAATGCACTGACGCCGCCGCCAGAGGAAGCGGGTTGTTCGGGATTCTGTGGGTCCGAGGTGTTACCCAGGGGCTCATTCCATGCACCCTCGGGAATATAACTGAGCGCCGACCCGAGGTTGGAGCCGTTGCTGGAACTCCAATAAGTGGAGGAGCTGCTTGCGTCGTTGAACTCCGTTCCACCGACACAAGTCGCATAGCTTGAGGAGCATATGGAATTCGGGCTATTGGCCTCTGGAGAGTCAGGCGGAGTAGTAAAGGCCTGGTCGCAGCCGGATGCCCCGGAGTCGCCGGAGGAGACAAATACCGAGATTCCCTCCCCGGCTGCCTGTTTAAACAACGTGTCCCAGAAATTGACCTCGGTGGGTCCAGCATCGGTCTCGCACAGTCCGAAACTGATGGTCATCACCTGCGCCGGAATGGGCGAAGTCTGCACCAAATACTGAGCGTCAAGATCAACATCCCCGCCGGTCGCCGTTGTAACGATCAGAAGGAGATTGGCGCCGGGGGCAACACTGCCCGCCCGCATCACATCCAGCGTGGCCTCGCCCTGGTCGTCGATCTCATTTGGATCACCTGTATTATCGGGTGGACCTGGGTCCGTGCCATCCGGCGGAACAATCTCGGTGGGGTTGGGAAAGGTAGATTTGGTTAAACTTCGAAAGTTCTTAAAATCGGTGAAATTAGTGTGGGCACGTCCCACGATTCCGATCGTTTGACCGGCCCCCGACCAATCACTCGGGATATCGTAAATGGTTGCAAAGTCAGCGGGCGCAATAAGGTGGTCTGCGGCGGAGAGGGTTAGCAGTGGCGAATCCGAGTGCATGGATTTCATGTGATGCTGAGGCCTGTACTCAATGGTGTAAAGCCCATGGATCGCCTTGACACTCGACGCTAGAGCTGCCGGGAGCATAGGATCCGATGATATGGAAAACCGCTGCGCTCCCTTCACCGTGTAGTAGTGAAATTCAGTCTGAAGAGCACGGCCCACATCAGAAGCCGTGCCGCCGAATCCGATGAAGATCCGGCTGGGCGAAATCCAGTTGACGTGGAGGCCCTGCGACTGGAGCCACGTGGTCAGGCTTGAAATCTGCTCCGGGGAGAGTCCAAAGCGGTCTCCCACTTCAGAGGGAGTCAGCCAGTGATGGTACTCGGGCGAAGCCGGGTTTTGCTGTTCCGCCAGGAAGCTCTCAAACGCCTGCTGCTGTTCTGTGGATCGTGCCAGCACCAGGGTCAATTGATCCAGCACCTTATCCGGTGGCAGAGAGCCCGCGTCGTTCGCCGCATTGGCCCAAAGAGGATGATGGTTGGCGAGCGCTATCACTCGCGCCGTTCCGCTGTTCTGGCTGGCTTGACCAGTGCTCTGCGCGTGGAGCGCGGCACCGGAAACTGCAAGTATCGCCAAACAAACGGGCAAAACCAGCCTCGCTAGCGGGCGAGTGATTAAGCTGGTATTGCGGAAATAAGACGGGGCGATAGAACGGGAGAGGTCGAGCGAATGACGTTTCACGTAGCTTCCCTTCACGCGGGAGAATGCCTTGGGATTTGCTTCGAGTGTAACCCTGTCTTGGCCTATTGGCAACCGAGTGCCTGCGCCGCCCGTTGCCGGGTATCCAGATCAGTTGATCGCAATGACCTTAAGTACTATGCCCCGGCGGGAACGCGGAGAGAAGTAAGGTCGGCGATCAGGTCCGTGGCGAGGGTTTGCTGGGCTTCCTCGGTCAGTTTGGCGCCCAGGCTCCTGAGATAAAAGACGTCGATGGCAGTCTCGCCTTCTGTATCGATCAGGGCCACCTCGATGTTGCACTGGTGTGTGCTGAGAGTGAGGGCAATCTGGCGCAGTAAGCCGGGGAGATCCTGGGCGACGACTTGCAGGATGGTGGAATGCGTGGATGATTCCGAGTCGAACTGGAGGCGCGTTGCCACCTCGACTTTGAGGTTGGCGGGATTGTCCATATGGCGCCGGGCCTCGAGCATCTGCTCGACTGGTACCTTGAGCGACACGACGTCGTGAAGGTACTCAAGGAAGCGGTCCTTCTCGCTGGGATTAAGTTCGAGGGTGCGGAAGATGTCGGTGAAGTGGAAGCTATCAACCACCACCCCGGCGTCGTTCGAGAAGGCACCTGCCGTAACGATATTCATGCCCCACGCGGCGAGGGCTCCGGCTACGTCGGCAAAGAGGCGCGTGCGGTCGCGGGTGATTACAGTTAGGTCGTAAAGCTGGCGGTGGGGGCGCAGGTCGAGTTGAACTGAATCTTCGTCAAGCTTTGCCGCCATTTGAAAGTGATTGCGGATCTGCTCGGGAAGACGAGTTTGCAGGTAGCGCTGAGGCAGGCCTTCGAGGAATTGTTTCAGGGCATCGTGCTGTGTGGCCGGGACCATCGATCGCAGGCGATTGAGCAGGGTTGGGTCAATCGCGGCGTGGTAGCGGACCTCATCAACCGAGCGGTCCATGAAGTTGGCGGTGGCCATGTAAAGTTGCCAGATATTCTCGGCCTTCCACGGGGTCAGGGCATCGGGGTTGACCGCCTTGATATCGGCGAAGGTCAACAGGGTGAGCATCTTCAGCATCTGCGGAGTGCCGATCTTTTCAGCAAAGCCGCGAACGTTTTCAAGATCGAAGATGTCGCGGCGCAGGGCGTTCGACATTTCGATATGAAGGCGAATGAGATTGAGCACGGCTTCGCGCTCTTCGGGGTCGAACTCCAGGCGTGCGAGCAGGGCGTCTGCCAACTCGATACTGGGGCCGACGTGCTCCACATTGCGCCGGGCCTTACCCGTGTCGTGCAGCAGCAGAGTTAGCAGGAAGAGGTCGAGTCGATCGATCTCCGGCAACAACTGGGCCAGGCGCTGTTCATAATCGCGGGTGGGCTGGCGCAGGCCATGCACATTGTCGATGGTCAGGAAGGTGTGCTCGTCCACCGTATAGCGGTGATAGCTATCGCGAATCACCAGGGCGTCGATGCCGTGGAACTCCGGGATGAGCATCTCCAGAATTCCCAGTGCGTGCATGGTTCTCAGGGCCTGGGCGGCATGAGGTCCAAGCAGAATCTCGCGCAGCGCATTCCATAGATAAGGCCCCTCGGGAATGTGAATGGCGAGCGCCGGCAGAGCATCGGTGATGCGGTCTTCTGCGGCCTGCGAGAGCATGTAGCCGTGCGTGGCCATGAGCGAAAAGATGCGCAGGATGGCACTGGTGTCGTTGAACTGCGCACCGGGCACAATGTCGATTCGGCCTTGATCCAGAAGGAAGTCGGTACCGGCGATGGGTGTGCGGCGGCGACGAAACTGCCGGTAGAAGCTGACCGGGGCAGGGAGGTGCTCCATCAGCAGGGCCGCGCGACGGTAGACCACCCGCGCATGGCGATAGTAGGTGCGCATCCAGTAGGCGGGGTCCGCTGTTCCACGAGTCTCCAGGCCGATCGAGTTGGCGGCGGCTTCGTCTTGAGATTGCCAGTCGAGGATATTGTCGTCGCGGCCGTGACGGAAATGGAGAAAACATCGTGCAGCGGCGAGAAAGTCGAAGGCTGCCTCAGCGTCGCCGCGCGCGCTCTGGAAGACGCCGCCGCGGTGACGGGGCCACTCCTTGGTCTCTTTAAGGTGAAAGAGCAGAGCGAACCAGACGGCGAGATGATAGTCGCGCAGGCCGCCGGGACAATCCTTGAGGTTCGGCTCCAGGTGAAAGATGGTGTTTCCGAATTTGGCGTGGCGGGCGCGGGCGATCTCGCCCAGCTTTTGGGTGATGGTATTCCACTCGCTCAGAACTAGGCCGGGAAGAACCGTTTGATGAAGCTGCTGGTAGAGAGGGAAGAGGCCAGCCAGGAAACGGCGGTCGAGGGTGGCGAGAGTGAATTCCAGGTTGTCGGGGTCGAAGCGGCCGGCTTCCTTCACTGTTCTGGAACTGGGGCTGGCTCTCAGGCCGATATCCCACATGCCCTGGATGATGGCGCGGACCGGATCTTTGGATTGCGCCTCGGCCTTGTCGTCCCCAAATGCGAAGAGGACGTCGATGTCGGAGTAAGGGAACAGATCCTTGCGTCCATAGCCGCCAAAGGCAACGAGGCAAACATTGGCCGCAGGTTGTCCGCCAAAGGCCCGGCGCCACATTTCAATGAGGATGCGGTCAACCACCGCAGAGCGCCGGCGTATGGCAGCCGTGCCGTCCCCGGTGCGCTCACACGTCTGGCGGACGAGCGCCATCTCCCTCGTATACTGCTCCCGAAGATCGTCAACCGCCAAAGCGACTGGATTCATGATTGGTATGTGTGAGGCTTGCCGAGGCAATAAAGGAATGTTAACAGCATAAGCGAAGATGACGCGAATGGGAAAGTTCGGTTTCTCTATGCGGGAAAGCGGAGCGGTAAGGGGTGAAGCGCGAGATGGACATGGCTATTGTTGCCGCCAGTTGGTAGTTTCCCATGTCTGAGAATCCAGACAGGGGAAACCACCGTCGTTTTTCCATTACCACACCACCACTCAAGGGCAGGTCAAGAGCTACAAAGGGAAGGGAGCCACCCGGACCGGAACCGGTACCTCCCCGGATTCTGCTGAGGAGGCAGAATCTAAATGCTGACGTGGTTATCTTTCAGCACCTTCAAAAGCGGAACCATGAGCTGATTGTTGTTGGCGACCGTTTGCTGCGGCTGAACGCGCTGTGTGAATGCCGATTGGATGAAGCCAAGCCATCGATCCTGTTGAGATTTGTTCATGCCGTGATAGGTGTCTGCATCGAACTGGTCATTTACAATCTGCATTTTATCGAGTGTTACCTGCTTCGCCTGATTTACATCCGCAATCGGCTCGTTGGAGGTCGAGTATGGGTAGTTGTCGGTTATCAACTTCATTACCGCGAGAAAGAAATCTCGCGCTAACAACGCCGCTATGTCATAGTGCGCCTGTTCATGCTTCAGTAATTGGCTTTGGAATTCGTCCGACTCACCCGATACAAAATCAGCAACCCAACTCTGGCGTGGATCGAATTGGATGTCAACCATGAGGCTGTCTTTGATGCGATATTTGCCTCCAACAAATTCTGTCTTTAGGCCCATAGTACCCACCTTCACTGCGGTCTCAGCAACGTGATGATGCGTCCCAGGAGCCGGTTTTGAAACTTGGTCATTAGAATGGAAATCGCTCAGATTTAGCTTTCTGATTAGGTTCTTCAGCGTGGATGCCATTTTCTTTCTCCTTGCGTTTTGAGAATTGACCAATTGAATTCTGTGCGCTGCATTACCCGTCGATTGCAGGCTCGTCAGGACGACCTTGACCTTTCAGCAAAACGCGACGCCCACTCTGAATCCTCAGAACTGGTAGACGGCGATTGCTCGACTGGCCGTCTCTCCGCTAACGAAATACGAAGATGGGGTCCTGTGCTGCCGTTGGTCATCGAAGTCATGTGGATCTCGAAGTCATAGGAGGTGAAGGTCTTGCGACCCATCATACATCGGATCGCGGCTTCCACAAGTCTGGCACTCAATTCTGTCACTCATCCTTCGTCTTTCGATTTGGGCGAATCGCATCGTGTCCGATTGTTTGAGATGAATGGATGCAACAGGCGGTAAACATTTGCCCCTGAACGGGCGATATAGAGAGAAGTAGGTCCAGGTGTGCGACAAAATCACCCAGTCGCCAGGAGGACACCATCGGAGCACGAATGCGATTGGGCGATCTGCTGGTCCGGGCCAATCTGGTCACCGAAGAGAACGTTGCCGAGGCCATCCAGCGTCAGGCTTTGAACGGCAAACGGCTCGGCGATAACCTGGTGGCGCTGGGAGTCATTGAGCAGCAGGCGCTCGAAGCGTTCCTGAAGCGCATTCCCAGCGAGCCCGCGGACATTGCTGCAACCGGCATCGACGAACTCGACCTCTTGAGCCTTTTGATGAAGCTCATCTATGTTGGCCGCCTGGAAAATCCTCGCCAGTTCATCGATGCCATTAAGCTGCCGTACCATATCGTTGCCGACCTGGTCAGGATGGCAGTCGATCGGCAACTGTTGCGTAACCTGGGCATGCGCGGCTCAGACAGCCCGATCGATATGATCTATGCATTTACCGACGAGGGCAAGCGCTGGACTATCGACGCGCTCGATCGATTACGCTATACCGGACCGGCCCCGGTGACTCTCGATGAGTTCACCTACCAGGTGAGCCTGCAAAAGCTGACCAACGAACTGGTCACCTTCGAACGCATCGGCAAAGGGCTGGGCGAGTTGACCTTCGATGCGGCCATTCTCGAACAGGCGGGACCGGCATTGAACTCGGGCCGGGCCATGTTGCTCTATGGTCCTCCCGGCAACGGAAAAACTTCGTTTGCGCACTCGATCAGCAGCGTCTACCGCGATGTGATCTACGTTCCTTATGCAATTACTGTGGAAGGCGAGTTGATTCGCTTTTTTGACCCCAGCATTCATCAGGACGTTCGATCCGCTGAATTGAGCGAAGGCGAAGAACTGTCGTTCGTTCGGGCCGAGGAGTTTGACGCGCGATGGGTTCCCTGTCGCAGGCCTTTCATCACCACGGGCGGAGAGTTGACCTTGGAGATGCTTGAGCTGCGATACGACAATACAGGCCACTTCTATGAGGCTCCGCTGCACGTCAAGGCGCTCGGGGGGTGCTTCGTAATCGACGACTTCGGCCGCCAACTGGTCAGCCCGACCAACCTGCTCAATCGCTGGATTGTGCCACTCGAAAACAAGATCGACTACCTGAAGCTGCACTCAGGCAAGAGCGTGAGCATCCCATTCGAAGAGTTAGTGATCTTCTCCACCAACCTTGAGCCGGAAGATCTGATGGACCCGGCCTTCCTGCGCCGGCTTCCGTACAAGATCGAGGTCGGGTCGCCGAGTCTCGACATCTACAGGACGATCTTTGAAAAAGAATGCATCCGTCAGGGAATGACGATGGTTGCCGACGTCTTCGACGAGATTGTGCGCAAGCTCAAGGACGACAAAGGGCTGCAACTGGCTGCCTATCAACCAAGGTTCATTGTCGATCAGGTGGTGGCCACCTGCCGGTTCATGGGACAACCGGCGCACTTCGAGCCACGGTTCATCGATTACGCGCTAAATAATCTGCGGGTGAAGCGCAACGGAGCGGTGACTGGGGGCTCTGCTGCCGTTCAATCTGAGAATGGCCCCCGATCAGGGGGCTGCGTGGGCGCCCGCGTAAACTGAGCGGTGGTTCAGTCTCTTGTGATCAGTAGCACCAAGTGCTACACTAAAACATGTCGAGTCGAGCCGGAAGATTGGAACGGGTTTTCAAGACGGCCTGGTTTGCCAAGGCGGCTCGAAAAGCGCACATCGAGGATGTCGAGCTTTGCTCGGCGATGAAGCAAGTGATGCAGAGGCAAGCTGACGATTTGGGTGGCGGAGTATTCAAGAAGCGCTTGGGCAGGAATCACTACCGTTCGATCATTGTTGCGAAGGGCGCGCGGTTTTGGGTTTACGCCTAACTGTTTGCAAAGAAGGACAGGGCCAATATTGGCGACGATGAGTTGGTGGAATTTTGCGCGCTAGCAAGCCTCTATGCCAGGAAGACTGGCACCGACATAGCGAAAGAATTGAAACTCAAAGAACTGTTGGAGATATGCGATGGCAACCAACCGCAAGTACAAGAGTGATGCGTTTGAAGCGATCCATAGCAGCGCTTTAGGCATGTATCGAGCAGGTACGATCGATCAGGCGACGATGCGGGAGTTCGACGCGTCTTGTCTGTCCGTTCCTGCCGCGATGGAGCCGAAGCGCATCAAGTCGATACGCGAAAGCCAGCGGGTGAGCCAACCGGTTTTTGCACGCTACCTGAATACCAGCGAATCGACGGTGGAGAAATGGGAGTCGGGCGCGAAGAAGCCCAGCGGGATGGCGCTCAAGCTGCTAGATATCGTCGAGAAACACGGATTGAAGATGCTGGCGTGAGCGAATAGTGGCCGGTATAGTTCGTGGACGCACTGGATTCAACAAGCGGCCACGCTTGAAGTGGCGAAAGAAAGTCTGGCCAAACGGAAGCGAAGCAAGCTTTCGCAATAGAGGACGTGTTCGGCTAGATCAATAGAACCAAGACAGAATATCCCAGGTCCGAGAATCCGGACCTGGGGCACCCATTTTGCGGTATGAATTTAGAGAGCAGCTTCGCCGCGCTCATCGTTGCGGATGCGGATGGCGTCGTCGATGCGGCTGACAAAGATCTTGCCGTCGCCGATGCGGCCGGTGCGGGCTGCCGCGATAATTGCCTGAAGGGTCTTTTCCTTCATGTCGTCGTTGACCACCAATTCGATCTTCACCTTGGGTAGAAGGTCGACCGTATATTCGCGGCCGCGGTAAAACTCGGTGTGGCCCTTTTGGCGGCCATGGCCGCGGGCTTCGAGGATGGTCATGCCTTCGATGCCTGCTTCGAGCAGGGCATCCTTCACTGCGTCCAGCTTGGAAGGTTGCAGAATAGCTTCGATCTTGATCATACGGAAAACGCCTCGTTTGACAGCCTAACAGGCGAGGGGGCTGGTTGCGCCAGTCCCCCCGAATTATTGATGAAATGTACCCCAAGCGCAACCCTACGTGTTGAAGTCGTAGCCTTCTTCATTGTGCTGCGAGAGGTCGAGGCCCGCCATTTCGTCTTCGGCCGAGACACGCAAGCCGACCAGCTTGTCGACGACAAACAGCAGCAACAGCGTGCCAACGATCGACATGACCCAGGCAATGGCGACGCCGGCCGACTGGTTGACCATCTGGCCCCAATGGCCCTCGATGCCGCCTGAGGGAAGCGTGTTTCCCGCCGAGTCCTTGAAGATCGGGTTGATCACGCTTGCCGCAAAGATGCCGGTGAGCAGAGCTCCGAGAGTTCCACCGGCTCCGTGCACACCAAAGGCATCCAGCGAGTCGTCGTAGCCGAAAAACGCCTTGACCATAAAGACCATCGCGAAGCAGAAAGCTCCGGCGATGAAGCCGATCGCCAACGCGCTCATGGGCTGCACAAATCCTGATGCCGGAGTGATGGCCACAAGACCGGCGACAGCACCCGAGATGGCGCCCAGCGCGGTGGGCTTACCGTTGTGAATCCACTCGGCGATGGACCAGCCGATGGCTGCCGCGGCGGCTGCGAAGTGAGTCGCTACAAAAGCGCTGGTGGCAAGGGAACTAGCCGCGAGTGCGCTGCCGGCGTTGAAGCCGAACCAGCCGACCCATAACAGGCAGGCCCCGATGAAGCTGAGGACCATCGAGTGCGGTTGCATCTTGGTGTGCGGATAACCGACGCGTTTGCCCAGATAGAGGCAACAGATCAACGCCGACACTCCGCTGGTGATGTGAACCACCGTCCCGCCGGCAAAATCCAGACTTGGATAGCGTCCGCCGGATGCGTTCAGCAGGCCGCCGACGCCCCAGACCATGTGAGCCATGGGGCAGTAGACCAGCAAGGACCAGAGCGAAAGGAAGATGGCCATGGCGCTGAACTTCATGCGCTCGGCAAAGGCTCCGGTGATCAGCGCCGGAGTAATGATGGCGAACATGAGTTGATAGATCATGAAGGTCTGTTCGGGAATTGTTGCGGCGTAATCGGGATTGGGGGTTAGACCAACGCCCTTGAGAAAGAGGTGCTCGAAGCCGCCGACAAAGCTCGATCCATGGCCGAAGGCGAGCGAGTAGCCGACGACCGCCCAAATGATCGTAACCAGGCCCATCATGGCGAAGCTCTGCATCATGGTGCCGAGAATGTTCTTCTTGCGGACCAGGCCGCCATAGAACAGCGCCAGACCGGGGCCGGTCATCAGCAGCACCAGGGCAGCCGAGGTCAGCATCCAGGCATTATCGCCTGCATATTGGGCACTGGCGGCCGCCGCTTGGGCCTTGGAACTGGCTTGCGTTGCGGCCGTGATGGCTTGCTCGAGGGCCTCGATCTGAGCCTGCGTGGCGGGAGCTTGAGCGACTGCAGCGGAGGCGGCTGGGGTGATGTTTGGGGCGACCGCCAGGGCCATGGAAGGAACTCCAAGCACAAGCATAAGGAGCATCAGTTCGATTCGACGATACATTAGGTTTCTACTCCAAAGAATCTAGAAGATGCAGAGGGCCGGAGCCATGCGATGCGGCGCTTGGCCGCCCGTCCGGATGAGACGAAGAACCGCTGAAACAGAGACTCCGCCTCATACCAAGCAGGGAGGGCAAGTTGCCACGCCCATTGGAGGGTGACTTTGGCTCTATGATTTGCGCGATTCCATGGAAAGGTTAGAGTTCTTCGCATAAGGAATCCATGAGGATTCTCGAAAAACTGTTAAAAATAGGTCTGAGACGCTAAAAAAACATTGCAAAATAATTCTCCCCGCGCTACGGGATTTCGCTATTCCTGGCCCAAGGAGATTTATTCGAGGGCCCGTGCTCAGAGCTCGGGCCTTCGGGTTGATTTGGAGAGGCTCTCACAACAACATGGATCGGCGGTCGTCAGCGTTCAGATGGCGGCATCGCCTCGCTCGTCGTTGCGGATGCGGATGGCGTCGTCCACATGGCTAACGAAGATCTTGCCGTCGCCAATATGCCCGGTGCGGGCGGCGCTCAAAATCGCTTGGATGACCTTATCCTTGAGAGCATCAACCACGACCATCTCCATCTTGACCTTTGGGAGAAGATCGACCGTGTACTCCCGTCCGCGATAAAACTCGGTATGACCCTTCTGCCGGCCATGCCCCCGGGCTTCGAGAATGGTGATTCCCTCGATGCCTGCTTCGATCAGGGCTTCCTTCACAGTGTCAAGTTTAGCGGGTTGAATGATGGCTTCAATCTTGAACATTATCAGATTCCTCGGTGACTTTTCCAATCGAGACGACGCATTCAGTCAGTGGTATCCCAGGGTCCCATAAGCGAGGCCTGGAGGCGGTTACGAGTTGAGGTCGTAGGCTTCCTCTCCGTGTTGGGAGAGATCGAGGCCGACGGCTTCGTCGGCGGCAGAGATATGCAATCCCATTGTCTTGTCGACAAGCAGCAGCAGTGCGAGAGTGCCTACGATTGCCAATCCCCATCCGATTCCCATGCCCACCAACTGGTTGCCGACCTGGTGCCAGTTGCCGTCGATGGCGCCTGCGGGGAGGGCTTTGCCGGCTGCGTCCTTGCCGAAGACTGCATTGATGGCTCCGGCTGCGAAAAGGCCGGTCAACAACGCACCCATGGTCCCACCGACGCCGTGAACACCGAAGGCGTCGAGCGAATCGTCGTAGCCGAAAAATTTCTTGACACGGAAGACCATGAAGCAACAGACAACACCGGCGATGCCGCCGATCGCGAGCGCGCTCATGGGTTGAACGAATCCAGAAGCCTGGGTAATCGTGGCCAGGCCGGCGACCGCGCCCGAGATGGCTCCGAGGGCGGTTGGCTTGCCATTCTGCAGCCACTCTGTCACCACCCACGTGATGGCGGCGGCAGCGGCGGCAAACTGCGTATTGACGAAGGCGCTGGTGGCCAGCGGTCCGGCGTTCAGCGCGCTGCCGGCATTAAAGCCAAACCAACCCACCCACAACATCCCTGCGCCAATGAAGCTAAGCACCATCGAGTGGGGCGCCATATCTTCCTGTGGATAGCCGACACGCTTCCCTAAATAGAGCGCGCAAACCAGGGCGGAGACACCGCTCGTGATATGGACCACCGTGCCGCCGGCAAAGTCGAAGACCGGCCAGCGCCCACCGGCGATGTTCAATACTCCGCCGACCCCCCATATCATGTGTGCCATTGGACAGTAGACAACCAGCGACCAGAGACATAAAAAGATCGCCATTGAGCTGAACTTGACACGCTCGGCGAAGGCCCCTGTGATGAGCGCCGGCGTGATGATGGCGAACATGAGCTGGTAGATCATGAAGGTCTGCTCGGGAATGGTGCCGCCATAGTTGGGATTGGGATCGAGCGAGACGCCGCGCAGGAAAGCGTGTTCAAGGCCGCCGACAAAGCCGTTGCCCTGGCCGAAAGCCAGCGAGTAGCCCACGATCGCCCAGATGACCGTGATCAGTCCCATCATGGCAAAGCTCTGCATCATCGTTCCGAGGATGTTCTTGCGCCGCACCAGCCCGCCATAGAAGAGCGTCAGCCCCGGAGCGGTCATCAGCAGCACCAGCGCGGCGGAGATCAGCACCCACGCATTATCGCCCGAGGTCTGGGCATCGTGAACGGCCTGGGTGAGGGCGGCGATCTGGGCCTGAGTGGCCGGAGGCGAGGGGCGCAGATCGGGCGCCACGGCCAGAGCCATCGTCGGGATTCCCAGACAGAAAAACAGAATCATTAGGTTGATTGCGCGACGGTACATATCGTTTCACTCCAGACGGAAATCGATGGATAGAGAGCAATCATCAAGGCGGAGACCGGCCGCCCATCCGAATCAACAGAAATAAACACCACCGGCTACGCGGCGCACAATGGAACGAAGCCCCAATTTGAGGCGCCGCAAAACAGCAGCCGGATTTCGAGAGCTTTGCCGACTGTAAGGTGTGTTGGGAAGAATTTTACAGAATCTTTGTTAAAATCTGCAACATCTTTATGGATTCCTCATTCTTGGCACGGTATAGAAGTCGAACCCGCTGCGCACCAGAGAGGGACTGCCTCGCATCAAACTGGGCGAGGGTATACTCATCGTATGACGGAGAAGGTGGAGCGGGACCGGTACCTGTTCGGGGCGTTGGACTCGAGTGCGCGAAACCGCCTCAAGTTGAAGGAAGTCGGCTACGGGTATGAAGAGCCGGAGGGCGTGCTGCTCACCTCGCTCGACTTCGCGGTGAACTGGATCAGGAAGAATTCGGTATGGCCCATGACTTTTGGGCTGGCTTGCTGTGCAATCGAGATGATGTCGATGGGGGCATCGCGCTTCGATGTGGCGCGCTTCGGCGCCGAAGTCTTTCGCCCATCGCCTCGGCAAAGCGATCTGATGGTGATTGCCGGACGGGTTTCGCAGAAGATGGCCCCTGTCATTCGCAGGCTCTACGACCAGATGCCGGAGCCGAAGTGGGTGATCTCGATGGGTGCCTGCGCCACTTCGGGGGGAGTGTTCAACAACTATGCGCTGCTTCAAGGCGTCAACCAGGTCATCCCGGTGGATGTATATGTGCCAGGGTGTCCGCCACGCCCGGAGCAGCTTATTTATGCAATTACACTTTTACAAGAAAAGATTCAGCGCGAACCACGCAGCCTTTTAAAGACACTCAACGCAGTTTAGAGGCGGATTACCCGAGTAACAAAGGCTCCTGCTGCCGGATGGGTTTGGAGTGCCAAGAGGGTAACATATTGGATCGGATTGTTTTCCTCCTCGTGAGACGCCTATGGTACGGTTGTTAAAGCTCTATTAAGGTCGCAAGTGTCTTCGTAGATGAGGAGCCTGCCGGATTCGAATGTCTGGTTCCCTCCGACAGCCTTGCCCACCTGCCATTGGCCTGATTGCGGAGGAAAACACGGATGCACCTTTGTAGTTTGAAGTTGCTGTGCAAGTTAACTGCCTTGGGATTTGTTGCATCGTTGCCGATCGCGCTGAAAGCGCAAGTTGCATCCCCTATCAATGGAGCGCCTGGGCTTGAGCCTCCGCCGACGTGGAATTTATTTCTTGGCTATAGTTTTCTCTCGCCGCACGGATCAGTGGACGGATCTCCAGACCCGCATGCGATTCTTCCTGTCCCCTTCCATTATGTAAATCTTGGCGGTGATATCAGCTTCTCTCATTTCTTTGGCCGGCATCTTGGCATCACCGGAGAATTAGGCCTTCATGAGTGGGGCATACAGAACCAAAACCCAACCGGGCATAACGGCACGCAGGGCAACAACGACGGCTTCACAACAGTAACTGCCGGTCCGGTGCTTCGCAACGTGCGCGGCAACTGGACGCCGTTTGTCCATGTGCTTGGCGGCGCCGCTCTGGTCGATGGTCCGGCGCACAATCTGTACACCTGGGGTCCGACATTCGGCGGCGGCGGCGGCTTGGACTATAACACCGCACTCTTCTATCATCACCTGGCGCTTCGCCTCTTCCAGGTCGATTATGAATACATGAACGTCGACTACGGCAAGAACAGCGCCGGCCGGTCCATCGGAGGCGATGTAAACGTCAATGCGGTGCGGTTGAGCACAGGCATTGTCTTCCCGCCCGTCGGCGTGGCACCCAAGCAAGTGGCACTGGCTTGCTCGGCTGACCAGGCTTCGATCTTCCCCGGCGACCCGGTCATGATCACGGCGGCGGCAGAGAACCTGCAACCCAAGCTGAATGCGATTTATACGTGGTCGGGTACGGGAGTCAGGGGCAATGGATCGTTGGCCGAGGTGGACACCGGTTCGTTGACGCCGGGTACGCAGACGGTCCTATGTAGCGTGAAGGAAGGCAAAGCCGGCAAGGAAGGCCTTAAGTCGTGGCAGACAGCCGATTCTACGGCCACGTTTACAGTCAAGCCGTTTGACCCGCCGACGATCAGTTGCTCGGCCAATCCCGGCACACTCAAGCCGGGCGAGGCTAGCACGGTGACTGCGATTGGAGTAAGCCCGCAGAATCGTCGCTTGACTTACACTTACTCGGCGGGGGCGGGTTCAATCAGCGGTAGCGGTTCGACCGCGAGCTACTCTTCGGTTGGCGCGCCGGCTAAGGATAGCGTGTCGATCACGTGTACTGCGACAGACGACAAGGGCCACTCGGCTTCGGCGTCGACAGGGGTCAACATTACTGCCGCCTATGTGCCTCCCGTGCCAAACAGCAGGGAACTGTGCTCCATCGGTTTCGCAACCGACATAAAGCGCCCGACGCGGGTGAGCAACGAAGCCAAAGCCTGCCTCGACGAAGTGGCTCTTGAATTCCAGAAGCAGTCCAAAGACGCCAAGATCGCTGTTGTGGGCGCCGCCGATGCGAAGGAACGGGCAAAAATGGCCAAGGAGCAGGCAGCCGCGCTTAAGTATAAGAACGTCAAGATGCATGATTATGCCGCCCAGCGCGCTGTCAACGCGAAAGATTACCTGGTGACCGAGAAGGGGATTGACCCGACTCGCGTGATAGTGCGCACTCGCATGGCGGACGATCAAAGAGTGGAAGATTATCTGGTACCCGGCGGCGCTATCTTCTTGTCCGATGTGCCCGGAACAACGGCGGTCGATGAGACGATTATGAAGGCGGAGACGCGCGAGCCCTTGCCGGCCAGCCGCGTTGCCCCGAAGAAGGCAGCGACCAAACAGTGAGCCACACGCCCATCCGGCTGCTCAGGCTGTAAAATATAGAATACGGCTCCAACGGAACAAGTGTCGGATGGATGCCAGGTTGAGGGGTTCCTCGTGCAATCACGTGAGGTTGGCCGCTCTCGCCGGTCAACCTCTTCCGTTTTTCGCGCTTCTGTTTCACGCTCTTTTTTCTCGCGTATCGATTAGATCCTGGAGCCTTGCTTCTGTATGAATTGTCTTCGAATCTGCCTTGATCTCTCCGCCCGGTTTGGAAGTTCCCGGCGGATTCTACTGTGGGTCCTGGCTTGCTTCTCATTCCCATGCCTGGCGGCGCAGCCGCTTTGGAACACAGTCGGTCCTGCGGGCGGTGATGCGCGCGCCTTTGCGGCAGTTCCCGGCCAGTCTCGGCATTTGTATCTCGGCGCCACCAACAGTTGGCTCTACGAATCTGTGGATGGAGGTGCGACCTGGCATCGGCTTTCGAAGCTCGACTCCTCCGACGATCTGATTCTGGATCACATCATCGTGGACCGCGCAAATACCTCGACAGTGTTTGTCGCTGCTTGGCGCCTTGACCACCCCGGCGGCGGATTGTGGGTGAGCCGTAACGGAGGCCGGAGCTGGAGTGCGGTCTCTGCACTGCGCGGCCAGTCGATTCGCGCATTGGCGCAAGCACCTTCAGACCCAAAAATCTTGGTCGCAGGAACTCTCGACGGAGTCTACCGAAGTACCGATGGCGGCTCCGAGTGGGCGCTGATCAGTCCTCCGGGCAGCAAAGAGATTCACGAGGTGGAGTCGCTGGCGATCGATCCCAATGATCCCGCGGTCATCTACGCAGGCACCTGGCATCTGCCGTGGAAGACCAGCGATGGAGGAAAGAGCTGGCACAACATCAAAAAGGGCGTCATTGACGACTCCGATGTCTTTTCGATCATCGTCGATCCCGAGCGGCCGAAGATCGTTTTCGCCAGCGCGTGCAGCGGAATCTATAAAAGTGAGAATGCGGCCGAACTGTTCAAGAGAATCCAGGGCATTCCCTCTACTGCGCGCAGAACCCGTGTGCTCAAACAGGACCCCGCCAACCGGGATATTGTGTATGCCGGAACTACTGAAGGGCTCTATAAGACCTTAAACAGCGGCAAAACTTTTCAGCGCATGACCGGACCGGAAGTGATCGTCAATGACGTGTTTGTCGATCCTGAGGACTCGAACCACGTGATCGTTGCCGCCGACCGCGGAGGTGTCCTGACAAGCCATGACGCGGCGGCCAGCTTTGTGGCTACCAACGGCGGCTTCTCCGAGCGCAGGGTAGAGGCCTTGCTGGTGGATTCTCACAGCCAGTCAGCCGGTGCTCCGGCGCGGATCTTCGCGGGGGTCGTCAATGACAAAACTTTTGGCGGCGTCTTCGTCTCCGGCGACGGCGGAGCAAGTTGGGAGCAGCTTTCCGATGGCCTCGAAGGGCGCGATGTCTTTGCCCTGGCAGAATCGCCGGATGGAACCATTCTGGCAGGAACCAACCGCGGCATCTTCGCGTTCGATCAGGAGTCGCAGACCGCGCCGGCCGCGAGCTGGAGCCCGCTGAATACAATTCAAAACATTCCAACCAAACCGGTCACCGACGCGCACCTTGGAACGAACGTCACCATTGAGAAAAAAGTCAAAGATAAGCCTCATGAGATTAACGGGCGCGTCTTTGCGCTCAACCTCTCAGGAGACGCCTGGCTGGCCTCGACTACCGGCGGTCTCTTTACCAGCAACGACATGGGCGCAAGCTGGCAGGGCGGTCCGGTGATCGGCGCCGTGAACTATCTCTCTATTGCCACACACGGCGCGCTCTTCGCAGCGGTCCGGCAGGATGGAGCGGTTCTTTCCAAAGATGCCGGCAAAAGTTGGGCGCCCATTGGCATTCCCGCCATGCTCACTCGCATTCATTCAGTCGCATTCTCGGCGGATGGAACCTTATGGCTCGGCTCTCGCGAGGGCGTTTATTTCACGCGGAATCTGGGCCACACCTGGTTGTGGGTCAACCGGTTTCCTTTGACCGACGTGGATGAGCTGACCTTCGACGCAGCACAGGGCAAGATTCTTGTCAGCTCACAGTCCAGCGACCAGGTTTACTCGATCGACGCGAAGAGTCTCGCCTGGACATGGGCTGAGACCGGCTACCGCATAAACCGCTTGCGCGCGTTGGATGGCAAGCTGCTGGCTGCCTCGCTCTTTGACGGCGTGCTGATTGAACCGCACGCAGCAGTCGCGGAAAAGCGGCAGAAGTGAGGACAGCTCGCAGATCCGAGCGGAAAAAGCCTCACCCTCCAAGTTGGTCCGTCGCTTGAAGCGATTTGCCAACTGAACTCATCAAAACAGAGACACGCTAGCCGCGACCCATTGGGGGTGGCGCGCAGCTCTTAACTTCCCCAGCAAGCTCAGACAGGAGCCCTCGATGGCTTTGCCGGAACACATTCTGCTGACCTACGGCTACCTGCTGCTCTTTGCATGGATTCTTGTGGAGCAGTTCGGAATTCCTCTGCCCGCCACGCCGATTCTGCTGGCCGCTGGAGCTCTCTCCGCCGAGCACGAACTCGACTTCAAACTGGCATTGCTGGCCGGTCTCGTGGCCTCGCTCATCGCCGACAGCAGTTGGTTCTTCATCGGCCGCCGCTACGGGAACTTTGTGCTGCGTACCCTTTGCAAACTTTCGCTCGAGCCCACAGTCTGCGTTCGGCGCACCCAGAATACTTTCGGCCGTAACCACGCCGTAACGCTCTTGTTCGCCAAGTTCGTTCCCGGTGTGGCGACCCTGGCCGCGCCCGTGGCCGGTCAGAACGGAATGGGTTATGGGAAGTTTCTGCTCTACGACGCCATCGGCGTCACCACATGGCTTGCCGTTCTGCTAACCGCGGGCCGCCTCTTCGGCGATCTGCTCAAACGCAATGTCAATTTGCTGAATTGGGCAGGCCGATTCTCCGGGGGTTTATTGCTGCTGGCTATTGTCGGATTCTTTGTGGCTCGCGTCCTGCGCCGTCGCTTGATCCTCAAGAACCTGGTTGCTTCGCGCCTCGAACCGCAAGACCTCAAGCGGCAGCTCGATGCCGGAGAGCAAGTCTACATTGTCGATCTGCGCCACCCACTTGAACTCCTGCCCGATCCGCGCACGCTTCCCGGCGCTTTGCTGTTCTCGCCGGACACGCTGGCAGCGCGCCATCTTGAGATTCCACGCGACCGCGACGTTGTTCTCTTTTGCACCTGTCCCAGCGAGGCCACAGCCGCAAAAACGGCCATGGCCCTTCACAAGCTGGGCATCGAGCGCGTCCGTCCCCTGCGCGGAGGCTATGACGAGTGGAAGCGGCTGGGGTTTCCGCTTGATGCCGTGACAACAGCAATTCCAGTCAGCCAACAACTGCTCTAGATCTCGAGTTGCCTGGAACGACAGTTGTAGTCCAAGCTACTTGGATGACTCCACAAACAGAGCTGCAATGCTGTTTCCAATCGGCGATCCGATTCCGCTGCATGGGTCCGGACCG
>Ga0187890_10001025_pt1 | contig 20419 bp, 10 predicted proteins | sample June2016WEW_21_1_FD_133005 | JGI IMG/M metagenome (GOLD analysis project Ga0187890, IMG submission 133005) | Peatland microbial communities from SPRUCE experiment site at the Marcell Experimental Forest, Minnesota, USA - June2016WEW_21_10 | ecosystem: Environmental > Terrestrial > Soil >... | reverse complement strand
TATTTGCTGCCGACCGGTGGTTGAGATAGTCCTTAACTCATCTAACTCCGCATCCACGCCCACGGCAATTGCCCCGCCATCGACCAGCGTCAACGGCGGTTCCGCGACCATCGTTGTTGCAATTTTTGCCGTTATGTCAATGAGCGTATCCATCTGCGCGGCAAGTTCAAGCCAGCGGCTCGCTCGCATAGCTTCGATTGCGTGTTTCAGGCCCGGCAACCGGCTCAGGCTTGAGGCCAGTGCCCGCACGTCGCGCGGTCCTGCCGAATCCAATGAGAGGCGCGCAAGGAGCCGCTCGAGATCCAGGAGTCCGGAAAAGGCGCGCCGAATCTCCTCGCGCCGCACCAGGTCACCACGAGCCTCGGCGACCGCCTCATAGCGCGCCTCCAGCATCTTGGCATCCACCAGAGGCCGCAGAATGGTGGCTCGCAGCAACCGTTTGCCCATCGGCGTCAGGCAAGCGTCCAGCGTGTGAAACAGCGTTGTCCGATTATCTTGTCCGGAAAACAACGTCTCCACCAGTTCCAGATTCCTCACCGTCACCTGGTCCAGTTCAAGAGCCGTCGAGTGCTCCTCAAATCGCAGACTATCGATGTGCAGAACGTCATTCTTTTGCGTCGTCCGCACATAATGCAGCAGCGCACCGGCGGCAATCGCAGCCGGTAGGTGTCCTGTAAGTCCAAATCCTTCCAGCGAGCGCACATTCAATTGCCGTTCCACCAGGGGAATCGCAAAATCCTGAGTCCAGACCCAATCCTCCACTCGCGTGCGCGCAGGAATCCGTTCAAATTGTGCGGGCAGGTCGGCGCTCGTGGGCAGCAGCACCTCACTGGACCCAGCCTTCAGAATTTCGTCCACCGCCTGCTGGCGCGCGGCGGGGCCAGAAAATTCCGCTGTACGAAACTCTCCGGTAGAAACATCGAGCAGAGCAACTGCGCAGAGAGGTTCAGATTTGGAGTTCGCCGCGTGCGTGCTTCCAACGTCGAAGTATGCCGCGAGAAAGTTGTTCTGCTCCTGGCCTAACGCCGCGTCCATTGCGGTTCCGGGCGAGAGGACCCGGGTCACCTCTCGCCGGACGATCTTTTTGGTGAGCTTGGGGTCTTCCATCTGGTCGCACAGTGCGATGCGGTAGCCCATGCGAAGCAGGCGCGTCAGATAGTTTTCGACTGCGTGATAGGGAACGCCGCACATCGGCTGGGAGCGCTCGCGGTCCCGCGCCGTCAGTGTTAATTGCAACTCCCGGCTCACGGTTACCGCGTCGTCGTAGAAGAGCTCGTAGAAGTCTCCCATGCGGAAGAAGAGCAGGGCATCGGGATTCTCTCGCTTGGCCGCCGTCCATTGCCGCATGAAAGGCGTGAGTTCGCTCGAATTCTTATCCAAAGCAGAAGTCGGCGGCGTAGCAGCAACGGGTTGATTCTCGTCCTTGATCACGTTGACTTTTAGAGTATCGCGGCAGGACGGAGGCACGGTAGTCTTGTCGTGGGAAGCCACTGATATGACGCCTTAATTACTTCCGGTGATCCCTTTCTTGACTCATTCGCCGTGAACTCGGAAATCGGATTACACTTGTATTGGCGAGAAAGCTGTTGCATCCCGTGCAGGGACTACTGGAGCGCGTCCCAAGTCGATCGGGTTGTTCGGCTGATTTATGCTCGGTTTAGAGTGTACGAAACTTTTAAGTGTATGAATTCAAACAAGCAGGACCCAATGGAAACCTCGCCCACCAAGCTCGCCAACCTCGAGCAGCCTGCCGCGCATGGGCCAGACGCGAAGCAGACGTCTCCTACACAAAACTCCGAAACGTCTTCGAGACCGAGCGGATTTGGGCTGTGGGTGCGCGACCTGTTGGTGTCTGCGGCAGCCTCAATCTTCATCATTACCTTTCTTTATCAGCCGGTGCGCGTGGAAGGGACCAGCATGTTGCCGCGTCTGGAGGACCAGGACCGGCTGTTCATCAACAAATTCGTCTATCGCTTCACGTCGATCGAGCGGGGCGACGTAGTGGTCTTCCACTACCCGCGCGACCCCGAGAAGAGCTATATCAAGCGCGTGATCGCCGTTCCTGGGGACCGGATGGAGATTGATCGCGGCACGGTCTGGGTCAACCATAAACGGCAGATCGAGACCTATGTTCCCGAGGAGTACCGCGACACCCGTTCCTATCCCGAAATTGTCGTTCCCGAAGACACGTACTTCATGATGGGCGACCACCGGTCCATCTCTTCTGACAGCCGTGAGTTCGGTCCGGTCGAACGCTCGCTCATCTATGGAAAGGCGGAGTTCGTCTATTGGCCAGCGCGTGACGCGGGTGTGGTGCGATAGAGTCGCGCAATTACAGCCCGGAATTCCACCGGCACAGTCTCGTCAAAGCTGTTAAAATCGACAGAATCCACTCCTCGGAGAGGCGATGCAATCGATTCTAGCGCTCGAAGACGGGCGCATCTTCCGCGGCCTCGGCTATGGCCACCCAAGTGAATGTCAGGGGGAAGTCGTTTTCAATACTTCTCTCACCGGATATCAGGAGATCGCCACCGATCCCTCCTATGCCGGGCAAATCGTTGTTCTCACCAACCCTCAGATCGGAAACTACGGCACCAACCAGGCGGACAACGAGTCGGCCCGGCCCTATATTGAGGGCCTGATCGTGCGCGAGTTCTCGCCGATCGGCTCCAACTGGCGTTCGGAACAGGTCACCGACGAGTACATGGAACGCTATTCGGTTCCTGTACTGGCCGAGATCGATACGCGCGCCCTGGTTCGCCACCTGCGCACGAACGGCGTCATGCGCGGTGTCATCTCGACCCAGGCCGTTGATCCTGAAGCTCTTGTCCAAAAGGCGCGTGGTATTCGCAAGATGGACGGGACCGATCTGGCCAAAGTGGTCTCGACCAAGTCGATCTATCCCTTTGATTCGAAAGACAGCCGCAATCAGACGGGCGATTCTTTGCTGGCGAAGGCGCTCGACCAGGATGCGAAAGAGCGGAAGCTCCACGTGGTTGCTTACGACTTCGGCATCAAGCTTAATATTCTGCGGATGCTGGTGCGCGAGGGCTGCCGGGTAACGGTGGTTCCGGCTGAGACCAGCGCTGAAGACGTGTTCGAACTGAAGCCCGACGGCGTCTTCCTGTCCAACGGGCCCGGCGACCCCGAGCCGGTCGACTATGCTGTCCGGGCCATTCGCAAGTTCCTGGGCCGCGTGCCGGTGTTTGGGATCTGCCTCGGACATCAGCTCACTGGGCTGGCGCTGGGCGGCAAGACGTACAAGCTCAAATTCGGCCATCATGGTGGCAACCATCCGGTGCGCAACAACCTCACAGGTAAGGTGGAGATCACGGCGCACAACCACAACTTTGCAGTCGACCCCGACTCGATCAATTTGAGCGAGGTTGAGTTGACCCACGTGGACCTGAACGATCAGACCCTTGAAGGCCTGCGCCACAAGACGCTGCCGCTCTTCAGCGTGCAGTACCACCCGGAAGCCGCTCCCGGCCCCCACGACTCCAACTACCTCTTTCACGACTTCCGCCGCATGATGGAGGAGTGGAAGGGATGAACCGCTGGCTTACAGTCCTGGCGTTCACCGCGGGACTGGGGAGTCTTTTTTCTTCAGCACAAGTTAAGAGAGTTCGAAGTCCGCTCGATGTCCATATCGAGAACATTCGCGGTCACAGGGTAGATCCGTTGACTATCCGCTTTGCTCGACTGTGCGGAGTTGAACTGAAGGCGATCCCTGCGCAGTACGGGTTTTCGAATGACGAGTCTGAGACCTGGCAAGTGGTGACCGATCTCCCAAAAGCTTACGATAACCATGTTATGCATCTGATCGGGACGGCAGAGTTGTGGACGTCCGAAAATCGAACGGTGATTGAAGAGTGGAAGGCAATCCTGGATGCAGGCAGTTTCTCGCGAACGCAGTATTGCTTCGACGCGGACAGGAAACTCCAGATACTCGATGCGGCGAACTTTAAGATTCCGATTGACGGTACGCAGCGATGGGGAATGCACATGCGCTGGGCCAGGAGACCGGATGGAACGTTTTTTACGTCTGAACCATTTCATTTTATCGGGCTCGATGGAGGACAAGTTCCTGCGCCGATGTTGACGAAAGACGACAGGCAAATCGCCGACCACTGGAGCAAGAGATTGCCTGCACCCATGACATTGGACGGCCTGAAATTGCCCACATTGCTGATAGGTAATAGCCAAGTGTTGTCCGGGCCAAAATAGCGGGACCTTAGCCGCACCTTGTGAAAGCGCCGCCTTGCGGTTTGCAAAACGACAGACAAGAAGAGCGAAAAAATGCCACGCAGAAATGACATTCAAAAGATACTGGTGATCGGCTCGGGGCCGATCGTGATTGGGCAATCGGCCGAGTTTGACTACTCTGGCACGCAAGCCTGCAAGGCTCTCAAGCAAGAGGGTTACGAGGTGGTGCTGGTGAACTCCAACCCAGCCACCATCATGACCGACCCCGACCTGGCCGACCGCACCTACATTGAGCCTCTGACGCTTGAGTATGTTGAAGAGATCATCCGCATCGAGGCCGAAATGCTGGGTGCTGGCCGCACGGGAAAAACTCCCGGCAAGTTTGCGTTGCTCCCAACCGTTGGCGGGCAGACGGCCCTCAATCTGGCCGTCGATCTGGCCGACGCGGGGATTCTCGATCGCTATAACGTCGAACTGATTGGCGCCAAACTTGAAGCCATCAAGAAAGCAGAAGACCGTCTTCTCTTTAAAGACGCGATGTTGCGCATCGGCCTCGATGTATCGAAATCGGCGCTCGTGAATAATCTCCGCGACGGACTGGAATTTGCCTCGAAGCTCGGCTTTCCTGTTCTGATTCGTCCGAGCTTCACGCTGGGAGGCACCGGCGGCGGCATCGCTTACAACCGCGAAGAGCTGATGGAGATTTTGGCTCGCGGTCTTGACTTGTCGCCGGTGCATGAATGCCTCATCGAAGAGAGCGTGCTCGGTTGGAAGGAGTACGAACTTGAGGTCATGCGCGACCTTGCCGATAACGTCATCATCATCTGTTCCATTGAAAATTTTGATCCGATGGGCGTGCACACCGGCGATTCAATTACCGTCGCGCCGGCGCAGACACTTACCGACCGTGAGTACCAGAAGATGCGCGACGCGGCCATCGCCGTGATGAGAGAGATCGGCGTTGAAACTGGCGGGTCTAACGTACAATTTGCCGTCAATCCCGTCGATGGCCGCATGACGGTGATTGAGATGAACCCGCGCGTTTCGCGCTCTTCGGCGCTGGCTTCGAAGGCCACAGGTTTCCCCATCGCCAAGATCGCTGCCAAACTGGCCGTAGGTTATACGCTCGACGAGATACCCAACGACATTACGAGGAAGACTCCGGCTTGTTTCGAGCCGACCATTGACTATGTCGTCGTCAAGATTCCGAAGTGGCAATTTGAAAAGTTTCCCGGCTCCGATGAAACGCTTGGCCCGCAGATGAAGTCGGTGGGCGAGGTAATGTGCATCGGCCGCACCTTCAAAGAGTCACTGATGAAGGCCTGGCGCGCGCTCGAAACCGGCAAGAAAACCGGCGCAGAGATTCTGGATCCGCGACGGCTGACACAGCGACTGGTCACTCCGCAACCGGAGCGGCTCTCCTATATTCGCTACGCCTTCGAGCGCGGTATGAGCGTGCGAGAAGTGGCGCGGCTTACAACGATGGACCCGTGGTTTCTGCATCAGATGCGCGAGATCACGCTGGCGCAAAACTCGATTGCCGAGACGACACCTGAGAAGATCGGCACCGAGGAATTGCGTCACCTCAAGCGACTCGGCCTGAGCGACGAACGCATCGCAACGGAGTGGAAGCTCGAAGGCCACGCCGGGACGCAGCAGGTGAGGAAACTGCGCGAAAGCAAGGGCATCAAGCCTGTCTTCAAGCTTGTGGACACTTGTGCTGCCGAATTTGAATCGATGACGCCTTATCTCTACTCGACCTATGACGAGGAGGATGAAGCGCCGCCGACCAAGACACCGAAAGTCATCATTCTCGGTTCGGGGCCTAACCGCATTGGACAAGGCATCGAATTCGATTATTGCTGCTGCCATGCGGCATTTGCGCTCAAGGAAGACGGCTACGAGACGGTCATGGTCAACTGTAACCCCGAGACTGTCTCAACGGATTACGACACCAGCGACCGACTCTACTTTGAGCCACTGACCCTGGAAGACGTGCTGGCGGTTTACAACCACGAGGCGCAATCGGGCGCGGAGATTGGCATGATTGTCCAGTTCGGCGGGCAGACGCCTCTGAATCTGGCACAGCGGCTGCGCGCTGCCGGCGTTCCCATCATCGGCACGTCGCCCGAGTCGATTGACCTTGCTGAAGACCGCAAGCGCTTCGGCAAGCTGCTCGACGAGTTGAAGATTCCGCAGCCCGCGGGCGGCACCGCGACCAGTGTTGATGAGGCATTGGCCGTTGGTGCGCGCATCGGCTACCCCGTCCTGGTGAGGCCGAGCTACGTTCTTGGTGGCCGGGCCATGGTGATTGCGTACGACGCCGAGGCTGTTGCTCAATACATGAAGCAGGCGGTCGAGTACTCCCAGGAACGGCCAGTGCTCGTCGATCACTTCCTCGAAAACGCTATTGAAGTGGACGTCGATGCACTCTGCGATTCCCAGGATGTGATTATTGCAGGCATCATGCAGCACATCGAAGAGGCCGGCATCCATTCCGGCGATTCCTCGTGCGTGCTGCCGGCCGTCGGCATCCGCGCGGAGACGCTCGAGGTTCTGCGCACCTATACGCGCAAGCTCGCCCTGGCGCTCAACGTAATCGGACTGGTTAATCTACAATTCGCCATCCAGAAAGATGCGGAAGGTCGTGACCACGTTTACGTCATCGAAGTGAATCCGCGCGCCTCCCGCACGGTGCCATACGTTTCGAAGGCAACAGGAATTCCACTCGCCAAAGTCGCCGCGCGTCTGATGACTGGCCGCAAGCTGCGCGAGTTATTGCCGGAGCAGCTTGCCTCCGGCAAGGATCTCGAAACAGGTACACATTATTACGTGAAGTCGCCTGTGTTTCCCTGGAATAAATTTGCCGGTGTCGATACGGTGCTGGGGCCGGAGATGCGTTCGACCGGCGAAGTGATGGGAGTAGCCGCGACCTTTGGCGAGGCCTTTGCCAAGGCGCAACTCTCGGCCGGCCAGATTTTGCCGACGACCGGCACGGTCTTCGTCAGCGTGAATGACCCCGATAAACAGACAGCCGTCGATCTGGTGCGCCGTTACGCCGAGCTGGGATTCAAGATCATCGCCACTGAAGGCACGGCAAACGTGCTGGAGAAGTCCGGGCTCGTGGTGGAGCGAGTCTTCAAGGTCAAGGAGGGCCGCCCAAATGTGGTTGATCTGATCAAGGGCGACCGCATTCAATTGATCATCAACACGCCGCGCGGCCAGGATACCTTCTTCGACGAGAAGGCTATTCGCCGAGCGGCGGTGTTGGCGCGCATTCCCACCATCACCACCATCGCCGCGGCCCAGGCTGCCGTCGAAGGCATCGCCGCCATGCAGCGACGCAACATCACGGTTTACGACTTGCAGCAACTGCACGCTGTGACCTGCGCCTGAGCACCTGCTGTGCGGCAGAGTCTCGCTACGCGGCCGCAAAAGTACATTGCCGGATGAACGGATGACGGCGAGAAATAATCTGCAAGATGAGATTTCGTCCACTTTGGTAAATCTCATATGTTGATATGTTCCCACGCCTATGTTGTTCAAAAAGTGCCGCGTTCTCGCAATTGTTTTAATTATCTGCATGGAAACAGGGTCGAAGATAAATATCGTATGGGGGGGAGGGGGTACCCCTTTGGAAGGATCATGGTCCGTAGTCAGTAAAAGCCTGCGGCTTTGGTCGTTGTTCATGCTTTGATTGTGCGCCGAGTGATCGAAATTTTCTGCAAGAAGCGGGCAGAAAGGTTCATGGATTCCGATGCAACAGTTGCACGCTGTAACCTGCGCCTGAAATAGTATTTTGAAGATCAATGACTGAGCGCGAAGTGCAAGTCGACCCGTTGCTACAGGAGCAGGGCGCTCTGAATGACGCATCGACCGGCGTGCCTGTCGAAGGTGTGCCGTGCTCATCCGTTCCCGCCGAGCACTACTCAGAGGAGCGCGGCGAAGTCCCAGCCCTTGATTCCGGCAGCCAGCAGCAGGTTGATCCGAAGGATGCACCGATGGAAATCCACGCCCCAATGGGCAAAGTCAAGTCGCTGAAAGAATTTGCCACGCACATTCTCATCGTGACCATCGGCATTTTAATTGCCTTTGGCCTGGAGGGTGCGCGGGAGAGTTGGCGAGAACACGTAGCGGTTAGTGAGCTCCGTAAGAGTCTGCGCGCGGAGTTGACCGATGACGAGAGCCAGCTCGGCAATGATTTGCGCCAGGTGCGCCTCTGCAATGCGCAATTGGACATGATGATTGCCGAAATGCCTGAATTGGCAAAGAGGCCTGCGGAACTCAACCGGCGGGTTGGAGAACTTAGGCCTGGCTTCTTTGACTTTAATACCACCGCCTGGGAGTCGGCGCTCTCCAGCAACACGCTGAATTTTATGGAACGAAAAGAGCGTGATCGCTGGGTCAGTGCCTATGGTGGCATCGAAATGTATCAAAAGATTTCAATGACCGGCGCGTTGCCGAGTTTCAATGATGTTATAACCTATTTTCCGAGCCATCGCTCCTATGCCAGTGTTGCAGAAGAGGCAGAGGCGGAGCGAAAACTGCGCGCGCTAAGAAATGAATTCGCGATATTGGATGCCGGGTTAGGAAAACAGCTAGGCTTGGCGATCAAGAAAGCATTGGATTCGAAGTAGCTTTCGCGGGCTGTCCGAGTAGACGGGTTCTACAATATAGTTATGCTCCTTGAAGGAATCTTCGCCGCCGTAACTACGCCGTTCTACCTGGACGAGCGAGTCTATTACCGCAAGTTCGAAGCTAACATGGCCCATTATTCTCGCAGCCTGCTTTCGGGGATGCTTGTCTTGGGTTCTACGGGCGAGGCGGTAATGCTCGACGATGCCGAGAGCCGTGACGTGCTCCGCGTGGCTGCCGAGGCGACTTTGCCAGACAAGGTGCTCATCGCCGGCATTGCGCGCGAGAGTGTAAAGGCCACGGTCGCGCTGGCTGAGGTTGCTGCCGACTGTCGATACGACTCTGTCCTGGTCCGCACGCCCACTTACTTTGCCAACCAGATGTCGCCAGCGACTGTGCTCCACTACTTTCGCAGCGTGGCGGACCGGTCTCCACTGCCGGTGATTCTCTACAACATTCCCCAGTGCGTGCCTTATAACATCCCCATCGAAGTGGTAGCCGAACTCGCCCAGCACCCTAACATTATCGCCATCAAGGAATCGAGCGGCAGCGTCGAGCGGATTCGCGGGCTCGTTGGCGCAACCAGCGCAGCACCACGGCGAAGCGTGATCGTGACGCCGATCTTCGAGGCGGTCACGGGCCGAATGTTAAGTTCCAATGCTCAGACCAGTACGACCTTTGTTTCAGCTGGCGACCTAGCGGGCGGTGTGGCCGTCGCTGCTGTGCCGCCGGCTTTGCCCATCAAAATTCGGAGCAGGGAAGTAGGCTTTCAGGTGCTCGTCGGTTCGTCGGGAACTCTGCTCGACTCACTTGAGGCCGGTGCGTCAGGAGCTATTTTGGCTTTTGCGGCCTGCGCCCCTCAGGCTTGCCAGGAGGTATATCTCGCCTGGAAGGATCGCGACCAGAAGCTTGCCACTGAGAAGCAAGAGCGCATCGCGGCCCCAAGCCTGCGTATCGTCGGCCAGTTGGGCGATGCGGGCGTGAAATACGCTTGTGACTTTAATGGCTATTACGGTGGACGTGCCCGTGCGCCGCTGCTTGCTGTCACCGCCGACCAGAAGACGGAGATCGAAACGTTACTGGCCGGAATTCGTAACTAGTGTTTGTCGCACACATCCATTTTCGAGGGATATTCTTCGTATAATCGGGCCATATGGTTATGCGTCCATCAAGATTCGATCTTTATCTTTTGCTTCTATGGTTCGTTGTGGGAGATCGGTCGACTGGTCAGGGGCTTGGTCATCCTACGGCTCCGCCACCTCCGCCCGGCATTCAATCTCCGAAATGCTCCAACCGGTCTGTGCCTCAGTTAGAGAATATTACCGCGAAAGCGGGAGTTACTTTCTCCCATACATCCTCGGAGGACAAACGCTACATCTTTGAGTCAATGAGCGGCGGCGTGATTTTATTCGACTACGACCGGGACGGATGGCCCGATATATATTTTACTAATGCACCGACGATTAAAATGGCTCTGGAAGGTAAGACAAGCCTCGGAGCCCTTTATCACAACAATCACGATGGGACTTTCACAGATGTGACGAAGAAGTCAGGGCTGACTAAGCCTTGTCTGGCAATGGGCGGAGCAGTCGGCGATTACGACAATGATGGCTGGCCCGATCTTTACATTACCTGTCTCGGCGGAAATATCCTTTACCACAATAACGGAGACGGTACGTTCACGGACGTAACTGCGAAAGCTGGTGTGGGAGATGGCCGGTGGTCAGCCGGTGCGTCGTTCGGAGATTATGACGGGGATGGATTTGCTGATCTGATGGTCGCGAATTATGTCGATTTTCACCTTAATGATCTTCCGCAATTCGGCAGCACGCCTTATTGCAAATACCGGGGAGTCGACGTGCAGTGTGGTCCGCGCGGGTTGAAGGGAGCGGGTGACGCTCTATTTCATAATAACGGGGATGGAACTTTCACTGATGTTTCCAAGAGCGCGGGAGTCAGCGATCCCAACGGCTACTATGGTCTGGGAGTTATCTGGGCCGATTTCAACGGCACCGGCCACCCCGATATCTATATCGCTAACGACTCGACTCCCAAGTTTCTCTACCGGAATATGGGAGATGGGAAATTCCAAGACGTTGGGTACGAATCCGGGACGGCGCTTAGTAAAGATGGTTCGGAGCAAGCGTCGATGGGGATTGCCGTGGGCGACTATAACCACACCGGACGGCCTTCTCTCTATGTTACGAACTTCGAAGGTGAGAACGATGATCTCTATCGCAATGATGGCGATTGGGATTTCTCCGAGCAATCCTACTCATCGGGTCTCGCCCTCGCAGCCCTTCCCTGGGTCAAGTGGGGGACTGCTTTTGTGGATCTTGATAACGATGGCTGGCTGGATTTGATTACTGTGAACGGCCACGTGTATCCGCAAACCGACACGATGGCCGGCGACCCAGGTTATCGTCAGCCCGCGTTGCTTAGCATGAACCAGAAGGACGGAACGTTTTGCGATGCGAGCGATCAAGCTGGTCCCGCAATCAAAGAAAAGCGCGTCTCCCGCGGACTTGCCGTCGGGGATCTTTTCAATGATGGAAATATGGATATAGTGATTAACAATCTGGATGGCAGTCCCGTCATTCTCAGGAACCATGGAATCCCTGGCCGCCACTGGGTAAGTTTTGAGTTAGCTGGAACGAAGAGCAATCGACTCGCATTGAACGCCCGCATAAAGATCGTCGCGGGGGGGATGACGCAGACCGATGAGATTCACAGCGGCGGAAGTTATCTCTCGCAGAATGATCTGCGCATCCATTTTGGACTTGGCTCGGCAGAGAGGATTGACCACGTTGAAATCCGCTGGCCGTCAGGAGCCATCGACAAGATAGAGAATCTTGCCGCAGACAAATTCTATTCCGTTCTGGAAGGAAAAGGAGTTGTGCCGGCAGAGATTGATCGGCCAATCTCTCCGACGCTTTCGACTCCCGTCACGCGGCGATAAGAACTGTCAGCGTAAGTTGTCTGTTTCTTTTGTCTTCTTTGACCTGTCAGTTTGGGAGTTTGGCGTTGTGCGAACCAGTTCCAATCATTGCGGGCTCGAGTTCGGTCGGGGAGGCACCAAGCGTGTTATAGATTTGAAGCTCTTTGTCCGCATCGGCGGGGCGGGAGGCTGCTTTGTATGCGATGGAAAGCTCGCGATGAAAGTCTGGTTCTCGGGGCAGGAGTCGGATCGCGAAGTTCAGTTCCTCGATTGCCGCCATTGCGTTCCCGGTCTCGATCTCTAACTTCCCCAAGTCATAATGTGCCTCAGGATCCTTGGCATTGAACTGAAGAGCCATATGTAACTCCTGCATCGCTTTTTGTGTCTCGCCTTGAACCTCAAGTGCTTCTCCAAGAGATCTGTGGACGTCCGCGATCTCTGGATGCAAGGCCTCCAACGATGTGAGGCGTTCCATTCCCGAAGAAACTTGGCCGATCTTCACGAGAGACTCCGCATAGGCGTATTGCATCTGAGGGACAGATGCGATTTTATCCTCGTCCTTTCCGACAGCTTCGATGCAACCTGCATAGTCTCTCGTCATGAACTTGCTCATGGCCAGTGCGATTCGGATGCCGGAGTCAGCAGGGTGTGAGCGGAGATACCTGGACAGAGGCATAACTGCATCCGAGAATCTTGATGCCATGAAGGCAGCTCTTCCCCAGTTCAAATCAAGTCCTTCAAGCGCGGGGTTCCATTCGCCTGCACGCTCGAAGCATTGCAGGGCATCCAGATATTGACCGTTTGTTGCGGCAATCGCGCCCAGGTTGTTATAGCCGTCGGCGATGGCCGGGGTGAGCTGTTTCTCAAAGTTATTCAGATCTCGAATAGCATCCGGCTCCGAATTGTGCGGGATTGCTTTTATTGTTGGCGCAATGTCCCCAGGTGCGATTTCAGAGGTCATTGTTCCCATTCCGTTGGACAATGTACCGGCCAGATTGCGTTTATCCTGCGATAGACCCTTGTTTGCAATGGCGCGTGCAATCTCCATCTCTGCGTGGGCGTCTTTTTCCTGATGCTCCTGCATAAGAACTCTTCCCAACAGGAAGTGAGCCTGTTGCACCTGGTAGCGGTTCCGCGATTCGTCGGTGGTGAGTTCGATCGCTCTTCGAAGAGAGTCTTTCGCATCGGCTATCCGATCAGTATCAAAATACATCTGCCCTAGATAGAGGAATGCGTCGGGGTTTTTTGGATTGAATTCTATCGACTGTTTAAGATACTTCTCTGATTCAACGTAATTGTGATGAGTTGCCTCAAGCTTGCCTAGCGCGGAATAAGAAAGAGAATCGTTGGGAGAGATAGCAAGCTCCCTTTTTAATTCATCCTTGACCTCTTGAATTGTTGCCTCAGTATCTCCCGTAGCCAGCAACGCCGCGGCGAGGGAGTAATGTGCTCCAGGGAGGCGCGGGTCTTCCTGAATCGCTTTTTTGAACTCGGCCACGGCTTTCGGAGCGAAATCTGAATTTCCGAAGGCTCGGCCGAAACTCATGTGAACCGCCGGAGTGTCACCAAACGAAGCCTCCATTTCGCTGAAGACCTGCGTGGCGCATTTTTCGTCATCCATGTCGAGGCAGACCACCGCGAGGTCATAACCGTTTTCAAAACTGGGATTCAGCTTGACTGCGGCCTCCAGCTCTTTTTTCGCATCCTGATCGCGGTTCGTCTTGAGATACGCGCGACCAAGAATCTGGTGCGCCTGGGCCAAACCCTGAGAATCATAAGTCGACTCGCTCAAAATGGCTTTTGCCAGCGTTTCGGCGCGTGACGAGTCGTTTTCTGCTAGCGCGGTTTTCGCATACTCCAGGCGAAGCTGCGGTGAGTCGGGCTTCAGGGTAAGTGCCTCGTCGAAATAGGAGGTGGCTTTGGAATATTCTCCGGCTTGACCGTACCCCAACGCCAATCTACCCATTGTCTCTGCGAGAAAGGCGCGATACTCTGCGGCTGCTTGGACGAGGTTACCTGATTGTTGAAAGTTCTGGGCGGCGTGCAAATGCTCTTGAAGTGTCGTATCGGACGAATCCGCTCTTTGTGCATTCGCCTGCGAAAGACAGGCAAGACCTGCCGCAGTTAGAGCGCAGAAGACGATACGCTTTGTCCGGATGAACATTAAAGATTTGACTGGGCCACAGGCTCCGAAACCAAGCATGGCGTTCGCTCTTATCTTCCTGTTGTAAGAATACTTGACGGGGTCACAGCCTTTCGCTCGAAATCCTCGCTGTTCGGATAGCAGAAAACCCGGAAGGCGAACGAGGGTTCACCTTCCGGGTTTCAAACGCAAGCTATCAGAAGAAGTACTTCACGTTCAGTTCGATGATGCGCTGATAGGGTGATGGAGTCTTGCTATCCATCACTCCGAATGCGCCGCTGCCGGTGTTCGATTGGTTGAAGTTCGGGGAGATGGTTTTGCTGGCGTAGTCCACGGTGTAAGCCAGAGTAAGCGGCGTCAAGCTGCTGAAATCCGGCAATGCATGATTCAGCCAATCGAAAGCGCTTGCCCGGAACTGCACTTGCTGCTGTTCCTTGATATGGAAGGTCCTGTAGACGGCCAGATCGTTATCAAAGTAGGAGGTGGCTCGCATGTAGGGATAGTTCTGCCCCCCCTGGCTTCCTACAGCCGGTGCGGCGAAGCAATTCCCATTCAAGAGTTGAAAGTGGGCGAGACCATGGGTTGGGTTGCAGGTTAGCACCGGCATAATCGGGATTGCTGCATCTGTCCCGTAGTAGGTCGGATCTCCAATGCCAGTGCTGAGACCCTGATCCTTCAGGAATGTCGTGTCACCGGCGGGCCCTGCCGGCAAACCAGTATAGGTTTCCGTCAGCCCGAAGTTAGGCACGCCATTGCCAAGTTCGGCAGGAATGTAGCCGCCCGCCTGCCAGGTAGAGATGCCAGAGATGGTCCATCCCCCACCCAACTGGTTGACAAGCCCACTGCCGGTATGGAGCTTGCCGCTCTGATAGGTGTAAGAGGAGTTGAATACAATTGGACGGTCAATTGCCGTCGGTCCATAGTTTCCATTGACGTTGAATGGGTTCTGTTGGAGACTCGTTCCCAGCGCCTTTGACCAGGTACCGTTTAGATCAAAGATCAGACGTCCGGCTGTCTTGATCCACGAGGCCTGCAACCCGTTGTAGTTGGTGTATGAGGTGCTCTGGTTCATGTAGGCGCTGGCAGTTCCATACGCGTAACCATACGGGTGGTAATCGGCATTTGTGTTGCCGGTTGCGGTTCCCACAGCAGCGCCGAAGTTCGGGTTGGTGGTAACGTTCTCGGGGTTTGTGGCGAGAACGCCAGTAACTGGATCTGGCTTGAAGAATGACCCGATCGGGGCTTTGTTTTGATCGGCAAGCGCCGCGAAGTTGCTACCCTCAATTCCTTCGCTGTTGTCGGAAAGCTGGCTCGTATTGTTTCCCACGTACGCGATTTCGAATTGCGAGTTCCACGGGAGTCTCTGGTCGATAGTCAAGTTATACGCAAAGGTGATCGGTTGACCGTAGTCGGTTGGGTCGAATCCGGTCTGGTTGCCGCTACCGCATTTCACTGTGCAAGTTGTATAGGCCAGCTTGCTCAGATCCGAAAGCAACGCGTTCTTTCCGCCGGGCAGGTTATAGCTCAGCACATTTTGCGCTGTCTCAAGAGGGGCTGAAATATCGTTCACCTGGGTAACGAAACGATAAACGCCCCATCCTCCGCGAACGACGGTTCTGCCGCTGCCGGTGACATCGTACGAAAGGCCGAATCGTGGATCAAAGTAGGCGAATCGATTGGGCTGGCCACTTAGCGGAACACCCGCATCGATTGCATGCCAGTAGTAGCCAGGAGCGGTCTTGCCGGCGTTGAAGTCCGACTGGACCCGAAGCGGATAGAACACCGCCATGCCGACATGGTCACGATCATACCAGTGGCCCACATGTTCAATTCGCGCGCCCAAGTCCAGAGTCAAGTGCCTACTAGCTTTCCATGTATCATCCACGAAGCCTGCCAATGTCATGTAGGCCGTGTCGGCGATGGGGGAGGAATTGTTCTCGGAATAGCCGGTGAGTACGCCGGTCACAAAGTTGGCCACTGGGTTATGGGGCGAGCCAATTGAAGTGCCCGTGATTATGTCTGGGTTTTGTCCAGCTCGGATGGTGAGGTTTCCATCTTCGAAGCTATTGAAAGTGCTCTGAAAATTATCGGTAGTCTGTTGGAAACCACCCATTTTCACAGTATGAGCGCCCCAAACCTTGGTAAAGGTGTCGCTGAACTGCGGTGCTTCCTTTTTAACTGCATACAGTCCAGGGGGGTTGTCAAAAATTGAAGGCTGCGAGAAGTCCGGGAAGCTCTGGCCGCCGGCACTGCTATACGCGGGAATGTTGAGCGATGAGGTTTGGAATACCTTGCTGTAGGGATAGCCCAGCGTCGTCCGATAGGCAGCCGCAGGACTTGGTTCGGTAAACGGGAAACTGCCGAAGGCCCACGCAGCCATGAAGTCCATGGTTGTTGTAGAGCCGAAGTTGTGGACAAAGTGACCGGCCATCGCCTTGCCATGGAACACCTCCGGCTCGCCACCGCCGGGATAAGGAATGGAGTTGGCGGGCGTCCAATAGAGATGTGCGCCGTTGCCCTGCGCCAGTTCGCTGTCGTAGGCTTGCTGATAGGTACCGTAGATCTTCGTGTTGTCTCCCAATTGATAATCGATGCGGAAGCGATAGAGCCACCCGTCGTTGACGTTCTCAATCGGCTGGACGTAGTTAAATCCGCCAGGCGTAGTTGCGGGGTTGGCATTAGCCGCGGGCCAGATCTTGGCCAAAGCAGCCGCACCCGGATCGAGGAACTTGGCAGGGATGGTTTGTCCGACGTCCCCTCCCGCAGTACCATACGGAGCAAGACTGCCCGTGAGTGCCGCTGCGGTGCCGTCCGCATAGACGGTTCCTGAAAGGTCGCTGCACCATTGGCCTTGAGGATATGCAGATTGCGGAGTCTGGTAGAACCCGGTCGGGCAAAGGGCCTGGTTATCCGCGTTATCGGTTGAAAAGTCTCCAGCCAACATCTCCGGGGAGGGGATATACGACTGCAGCACATTCCCGTTTCCTTGATCCTGCAGCCACCGCTCAAAGCCGCCCCAGAAGAAAAGCTTCTTATGCGTTAACGGAACCGGACCGCCAAAGTTGCCGCCCGGATAGTAGTAGTGCTGTGACCCTTGCGAAATGTTCTGATGGTTGTTAAACCAACTGTTGGCATCAAGGACGCTATTGCGCGCATCGAAGTACGCTTCGCCATGGAAATGGTCGCCACCGGATTTGCTGATCGTGCTAACCACGACCGGCCCGAAAGGAACGTCGGCGGTGAAATTCGATGCCTGAACGGTAACCTCGTTTGTCATGTCAGGGTTGATAATGGAGATCGACTGCGCCATATTTCCTGGATCGATCACATTGGCACCGTCAGCCAACAGCGACGTGCCTCCGCGATTCACCACCCCGTTGATGGTGATGCCGTTTCCTATGGCGCTCTGCTGCACGGTGATATTGAGGTCGCTGAAACTTGGGCCGGTGTTTGTAAGGCCACCCGACATCGTTGTCGCGCCTGGCAGCACCTTCAGCAGTTCGGTTGTGTCGCGCCCTTCGAGAGCAAGGTTCTCAATCTCCTCCGATTCCAGCACGTCGGTTCGCTGGCCGTTCTCAACGGGCATCATCTCCGCTCCTGCGCTTACGGTCACCGTCTGGCTCTCGGAGCCAACGTTGAGCGCGAGCGCTGGAACTGTGCGCGAGTCGCCGGCATGCAGCTCGATTCCGGTTATCTCTTTGGGACTGAATCCTTTAGCGGCCGCTTTGAGCGAATAGCTCCCCGGAACCAGTGAGGGGAAAGCGTAAAGCCCGGTCTCGTTGGACTGAACCGTGCGGCTTTGATGCGTTGCCTCGTCGGTCAGGGTAACCTCGGCGCCCGGGATCACAGCACCGTTCGTGTCGAGGACCGTGCCAGAGAGGGTTGCTGTGGTCTGAGCCCGAACCGCCGTCGGGACCATGAGAAATGCAATTGTGAGTAGTAAGAGGGGAAGGATCTCCCGCTGGCCAAATCGTTGCAGTCGCTGCGTGGGGATTTGATCCTCGGGGCGTGCGCACACGAGCTTAGCGCAGACCGAGGTCCACCCGGTAAGAGTCTCGCGAATCATTTTGCCTCCTGAGTGTGAACGACCTACGTGTCTCGTCGGGGCGCGTTTTCCAATTCGGTGACGCTCGAGGCGTCTTTGTGTAGTTAGGGGAAGCCGAGATCGTCGCGCGCCTCTACGTGGGCCGGACTATAGGGGGATTCGCGAAACTCTGTCAATGCCCTCGACGAGTCTAAAGCGTTGAATTATCAAGCCACATGACGGGGGACTACTGATTCATGACGGGCCTACCTTAATCGACCTCTGTCTTAACATTTTTCAGACCGCGAAAACGGTCGATAACTACAAGGCAGAGTTAGTGATCCATGTCGGGATTCTGGGATGGAGAACTGAATCAAAGGCCAGAGAATAAATCGCGATTGGGTCCGTCACAACCCGGCACGGACGGTCATATCCAGGTTAAAAATTTAGGGTTAAATTGAGCTGAAAGCTGCTCCGCTAAATAGAAACTACAACGCGGAGACCTCATCGAGTACAACCAAACTAACTTGGTCGACGTCTATTCTTATGTGGCCTTAGGAGGACGTCCTAGTGCCAACGGTACGTTCAACTCCAAGCGAGGGGGATCGCCGTGGTCACGCGCAGCTATACTTTCTCCGAAACAACATCTTCCCCCTTGAATGGGATCTTCCAGCCTTGCACGGAACTGGAGCGGGAGCGGGTGCAGCAGCACTTGGGCGAAGTACTTGCGAGCCGGGCGTTCCAGCACAGCAAACGCTACGCAGCGGTACTGAAGTACATCGTTGAACAGACGTTGGACGGCTCCGGGAATCAACTCAAAGAGCGGACCATCGGAATGGATGTCTTCCATCGGGCGCCCGATTACGACACCGCAACCGACCATGTCGTTCGAAGTGCGATGGCCGAGGTGAGGAAAAGGCTGGCGCAGTTTTACATGGAAGTTACGGACAGCCCGGTGAGAATTGAAATCGTCCCCGGCTCCTATATTCCGCAGTTCTCCTTTGCCGGTATCCATCCGCTGCCGCTTCCCGCTCCGAAGGATTTGAGCCCGCGCCACACCTTGCACCTGGCCGCCGACTTAATTGATGTTCGCCCGAATCATCGACGCTGGCTCACTCCGAAGTGGTTGACTGCTGCTTGTCTGATTGTTCTCATGTCTTCTGCCGCAGCGATCTATGTGGTCCGAGTGCGAAATCCATTTGAGAAGTTCTGGAGACCGGTTCTATCGTCACGCGCCCCCGTCCTGCTTTGCGTGGGGAACGTGGAAGGAGGGCGAAAGCCGCCAGACGTAGTGCCCGCTCCGGGCCCGACCTTGTCTCTAAGCGATTTTCACAGCTCGGGTCGAGAAACCGTCCTCGTGGACGACGCAAGCACGCTCGCTAAATTTGCGGGATTGATACAAGCCAGAGGCAAACAGTTTCAAGTGGTGTCACAATCGGAGGCGACATTTACCGATCTGCAACACGGCCCCGCGGTCCTAGTTGGACTGTTGAACAACGACTGGACCGAGCGTATGCTGCCGGGCCTTCGATTCACTATCGAGCGAGTAACACCGACCAAGGTTGTGATTCGCGATCGAAAGAATCCTTCCAATCTTGATTGGTCCGTCGATTACGCGACTCCCTATCTCGACGTGACCAAAGATTATGCGTTGGTCTTGAGAATGGCGGATCGTGAAACCGAGCATACCATCGTTGCGGCAGCGGGAATCACAGTCTTCGGGACCTCCGCCGCAGGGGATTTTCTGACCAGCGAGAGCGAGATCAAGAAACTCGCAGCAATCGCTCCGCCTGGGTGGGAGAACAAGAACATGGAGATTGTTCTTTCCACCGAGGTGATCCGCGGCCGCTCCGGGCCCCCGACCGTGCTCGCCGCACAATTCTGGTGAAGACGCCGCGATCAAGCGCGATTCTCAGTTGAATAACGAGTCAATGATATTGTCTGCGTAGTTGTCGGCGACGACTGTTTCCTCGCCGCGCCCGGCGGTTCCCGGACCGGAATCCGTAGAGGGAGATGAGCGGAATTCCGATGCGGAGTCGGGAGCGTGAGCGATTCGCATTAGCTCGCCGCGATCAAGCCAGATGAGACAGCACTCTTCGCACGAGTCAATGATCACGTTGCCGGGACCGCCATAAAGATGCGCATCCATGGGATGATGGCATTGCGGACAATTGATCTTGCGCTTCAAGTCGTCCTTGTCGGGAGGCGGGGGAGCGGTGAACGCTCCGTGAGCAGAACGCTGCTCATCAATCATGGTTTCAAGCATTGCCATGGCAATCATCATGCCGTTGCATTTCGTGCAATAGATGATGGGGCTCTTGCCAAGATAGGCATGAACCAGCGGGACAGAGCAGACCGGGCAATCGTGTCCGCTTTGCTCCTCAAGGACTCGCACGCCGTCGTCGTTCTTCTCGGGAAAATAGACGCTTTGGCAATACTCGCACTTGAAGCTCTGCATATCCGCCTTGAGCTT
>Ga0187890_10001022_pt1 | contig 20443 bp, 18 predicted proteins | sample June2016WEW_21_1_FD_133005 | JGI IMG/M metagenome (GOLD analysis project Ga0187890, IMG submission 133005) | Peatland microbial communities from SPRUCE experiment site at the Marcell Experimental Forest, Minnesota, USA - June2016WEW_21_10 | ecosystem: Environmental > Terrestrial > Soil >... | reverse complement strand
GGCGCAACGAGCGGCGGCACTGAGAGTGGAATCGATGGCGCAGCCGCTGGCGTACCAAGCGCTCCGCCACCTTCCGCTAGAATTCGCGCTAGCGGAGTTCCGACAGCCACCTTGCTGTGGAGATTGACAAGGATCTGTTCAACCTGGCCGGCTTGGAAGATTTCTATCTCGATCGCGCCTTTCTGGGTTTCGACCACGGCGACAACATCGCCGCGCTTGACCCAATCGCCGGGCTTCACCAGCCATTCGACCAACGTCCCCGCCTCCATATCGGGGCCGAGAGAAGGCATACGAAATTCGACCGCGGGGCTCACTTATGGTGCACCGAACGTAGCCTTTGCAGCCGCAAGAATCTTGGGGACCTGCGGAATCGCCGCATTTTCAAGATGGCTCGGATAAGGAACCGGCACCTCTTCGCTGCAGACGCGGCCGATCGGCGCGTCAAGCGACCAGAACGCCTGTTCGACGATGCGCATCGCAACTTCGGCCGCCAAGCTGCCGCTGCGCCAGCCTTCATCGACGATAACCGCCCGCCGAGTCTTGTTGACCGATGTCATGATCGTCGCATCATCGAGCGGCCGCAAGCTGCGTAAATCGATCACCTCCGCCTCGATGCCTTCGGCCGCAAGCGCGTTGGCAGCGTCGAGCGTCTTCCAAAGCGAACCGCCATAGGTGATGAGGGAAATATCACGCCCAGGACGACGGATGGCGGCTTTGTCGATGTCGACTGGGCCGGCGTCGGCAGCGAGCGTGCCGATCATGTTGTAAAGCATGACGTTTTCGAAAATTAGCACGGGATCAGGGTCCTGCAAAGCGCTCCAAAGCATGCCTCGCGCATCCTCGAGAGTCGCCGGCGCCAAAACCTTGATACCGGGAATATGCGCGTACCAGCCTTCAAGGCTGTGCGAATGCTGGGCGGCGAGCTGACGGCCAGCGCCCGTTGCCATCCGGATCACTAACGGCACGCCGAACTGATTTCCTGACATGTGACGCACTGTCGCCGCGGTGTTGACGATCTGATCCAGCGCCAGCAGGCTGAAATTGACAGTCATTAATTCAACGATGGGGCGCATTCCAGCCATTGCCGCGCCAATGCCGGCACCGGTAAATCCGGACTCTGACAGAGGCGTGTCGCGAATTCGCTCAGGGCCCAATTCGGCTAGCAGCCCCTTGCTCACCGCGTAGCAGCCGCCGTAGCGGCCGACGTCCTCACCCATGAGAAAAACGCGCTCGTCGCATTTGATCGCGTCGCGAATAGCCTCGCGCACCGCTTCGCGGTAAGTGGTTTCAATTGCCTCCGATTGGACCCTCTGTTGCTGCATGACGTATCACCGATCGGCTGGAGTGGCACTTTCCGCATAAGTGAAGCGGGTGAGTTGCTCGACCGGTTCCCAAGTTCCTGCCTCGGCAAAGGCAACCGCCTCGGCTATTTCGGCATCGACTTCTGCTTCGATGCGGGGCACGTCTTCCAGATGAATCATGCCATTGGACTGCAGCCAGGCTTGGAACCGAATGATCGGTTCCTTCGTGCGCCAAGATTCGATCTCAGCCTTGTCGCGGTAAAGTTGGGCGTCGAACATCGAATGCGCGCGCAGGCGATAGGTTCGGCATTCTAAAAAATATGGCTTGCCACTCTCTCTCACCGCGTGAACCGCTCGACGGGCCGCGGCCTCCACGGCAACCACATCCATCCCATCTACTGTCTCGGAAGCGATACGGTAGCATGCCGCCTTTCGCTGGATATCAGTTTCCGATTCCGAAAGAGCCAGTGCAGTGCCCATGGCATAGAGATTGTTTTCGCACACAAACAGCACTGGCAGTCCCCACAGTGCTGACAGATTCAAGCTTTCATGGAATTCTCCCTCAGCGACTGCGCCCTCGCCGAAGAAGCACGTCGTGACGATATCGTTGCGCCGGATGTGATCGGCCAGTGCAAGCCCGACTGAGAGCGGCAAACCACCGCCGACAATGGCATTGCCGCCATGGAAATTAACGGTCCGATCGAATAGATGCATGGAGCCGCCGCGTCCGTGGCTACAGCCTTCCTGTTTCCCATACATCTCTGCCATCACCTTGGTCATCGGCACGCCGCGTACCAGCGCCTGCCCGTGCTCGCGATAGGTCGCGACAATCCGGTCTCTCTTTTCCAGAACCGGAATGACGCCAACTGCGATTGCCTCCTCACCGTCATATAGATGCATGAAGCCGCGTATTTTCTCCTGCGTGTAGAGTTCGGCGCACTTGTCCTCGAAACGGCGGATACGGATCATCTGCTTCAAGAGATCCAACATGTGCTCGCGTGACAAATGCGGCTTGTCGGCTGATACTGTCATCGCTCCTCGCTTTCGAGCGTCGAAATATCGCCCTCAGGTAGGCCGAGCTCGCGCGCCTTAAGCAAGCGTCGCATGATCTTGCCGCTGCGGGTCTTCGGCAAATTCTGCCGGAACACAATATCCTTCGGCGCCACCGCCGACCCGAGCCGCTGCCGCGCGTGGCCGAGCAATTCCTTACGCAGCGCCTCATTCGGCTCAAAACCGCCCTTGAGCGCAACGTAGGCCTTGACTACTTCGCCGACAGTCGGTTCAGGAATGCCTATTACCCCCGCTTCCGCCACAGCCGGATGCTCCATCAACGCACTTTCCACCTCGAACGGACCGATGAGATGGCCGGCGCTCTTGATGACATCATCACTACGGCCAACGAACCAAAAATAGCCGTCGTTGTCGCGCATTGCGAGGTCGCCGGTGAGATACCAGCCGTCCACGAAACATTTTCGATAGCGTTCCTCTTCATTCAAGTAGGCACGCATCATCGACGGCCAACCCGGGCGCAATGCGAGTTCGCCCATGACCATCGGTTTCGCAATTTCGCGCACGCTGCTGCCTCCAACGCGCTCAACGATACCGGCCGTGATGCCCGGCAATGGCCGGCCCATTGAGCCCGGCTTTACGTCCATCGATAGATAATTCGAGATCATAATCCCGCCCGTCTCGGTCTGCCACCAGTTGTCGTGGAACGGCTTACCGAAGGCTTCTTTGCCCCACACCACAGCTTCCGGATTGAGAGGCTCTCCGACGCTCGCCATGAGTCGCAATTTTGACAGATCGAACCGTTTGACGAATTCGGCACCGGCTTTCATCAGCATACGGATTGCCGTCGGCGCCGTGTACCAGACTGTGACTTTTTGATCCTGCAGAATGCGATACCATCGTTCGGCATCGAACTCGGCTTGGTCGACGATCATTGTCGCGCCGTTTGTCAGCGGTGAAATGATTCCGTATGACATCCCGGTGACCCATCCAGGATCGGCGGTGCACCAGAAGACATCGTCCGGATGCAGATCAAGCGCGATCCGACCCGTGATATGATGAGCAACGACCGCTTCATGCACATGCACAGCACCCTTTGGCCTTCCAGTCGTACCGCTGGTGAAGTGCAGCAGAGCCATGTCTTCAGGACTTGTCCATACGGTCGTGAAGGAATCCGACGCTTGCGCCAAGGCTGCGTTCAAGTCGATCGTGCCGGGCGGCGGTTTGCCCGAACATTCTGTTAGCAAGACATGTTCCAGGCTCGCGAGCTCTTTGCGCCAGGGCTCGACCTTGCGCCGATAGAATGTTTCAGTGGTGACAAGCGCCTTGGCATTGCCGATAGTCATACGTGCCTTAGCCGGCTCCGGACCAAATGCCGAGAACAACGGCGATAAGACGCTACCATTTTTGAGCGTGCCAAGAGCAGCAATGTAAAGTTCCGGAGTGCGGCCGAGCAGCAAATAGACTCGGTCGCCCTTCATTATCCCACACCGAACTAATATATTGGCAAAACGGTTCGCCTCCCCGCGCAAAGCCGAATAGCTGAAATCGTGAATTCGGTCGTCGCGGCCGATCCATCGCAGCGCCAGTTTGTTGCCGCGGCCAGCCAACACGTGGCGGTCAACAGCTTCATGGGCGATATTCAGGCCACCCCCAGGTAGACCGTCCAGCAATGCTCGCGCTTGCGCCCACGCAAATTGTTTGGCGTAACCTTCGTACTCTTGGAGGTTAGCACCAGCATAATCCTCAGGACGTTTTCGGATGCGCTCCCATACCATGGCCGGGCTCGAGGCTATATTCAGTACGACGCGAGAACATACGCGATGCGCGCGCCGACAGCTTTGACATGGGTCAATCTGACAGAGTGTGCAACGTCCCGCGCACAAAGTCGCTAGGTATTAGCCTGCGCCAATAGCTGCTTGAATACCGCTTTCGTACCTTGGTAGTGGCCGCCGTAGTGCGAAAGAAAGGCAGGTATGAGCGAATATACCGATGTTCGATCACGCTGACTGGGTGATCTCGGCAACACCCGCAACGAGATGATCGATATCCTCCTCGGTCGTGTAGGGCGCGAGGCTTGCACGCGCCGTACCCTCGATCCCCAGCGCCAGCATCAACGGCTGCGCGCAGTGATGGCCGTGCCGCAACGCTAATCCATAGGTGTCGAGCCGGCGGCAAACGTCTTCCGAACTCATGCCGGAAACGGTGAAGGACACGACCCCGCGCCGTTGCTGAGTCGTCACAGGCCCTACCACCCGAATACGCTTGAAATTGGCCAGCGCGTCGAGAAGCCGGCCAGTGAGCCTCCGCTCATGCTTGGCGACAGCGTCCCAATCGAGCCGTTCCATCCAGCGGATCGCTGCCCCGAGCCCGACGGCCGCCCCGATCGGCGGAGTGCCGGCTTCGAACCGGCGCGGCGGGTCGGCGAACTCCACAGACTCTGGTGACACGCGCTGGATCATCTGTCCGCCCACCATGAAGGGCGGCATCTCCTTCAAGATTCCGCCGCGGCCCCAAAGAACGCCGATCCCCGTGGGACCGAAGGTCTTGTGGCCCGAGAACGCATAGAAATCGATGCCGAGATTCCGCACGTCGAGCGGTCCATGCGGCGCTCGCTGCGCGCCGTCAAGCACCACAGCAGCACCGACGGCGCGCGCGGCAGCGACGATCGGAGCGGTATCCGTTAGCGCGCCCGTTACGTTCGAGCAGTGCGTCAGCGCAATGATCCGGCATCTCGAAGTGACGAGTTCTCGCAACTGTGCGAGATCGAGCCTTCCATCCGCCGTCATCGGCAGCACGCGAATGTTTGCCCTCCGGCGCCGGGCAAGTGCGCGCCACGGCAAAATGTTGCTGTGATGCTCGAGTATGGAGAGGACGATCTCGTCTCCCTCCCGAAGGCGTTCGCCGAAGGACTGGGCCAGAAGATTCAACGAAGAGGTAGTTCCGTAGGTGAATACGATCTCCTGCGGTGAAGCCGCACCGAGAAACCGTGCGACATCGGCGCGCGCGGCCTCGTAAGTGGCAAGCGCCTCTTGGGCTAGCTTGTAGACCCCGCCATACACATTCGCGCGTAGATTCACGCTGAACCCCTCGAGCGCGGAGATCACCACTTCGGGCATTTGCGCAGTCGCGGCGCTGTCGAGATAGTGCAGTCCTTCGCGCGCGAGCAGTGGAAACTGACGTCTGATCACCGCCGGATCTGACAGAAGTGCAGTACCCGATAGCGAACTCATGGCCGGATCGCCTGGACCAGCGGGGACCGCAGTTCGGGGAGTAAGCGGATCTCCAATTTCCTCACGTCGTCGGCGCCCATTTCAATCCAACCTCCGGTGGGCGGGATCCGTGATATTTTAAGATAGGCCTGAAGCGACGGCGACGGAGCCTCAGACAAGTCCCGCGAACCTCCCATGTCGAGCGTCCGTCATCAGCTTCTGAAAACTTGTCCCGCTGACATGGACCAAATTGGCGTGGTCACCTCCCTCGAAGTAGATATCAGGCTGTTGTGCCAAACTGTCATCGACCACGACATTGAGACCGTACGCGGCGCCAAGCGCAGGCACTGAACCCGGTTCGCAGTCGATAAAGAGCGTCTCGATCTGCTCTTCATTGGCCATATCAACCTCGGTGCCAAGCAATCGCCTGAGCTCGTCAAATTGAATGTGACGCGAGGCCGGAAGCACTGCAAGCATGAAACCATCTCCGCCCTTGAGCACGACCGCTTTGGCGAAGCTATCTGCAAGTACGTGACTCGCTACAGCACTTGCCGAAGCTGTCTGCGTGTGCGGATGCGGCACGAGGTCGTATTCAATTCCACCATCGATGAGATACTGCGCGAGAGTGATCGCGATGCCCATGGTCTACTTCCTGGCTACACTAAACTTAGGCAAATTTCACTCGCGGCGCGAGTACGTCATTGATCAAGATCAATTGGATGATGACGCCACGACGGCCGGCAGACCCCGCTCGCCCCTATACGGCAACACGGACATCGGCCACGCGCGTTTCGTCCGCTTATAATTCTTGGTTATGTGGACCTCTACTGGACGCCTCGTAGCTCCCGGGTAATACCGGCCCTCAACCGGCTATCGACTTCCTTGGTGAGGTCAACCAAAGCCTCGGCCACTTTCACCGGGTATGAAAAGCCAGCTTCAAGACGGCGCAATGGCTCGGGCAGCTGTTCAAGCTCGCGGGTGGCGCGGGCTCGAATGTATGACAGCGTTGGCGACGGCTTTATCCGCCGGCCCCCTTGCATCACCATTTCAATCAGCGGCCCGCCGGGCTGCGTATCGGTTTCGATCGAAATAGTGTCGCCGGACATCCGCCCGTCCGGGCCATATTGGCGCCACACCTGCTTGCGCCCGGGCCATGTCGCTTTACCAACCGAACGCTTGCGGCGCGCCAGACCGGCATATTCCTGGAGCTTGTAGGCGCAGTCGAGTGCTGGCACGTCGGACGATGTGGTCAGACTCGTGCCAACCCCGAAGCCGTCAATGGGCGCACCGGCGCGGAGCATTTCACCAATGCTGTCCTCATCGAGACCGCCGCTGGCCAGGATGCCCACAGCCTTGAGCCCGCCATCGTCCAAAATTCGGCGAACGCTCTTCGACAGCGCGATAAGATCGCCGCTATCTAGTCGCACGCTGCGAATTACGATCCCGCTCGCCTTCAGACGGGGAGCAAGCGCGACGACCTTTTTGGCGGCCAATTCGGTGTCGTAGGTGTCGATCAGGATAGTCAGGTTTTTCGGGCGTGACCTAGCGAAATCTTCAAAAGCAATGCCTTCGTCGTCATAGGCTTGGATGAAGGAATGCGCCATCGTGCCAAAACTCGGGATACCGTAGAGTTTTTCCGCCAACATGGTCGCGGTGCCGGCAAATCCCGCGATGTAGCTCGCGCGCGCCGCCATCAGACCGGCTTCCGCGCCATGCGCTCGGCGCAGGCCGAAATCGATCAATAGCTTGCCGGGCGCCGAGAGCGTCATGCGCGCGGCTTTCGAGGCGATCAGAGACTGAAAGTGGAGGATGTTGATAAGCCGCGTTTCCGCTAATTGCGCCTGTGGCAGCGGCGCGGTTACACGCAAAATAGGCTCGTTGGGAAAGAATACCGTGCCTTCGAGCATCGCGTGAACGTCGCCTCTAAACTGAAAATCGGCGAGGTGCTCGATGAGGTCTTTGCCGAAGCGGCCGGTCTGCTTGATCCAATCGATATCTTCTGCTGAGAAATGCAAGTTCTCGAGAAAGTCCAGCGCCTGGTCGAGACCGGCGGCCAGCAAAAATCCGCGCCGGGCCGGAAATTTGCGCACGAAAAACTCGAAAACCGCGGTTTGCGTCTTGCCATGATCCAGATACGCCTGGATCATGTTGAGCTGATACAGATCGGTCAGCAGCAGTGTCGCGACATCGCCCATGAGCTTTTTTCCCCATGCAGAATATGCCGCTGAGTGTCTGCCAAACTTGACCTAGATCAATGCCCTCGATCTCAAAATCTAATCTAAACTTTGAAAATCGGTTTATGCGTTGCTTTCCCACCTCGCAACCGGTCGTAACGGCCACGGTATCGTGCATGTCGATCCGATAGATAAGGCAAATCATCCAAATGGAATTTGAGTGATGTCGGACCAAGGAATTCGCCTTTTTGCGTTGCATGGAACCGATAAGCTCGGGATGGCCGTCGCTGCCGCGCTAGGCCGACCGCTGGCTGCGCATGAGCATCGCGAATTCGATGACGGCGAGCACAAAGGACGGCCGCTCGAGGCAGTCCGCGGCTCCCACGTTTTCGTATTGCACAGCCTGCACGGCGAGCCCGAGCAGAGCCCGAATGATAAGCTTTGCCGGCTTCTGTTCTTTGTCGGCGCACTCAAAGATTGCGGTGCCGGGAGCGTGACCGTGGTGGCGCCATATCTTTGTTACGCCCGTAAAGACCGGCGCACCAAACCGCAGGATCCAGTGACGATACGGTATGTCGCGAGCCTCTTTGAAGCAGTCGGAACCGACACCGTCGTCACCCTCGACGTCCATAATCCGGCCGCCTTCGAGAACGCTTTTCGTTGTCCGACGGTAGCGCTTACCGCAGCGCCGCTTTTCATCGACTATGTCAAGACGTTGGCGGACGACAAATATTGCGTCGTCTCTCCTGACCCGGGCGGAACCAAGCGCGCCGATGTGTTTCACGAGGGTTTGGAGACTGCGCTGGCGCGGCCGGTGGGCAAGGCCTTCGCAGAGAAGCGCCGCAGCGCCGGCGTCATAACGGGTGAGCTGTTCGTGGGCGACGTGGATGGAGCCACTGCGCTCATCATCGACGACATCATCGTTACCGGCGGCACGCTCGTACGCGCAGCTCGCGCCGCACGGCGGGTGGGAGCGAAGCGCGTTCTGGCGCTGGTGACGCACGGCTTGTTCATGCCGGGCGTCGAGCGCACCATAATGGATCCGGCGATCGACCGCATCCTCGTGACCGACGCGATTTCATCGTTTCAACTGAGCGATGCCGCGAGAACGAAGGTCGATATACTTCCGGTGGCTCCGCTTCTGGCCGAAGCCATTCGCCGCCTGCACGGCGGCGATTCACTCACCGACCTGCTCGTTTTTTAAGGCTTCGTTCGAGTGCCACCGCGTCGGCGGTGGCAAGCCGCAGATAAGCGCGCGCGAGCGGCGGCCATTTCGCGGGTGTCCGCGGATTAGGTTCCAGCAAATGCGCAATGGCGAGGCGTGCACGCAAGGTCGCGCGATGGCAACGATAAAAGGTAAAGAGCTCCTCCGAGCGCCCATCATACAGCGCATGCATGATGCGGCGCCGCAGATATTCGCCGGCCCACGCAGCGCCAAGGCGTTCGCACTCGACGCACAGGAACGCGACCTCATCGAATGGATCGACCATCCGCAGCTTTGCATTGAATTCCAGACAATCGATGACGCGGACCGGGTCACCGAGCCAAATATGTTCGGGGCGAAGGTCGCCGTGCCCGTCGACAATATGTCGCGTACGCACACGCTCCTTCAACAAGCCTGCTCGTGCGGACAGAAAGCGGCGTTGGACTGCATCCAGATGCCGAACAGTCCCGGCCGGCAGATTAAATCGCGGATCAAGTAGAATTCGCTGATTGTAGGCGACACTTTGCCTGAATTGTGCGCAGTACACTTCCGGCGAGACAAATACAGCATGAGCGCGCCGATAGAAATTCACGAGCGTTGCCGCCAGGCGATCGAGTTGCCAGCGATGAAGACGGGCCCCTTCGATGACACAGTCAAGCATTTGGCTCTCATCGAGCCGTGTCATGACTACAAGCCAGTCGACGACTTCGCCGTCGCCAGCGATCGCAAGGCCTTGCGCTGAACACGCTAGTGGGACCACGTCAAGGTACACGTTGGGGGCCAGACGCCGATTGAGCTTCAGCTCCGCCCGGCAAGCCGCCTCACGGCGGCCCAGCGTCGAAAAATCGAGATATGGGAAGCGGACCGGCTTCTTGAGCTTATAGACCCTATCGTCGGCGAGAAAGACCTCCGACATGTGGGTCTCGTGACGGACCACTTCACGCACGGGCGGCCGATAAGAGTCACCTCGCATGAGAAATTCAATTTTATCAGCGAGCGATGGCTCGGAAACGACAACCATCCTGGCTGGAGGCTTCTCGACTAGCATGCAACGATATTACAGCCTGATCTGAGGATTCGAGAGCTTTTCGGGCGCCAAACAGCGTGGGCATTAGAGCAGATTCACTGGCCAGCCAGAACTTTCACTGGCAGAGACTACATTCAACATTTTCCTAGCTTGATTTCCGCACCGTTGAGCTCGTCGATAACGCTTTCATGCATCGAGTCCATGAGATCGCCGATGCTGGTCGTCTTAGCCATCCATCGTTCCCGGGTTTTGACCCATACATCCTTCCATGCCGCGCCGAAGCTCTCCGTATCGTCAATCTCATAAACGCCTTCGTGCAAGCGGCTACCGGCCTTTACGATCTCAAGTTTCACTCTCATGTCAGCTCCTGACGCCTGTTCCCGTAAAACCGCCCGAACCCGCTCTGGCGGCCAAATTACTGGACAATGCGCAATTAGAGGTCTTCGTGTTCTCTATTTATTATAGCAAAAATAATGCCTCCGTGGGGCCATCACGTCCTTGATCCGGATCAAATGGTTCTCAAGCGGCAAATTATGGAAAAGAAATAAACGCGCGCAGCTGGAGATTTTCCTTACGAATGGGTGGCAATGCTCAGGCGACCGGCAGTTTGGATCCACGCTGCTTTAGTGGCTGAAATCGTCCAAGGGTCCTGATCACCTCCTCATCCGAAACCTGGCGAAAATCGCGATAATAGAAACCGATCGCACCGAACACCTCGTAGTCCTCGAGGCAAACCACCTCGTCGGCCTCATGCCGCAATTCCGCAAGGCTGTCGGTCGGCGCAACGGGTACCGCAAGCACGAGCCGCTTCGGATTGCGCATGCGGGTGGCGCGTAACGCTGCGCGGGTCGTTGCGCCGGTAGCAATGCCATCGTCAATCACAATGGCGGTGCGGCCGGCGACGTCCGCGCGCTCGCGACTGCCCAAATAGCGCTGGCGCCGCCGATCGATTTCGGCAAGTTCGCTGTCGCAAACGGCCTTGAAATCGGACGCATCAATAGCCGCAAGCTTAATGACATCCTCATTGCGCACAATGATCGGTGTGCCACCGTCCACCACCGCGCCCATCGCCAGTTCGGGCTGGAACGGCACGCCGATCTTGCGCACCAGGATCAGATCGAGTGGTGCACTCAGCGCGGCTGCCACTTCTGCCGCCACTGGCACGCCGCCGCGCGGCAGCGCCAGGATCACCGGCTGCTGATCCTTGTATTCGGCGAGCGCCGCAGCCAATTGCCGGCCCGCATCAGATCGATCTTTGAACGCCATCGCTCTCCCCCTAGGGTCGGCTCTTGCCTGCGCGGTCCATCCTGATCGGCTCGCGGCGCGGCCGGAGATGGCGCTCGAACCAGCGCGCGGCAAGGCCGATCACCGCCTCCAGCGCACCGGGCTCGGGAAACAGATGGCTTGCACCTGGAACGATTTCCATCGCTTTGGGAGCTCGCATCTGCTCTAACGCCCGCTTATTGAGCTCGATCACGCCTAAATCCGCGCCGCCAACGATCAGCAGCGTTGGCGCGCGAACCAATTCGAGTGCATCGCCGGCGAGATCGGGGCGCCCACCACGCGACACCACCGCGTGGATTCGACGCGGCAGCCTTGCTGCCGCGACAAGCGCAGCCGCAGCTCCGGTGCTGGCGCCGAACAATCCGAGCGGAAGCTCGGCGACCGATGGCTGCCGTTGCAGCCAGCGTACGGCATCGACAAGCCGGTCCGCCAACAGAGAAATATCGAACACATTGCCCCGGTCGGCCTCCTCTTCGAGGGTCAAGAGATCGAATAACAGCGTTGCGATGCCCCGGGCGTTCAAAGCGCCGGCAACGGCCATGTTGCGCGGACTGAGACGACTCGAACCGCTGCCATGGGCGAATGCGACAAGTGCATAGGCCTCTTTTGGCACGTGCACCGTTCCGGCAAGCCCGATCGGCGGAATACGGATATCGCAGGCCTCATAGGTGTTTCCTGCGTCATCTCGGGCGGAAAGATCAGCGGCCAAATGGTTCATAATCGCGCCACATCGCACTGTATGTCTCCTATGCATACTGCGCCTATGCTCCCGAGGCGGTTGTGATCAAGATCAACAGCAGTCGATTGACTGCTCCGTTGGCCTTTCGTTGCGCACCAGGCGATGTTCAGATAGCCCCTTCAAAAAATCTCGCACTATTCGGCTGCAAGCCGTAGCCTTTGGCGGGGAGCATTCTCAGCACTGCGGAGACATGCCTCATTACGCGCGATGTAGTCGCGTGTGATCGGGACCACCCCTTGACGCTTGGTCATTTGGATTTGGAACACCATCATGCCTTCCTCCCTGAAGGCCATTTCCGACGACGCGAGATAAAGCTCCCACATTCTACAGAAGCGCTCGTCGTAAAGATGTTCTGCTTCGCCGCGCCGTGCCAGGAACCGTTCGTGCCATGCCTTGATGGTATCGGCATAATGGACACGCAGGATCTCGATGTCGGTCACAAGCAGGCCAGCGCGTTCGATGGCGGGTAGCACCTCCGATAGCGCCGGAATATAGCCACCCGGGAAAATGTATTTTGCAAGCCATGGGTTGGTGATCCCAGGGCCATCTGACCGGCCGATCGAGTGCAGCACGAAGACGCCGTCGTCGTCGAGAATTGTGGCGCACCGGCGAAAATACTCTTCGTAATAACCAACTCCGACATGTTCGAACATTCCGACCGAGACGATGCGATCGTAAGTCCGGTCGATGTCGCGGTAATCGACGAGATGATACCGGACTCGCTCGTCGAGTCCGGTTTCCTCGGCCCGAGTCCGCGAAAATGCCAGTTGTTCTTCGGACAACGTCACGCCGTCAACGTCCGCTCCGCAGACTTCGGCCATGTAGCGCGCAAGGCCGCCCCAGCCGGAACCGACATCGAGCATGCGCTGCCCTGGCTCGATCAGCAGCTTCGCGGCGAGGTGTCGTTTCTTCGCCAGCTGGGCATCATCGAGCGACTGATGCTCACTTTCGAAATAGGCGCAGCTATATTGCCGGTCGGCGTCGAGGAACATGGAGTATAGCTGTCCATCGAGATCGTAGTGGTGAGCGACATTTCTTTGCGCGCGATTGCGAGAATTGAATTGCTCGAGCCGGCGGCAAAGGTAGCGTAAAAGCCATTGTGGCTTTGCCCACCGCGTGGGATTGCCGGAGCGGTCTTGAGACAGTGCCAATGCCAACACGTCGGCGATCGATCCTTCCTCAACGACAAGAGAGCCATTCATGTAGGCTTCCCCGAACCTGAGGTCGGGGTCAAGGAGAACGCCCAACTGCGCCCCAATGCAAGCGAACCGGATGGCAAGCGGCTTGCCACTTCCGTCACCCACCGTAAATATGTCGCCTCCGGCTGTTATGACGCGCAGACTGCCGGAATGAATGAACGAGCCGAGAGCGCTTTCGAGCACCCGGGATATAAATCGATTGCAGGCCCGCGCTACAGGCCCCTGCCGACAACCTTGGCCGTCGATTTCGACATGCTTCATGGCACAAAGATCATATTGTCAAAAACATGATGACGCAGTCTTCGTTTGGGTAATTGATTCAGATCAAATGGGCGCCGGATGCGTCATGCGTCCGGCGGCAACCTGTCCGCAAAAATCAGTTTCGACAGCAATGGCGGCTAACCCCCTAGCCGCAACGAAGCCATCCGCGATGGCGCGGATGCCCTTGATCCACAGCATTTCGGTTGCTTGCACTTAGTCTCAATTTGAAAAGAAGCAGGGTATTTTGCTCGTCATGAGAAGGTCTCGAGTCACTCCGCCGAAGACCCATTCGCTCAGCCGAGCGCGGCCGTAAGCGCCGGCAACGATCAAATCGGCATTTTGCTCCTTGGCGAAGCGAAGTAGAACGTGTCCCGCTGCTTCAGCGGTAGCGCTCACAATTTGCCCGCCTACTGCCACCCGGTGGTGCACGAGATAACGGGCCACGTCTGCAACCTGCTGATGCGCGCTTTCTTCCAGTTCCAGGGGGCTCACCGCCGCAATATGGACGCTCTCGGCTTCCTTCAGGAACGGTAACGCATCCCGAACTGCATGACGCGCCTCGCGCGTGTCTTTCCACGCGATGAGGACACGCGAAGTTTGGAGGTGACGAGTTTCATCCGGCAGAATCAATACCGGTCGACCGGCCGCCAAGACTACGCTGCCAGGATCAAACGTGTGATAAGCATCTCCAGGCAACAGGTCCCGACCCAGAACTACAAGGTCGGCTGCTCGAGCTTCTCTCGCGATCACTTCGCCGGGAAAATTGGCGAACGATCGCCACTCCACACCACGCGGGTTCGCTCCTGCGCAACGTCGAAACGTTTCTCCCAGCTGATCAAGTTGCGCCAAAATTCTGCGCCGTCCTTCTTCCCCGGGCTCGAAATCCACAACAGAATTCTGCACCATGAGTTTTCTACGCAGAGGCCAGCCGGCAACACCAATCAGTGCAGAATGAAAACGACCCGCAATTTCAGCCGCGACACGGATGCGATCTTCGGCATGATCGTCGAAATCAACGTGGACCATGATAGCGGCGATGGTCATGTGCAACTCCATGATTTCTGATAACTTAGGAACATTTGACCAGCATGGCTTTGATCTTGGTCAATAACATTGGGCAACAACCGCCCAAAAGGTGTCGCATTCGGATCAATCCGACAGATTGAACTGTGAGCGAGGGGATCCAAGTGACCAAATCCCAATTTCGCGCGACTACATCGCACAGATGAAGCACATCTTCGTGGTGCCGAGAAAGTCACTCGCCAAAAACTACGGCTTGCAGCCGAACAGTGCAGGTTTTTCTAGGGAGCCATCTGAACACCACGTGATGCACACCAGCCGCGGCCGATGTGCGGCCGGAGCCAGTCATCATCGTTCCCGCTCGGATCATGGAATACTACATGCTCGATTTGTCGCCTCATGACCGGTCGTGCGATGCTTAGCCGCGCTCAGTCAATGGAGCTGGCGGTTTTCCTGCTGCTTTGCGGACCTTGTTCGATCCAGCCCGACAGCGAGCAGAGGGATGCCGCGCAGGTTTGAAAACAGATGGGTAGAATCGACTGATAGCTGGTTACGCCCTATAACGCGAAGACGCTCCTTCGATCGGGCTAACGACGGCACGAGCGCCGGCACTTCAGCCGGCGTTCCGCTAGTGAACATCTGCTCAAGCTGAACTCCGATCTGTCCCGCATCGGAAATAAGCTCCGGTGGCAAGAGGGCGCCGGGCCGCGTTGCAATAATCAGCCGCTCCTTCAGGGCCGCAGCGATCTCCAGCGCAACCCAGATGCTAAGATCCTCAGGGCCGGTCGCCATCGCCAGGACTGGGCCCGTCGTGCGTAGGATTTGTCTCGGGACAACAAGAATGGCGGCCGCCGATGTGAGGGCTGCATCGAGCACACCGGTAAACTGCCGCGTAATCCTTTCGCCGGGATGCGTCGGCTCGATAATGGCGACGATATCGTCGGCCCGAATAAGCGAGGCCACCATTTCCGCGCCCGTAACGACGTCGAAACCCGTCTTTATGCTGCGGCTCCTGGCGGTCTCGGCAAAGCGCCGGCGCGCAATGTCGGTGATGTGATCAATCTCGCGCGCGATTTGCACCGCATCGATTGCTTGCCATCCCTGGTCAAGAGCGCGCAATTCGCGCAAGGTGGGGAAACGAGCAAGCCCCTGCAGGGTTGGATCGGCGATGAAAGTGGCAAGAAGCTCGATGTGAAGAAACTCAGCCAAGTCTGCGGCCGCATCGATTGCCGCCCGGCTGGCCATGGATTGCGGCAGTCCGACGAGCATGCGCTTGAACCCTAGGCGGGGGCTGGTCACGCGCCGCTCTCGCTCGACGTCAAGGCCCGCTGGCCGAAGCTTTGCCGAATACGGGCAAATGAATGCAATCGATCTTCGACCAATCGATTGAAGCTCTGCGGCGGATAAAGGCCGTCGCCGCCCCGCTCCCCAGCCGGCCGGCCGGTCAGGAGCGCCATGCCTTGGTCAATTATCGTGATGGCATAGACGGCAAACTTGCCGGCGGCGCAGGCTTCGATCACGTCGCGTCGGAGCATCAGGTGCTGCACGTTGGCATTGGGGATTATGACGCCTTGTGTCCCGGTCAGGCCGCGCATTTCGCAGATATCGAAAAAGCCCTCGATCTTCTCATTCACACCGCCGATGGCCTGAACTTGTCCCTGTTGGTTTACCGAGCCTGTGACCGCAAGATCCTGACGGAGCGGAAGTTCAGCAAGCGCCGATAGCATCGCATAAAGCTCGGCAGAGGAGGCGCTGTCGCCTTCCACGCCGCCATAGGATTGTTCGAAGACGAGGCTTGCGAATAGCGACATCGGCGTATCCAAGGCGTAGCGGCCGGCCAGAAAGCCCGACAGGATCAGCACACCCTTGGAGTGAATAGGACCGCCGAGCTCGACCTCTCGTTCGATGTCAACGACTTTGCCGTTTCCCGGACGCACGCGACAGGTGATGCGGGTTGGCCTGCCGAAGCGAAATCCTGCGAGCTCGGCGACGCTCAAGCCATTCACTTGACCGACCTGTGCGCCGCTGGTGTCGATGAGCGCCACCCCCTCAAGAATGTTTTCCTGGGCGCGATCGCGCAACCGCGAAGAACGGCGAATCCTATGCTCGATCGCAGACTCAACGTCGGCCTGCGTAATGACCGCGCGGTCAGATTTGCCGGCCCAGAAATCGGCCTCGGTCAAGAGATCGTTGAGCTGATCGACGACCAGCGTGAGCTTGTTCGCATGATCGGCCAGACGGGCGGCATGCTCGATCATGAGCGCGGTACCGGCGCGATCGACGGCCCTTAGCCCATGCCGCCTTGCCAGCGCGGCGATCATCCGCGCGTGCGCGGCCTCCGTCGCCGGTGTTCGATCGATATCGTCCTCGAGATCGGCAAGGACCTTGAAATGCTCTGCGAGGTCAGGGTCGAGGGCCGCCAGCAAATAGTACAACACCCGATCGCCAAACAGCACCACCTTGACGTCGAGGGGGATCGGATCCGGCTCGAGCGAAACCGTGCTGGTCAGGCCAATGAAGTGACTTAAGTCTTCTATTCTGATCTCACGCTGCCGCAGCGCTCTTTTCAGCGCAGTCCAGCTGAAGGGTTCCGTCAGCAGACTACGGGCATCGAGCAGAAGAAAGCCGCCATTCGCCCGATGAATTGCGCCCGGCTTGATTAGGCGGAAGTTCGTAACGAGCACCCCGTGCTGCGAGACGTATTCGACGCTGCCCAGCAAATTGCTCAAAGTGGGATGTAGTTCTTCCACGATCGGAACGGCGGGCGTTCGTCCTGCATGACCGACAAGGACATTGACAGTGTAGCGATCAAACGCTCCGCCGGGGAGTTCGCCCGGTGACGATTCCTCGTCGCTCTCGTCCTTGATGACGAACATTGCAACGTTCTCGATAAGATCCGCGCGAATGGCTTCCAAATGCTCGGCGATTTTCGGCACGTCGGTGAAGCTTGCTTTTGAAAAGTCAATGAATTGGCCGACGGCAAACTTCGCAGTATCACGATTGAGTTTGCGGACCTCGTCACGTCGCTCGGTCTGCCACTGCGGCAGTTGATGCATGACGTGCTCGAGGTCTTTTTCAAGCGTTTCGATGAGCGCCTCGATCTCTTTGCGTTTTTCCTCCGGCCAGGTCCGAAATTCATCCGGCGGGACCGGTTGACCTTCGTGAGCCGGTACCAGTGCAAAGCCCATTGGAGTGCGGAGAATAAGGATATTTTTCGCAGCCGCCTTGTCGCGCAAAGCCGTGAGACCTTCGGCCTGCTTGGCCTGAAACGCCTGGTCGATTGCGCCGCGCCGTGCCTGATAATCCTCGCTTGCGAACACCGCGGGCAATGCCGTCTTGAGATCGTCGATAAGCGCGCGCATGACGTCGCGGAATTGGTCGGCGCGTCCCGCCGGCAATGCGATGGCCACGGGCTTGCGCGGGTCATTAAAGTTGTTGACGTAGACCCAGTCCGATGGGTTCGGCCGCCCGCCGGCGGCCTCTTTGAGAACCTGCTCGACCGCGCGCTGAGCGCGCATGCCGTTTGGCCCGATCACGAACAGGTTAAATCCCGGCTTATCGACGCGGGTGCCAAATTCGATGGCATCGAGCGCACGCTGTTGTCCAACCAGCCCGTCGGCCGGTTCGAGCTCTGCCGTCGATTCGAACGAGAGTGCCGGCAAGCTGACGGCGCGATAGAGTCGTTCCGCGGGCAGCGGCCGCAGCGGTGCTGGCAATGAGGCCTCGACGGGAGCCGGCGCTGCGGCCGTATTCTGCTCCGGCATAACCGGCGCAGCGCCTGGTGGCGGTTTCGATTCCACTTGAGTCATGATGACTATCCCGACGAAGATCGCTTGACACGAAGCGTGTAGACAGTTCGGTGAACAAAATAACTAATACGCCGTGCACACCTAGAAAAATTTAAGGTCAAGAACAGGGCTCGTCTTTGATGCACATCAACTCGAAAAATAGCGACTGTTTAGCCGCCAATTGCGGTCGCTTCTCCCGTTAAATTCGTATGGCGAGCTCGGCGGGCGTATAGGGCAGCTGGAGCGCGTCGCCGACGGCGCGATGGGTGACTTGCCCAGCGTGGACGTTGAGGCCATGACGCAAATGCAGATTTCGAGCGCGCTCACCAGCTTCTGACCCAAATCTGTGCGGGGCGCATTGATTTGAATTCAACAAGCAATATAGGGTACCGGCAAATGGGTATTTTTTGATATAGGTCAAAGCTCTGCCCGAAATAAGTGCCAGTTTTAATTTTTTAAGGTTTTTAAGGAAGGAAGCAGTCATGAGCGCCGTGGGCCTTGAAAGCATAGATCACACAGTGCAGCTAACGCACATCTGGATCAACGAACTCGACGCGCGGCTTGGATGGGACAATAAGCACCGTTCTTACCACCTGCTGCGGAGCGTGCTGCAGGCGGTGCGGGACTGGCTTCCAACTAATGAGGCGGTCGACCTCGGCGCGCAGTTCCCGGAGCTTCTCCGTGGCGTCTACTATGAGCACTGGCGACCAGCCGCGACGCCGGTGAAGCCCCGCCACAAAGACGACTTCATCGCGCGCATCGACGATGCCTTTAAGAACGACCCCATTCTCTTTACGTCAGAGGCCGTCACGGCTGTTTTCGGGCTTCTGTCGGACAATATCTCTGCCGGTGAAATTGAACATATCCGCCACGAATTGCCGGCGGACCTCAGAGCGCTGTGGCCAGTTCCTTTGCGGGCCGCCTGAAGGCGCCGCGGGGGGCGCGGAGTCGCTGATGCCGCGAGCATTATAATCGCGGCCGAGCGGCGAGCCTTGCCCAGTGGGTCGGGTGCCTGTGATGATCTGCGTCAAAATGATGATCCCGCAGTCGACGCAGGCGGAACAGGACAGAAATGGAATCGAGCTGGCGGCGTCAAATCCCGATGGCGTCATCGGCGGGCGTATAGGGAAGCTGGAGAGCGTCGGCGACAGCGCGATAGGTGACTTGCCCAGCGTGCACGTTGAGGCCATGACGCAAATGCGGGTCTTCGTCGAGCGCGCGCCGCCAACCTTTGTCGGCCAGCATCAGGATGAAAGATGTGGTCACGTTGCTCAAAGCAAACGTCGAGGTTCGCGGTACCGCGCCCGGCATGTTGGCCACGCAATAGTGCACGACATCGTCGATCACATAGGTCGGATGCGAATGGGTGGTCGGTCGCGAGGTCTCAGCACAGCCGCCTTGATCGATGGCGACATCCACGATCACCGAGCCGGCCTTCATGGCCTTGACTGTTTGCGCCGATATCAATTTCGGCGCGGTGGCGCCGGGCACGAGCACGGTGGCGATAACGAGATCGGCGCGCCGGCAAAGCAGCTCCACCACATCGCGGGTGGAAAATATGGTACGCACGCGACCGCCCAATTGAGCGTCGATGCGGCGCAGCGCCTGTGGATCTCGGTCGAGCACCGTCACATCGGCGCCCATGCCGGAAGCGATCTGCGCCGCGTTTGTTCCGGCAACGCCGCCGCCGACGATCACGACACTCGCGGCCGAGACGCCCGGCGCGCCGGCGAGTAACACGCCCCGGCCACCGTTCTCCTTTTCCAGGTAGTGTGCGCCGACGTGCGGCGCCATGCGGCCGGCAACTTCCGACATCGGAGTCAGCAGCGGCAGCGTACCCTGTGGCGACGTCACCGTCTCGTAGGCGATCGCGGTGACGCCGGCCGCCAGTAGCGCCTCTGTCTGGGCGCGATCAGGCGCGAGATGCAGATAAGTGAACAGCACCTGCCCGCGCCGCAACTTCTTCCGTTCCGCGCCGACCGGCTCCTTCACCTTTACGATCAGTTCAGCTCGGCCGAACACGGCGTCAGCATCCGGCACGATCTCGGCGCCCGCGGCTTGATAATCGCAATCCCGGAAACCCGCACCTGCTCCGGCGAGGGTTTCGACCACAACTTGATGGCCTTTTTCAGTGAGTTCGCGCACCGTCGAAGGCACGGTGCCGACGCGGTATTCGTTATCCTTGATCTCCTTCGGCACGCCGACGAGCATGGCGATCCTCACTGT
>Ga0187890_10001021_pt1 | contig 20453 bp, 13 predicted proteins | sample June2016WEW_21_1_FD_133005 | JGI IMG/M metagenome (GOLD analysis project Ga0187890, IMG submission 133005) | Peatland microbial communities from SPRUCE experiment site at the Marcell Experimental Forest, Minnesota, USA - June2016WEW_21_10 | ecosystem: Environmental > Terrestrial > Soil >... | reverse complement strand
GGGAGGCGCTGGAGAAGCTCATCATCAAAAATGTCCGCGAGCTACTTGTAAAAGGAAGCCAGCTTAGGCCGATGGTTATGGTTTTAGAGGACCTTCACTGGGCGGATGAAAGTTCGCTGGGGCTCCTGGAATCACTATATCGCCTCGCGGAAAAGAACCGCCTTCTTTTTATAAACGTGTTCCGTCCCGGCTACTGGCGCGGGGAAACCAAAAGGGTTGTGGAAAAGGTCGGCGAGGTCCTGGACGACCGATATGTAGAAATAGCCCTCCAGCCCCTGGATAAGCAGATGAGCGATGCTCTCATTGGCAACATGCTCGATTTAAAAGGACTACCACACTCCCTGCGCGCGCAGATCGGCGAGCGGACAGGAGGGAATCCTTTCTTCATCGAAGAAATTGTCCGTTCCCTGGTCGACCAGGGGGCCATTGTCAGGCGGAACGGTTCGTTCGATGTCACCGAAAAAATACATTCCGTCGTCGTCCCTCACACCATAAACGATGTGCTCATGGCCAGGATTGACCGCCTGGAAGAGAGGACACGGGAGCTGGTGAAGTGCGCATCGGTCATTGGCAGGAGTTTCTTTGACCGCATCCTGAAGGATGTCGCCACATCCATTGAAAACATCGATTCCAGGCTCTCGTATCTAAAGGACCTGCAGCTCATTCGGGACCGGATCAGACTCGAGGAACTGGAGTACCTTTTCAAACACGCCCTGACCCAGGAGGCGGCCTACGAATCGACCCTTCTTCAGCAGCGAAAAGAACTTCATCGCAGGGTCGCCGAATCCATAGAGAAGCTTTTTGAGAAACGGCTGCACGAGTTCTACGGCACGCTGGCCTGGCATTACAGCAAGGCAGACGACCCGGGGAAAGCCGAAGATTGGATGGTGAAAGCAGGCGAGGAGGCGCTTAGGACTTCGGCATCCAGTGAAGCCCTGCACTATTACAAGGAAGCCTTGAGGCTATATCTCGAAAAGTATGGTGATGCGGCGGACCAGGCAAAGCTGGCGCAGTTCGAAAAGAACATAGCAGTGGCCCATTACAACAAATGTCAGTATGAGGACGCGGTAGAATATATCGACAAAGTTTTCATTCGAATGGGAAAGCGGTCGCCGAAGCGCAAAATCACCAGGGCCATAAAGTTGCTATACGATAAATACATCATCATCCTCAGAATTTACCTGCCGTGGCTGGGGCGCAAAAGAACTCCCGACGATTCTGTAAACTCATATTTCGACCTGACTGTCAAGAAGAGCAACGCCTTGGTCCATGTGGACCCGCAAAGGGGATTCGTAGAACACATCGGTGAAATGAGGGAGAGTTTCCGGTACGATCTCTCAAAATTAGAGGCCGCGGGAGAGATACATGGCACCGTGCAGCAGTGTGCAGCCTGGATCAGGTACGTATCGGGGAACTGGGATGAAGTTCAGGGGCCTGACCGGGATTTGATCGATGCCGGAATAAAGAGCGGGATTTACTGGGTTGTGGGAACCTGGATCTTTACACTTGCTGCGGCAAGAATCTGCCAGGGCAGATTCGGCGAGGCCAAAGAATCTATAGAGAATTTGGCCAGGCTTGGGGACCTTTATGATTTCGATCTGTTCAGAATCTATGCGTATCTATATTCAACCGAGCTTCTCCTGGCTTCCGGCAAGTATTACCTGGCTCGGTCGGAAGCGGAAAGGTTGGCGTCCCATTGTGCGGGAAAGGGGTTGGAAAATCATGAACTTCATGCCTTCGGGTATAAAGCTTCAGCGGAGGTTTCGATTGGGGAGATCAAAGCGGCGGAGGATTCCCTTGCTCACGCCAGGCAAATCATGGGCGGGCAAAGTTTCTGGCCTCCATGGTACGTGACTCCTTATCTGCTTGCGCAGTTCAAGTTCGACGTTTACCTGCTCCGGGATGCAGTCCATTCCAAAGATGGAAGCGCGGTTCAAAAATTAGCGAAGCAAGCCCTTAAGAGCGGCAAAGAAGCGGTGGGAATTTCGGCGAAATACGCAGCCATCCGCACCGAGAGCTACCGATTGATGGGGGTATACTACTGGTTGACTGGAAAGCAGGGCAAGGCCCTTAAGTGGTTCGATAAATCGATCAAGGAAGGAGAGCGGCTCGGGGCACGTCCCGACCTTGCACGCGCCTACATGGAGATAGGAAAGCGCCTGATGGAACCTGGAAGCAAATACAAAGAGCTAAACGGGTTAAGCGCAGGTGAGTACTTGAAGAAAGCACGCGCCATCTTCGAGGAGATGGACCTCCAGTGGGATCTGGAAGAACTGGAAAAGTTTCAGAGCGGAACTTAACTGGAAGTTCTGGATCTTATGATAGGGACATCATACATCGCTTGAGCGAGGTAATCCATCCACAACATCGATGAAAATGAAAAGTAAAGGCAGCTCTCCTATATGGCGTTCTGCTTTGGGTTAGCCGGGACCTTTGAATATTTGGATCATACCTGCAGTTCTCATCATTGCTGCTGCACGGGTTGCTTGATATGGGCCGGGCTTGCGTTGGATGGTTTGAGCAAATTGGAGGTTAAAATACTTAGTTAGATCCTGCCCAGGAAGTGTCTGATCCCGGTGGCAGGGGGCGAGTGTCTTTCGCTTTAAAATCGATTAGCTGGCAAAAAGCCTGGATTCCGGCCTCCGCCGGCATAGCCGTCAACTTTAGCGGATGTGTCCGGGCAATCTCTTCACCCTGCTGCGCTCTCTCTTTGTGCCTCTTTTGTGTTCTTCGAGGCTGGCTGGGGCTGTCCTTATCACGAAGACCACGAAGAGTCCACGAAGAGGACGAAGAAAATGAAATGGATTGGGAGGATTAAAAAAATTGAAAGCGCATAGGCCGAGGCAATCTCTTCACCCTGCTACGCTTGCTCTTCGTGAATCCTTCACTCCGCTTCACTCCGCTGCGCTCCCTCTTCGTGATTGACTAAGGCCATCGTTATCACGAAGAGGAGTGAAGGACACGAAGAAAGGGTGGTACAGGCGAATGTTTTGCCTGCCAACTCTTAAGTTGACGGGCATGGACCTCCGCCGGAATGATCAAATCATTAGTAATGTTCCGGCGTTTCTCCCACCTGAGAACCTTTTTCATCCTCATGTCAGGGGCTTGCATTCCTGCATTCCGATGCACACTATTGGGGCCGGGGAGTATGTTTTCTTCAGCCTCTGCGGTCGGCGATTTGCCCCCGGCTGCCGGGTTCTTGCGGCATTTGTATTTATTAGCGGCGTCTATTCATATCCATCGATGGTTCTGATTACCGGAGACTTAAGGTCATGATTGAAAACCTCGACCCGGTCCTGCTCTCTCGCATTCAGTTCGCATTCACTCTTTCTTTTCACATCTTTTTCCCGGCCTTCACAATCGGTCTTGCGAGCTGGCTGGCCGTGCTCGAATGGCGATGGCTGAAAACCGGCGACACGGTCTATGCAGTCATATACCGCATGTGGGTCAAGATCTTTGCCGTCACATTCGGCATGGGCGTCGTATCGGGCGTGGTCATGTCATTCGAGTTCGGGACCAACTGGTCCGCATTCGCAGACAGGGCAGGAAACATTATCGGGCCCTTGCTGGGCTACGAAGTGCTGGCCGCGTTCTTTCTGGAGGCATCATTTCTTGGGGTCATGCTGTTTGGCTGGAACCGCGTCAGCCGCCGGATTCATTTTGCTGCAACAGTGATTGTGGCGATGGGGACCCTGATTTCCGCATTCTGGATCCTGGCGGCCAATAGCTGGATGCAGACTCCGCAGGGGTTCCGGATTGCCGAAAACGGCCTGTTGTATCCCACGAGCTGGCTGCAGATTATTTTCAGCCCGTCTTTTCCCTACCGCTTCGTCCATATGGTCACCGCCGCATACCTGACCACAGCTTTTGTGGCCGGGGGCGTCGGGGCATTTTACCTGTGGGGCGGCCGCCATATAAGGGAGGCGCGCGTGATGTTGGGCATGGCCGTGATAATGGCGATTTTCGTAGCCCCGATGCAACTGCTGTTCGGCGATATGCACGGTCTTAACACGTTAAAACATCAGCCTGCCAAGGTGGCCGCAATCGAAGGACTGTGGGAAACCCGGCGCGGCGCGCCGTTGATTCTCTTCGGCTGGCCGGACCAGCAAGAGGAAACCACAAAATATGCGGTCGAAATCCCCAGGCTGTCGAGCCTGATTCTCACCCATGACCTCAATGGCGAGGTCAAGGGCTTGAAGAACTGGCCTAAAGACGAACGCCCCCCGGCGCTGTGGGTATTCTGGTCTTTCCGCGTCATGGTGGGGATCGGCATTTTGATGATCCTGACCGGCGTGACGGCCCTGGTTCTTCATTTCAGGAAGCGCTTATTTGATACAAAATGGTTTCAGCACTGGTGCATGGTCATGACCCCGGCAGGATTTGCCGCAGTTTTGGCGGGATGGTTCGTTTCTGAAATCGGCAGGCAGCCCTATATAATTCAGGGTGTGATGCGGACCAAAGAGGCCGTCTCTCCTGTGCAGGGCATTCCCATCCTCGTATCCATCGGCGCTTTTGTGCTCACCTATGCGGTCGTGTTCGGCGCCGGGAGCTATTACATTATAAAACTGATCAGAAAAGGTCCCGAGACCGAGGCGGATGTTTATGGTTCGCACGGCGTCAAAGGGCCTCCTCTGATCACCGAGCTTGTTTCAGAAGAGGAGGGACGGCATGTTTAGCCTCGAAGGCGCCCTGGATCTTCCGCTCATATGGTTTGGCCTGCTCGTCACGGCGCTTTTCCTGTATGTACTTCTGGATGGCTTCGACCTGGGGGTGGGCATTTTGTTTCCCTTTGCGCCGTCGGATGAATGCAGGGACCGCATGATGAACTCCGTCGCACCCTTCTGGGACGGCAACGAGACCTGGCTGGTGCTGAGCGGCGGCGGGCTTTTTGCGGCGTTTCCGCTTGCTTATGCGATCCTGATGCCGGCGCTCTACATGCCTGTCATCCTGATGCTTTTGGGTCTGATCTTTCGCGGTGTGGCATTCGAGTTTCGCTTCAAGGCCGTCAAATCCCGCTTTGTCTGGGACTACTCTTTCCACTTTGGGTCGATAACGGCCGCTTTCATGCAGGGCATGATCCTTGGGGCCTTTGTCAAAGGGGTGCAGGTCGAGGGGCGAAGCTTTGCGGGCCAGCCTTTTGACTGGCTCAATGCATACAGTTTCATGACGGGGGTGGCCCTACTGTTCGGCTATGCTCTGCTGGGCGCCACCTGGCTGGTGATGAAAACCGACGGAATCACCCATGACTGGGCGCGAAAATGCGCCTCTTATGTCCTTGGCTATGTGGGAGTGTTCATGGGGATCGTGAGTATCAGCATGCCGATAATGAACACGGGTGTAAGAGACTTGTGGTTTACTCTTCCCAATTTTTACTGCCTTTTGCCGGTACCCCTGGCGACCGCAGCTCTTTTTATCTTTATATGGCGGGATTTGCGCAGGGGTGTGGAGAATCGTCCCTTTTTCCTCAGCATCGGCGTTTTTCTCATGGGTTACCTGGGGCTGGGCATCAGCCTCTGGCCATGGCTGGTCCCGTTTGCCGTGACCTTCCGCCAGGCAGCGGCAGCGGCTTCCTCACAGTCATTTTTGCTCGTCGGAACTGTCGTTATCCTGCCGGTAGTTCTCACCTATACCGCTTATTGCTATTATGTGTTCAGAGGGAAAGCATCGCGTGAAGGCTACTACTGAATCCCGCCGATCCGTTTGCGTTCACTGGAGTGCGGTGTGTGTGGTGGTTGGGCTGCGCCTCGCAGAGGCGCAGCCGTCATGTTTGCGGATCTAAGTGCACTTATTTCCCAAGCGGACACAGATTCCCAAGTGGAATTACGAGGCGGGCGTTGAGCGCTTCGCCGCCGACATCGTTCTTGGTTAAAAGGTCCCAGCCGTACGTAAGCATCAGACTGCACGGGCCGAAATTGTAACCGAGAAGAGGGCCTATGGAATAGTTCGTCACCCTGGAGCCGGGAACGGATACGCCGTATTGCTTATCGGCGGCTATCTGATTTTGCTGAGCTGCCCCAAGACCAAGCGTCCATCTCTTCCAGGTATAGCTAACAGTGTAGTCGATCATTATCTCGTCCGCGCTCTGGTAGTCGGTGACGGTGTCCTTAGTGTTGATAGAGTACATAATATCGGCGCTGATGTTCCAACCGGCGTGCAGCCAGCTTATCCCAATTACCGGCACAAAGGTATAGTATCCGTTGCTGGATTCAGCGTAAATGCCGCCATCATGCTGAAAGCGTTGCCCTTTGACTCTATTCTCGGGCGAGGTCGTACCATCGTCAAAAGAAACCGCAAATTCGCCCTTTACGCGGAAATCACAGGGGAGTTTCCACGACAAAATGATCGGAACAATAACAGTGTTGTATGCGCCCCACTGAGCGCCGCCATTCCACTGATTGAGGCCGGGAACGCCGATCGAGGCGCCCTGGTTCTGTATTCTCAAGTTCGTGTAGTCGAACGGCTGAGCTACGGCAACGGCATAGTCGGCGCACAGAAACTTGAGTCCGGTGGACCACAACAGGATGGGAATATCGACGTAGGCGAAAAGCTCGACATTGGTTATTGAGTGTCCAAGGTCGTTAAAAGCATGGTAGGTCGGCACAAAAACGGAGTCGTTAATGAAATAAAAGCCTTGAGGCGGCAAGGCCCCGGAGGCCAATCCTTCGTCTGTGCCGCGCAGGTGCCAATCCCACAGCTCCGTGGCGTAGGCAGGGGCAACCACCATCACCACTGCCATGGATAAACACATTGCCAAAAGAAGTTTCTTCATCTCTTCCCCCTCGAATTGCAAAAAGTTAACACTTTCCAAAACAGGGCCAGTAAATCTGATACCTCCAACTGGTTCTGCTTTGCGCCCCGATACGGGGCAGCCTCGTTTCTACCACCTCCTTTCAGCCCCGGTATCAGCCAGACCCCGGCAAAACCGAAGGATGCCTCGTGAAGATTGCCTTCGAGCTGGAGCCGAGCTAAGATGCGAAACGACAGCACGCTAAACTCAAAGTGCTGCCCCTTCGGCAAAAGCGGCCGCACAGGCTTGCTATAATACTTTCACCAAACCAGCAGAAAAATTCCAATTCCCCTACATTTTTTCATTGGGGTCCTCCTGCTGATGCAAGTTTTTGAAGGGAGTCACCCTTTTTGAGCCTAACGACGATTGGGGACAGATCACAAGGTGATGGCGCTTTAGTGTCAGGGGAGTGGGAAGCAGAAGAGCAATGAGCTAGCGACGATTGGGGACAGATCACAAGGAGATGGGGCAGCCACATTGATCCCGTGTGTTTTCAACAGACACAGGAACTGACAAATGTCAAGAAGATTTTAGAAGCAGGAATTGGGTAACAGTCTATGGGCATATCCATTTGTATACTGATGTTTCAGGGTGTTGGCAGCGATCAAATAGCCAATACTAAATAATGGAATTTTTATTTTGACAGGAGAGCATGGCAATCGGATCTCACCTGGATAACCCTCCTCCCCGGTAGGGCTGAATGAATTTTCCCAGTGGGGTGGCCTGACCGCAGCGAAATTTCAACTGACATGACCCGAGGGACCCGATTTACACTTGGGCGGGGGTTTTTGGAAATTGGGAAACACTGATAATCATAATGATAGATCGGCGATTATCCGTGTCCCCAAGCATAAATAAGCCAGGACCCCTCTAGAATGCCCCGTCCCGGATTTTGGGTATTCACCATTCTATTTTGTAATTTGGCAAGCTCTGCTTTCCCGTGAGATTGCCTAGGGTGAGCGTAACGCATTGTCATTGCAAGCTTGGAGTAGCGCATCAGTTTCTGACTGGCTTTAACTCGCTCCTGTTCTAGCCCAATGTGTTTTCAGCGGCCTTTTCGTGCTGACCACAGGTGCGAAAAAAATTCGAGAGCCGAATTAAACGTGGATATTCCGGGTTAAAGACACGGACAGGATTACCAACAGGCGGTTCAGCCGTCGGATGATTAGTTCATGAAGGCATCCCGCCAACGCCCAAAGCGGATGACTTCCGCCTAAAGGCGGTAAGAGGAATGACCAGATTAGACCCATCGAGGGGATGCCTTCCGGGCTATGCATCACACGTCGATAAGGGATGCCCGCCAGAGCATTTCACTATATAATCGTTTAGTGTAGTTAACAAGTCTGTCATACGAGGTGAGTTTACAGATCGAGATTGGAAGTCGGAAAGCAGACAGCGCCAAGGCAGCGAGCGCCCCAGCAAAATTTCCGCTTCTTGTCTTTCTGCGCTGGTACCTGAATTCCAACTGGACCGGTTTTGCACAACGCCGGTCCATGCCTGGCCGATGCGGAGGAACTTTCCTCCTGTAAAGCCGCTTAGCGACTCAGCGCTTTAGCCATTTTTCTGATCTCTTTTTTGTCCAGCTTGCCCACACTGGTCTTTGGAATGGATTCGACCACGTCGATCGTGTCGGGAATGGCCCACTTCGAAAGGACGCCCCGGTCGACAAAACCTTGCAAAAAGGATTTCAAGTCCTCTTCGGAAACCTTTCCCCTTTGCTCTTCTTTTATCGTCACAATGGCGTAGGGCCGCTCACCCCAGGTTTCATCGGGCACCCCGATAACGGCCGCTTCGCTCACTGCCTGGTGCTGGCTTAGGGCATCCTCGATCAGCAGCGAAGAGATCCATTCTCCCCCGCTTTTTATCACGTCCTTCAAACGGTCGGTCAGATGGAGATAACCCTCTGCGTCGACGAAGCCTGCATCGCCGGTTCGCATATAGCCGCCGGCCCAAAGGTCCTCAGACCCGTCGGGGTCCTTAAAATAGCCCACTGTCAGCCACGGGGCCCTCACCACGACCTCTCCCACACTGGCGCCATCATGTGGAAGTTTGCGCCCGGCGAGATCGACTACTCGAAGGTCGACCAAAGGAACGGGAAGCCCGGTCCGGCAGCGAATGTCCGTTTGCTCTTCCTCGTTCCATTGCGTCATGTGTGGCTTCAGGTGAGCAATTGTGAGGACCGGACATGTCTCGGACATCCCATAGCCGGCATAAATATTGACTCCCCTTCGCATGGCCGCGTTGCACAATCCCCTGGAGAGGGCGGAGCCGCCTACAATCATCTTGAACCCGGAAAAGTCCACGGCGGCGGAAGCCGGGCAGCCGAGCACCATCTGCAGAATTGTCGGAACGCAGTGGGAAAATGTTACTCTTTCCTTTACGATAAGCCCCAGGATCGTCTCGGGTACGTAGCGTCCCGGATAGACCTGTTTCAGGCCGAGCAGGGAAGCCAGGTAAGGCATTCCCCACGCGTGGACGTGAAACATGGGGGTAAGGGGCATGTAGACATCCTTTGAAGAAAGGCCCCCCTGGGCGGCCTGGCCCTGAGAAGCCGCCAGCCCCAGAGTGTGGAGCACCAGTTGGCGGTGGCTGAAGCAGACACCCTTGGGCGCGCCCGTGGTTCCCGTGGTGTAAAATGTGGTAGCCTTGGAGTTCTCGTTGAAATCCGGAAAATCATAATCGCCAGGGCTTTTTTCCAGAAGCGCCTCGTATTCTCCCGCTGCTTCGAAACTCGTTTCAGGAACCGGCCCTTGATCGGTAAGAACGATAATACTCTTTACCGTTGTCATCGCGCCCCGCAGTTTTTCCAAGAGGGGCAGAAAATCAGAGTGAACGAGAAGCGCGTCGTCTTCAGCGTGGTTTATGGTGTAGAGGACCTGTTCGGGGGAAAGCCGCACGTTCACCGTATGAAGGATAGCGCCCATCATGGGGACGGCGTAAAAGCATTCCAGGTACCTGTGGCTGTCCCAATCCATCACGCCTACGGTATCGCCGGCTTTTACACCCAGGTTTTCCAGGACGTTCGCCAGTTGGCCGATTCTCTTATAAAGCGTCACATAATCGTAGCGTTTTACATCTTTGTAGACAATTTCCTGCCCTGGAGCGCATGCAAGTGGAGTGTGCAGAATGTGCCTGATTAGAAGGGGGTAGTCGTAAGCTGACGGGGTGCGGTCAATCAGCTTCGTAGCCATAGCTGTTACTCCTTTTCAAGACAATCATCAACCCGGGTTCCGTTTTTCCTCGTATGATAGACTTATATAGTACCAACCGAAAAAAATAACCACTCTGCGTCGTGCGAGCGCGTAGCGGGCAGGCCGACCGCCGCCATTCTCGACGCTCTTCCTGACCTGTCTATGATCACTGTCCATGACCAGAGACGGGGCGTTCTCGGGAGGCCTTGTAAGCGTCCACCATGACCCGCTCAAATCCACCAGGCACAGAGTAAAGTCAACTTCGCTGGACAAGATTAACAGGATTAACAGGAAAAAAACACGACAAAGACGGAACACTCCAGGGTCTTTCAATCCTGTAAATCCTGTCTGAAAAAGATTTTCTCTGCGTCCTCTGCGGTGAACGGGTACTTTTCTTGTGCGACCGGGGACCGTCCCTACGAACCGTAAAAGACCTTCTGGAGCGTCTTCGGGGTCACGCCAGCCAGGTCAAGATACATTGTGAGCCCTCCCATGAAAAAGGGCCAACCCGCACCCATGATCATGGCAAGATCGACCTCTTTTGGCCCTGCCACGATCTTTTCCTTCAAAATGAGGTCCGTTTCCCGAGCCAGGTTGCTCAGCGTAATCTCGCGAATTTCCTCAGCGTGGAAAGTCCTGTTTTGCTCCTTTACCCAGAGCCGTTCCACATCCTTGTCAACCATCCTGCTCTTGCCGCCTTGCGCATAGATCCTGGGCTGCCCGGCTTCGATCAGCCTCTTGAAATTCCGGCTCAACGGAAACCGCTCGGTCCCGAAAGCACGAGACAGGGTCTCGTTTACGTGAAAGGCGACCGGGAGGCCGACCATGTCCAGCAATTCGAACGGCGCCATCGGCAATCCCAATTCAATCAGGGCATCATCGACCTGCTCGAAGCCTGCCCCCTGGTCGACCAGGGCGATGCAGTCGCAAAGGTTTCGCACAAGAACGCGGTTAACCAGAAACCCTGGGGAATCCTTCACCAAGATAGCGGTCTTCCTCAGCTTTTTGGCCAGATCGAAAGCGGTGGCCAGGGCGATGTCGCTCGTTTTCTCCCCATTTATTACCTCAACCAGGGGCATGACCGCAACAGGATTAAAAAAGTGAAATCCAACGACGCGCTCAGGGTTTTTAAGGTCTGCGGCCATTTCGGTCACGCTGAGCGATGAGGTGTTGGTGCCAAGAACGGCATCCGCCGATATTACGGACTCCGCTTCGGCAAAGACCTTTTTCTTGACCGCCATCTCTTCGAAGACTGCCTCGATTACGAAATCGCATTCGGCAAAATCTCCCATATCCAGCGTGCCTTGAGCCAGTCCTCCCAGATAGCTCGCATGGGTATCCGAGATTCTGCCTTTCTGCGCGCTTTTTTCAAATTGCCTGCGAACGTAGGCGACTCCCTTGTCCACGAACTCCTGCCGTACGTCCTTCATTACGACAGGCAAGCCAAGGCGGTGGATAAAAAAATGTGCGAGCTGTGAAGCCATAAGGCCGGCGCCGATTAAGCCCACCTTGCCGATTGGCCGGGGCTTCGCCTCGGGAACGCCTTTGGGTTTTTTTGCGTGCCGGTTCACGAGGTCGAAAGAATAGATCGAAGCCTTGCATTGGCGGGTCTTTATGAGGTCGCCGAGCGCCCTGTTTTCTTCTTCAAAACCGCGTTCGACATCCCAGGAACAGGCGCCCTGGATCAGCTCCAAAGCGCGGTAGGGCGCCGGAGCGGCCCCGTGCACCTTCCCGTCCACAAAAGCCCGCGCCTTGCTTATGATCGCGCCGGTTTGTTCAGTCGAAACAGGCGTTCGTTCCACTTTTGTCTCGCCCGCCACGATGCTCAGAAGAAAGCTCAGGGATTCGTCCAGGAACTCGGCGCCGTCGAACAGCCGGTCGGCAAGTCCCAGTTCGAAAGCTTCGGGACCGCTCAACATCCGGTTCTGGCTCAAGGCGTTGAATATTATGAGCTGGGCGGCCTTTTCCGGCCCGAGCAGCTTTGAGGCAAGTGTGCAGCCTCCCCAACCGGGCACGAGCCCAATAAAGCACTCGGGAAACCCGATGGCGGCCACGCTCCGGGCAACCGTGCGGTACTTGCAGTAGAGCGAAATCTCCAGACCTCCACCGAGCGCCACCCCATTGATGGCGGCCAGAGTCGGAAACTCCAGTTCCATAATCCGCTTCATTGCCGTATGACCTGCCTTGCCTATTGCGTACCCCTGCTCGAAGGTAGTGATGAAGGGTACAGCGCCAAGATCGGCGCCGGCCGCAAAAATGTAGGGTTTTCCGGTCAGCATCAGGCCCTTTACCCCATCTTCGGCCGCCACACGATCCATCGCCTTATTAAGAGAGGCCATTGAGGCCTCGCTGAAGGTATTGGGCTTTTTGTGGTCCTGAGCGTTGTCCATCGTCATGATGGCGATCTTTCCCACCGGTGAATCGTAGAATCGCGTATGAAAAATGGTAATCGGTTCGGCCATAAAAACTCCTTGATGAATAGTGAATAGTGAATAGTGAAAGCGTTTTTACCAATCACGAATCACGAGTTACGAGTTTAAATTCTCCCAGATGGCCGTCGCCCCCTGCCCGAGGCCGACACAAAGGCTCGTAATTCCGTAGCGCACATCCGGACGTTTGGAGAAGGTGCTCATAAGATGAATGACCAGCCGGGGTCCGGAGCCTGCGAGAGGATGGCCGAAAGCTATCGCTCCTCCCATTGGATTGAGTCGTTCGTCATCGGGAAACTTCAACCCGAATTCCTTCATAAATACGATACACTGGACAGCGAAAGCTTCGTTGAGCTCTATAGCCCCAATGTCATCCATGGTGAGTCCGGCTCTTGCCAGGGCCTTCCGGGTAGAGGGAATAGGCCCGTAGCCCATGATTTCAGGCTTCACACCCGCATAGGCGTAACCCTTGAGACGCATGCGGGGGACCACGCCGATTTCGGCGGCCTTATCGGCGCTCATGAGAAGAACTCCCGCGGCCCCGTCATTGAGACCTGAAGCGTTGCCCGGCGTCACTTTCCCCTGCACCCGAAAAGGCGTCTTGAGGTCCCTGAGCCCTTCGATGCTCGTATCCGGGCGCGGCTGCTGGTCCCGGTCGGCAACTATCCAGCCTTCCCTGGTATAGACGGTCATTGGAACTATCATCTTCTCAATCTTGTGTTCGGCATTAGCCCTGGCGGTTTTCTTCTGCGAAAGGAGGGCGTATTGGTCTGCCATCTCCTTGGTGATATCGGGGTACATGTCGTGCAGGTTTTCCGCTGTCTTTCCCATCACCAGAGCGTCTTCGGATACCAGCCGTTCGGTGAGAAACCGGGGATTGGGGTCCATGGTCGCCCCCATGGGATGGTGTCCCATGTGTTCGACGCCCCCTGCAATGACAACGTCGCACGCTCCCAGGGCGATTTCGGAAGCAGCGGTCGTAATGGCGGTCAGTCCCCCGGCGCACATCCTGTCCACCGAAAATCCTGCGCAGCTTTCCGGCAAACCGGAAAGGATTACGCTCGTTCGCCCAAGGGTCAACCCCTGGTCGCCTTCCTGGGTCGTTGCGCCCCAGACGTTTTCTTCGACCATCTCGGGCCTGACCTTTGGATTACGGCGCAAAAGTTCGCGAATCACCTTCACCACCATGTCGTCGGCCCTTGTGAGCCAGAAATAGCCTTTCTCCCCGGCGCGTCCGAAGGCGGTCCTGACCCCATCCACCACTACCACGTCTCTGGCTTTCATTAGCCCTTCTCCTTTTTTTAATTTAGCCCAGCGCGAATCCCTCCTCGGGGATCTCGAGTGGGGATTTGTCATTGTTCATTATTCCTCGCGCCTTTCCGGGCGCCAGGGTGAGGACCTGGTTCGTGAAAAAGCGGGCCGAGGCGATTTTCCCGAAATAGAAGGCAGCGCTGCGATTTTCCAGGAGCAGCTTCTTCCGGGAGGCTTCATCCTTTGCCCCCTGGTCCTGGTAGATTTCCTGCAGCCTGCGGTCGGCCAGGTACGCCTGCCAGAGGAGCAAAAATCCCATAACCACATCACCAAAAAGGTCCAGGTAAGGTTTGGCGTAGAGAATCGGCACGTTAAACTCTTCGGTGATGCTCTTTAGCCCGAAAAACTTCGTGAGCTGAATCAAGCTTTCCTGTGCTTCGTCGTAGATCTTGACAAGATCGCGCAGGCGGAAATTCTCCCTGACTTTGGACAGGATTTCGCCGGAGGCCTTTGTAGCGTTTTTGAGCAACTGTCCACGCTTGACGGCCAGTTTTCGGCCCACGAGGTCCAGCGCCTGGATTCCGTTTGTTCCCTCGTAGATCGATGCGATCTTGCAGTCCCGCAAAAACTGTTCGACAGGGTAGTCACTGCAATATCCGTAACCGCCGTAGACCTGGATGGCGGTCTCGCACACCCTGAATCCCAAATCGCTTCCCACCGATTTGCAAACCGGTATCAGCAGGTCCACATACCCCTGGAAAAGCTCTTTCTCCTCCTGTGTTTCAGCGACCCGGACCCGGTCGATGCAGTATGCGGATAAGTATAGGAGCGCCCGTATCCCTTCTGTGCTGCTCTTCATGGACATCAGCATGCGTCTTACATCCGGGTGCTCGATAATGCGCACTCGGGGCGCATCCGCGTCCTTCATTTTTTCGATCGGGGCGCCCTGAATGCGTTCTTTGGCGTACTGCAACGCGTGCAGGTAGGCGCTGCTGGCGTGAGCCAGCCCCTGCATTCCGACGAAGAGCCGGGATTCGTTCATCATCTCGAACATGATCGACATGCCCTTGTTCTCTTCGCCCATCAGGTAACCTGTGCATGCCCCGTTCTCACCGAAGTTCAGCGTGCAGGTGGAGGAGCCGTGAATGCCCATCTTGTGCTCGATCCCGACGCAGGCCACGTCGTTATCGACCAGTTCGCCGCTCTCGCTTAACCGCAGCCTGGGCACGAGAAAAATGGAAATCCCCCTGGTGCCTTTGGGTGATCCATCGACCCGGGCAAGCACCATATGAATGATGTTTTCGGTCAGATCGTGCATCCCGGAGGAGATGAACGTCTTCTGGCCGCTGATTTTGAAGGTTCCGTCCGGCTGCCGTTCCGCCCTGGTCCTCAGACTTCCAACGTCGGTCCCGGCGCCGGGTTCCGTGAGGCACATGGTCCCAGCCCACTCGCCTGAGAAAAGATTTTCCATGTAAAGTTTCTGAAGCTCCGGCGTTCCGAACTCCTGGAGAAGATGCGCAGCCCCGTGGGTCAGCCCCGAGTACATTTGGAGCGACCAGTTGGCCGCGCCAAGCATTTCGATGCACGCGTAGGCCAATGCAACCGGCAAGCCCTGGCCGCCCACTTCGGGCGGGTCGGCCATTGCCGGCCACCCCCCTTCCCTATAGAGCCGGTAGGGCTCGTGGAACGAATCCGGGACCTTGACCTGCCCGTTCTCGAAACGGCAGCCCTGTTCGTCCCCTTTTTTGTTCGAAGGATAGTAGGCCCGCTCGGCCAGTTTTGCAGCCTCCTCCAGGACCATATCGAATGTTTCCTGTGAAAAATCGGCGTAAAGAGGGGACTTGCACAGCTCCTCGATTCGCAACTGTTCATAGAGCACAAACTTCATGTCCCTTTCATCAACCAGCAGTTTCATCCATGTCTCCTTAATGTCGACCGCCCCGACGTAATGATTTGTTCAGTTTGTCCCCCAACCGGGCCATCCGGTGCAGTAGCGCTCACATCCTGACCGATGCCGTTGGTAAAGAGGTCCATCAACGGACCCGTAAGGGAGATCAGGTTATATTTCATGCCGGACATCACCCACGTTGAAACCACCTCGTCCAGGGTCCCGAAAATAAGATGGGTAAGCAGCCTTACGGGAAGCTCGTTTCGAAAAGACCCGTCACGCCGGCCGTGATCGACGATTTCCCTGATCAAATCCAAATATTGTTGAAGTTCGCCTTTGACGTTTTCACGCATGAAACGACTGCTCTGACGCAGCTCGACCTGGAAGCAGGCAGCCAGGTCCGGCTGGCTCTGGAACCCCGCCAGGTGCATGCCTACGAGACATTCGAGGCGCGATCTGCCATCTTCCTTTTCCATGACGGCCGCGCGAAACTTCGAATTGATATCCTGCATCCTCACCTCGAAAATCGAAATCAGAAGGTCTTCCTTATTTTTGAAGTACAGGTATACCGTTCCGGGCGCGACTCCCGCTTCACTGGCTATTTGGGAAACCTTGGCGTTAAAGAAGCCCTTATGCGCAAATACCTTGACGGCTGAGTCGAGAATCCGGATGCGTTTATCGCCTTTTTTCAAGCGCATGGTAAATTCCCCTGAAAATGGTTTCAAAAGTCACAACGGGCCGATCTCATTTGAACGGAAGGCGCACGGATCTTTGAGCGGCAGATGAGAAAAAGAGCGGCCACGAGAGACAGGGACGGGAGTTGGTCGTTTGGCGTTGTGCCCAGGCGAGCAGGGCGGCATCCCAATTCTATAATGAATGAGCCATCATTCATTATAGAATTCAGCGTATACCACCTCTTGCCCAACTGTCAATAAAATTTTTAGAAGATTTTGAGCGGGGCCGGCTTGGCTGAAATGTTAACCCGGCCTGTTGCGGCCGTATTGTTCGTGACTCGATACCCACTCCCCGGCGGCGACGGCCGAGGTCAGCGAGATGTCTCCCGCCAGTATGGCGGCAGCTACTATTTCCGCAAGTTTGTTGGATTTGTCCTTGCCATAGCAGCCCATTATTTCCAGACATTCCCGCTGCGTCGGCAGGCCGGTGCCCCCTCCATAAGTGGCGACAATGAGCGAGGGTAAGGTGACAGAAACGTACAAATCATTATTGGCCCTCAGCTCACAAAAGAAAAAGCCCGCATGGGATTCAACCACATTGGCTTCGTCCTGTCCCGTGGCTATAAAAACAGACGCTATGCCGTTTGCGGACTGGGGCCCATTGTAAGCTGAATCGGCCATCATGGCGCCGATGTTGCCGATGTTGCGCATCCTGAAAATGTCACGGGTGTCGGCGCGCATAACGGAATGCAGCACATCATGCTTGAGGGTCGCCTCAGCAATGACGTGTTTGCCTCGGGTGTGGAGCTTATTCATTTGTGAATGTCTTTTGTCGGTCTCAATTCCGCCCGACAGGATGTAATCAAAAGGTCCAGGGTAGTTCGCCCGTATCCACTGGCAGGCAGCCAGAGTTGCTTTCCCCACCATGTTCTGTCCTGCCGCGTCCCCCGTAGAGTAATTTACGCGCACGTAGAGCATATTGGCGACAGCAAACTTTTGAATATGCTCCAACTTTCCGACGCTGGTCGTGCGTTCTGCAGCGGCTTTAATTTGACCGAGGTTTTCGTCAAGCCATTGGGAGAACTTTGCCGCCGCCCATGCATCTTCAAAGATAAAAACCGGCGCACGCTGCATGAATTGTTCAACAACGGTGGTTTTGACCCCGCCGCATTCTGAGACGACCCGCATGCCCCGATTGTAACTGGCCACGAGGGTCCCCTCGGTCGTTGCCAGCGGGACCCAGAAATCGCCTTTGGCATACTGACCGTGAACGGTCACCGGACCGGCAATGCCGATGGGCATCTGAACAACGCCAATGAAGTTCTCGATATTTCCCTTTACAACACCAGGGTCGAAAGAATACCGGCCTACGTGATGCAGGCTGGCGCCGGTTTGATTCTCGATAAACTCACGCCGTATCGACGCGGCCTCTGTGGTGTAGTCGTTGCTGCGGTCCCTCGGAATGCGGACTCGATCGCTCATCTTTTCCCTCCTGTTGCGTCATGCCTTTGTTTTCCAGGACCCCGCGCCTATAAGGTGCGGCTCAGGTCATTGACAGGGCCGGCCCTGACTTTACTCCAGGTTTTTCCTCAGAAATTGAATTGCAGCAGGCCACGCTTGTCGCGCGGCTTCAAGATTCGCCCCGTTGCGTTCCTCTTGCGCTCTGAGAAAACCATGCCCTGCACCTTCGTAAATATGGGTGATATAGATCTTCCCAAGCTCTTTCATCTTATCTTCTGCAGGCTTGACTGTACTGACCACGCGGGCATCGTCTGCGCCGTAGAGGCCAAGCACGGGCGCACTTATCGCCTTAAGCGCCTCAAGAGGAGGGGACACGCCGTAAAAAACCACAGCTGCGCCAAGTTTGGGCTGAGCAGTCGCGTAATGGAAGCTCTGGCCACCTCCCCAGCAGAAACCTACCGTTGCGAACCTTTGAGTTGCTGCCGGCAAGCTTATTGCGTAGTCTTTTACTGCATCCAACATGGTTACGACCTGAGCCGATGCAAGACCGCTTACAGCCTTGACGACATCATCGCGGCTCGCAAAAGCCCCGGTCCCTCCGCCGCCCGGACCACGGCCCGAGAGCAAGTCCGGCACAATAGCGATAAAGCCGTCTGCAGCCAAACGGTCGGCCACGCCTCGGAGCCAGTCGGTCAGGCCGTATATTTCCATGATGACAATGATTACCGGCGCCTTATCCTTGCGTTCCGGGTAGACTATGAAAGAACTCAACTTAGTCTCCGAACCCGGAACGGGGACACTCACCCATTCGTGATGCCTCGGGGATTTTTCCAGCGCAGCTTTGGCTTCGGCCTCCCCGGCCGGGATGGGACTGACATCTGACCTGCAAAGAGATACTGTAAACATGTTCACGACCACTGCACAAAGCAGTATTAAGCTACACTTCCTGACCATAGTGACCATAGTGAATTTCCTCCTGGATATTCGAGTTTTCCGACATTCCATTCTTTAGAACTAATTTAACTTCTGATTGGGCAATGTGCATCTTTTGTACAAACTTGATCGCAAACATGGAGATCTTCGCGCTTGCAGTTCACAAAGCGGCCGGCAAAGCCGGCTGAGCGAGGGATTGCCATGCCGATATAATGAATTTGGCTGTTCATGCCTGATGCCCATAACGCGCCGCGTTATCCGCATACGGCATGAGGCCTATCGGCTGTCGGTCCACAACGCATATGCATCTACGGTCTGCGGCGGGTCTGTTTCAAATGGCACGGACAATGCACTTGATGCGCAAACAACCGATTCCCTCAAGAAAGGTTCGGAACATGAAGACGCAAAAAATTAAACCCGCTCATCCGGGTGAAATCCTGTTTGAGGAGTTCCTTAAGCCCATGGGCATTACTCAGACCAAACTGGCTCTGGTCATAAGCGTTCCGCCGCGCCGCATTAATGAGATCGTCCATGGGAAACGCAGGATCAGCGCAGATACCGCTCTTCGTCTCGGGCGCTATTTTGGTACGTCTCCGCAATTCTGGCTGACTCTTCAGATAGATTACGATGTCGATATTGCGGAAGACAAGCTCGGCGATAGATTGAAGCGCGATATACGCGAATATGCAGCGTCGAGTTAATGGAGAGGCGCGCGCCATCCAACAAGGCGACCCGCGGCCGCCCAACGCGCATGATAGACATTTAGAGCGGCCGCCTTCCCCGCTACGCGCTCACATGCCGTTAAGTATCGGCATTTGTGCCTGCTAATTAACTTAACCGATAAAAGGACCGCGTGTTCTGTTCCGTAACCATTGCCGCTTCCTCGACCGATATGCCTTTGATCAGCGCAAGCTCCCGCAGGGTAAGGATCAAATCGGCGGGCTCCGATATTTTGCCCTGGTATTCGACCGGCGCGTCCGTTTCAACCATGATGCGCTCAAGGGGCGCAAAGGCCGCTGCTTCACGGTGAAAAGAGCTGTAGGCCAGGGCCGGGGTCACCGAGATGAAATACCCCGAATCGAGCAGCCCGGCCAGGACTGCTTTTTCACCGGTAAACCAGTGAAATACGGCCCTCTCGATTCCGGCGGATGCAGTCATCTCGTATGTGTGGGCATGCGAGAAGCGGCAGTGAATTATTACGGGTTTGGCTGCCTCATGTGCTATAGAGATGAGCCGCCCGTAAACTTCCCATTGGACCTTCTTTTTCACCTTCGTCTTGTAGTCGATGCCGACCTCGCCAAGGGCCACGCAGGATGGGAGCCTTTCTTCTATGAATGCGAGGTTTTCTTCGATTTCGCGGGCCGCTATCGACCAGGGGTGATATCCAACTGCCGGATAAACGATTCCGGGGAAACGGGCGGCAATCTCCAGCGTTGCCCTGTTTGACTCGATGTCCATACCGACCCCTATTACTGCACAAACCCCTGACGACCTGGCCCGTGAAATTGAGGCGTCGATATCTTTTATTTCATTTAGATGAGCGTGCCCGTCGATCAACGATCGAAATCTCCTTTAATTGATCAGGGTAAACCACCGGCTCTGCCGGTGGACTCCCAAAAGTTTGACATTTGCGGGAGTCGTCATTCCGGCAGTGTTTTTGAGCCGGAATCCAGAGTCTTGAAGCATGCCAAGACCGTCAGGCTGCTTCCCTTGGCTATTGGAACTAACTGGGTCATGCGTGATAACTTCCGAAAATCCGCTGGATTCCGGCTCTTGATCCCGGCTCAAAAACACTGCCGGGACCGCCGGAATGACGGGGGTGCGGTAGTCATCTCCTTT
>Ga0187890_10001018_pt1 | contig 20465 bp, 17 predicted proteins | sample June2016WEW_21_1_FD_133005 | JGI IMG/M metagenome (GOLD analysis project Ga0187890, IMG submission 133005) | Peatland microbial communities from SPRUCE experiment site at the Marcell Experimental Forest, Minnesota, USA - June2016WEW_21_10 | ecosystem: Environmental > Terrestrial > Soil >... | reverse complement strand
GTTCCGGCCTCGCCCTTGGAGCGGATCATCGCCGCGCCCTCGCTGATGCGGCGCAGCGCCTCGCCCAGATTGGTGGCACCGCACACGAACGGCACCGTGAAGGGCCACTTGTCGATGTGGTACGCCTCGTCGGCCGGCGTCAGCACCTCCGACTCGTCGACGAAGTCGACCCCGAGGGACTGCAGCACCTGCGCCTCGGCGAAGTGACCGATGCGGGCCTTGGCCATGACCGGGACGGTCACTGCCCCGATGATCCCCTCGATCAGCAGCGGGTCGCTCATCCGCGCCACGCCGCCGTCACGGCGGATGTCGGCCGGGACGCGCTCGAGCGCCATGACCGAGACGGCGCCGGCGTCCTCGGCGATCTTGGCCTGCTCGGCGTTGACGACGTCCATGATCACGCCGCCCCGCAACATGTCGGCCAGTCCCCGCTTGACGGTGAAGGTCCCGGTTGTCATGGCTCCAGTCTACGAGGGTGGGCCGCCCCTTCTCACCACAGGCTCAGAGTGGCGGCCCTCACCGAGGTCGCATCGAGATCCCCAGGCACCACGGGGTCACCGCGGTGCCCCACCGAGGGGTCGATCCACACCCAGCGGGTGGACCCGAACCGGGACGGGGAGGCGAAGAGGGAGCCCTCGGCCGGCGCGGGGGCGTCCATCATGACCCGGAGCGCATCGAGCAGGCCACGGGGGTACCGCACGGCCGACGCGCCCACGACGTCGGCTCGATACTCCCGGTGCTCCCCGACGCAGCGCCGCAGCGTCTTCTCCCCCCCGAAGAGCGTGCCGAGCGTGATCCCGACACACGACACGCCGTTGTCGCCCCGCTTGACGTGGGCCAGTTCGTGGGCGATCACGCCTTCGAGCTCAATGGGGTCGAGCCAGCGGAGCAACCCGGTCGTCACGACCAGGTCGGACCGGCGCGCGTCGCGGCCCAGCGCGCAGGCGTTGGGCACCTCGTCGTCGACGATGTGCAGCGACGGCATGCTGAGGCCGAAGGTGGCGCACAGCCCCTCGGTGACGTTGTAGAGGCGCGGGTCGTCGTGCTCCTCTATCGGCACGGCGCCGATACGCCGCAGGGCCATGGCCGGCGCGAGCCGCCACACTCCGTACATGAACGCCGCGCCTGCGACGATGAACGCGGCGACGCCGGCGATCGGAGAGACGGCCACCAGGAGGAGCGCACCGAGGAGGAGTGCGGGAATGGCTGCCGTCCAGGCGCACAACCTGATGGCCCGGCGGCGGTTGGCCGCGACCTCACCCGGGTAGACCTGCGGCGCACCGAGGCCGGGGTGCACCTCGAGCGGCTCGAGTGCCGGAGGTGGCGCGACCGCGACCGCCGTGCGCGGCTGCTCGCCGCGCGGCCGGGACCCGGACCGGGAGCGGTTGCCGCCGCCCTTTCCCGAACCTCCGCCCGATCGCTGCCCGCCTCGCGAGCCCTGGCTCTTGCGCTGCCCGTTGGCACCGCCGCCGCCGTTGCCGCCGCCGTTGCCGCCGCCGTTGCCGCCGCCACGGCCACTGCCGCCGCCCGACCCCGAGGCGCTGCCTGCTCCTCCGCCACCTCCGCCGCCGGCGGGCCGGCTCCGGTTGCGATTCCGGTTGCGGTTCCGATTGCGGTTTTCTCCGCCGCCACGCCCGGCACCGCCGCCCGAGCCGCCCGAGCCGCCCGAGCCCCCGGGGGCGCCACCGCCGGCGCTGCCGCCACGGGGCGGCGTTCCTGAACTGTCGCTCTGATCGGCCATGGGGACGCCAGCCTACGGCACGGGCGGTGGGCGCCACCGCCCTGGACGGGGCTCAGCCCCGGGTGCCACCCCTACCCGGGTACGCCTCGATCGCCCGCCTGTACACGTCGACATAGCGCTCGGCGAGCGTGTCCATCGACCAGTTGCGTGCGTACTCGAGGGACTCCTTGCGTGCCTCGGGCGCCGAACGCCCACTCCCCTCGACCGCATCGGCCAGCGCCACCCCGAGCGCTCGGGCCAGCGCACCCGCATCTCCGGGGGGCACCAGCTCGGCGTGCCCGCCCGCCGCCGACCGGTAGCCCTCGATGTCCGACGCCACCACCGTGCAGGCCGCCGCCATGCCCTCGAGGACCACCATGCCGAAGGACTCCCCGTGTAGCGACGGCGCACACAGGATGTCGGCTCCCGCCAGGCGCGACGCCACCTCCTCGTCGCTCAGCACCCCGAGCCACCGCACCCGGTCCGACTCGGGGTACCGCCGACGCTGCACCTCGCTGCCCGGGCCGTCGCCGGCCACCCACAGGACGGCCGGCCGCTCGACCATGGCGAACGCGTCGAGGAGGACGCTGAGGCCCTTGCGCTCCTCGTGGCGACCCAGGAACACCACGGCCGGGCGTCCCTCCTCGTCGCGCACCGGGTCGGCGGACTCGAAGCGCTCCATGTCGACGCCGTTGAAGAGCACCTCGAACTCGCCACCGCCGGCGCGCAGGCCGGTCCGACGCGCCGCCTCCGACACGGCGACGCGGATCTGCATCCGGCGCCCGACCAATGAGGCCAGGGGCTTGAGCACCGGCACCCACCGGCTCACCCCGGCCCGGTGGTACGTCCCGACCATGGGGAGGGGGGCCCTGAGCACGAGGCCGTAGGCCGCCATGGGCGCCAACGGCTCGTGCACGTGCACGACATCGAAGCCGCCCGTCCGCACGAAGCGCTCCACCCGAGCCGACGCCGTGGGCCACAGCGCCACCGGGGCCACCGACCCGTTGGAGCGCAGGGCCGTCGGTCGGCCGATGACGAAGTGCTCGCCCACGCCCTGGGGCAAGGTTTCACCCTCACCGACCGGCCCGAGCACGGTGACCTCGTGGCCGTGGGCGCGGAGGCGCTGGGACAGGCCGATCACCTGACCCTGCACCCCGCCCGGGCGGGTCAAGGAGTACGGCGAGATCATGGCGACCCTCATCGCGGGTCGCTCGGCCAGTTGGGCTGGTAGAGGTGCCACTGCTCGGGGCGACTGCGGATGTCGTGCTCGAAGGTGGCGGCCAGCTCCTGGGTGACCCGTCCGACGTCCTCGCGCAACGAACCGCGACGGGTGGTGTCGATCGGCGCATGCACCACGCCAGTGTGCCAATTCCCCGGGCCCGAGAAGACCACGACCGGCACCAGGGGCGCACCGGTCCGCAGCGCCAGCGTGGCGGCACCGCCGGGAAGGGTCGTGCGCTCGCCGAAGAACTCCACCGGCACGCCGTTGCCCGCCAGGTCCCGGTCGCTGACCAGCCCGACCACCTCCCCCGCCTTCAGGGCCCGCAGCAGTGCCGAGCTCGATCCCTCGCCGAGGGCCACGGCGGTCAGCCCCATGGCCTCGCGCTGCGCCACGAACCACTCGAAGAGCCGCTCGGGCTCCAGGCGCTCGACGACCGCCGTCATCGGCATCCCTTCGAGCGCGAGCCAGTAGCCGCCCCACTCCCAACTGCCCACGTGCGGCAGCGCCATGACGATGCCGCGGCCGAGCGCGAACGCGGCCCGCAGGTGGTCCTCGCCCTCGTCGAAGCGGAAGCGAGCGCGCACGCCGGCCTCGCTCTCGTACGGGAGGCGTGCGCCGTCGGCCCAGTAGCGCGCGTACGAGTCGAAGGTGCGCCTGCTCCAACGGCGCACCAGCGCGGGGTCGGGCTCGACCCCCGCCGCGCACTCGCTGGCGAGCACGCGGCGCATGTGGCGCTCGTTCATGGCGAGGGAGCTGCCGCCCCGCAGGGACAGGGCCCGGGCGACGCCCCGCGCCACACCCTGGGCCAGCGGCTCGGGCATGTGCCCCATGGCCGCGCCGAGGCCCCGATAGGTCAGGTACTTGGCCGTGTCGCGCCAGCTTCCAGCGGCGTGACGGTCCGTCTCGGCGTCGGTCACGCAGCGCTCAGGTCGCGGGGCGAGCCGCGGATCAGGCTGCCGGCGGGGTGCGGCGGCCGGTGCTCCGGCGCGCGTCGTGACCCCGATCGGCGCGGCGACGCTCCCGGAGCGTCCGTCCCGAGCGGCTGCTCAGAGCCTCCTGGCGGCGGGCCCTCCAGCGCCCGACCGGCGCTCCCGAGGTCCGGGCCAGCTCACGGCGCGGCACACCGTCGCCCTGGCGACCCTCGCGCCAGGCCCGCCAGCGCGAGTCGACCCGGCCTTCGCGCCAGGCCTCGATGCGACGGGCGATCACCCGGTCGCGACCGGACGCCGCGTTCCAGACCTTCACGAAACGGGCGATCGCGGTGAAGGAGACGAGGACGAGCATGACCCAGAGCACCGGCACGAAGATGACGCTGCTCAGGAAGGCCACACCGAGCAGGAACATGCGCTCGCCCCGCTCCATGAGGCCACCCTTGGCCTCGAGACCGAGCGACTCCGCCTTGGCCCGTTCGTAGGAGATCAAGGCGGTCACCGCCAGGATGGCCATGGGCAGAAGCGCGAGGTGGCCTTCCCCACGGTCGAGCAGATACCAGGCGCAGCCGAACATCAGGACGGCGTCCGCGATGCGGTCGGTGACCGAGTCGAAGAAGGCGCCCCGGACCGAGGCGGTGCCCGCGGCCTTGGCGACCGGGCCGTCGAGGAGGTCGTGGAGGCCAGTCAGGATCAGGAAGATGATGGCGAGATGGAGGTGACCGGTGGCCACCAGCACCGCCGTCGCGGTGGCCGACACCAGCCCCGTGGCGGTGAGCACGTCAGCGGTGATGCCATGGCGGTGCAGTGCCTTGCCGACCGGACCCGTGGTCCGATCGACGGAAGTTCGCCAGCGACCGTCGAACATGAAGCTCCTCGTCGTGCGCCCTCCCGGAAGGGGGCGCTGTTCGCGAGAGTTTACCATCCAGCCCCCGAAACCCGGATGTCCCGACGGCCCGTCCCCGGGCCCGGCGACGACCGGCCGGCGGCGGATGGCGCGCGGAACCCCTGGTCGCGGGCGTGGGACCGGTCCCCGGCCCCCCTCGCCCCTGAGCCCTCCACAGTGACACGACGGCGACGCAGGGCCGGCATCCTCCCGGAGCGGACCGTCGGGTAGCCTCGCCGACCGAGATGCCACCCGGGGAGCGGACGCCCCACCTCCGTGCACCCGCGGCAAAACCCGTGAGGTGACGGTGCCGGACTCGAAACCGACGAACGAGCCCCACATCACCGTTCTTCCCGACCCCACGCTCGACGTCACGATCGTCGTGCCCTATTACAACCCGGGCGACAGGCTGCGCTCGACGGTGGCGGACATGGTGCGCGTGCTCGATGCCTCCGGCATGACCTTCGAGATCATCACCGTGTCCGACGGCTCGACCGACGGCAGCCCGTTCACGCTGGACGGCTTCCCCGAGAGCGTCGTGCGGCGCATCTCGTTCGACACGAACGTCGGCAAGGGCAGGGCGCTCCGGGAGGGGCTCGGGATGGGACGTGGGCGCTATCTCGGCTTCATCGACGCCGACGGCGACATCTCACCGGAATTCCTCGCTCCCTTCGTCTCCATCATGCGCTCCATGGAGCCCGACATCATCATCGGGAGCAAGCGGCACGTCGACTCGTCGGTGCACTACCCGCCCCTTCGGCGGCTGTACTCGTGGGGCTACCAGCACCTCATCCACCTCCTGTTCCGGTTGAACGTCAAGGACACCCAGGTCGGGATCAAGCTGGTGGACCGCAAGGTCATCGCCGACGTCCTGCCCCTGTTGCGCGAGAGCCGGTTCGCCCTCGACCTGGAGCTCCTCGTCCTGGCCCGCCGACTCGGCTACACGCGGATCGTGGAGGCTCCCGTGCGGATAGAGGAACGGTTCGGGAGCACCATCTCCCTCAAGGCGGTGTGGCTCCTCCTCGTCGACACCCTCGGCCTCTTCGTCCGCTTCTCCATCCGGCGCGAGTACGACCCGGCGATCGCGGCCAGGGCACAGGCGCACGGCGGCGGTCACGCCGGGGGCGGCCGCACGGCCGGGGCGGGCGATCCCTGACCAGCGCCGACCGAGCAGGCCGCCACGGGCGGTCGTACACTCGTCGTGCAGACACGGCTGCCGCGCCGTACGGACGGAGGGACCCTGTGCCACACGACCCGACCGCAATCCGCAACGTCGCCCTGGTGGGCCACCATGGCGCCGGGAAGACCACCCTGGCCGAGGCGCTGCTCGCCGCTGCCGGGGCCATCGCCCGCCGGGGCTCGGTCGAGAAGGGCACCACGGTCATGGACTTCGAGGCCGAGGAGGTGGCGCGCCAACTGTCCATCTCGACCAGCCTCGCCCCCCTCACGGTCAACGGGGTCAAGGTGAACCTGCTCGACACCCCCGGCTACGCCGACTTCGCCGGCGAGATGGTCGCCGCCCTCGCCAACGTCGACCTGGCCGTCGTCGTGGTCAGCGCCACCGACGGCGTCCAGGCCCAGACCGAGGACGCCTGGCGGGCCGCGGCCCGCCTCGGGGTCCCACGCGTGATCGTCATCAACAAGCTCGACCGGGAGCGGGCGGACTTCGACCGCACCCTGGCCGACATCCGGGCGACCTTCGGCGCGGGCGTGGCGCCGGTGGAGCTGCCCATCGGCCGCGAGACCGACTTCCACGGTGTCATCGACCTGCTCGACGACACCGCGACCCACTACGACACCCCGGCCGCCGGCTCCCCGGTCGACGGCACCATCCCGCCATCGGGCCACGAGGGCCCCATCCCCGAGGACCTCGTCGACCAGGAGCACACCGTCCACGAGCAGCTCGTCGAGGGCATCGTCGTGGGTGACGACGATCTCATGGAGCGCTACCTCGAGGGCGAGACCCTCGACTACTCGGAGCTCGAGAAGAGCCTGGCCGGCGGCGTCGCCTCGGCCAGCGTGTTCCCGGTCCTGTGCTGCTCGGCCACCAGCGGCGTCGGCGTCGACCGGCTGGCCCGTCTGATCGAGGAGCTGTGTCCCAGCCCAACGTCCCGGCCGCCGCTCACCGCCACGGCGGGGACCGAGACGATCGAGATCCCCTCCGACCCGGCGGGCCAGACGGTCCTGACCGTGACCAAGACCTACAACGACAGCCACACGGGCAAGATGTCGCTCTGCAAGGTCGTCTCCGGCACCTTGCAACCCGACGCCCTCCTCGTCAACTCACGCTCGAGGGAGGAGGAGCGGCTGCACGCGCTCCAGAGCATCGCCGGGCACGCCACCGCACCGGCCACCAGCGTCCCAGCCGGGGACTTCGTCGCCGTGCCCCGCCTCAACGGGACCCGCACCGGTGACACCCTCGCGCCCAAGGGACAGCCGGTCGTGGTGCCGCCGCCCACCCTGCCCGCGCCGGCGCTCCAGGTCGCGGTGAAGCCCGCGACCCGGGCCGACGACGACAAGCTGATGTCGGGGTTACAGCGCCTGTGCGACGAGGACCCGTCGCTCACGGTGACCCGCGACGACGAGACGCACCAGACGATCCTCGGCGTGAGCGGCGAGGTGCACCTGTCCGTCACGCTCGAGCGGCTCGAGCGCAAGTGCAACGTCCACGTGGAGCGCGAGGAGCTGCGCATCCCGTACCGCGAGACGATCACGCTGCCGGCCGAGGCAGAGGGCAAGCACAAGAAGCAGTCGGGCGGGCACGGCCAGTTCGGCGTCTGCCACCTGCGCCTGGAGCCGCTCCCCCGCGGCGAGGGCTTCGCCTTCCGCGACGAGGTGGTCGGGGGCGCGATCCCCCGCCAGTACATCCCGGCCGTCGAGAAGGGCGTGATCGAGACCTTCGCCGGCGGGGGCATGCTCGGCTACCCGGTGGTCGACATCGCCGTCACGGTGGACGACGGCAAGGCGCACTCGGTCGACTCCAACGAGGTCAGCTTCAAGATGGCCGCCGCGCTGGCGATCAGGGCGGCCATGGCCGAGGCGGGACCGATCGTGCTCGAGCCGATCTCGCGCCTGGAGGTCACCATCCCGGCCGAGTGCCAGGGTGACGTGCTGGGCGACCTGCACGCGCGGCGGGCCCGCATCATCGGGACGGACGCCGCCGCGGACGAGGGCTACCAGACGGTGACCGCCACCGCCCCGACGGCGGAGCTCACCCGCTACGCCGTCGACCTGCGCGCGCTGACCGGCGGCCGGGGCTCGTTCACCGTCGCCTACGACCACTACGACGCCGTGCCCGACCATCTCACGGCGTCCATCCCCAAGCTCGAGGGCTGAGCGGATCAGAACATGTGCTGGAAGCGCACGGGGATCTTGGTCAGGATCAGCGTGCCGAGCAGATGGTTCCCCGGCGTCGTCACCACCGCCACCGCCAGTGTCCCGGCGGAGTGCCCCAGCGGCTTGGACACCGCTGACGCCGTGAAGTGCCCCGTGTAGGCGGCGATGCACACGTTCTGGCGCTTGGGGACGTCGTCGACCAGGCGCTTGTAGAGCCGGGGGGCGACGCTTTGGAGGTTCGCCACGGTGAACTTCCGCACGCCCTCGAGGTGTCCGTGGCCACCGATCGCCTTGGCGGCGGTCGGGAGGGCGAGGTAGCACGACTCGTCGCTGGTGCCCTGACCACTCCGGGACCCCGAACAGGCGGCCAGCAGCGAGGCTGCCACCACCAGTCCGGCGATCACAGCCCCGAGGCGTCGCCCACGCACGTGACGGTTCTTCATTCGGTCACCCCCGCACCCATGTCCGGCACCGTCCTCGACCCGAAGGCCTCCGGGCCGGCCTCGACCTCGCTCGCCATGGCCTGGCGCGGCCAGCGTCCCCGTCGCACCTGGAGAGCCAGTTGGCCGATCAGGAGCCAACCGATGACCAGGATCAGCCAGAAGCTGATGACGCGGTAGAGCAGCACGGCATAGGCGGTGCTCGCCTCGGCGCCACCGAAGGCGACCAGGGCGACCGTGATGGAGCCCTCCACCACACCGAGACCTCCGGGCGTGATCGGCAACGTGGCCGCCAGCTGCCCGGCGCCGTACGCAAGGAGGAGACCCTTCCACGGGATCGGTGCACCCATCGCCTTGAACATCATGGCGAAGCAGGCGCAGTCGAGCAGCCAGTTGATCGTTCCCCACGTGATGATCCAGCCGATCTGGGTCCAGCTGAGCCGGACCGCGGTCATCCAGGCCATGATCCGCTCGATCTGTGCCGTCGTGTCCCCACGGGGCCGCCGGGTCAGCTTGACCGAGGCCCGCAGCGCGCCCGACACCACGGCATGCAGGGGCCGCTCGTACACGAAGAGCGAGCCGATGCCGAGCATGATCACGAACGTCCCGATGAGGACCGGCACCAGGTCGAGGGAGGCGCCCTCGTTGGCCGCCACGCCGAGCCCCAGGATGGCGACCAGCGACAGGCTCACCGAGGCGGCCACCAGGGTGCCGGCCAGCGCCCACACGGCGAGGGTGTTGTCCGCCCCGAAGCGGCGGAACCAGCGAAAGCCGTAGACCGAGGCGACCGCGTTCCCCACCGGCAGCGAATTGGTGATGGCCTGCGATGCGAACGAGAGCTTGAGCAGCGGCCGCCACGGCGCGCGCAGGTGGCCCGCCCGGAGGAGCTCGTACTGCATGGCGGTGAAGCAGACGTACGAGCCGACCTCGACCGCGACCGCCGGCGCGACCCACCACCAGTCGAAGTTCCGGAAGACGGTGCTGAAGCCCGAGAGCTCGGAGCTCTTCGACGACAGCACCCACAGCGCGATGGCCACGAGGCCGAAGCCGATCGCGATCCGGATTCCCGGCCACGCCCGCCGCACCAGGCGACGGAGGCGTCGCGATCCGGCACCCGATGGCGGAGCCGGCACGGCGTTCCGGGAGGTGCCGTCGGCCGTGCCGGAGGGTGGGGTCACGGCGTCGACCTCCACCCCGCCGCCGACACCGGCGGGGTCGGCGGCGTCGGGATCGGCGTGCTCGGGCGGTTCGCTACCGGAGCCAGGCGTCGGTGAGTCTCTTCCAGGACAGCTGCAGCGTCTCGGGCATGACCCGGGTCTGGGCGACCGACGTCATGAAGTTCGTGTCGCCGGCCCAGCGCGGCAGCACGTGCAGGTGCACGTGCGAGGGCAGGCCCGCCCCGGCCGCCCGGCCGAGGTTGGCACCCATGTTCAGCCCGTCGGGCTCGTAGGCCGCCTCGATCGTGGCCACCGACCGCTGCGTCGCCCACCACAGCTCGGCGGACTCGGCCTCCGTCAGGTCGACCAGCGACCCGGTGTGTCGCAGGGGCAGCACGAGGACATGGCCGCTGGCGTAGGGGTACGCGTTGAGGACGACGAAGGTCAACTCTCCTCGCCACACCACCAGATTCTCCTCGGAGGGCGGACCGCTCGCCGCCAGGCGGCAGAAGACACACCGCTCCTCGTCGTAGGGGCCGCCGCCGGCGCGCTCGCGCGCCGTGGCCTCGACGATGTAGTCGTCACGCCACCCGGCCCACAGGTGCTCGAGGCTCACGGCGCCGACCGCCCGTCTCTCACCCGGGCGCCGCCTCCGGCGCACGGTCCTCGGGAAGCCCCTTGCGGGCGACCTCGGCGGTCACCTCCGCCAGGAGGTCGTCGAGGGCGACCCCGTGCTCGGGCTTGCCCGCCCAGCCGCGCCGGTTCACGCCGACCGACTCGGCGGCCACGTCCTGATCGCCCACGACCAGCACGTAGGGGATCTTGGCCAGCTTGGCCCGGCGGATCAGCGCGCCCAGCTTCTCGCCGCTGCCGTCGACCGTGGCGCGCAGGCCTGCCACCGCGCAGGCATCGGCCACCGCCTGTGCGTAGGCGGCGTGGGCGTCGGTCACCGGGATCACCCGCACCTGCTCGGGGCTCAGCCAGGTCGGCAGTGCGCCGGCGTAGTGCTCGATCAGGACGGCCATGAACCGCTCCACCGACCCGAACAGGGCGCGGTGGATCATGATGGGCCGGTGCCGCGCGTTGTCCGCGCCGACGTACTCCAGCCCGAAGCGCTGCGGCAGCTGGAAGTCGAGCTGCACCGTCGACATCTGCCACGTCCTCCCGATGGCGTCGCGCGCCTGCACCGAGATCTTCGGGCCGTAGAACGCTCCTCCCCCTTCGTCCATGACGAGGTCGAGGCCCATCTCCAACGCGGTCTTGCGCAGCGCCTCGGTGGCCACCTCCCAGTCGTCGTCGGACCCCACGGCCTTGCCCGGGGGCTTGGTCGAGAGCTCGAGGTAGAACTCGTTGAGCCCGTAGTCGCGCAGGAGGTCGAGGACGAAGTGCAGCGTGCGCACCAGCTCGGTGTCCATCTGCTCGCGCGTGCAGAAGATGTGCGCGTCGTCCTGCGTCATCCCCCGGACTCGGGTGAGGCCCTGGAGGACGCCCGACTTCTCGTAGCGGTACACCGTGCCGAACTCGAAGAGCCGCATGGGCAGCTCGCGGTAGGAGCGCTGGTGGCTCTTGTACACGAGGATGTGGAACGGGCAGTTCATCGGCTTGAGGTAGTACTGCGTGCCGCCGTCGAGCTCCATCGGCGGGTACATCCCGTCCGCGAACCAGTCGAGGTGCCCGGACTCCTCGAAGAGCGCGCTCTTGGTGATGTGCGGCGAGTTGACGAAGTCGTAGCCGGCCTCGACGTGGCGCTGCCGTGAGTACTCCTCCATCAGGCGGCGGATGGTCCCGCCCTTGGGGTGGAACACGGCGAGACCGGAGCCGATCTCCTCGGGAAAGCTGAAGAGGTCGAGCTCCGCGCCGAGCTTGCGGTGGTCGCGCCGTTCCGCCTCCTCCAGCTGATGGAGGTAGGCAGCCAGTGCCTTCTCGGACTCCCAGGCGGTCCCGTAGATGCGCTGCAGCTGCTCCCGCTTCTCGTCGCCCCGCCAGTAGGCGCCGGCCACCCGCATCAGCTTGAAGTGGCCCAGACGGGCGGTCGAAGGCACGTGCGGCCCCCGGCAAAGGTCGATGAACGCGTCGCTGTTGCGGTAGGTGCTCACCACCGTGCCCGCGGCGTCCACCTCGTCCGCCCCCGTTCCCACCGCCTGGATGATCTCCTGCTTGAACGGCTGGTCGGCGAAGATGTCCAGGCCGTCCTCGAGATCGTGCTCATGGCGGACGAAGGGCTGGTCCTCCTTGATGATGGCCCGCATCTCCGCCTCTATCCGCGGCAGGTCGTCGTCGCTGAAGTGGGCCCCGCCGGGAAGCTCGAAGTCGTAGTAGAAGCCGTTCTCGATCACCGGCCCGATGGCGTACTTGGCCCCCGGCCACAGTCGGCGCACGGCCTGGGCCATGACGTGGGCAGTGGAGTGGCGGAGGACCACCCGTCCGGCCTCGGAGTCCGCCGTCACGATCGACACCTTCGCCCCGTCCGGCAACGGCGACTCGAGATCCACCTCCCGGCCGTCCACGGTGGCGACGACGGCCGCCTTGGCCAGGCGGGACCCGATCGACTGGGCGAGCTCCCCCGCCGTCGTGCCCTCGGCCAGCTCCCGCGTCGAGCCGTCGGGAAGACCAACCGAGATGACGCCTGGCATCGTGCACCCTCTCCTGCTCAGCCGGCGGATCGCTCCTGGTCCGGACACCGTTCGTGGTGCCCCAAGGGTACTGGACCGACCCTGCGGTCCCGGCCCACGCGCCTAGAGGTCGATGCCGAGCAATCTGGCGCCCTCACCCACGGGGCGGCCGGCCGCGGCCTCCTCGTCCAGGGCGCGCAGCGCAGCAGGCGTGTCGAGGTCCTCGTCGAGCGCGGCGCGGACCGCAGCCAGGCCCGCCCGGCCGTCGCCGTCCGGTGCGCTCCTCCACAGCGCCACCCGGGCCGCCGCCGCGGGCATGTCCTCGTCCGTGCGCCAGTCCCAGTCCTCGCGGTAGTGGTGCGCCAGGAGGGCGAGGCGCACGGCGGCCGGGTCCCACTCCTTGCACAGGTCCCCGACGAACACGAGGTTGCCGAGCGACTTCGACATCTTCGTGCCACCCAGACCGACCAGCCCGACGTGGAACCAGAGGCGGACGAAGGGCCGGCCCGTGACCGACTCGGACTGCGCCGTCTCACACTCGTGGTGGGGGAACACCAGGTCCCGCCCACCGCCGTGGATGTCGATCGTCTCACCGAGCTCCCGCAGCACCAGGGCGGAGCACTCGATGTGCCATCCCGGCCGCCCCGGCCCCCAACGCGACTCCCAGGCGGGTTCGTCGGGCAGCGACGGCTGCCACAGCACGAAATCGAGCGGGTCGCGCTTGTTGGGGTCCTCCGGGTTGCCACCGTGCTCCGCCGCCAGCTCGAGCATGCGGGCCCGGCTGTACCCGCTGAGGCGGCCGAAGTCGGCGAAGCTGGCCACGCTGAAGTAGACCGAGCCGCCCGACTCGTAGGCGTGGCCGCCCTCGAGGGCGTCACCGATCAACGAGAGGATCTCCGAGATGGCCGACGTCGCCCGTGGCTCGGAGTAGACGGGCAGCAGGTTCAGGAGGCCCATCTCCGCGTCGAACCGCGCCATCTCCTCCGCGGCCAGGTCGAGGTAGTGCACGCCGAGCTCGCGTGCCTTGCGGAGGATGTCGTCGTCGACGTCGGTGACGTTGCGCACGCACTTCGTCTCGTGGCCGGCGTCCTGCAGGCGCCGCTGCAGCATGTCGAAGTACAGGTACACCGCCGCATGGCCGAGGTGCGCGGAGTCGTACGGCGTGATGCCGCACGAGTACATCGTCACCATGGGTCCCGGCTCGAACGCCACCACCTCGCGTCGAGCCGTGTCGTACAGCAGCACCGCTAGATACCGGCCATCCTCAGCGTCGAATGCGCCTTGTGCCGGATGTTCAAGGTGACGCAGACCGCGGTGAACGCCTCGATCGCCGCCGCCTGGTTCAGGCTCCCGGCATCGAGCGGCCGCAGCCCGCGCATCCGCCCGACGAGCTCGATGGTCGCCGCCGTCGCCTCCGGGTGGTCCGAGCACACCAGCACGTCTGCTTCCAACCCCGATTCGAGGTCTTCCATTTCCGAGGCCGGCAGGTGGTGGAACGCGGCAGCCACCTGGCTGTCCGGCAGGGCGGCCTGGACGGCTGCCGCCACCGAGCCCCGGGGAGGGACCAGGGCCAGCATCTCGCGACCCTCCTTGACCAGTGCGTTGGCCATGGAGACCACCACCTTGCCCGAGAGCGGCTCACGCAGTGACCGGACGGTCGGGATGGCACTGTCCCAGGGCGTGGCCACGACCACGAGGTCGGCGGCGGCGGCCGCGGCGTTGTCGGCTCCGTGCAGGTCCAGGCCCCGTCCCGGCCAGCGCGCGACGACGTCGGCGACCACGCCCTCCGCCCGCTCGGCGTCCCGCGAGCCGATCGTCACCCGAACGCCGACCTCGGCCAGCCTGAGTGCGACCCCGCGCCCGGCCGGGCCTGTTCCTCCGAGAATTCCCACGTGCACGCCCCTACCTTCGCATAACCTCGCTGGCGCAGTGGGACTCCTCGACGGAAAGCGACTCCTGATCACCGGCGTGCTCACCGACGCCTCTTTGGCCTTCGCCGTGGCCCGGCTGGCTCAGGAGGAGGGCGCGGAGATCGTCCTCTCCGGGGCGGGGCGAGCCCTCTCGCTCACGCGGCGCACCGCCCGCAAGCTGCCGCACGAGGCGGAGGTGCTCGAGATCGACGTGACGTCACCCGAGCAGTTGGCGGCGGCGGGCGCGACGCTGGCGGACCGGTGGGATCGCCTCGACGGCCTGCTCCACGCCATCGGGTTCGCGCCCCCCGACTGCCTGGGCAGCGGCATGTTCGCCGCCGACTGGGACGACGTCTCGGTGGCGCTGAACATCTCCACGTACTCCCTCAAGGCCCTGGTGGACGCATTCCTTCCGCTGCTCTCCGCCGCCGGTCGGGACGGCGGGGCCTCGGTCGTCGGCCTGGACTTCGACGCGAGCGTGGCGTGGCCGGTCTACGACTGGATGGGCGTGGCCAAGGCGGCGCTCGAGTCGCTGTCCCGCTATCTGGCCAAGGAGCTCGGGCCGCGCGGCATCCGGGTGAACCTCGTGGCTGCGGGACCGGTGAGGACGATGGCGGCCAAGTCGATCCCCGGCTTCAGCGCGTTCGAGGACACCTGGGCCGACCGCGCCCCGCTCGGCTGGGACGTCCACGACGCCGCCGTCGTCGCCAAGGGGTGCGTGGCCCTGTTCAGCGACCTGTTCCCGATGACGACCGGCGAGATCGTCCATGTGGACGGTGGTGTCCACGCGGTGGGCGGCTCCGCCTGACGGCGGCTCGCCGAGCAGGTGAGGCTCTGAGCGGATCCCCGAACTTCCGACGGTAGGTTGCAGGGGATGAGCATGCGGGGACACGCCATGGGGGGTGGCCGCGGCGGCGGCTGGGGCGGCATGCGCTCCGTGCGCCAGGACCGGGCCGTCCTGCAGCACAGGATCAAGAAGGGCACGGCGCGGCGCATGCTCACCTTCGCCGTCCCGTACAAGAAGATCCTGGCCGTCTTCATCCCGGTCGTCATCCTCGACGCCATCATCGTGGCGGTGAACCCGCTCATCCTGCGGGCGCTCATCGACAACGGCATCCTGAAGAAGGACAAGGACCTCGTCATAGAGCTGGCGATCCTCGTCGCCGTCCTCGCCCTCGGCGACGCCGGCCTCGCCCTCACGGAGCGGCGCATCTCCGCCTACATCGGGGAGAGCCTGATCTACGACATGCGCTCGAAGGTCTTCCGGCACATCCAGCGCATGCCGCTCGCCTTCTTCACCCGCACCCAGACCGGCGCGCTGGTCAGTCGCCTGAACAACGACGTGATCGGGGCCCAGCAGGCCTTCACTGACCTCTTGTCCAACGTCGTCGGCAATCTCGTGACGGTCGTGATCGTCGTCGCGGCCATGTTCTTCCTCAGCTGGCAGATCACCCTGGCCGCCCTGATCCTCGTGCCGCTCTTCCTCGTCCCGTCCCGCTACGTGGGCCGGCGCATCGGGTCGCTCACCAAGGAGGGCTACGACCTCAACAGCGAGATGAACATGGTCATGCAGGAGCGGTTCCAGGTCGGTGGGGCGATGCTGGTCAAGCTGATGGGACGGCCGGACGCGGAGGCCACCTCCTTCGAGGCCAAGGCCGGGCGTGTGCGCGACATCGGGATCGCCCAGGCCACCTACGCCCGGGTCTTCTTCGTGGCGCTCTCGCTGACCGCGGCGCTGGCCACGGCCGTCGTCTACGGCGTCGGTGGCGTGGCCGCCGTCGACGGCGTCCTCCAGGTGGGCACCGTCGTCGCCCTCACGGCCTACCTGACCCGGCTCTACCAGCCCCTCACCCAGCTCTCGAACCTCAACCTGGACGTCATGACCGCGCTCGTCTCGTTCGAGCGGCTCTTCGAGGTGCTCGACATCGAACCCATGATCCGGGAGGACCCTGACGCCGTCGCCATCCCCCGGGGACACGCCTCCATTGCGTTCGACGACGTGACGTTCACCTACCCGAGCGCCAAGGAGGTGTCCCTGGCGTCACTCGAGTCGGTGGCGGTCCTCGAGACCGGCCCGCGCAACGAGGTGCTGCACGACGTGTCGTTCACGGTCGAGCCGGGGCAGATGGTCGCCCTGGTGGGCCCCTCGGGCGCGGGCAAGACCACCATCTCGAACCTGGTCCCCCGCCTCTACGACGTCACGGCGGGGACGGTGCGCCTGAGCGGCGTCGACGTGCGGCACGCCACGATGCAGTCCGTGCGCGACGTGGTCGGCGTGGTGACCCAGGACCCGCACCTCTTCCACGACACGCTCCGGGCCAACCTCCTGTACGCCCGGCCCGAGGCCAGCGAGGGCGAGGTCCTCGACGCCCTGTCGCAGGCGCAGATCGGGCACCTCGCCGGTGAGCTGCCCGACGGCCTCGACACCGTGATCGGCGAGCGGGGCTACCGGCTCTCGGGCGGGGAGAAGCAGAGGGTGGCGTTGGCCCGCCTCATGCTGAAGGCGCCCGACATCGTGGTCCTCGACGAGGCCACGGCACACCTCGACTCGGAGTCCGAGGCCGCCGTCCAACGCGCCCTGCGCGAGACGCTCGCCGGCCGCACGAGCCTCGTCATCGCCCACCGGCTCTCCACCGTCCGGGAGGCCGACGAGCTGCTCGTCGTGGACGGCGGCCGCATCGTCGAGCGCGGCACCCACGCCAGCCTCCTGGCCGACAACGGCCTGTACGCCGAGCTCTACCGCACCCAGTTCGCCGACCAGGAGGAGCCGGTCGAGACCTAAGGAGTCAGTCGGGCGGGCGCAGCACCTGGGCCAGCTGCTCGCCGACCGGGGTGAACTCGGGCATCACGAAGTCCCGGCGCAGCCAGTTGGCCCCGTCGACGACCAGGGTGTGGCCCGTCACGAAGGCGGCGTAGGGAGAGCAGAGCCAGGTCACGGCCCACCCCAGCTCGTGCAGCCGGCCCAGGCGCCCCGCCGGTGAGCGGCGCGCGTCGACCGACTCGCCCTCGGGCCGCAACGCCTTGAGGTCCTCGCGCATGTCCTCGTGGGGGAACAGCCCGGGCGCCAGCGCGTTGACCCGGATGCCGTCGGGTGCCCACTCGACGGCGAGCGACTTGGTCAGGTTCCCCACACCCGCCTTGGCCGCCGCGTTGTGGGCCATGCCGGGCCCGCCGGTGAAGGACTGGGTGGCCAGGATGTTGACGATCGCCCCGCCGGCCAGGCCGTGCGCGGTGACGCGCCGGTGCAGCTCCTGGCTGCAGAAGAACGTGCCGTCGAGCACGATGTTCGTGACCGAGCGGAACGCGTTCGGCCGCATCGCCGCCGCGAGCACCGGGAAGTTGGCCGCCGCGTTGTTCACGAGCACGGTCACCGGACCGAGCGCATCCTCGATCACGCCGAACGCGTCGGAGACCTGATCGGCCTCGCGGATGTCGGCTCCGGCGTGGGCGACGCGGCCCCCGACCGCCTCCACGGCCGCCACCCCGGCGAGGCGGTGCTCCTCCGAGCGCGAGATGATGCCGATGGCCGCTCCGGCCCGCGCCAGCTCGACTGCGATGGTGCGCCCGAGGCCCGTGCCCCCGCCCGTGACGACGGCGACGGTGCCGTCGAAGGTCCCGGGGGGCAGGAAGGTGGATCCCGCCGGCGGCGGTTCGGGCAGTCCCATGGCGGCGGCCTCCCCTACTTCCCCTCGAATTCGGCCTGCTGCTTCTTGGCCTTCGCCGCATAGCCCGCGGGCATGTCGTCGCTCACGAACTCGACCGACGCGCTCAGCGCCTCGAACTTGAGCGCCTCCGACAGGCCGCGGTAGGCGAAGGCGTCGATGGTCCGCTTGATCGACTGCACGGCCAGCGGCGCGTTGGCCGCGATGTCGGTGGCGATCGCCATGGCCGTCGGGACGAGCTCGTCGCGGGTGGTGACCTCCTGGACGATGCCGAGGCGCTCGGCCTTGGCGGCATCGATGCGGCGGCCGGTCAGCGCGAGCAGCTTGGCGTTGCCCGCACCGATCTCGTTGGCCAGGCGCAGGTCCCCTCCGGCGTCGATGGAGACGCCCACCTGTGCCTCGGGGAGCGCGAAGACGGCATCGTCGGCCGCCACCCGGATGTCGCACATGAGGGCGAGCTCGAAGCCGAAGCCGAGGCAGTACCCCTGCACGGCGGCCACGATCGGCTGGGGCAGCTCGTGGAAGACCCGGAAGCGCTCGTGGACCCAGCGGATGCCCTCGTAGTAGTTGCGCACCTTCTCGGCGGGCGAGCGCCCGGTGACCCGGTCCTCGGGCATGCCGAGGTCGACGCCGGCGCAGAAGGCGCGGCCCTCGGCCTTGACCACGAGGACGCGGATGCGGTCGTCGAAGCGGGCGCGGTCGGCGAGGACGCCCAGCTGCCGCGTGGCCTCCCAGGACCACATGTTGAGCTTCTCGGGGTAGTCCAGGGTCAGGGTGCCGATGCCGGAGCCGTCCTGCGGGGGGTCGAGGCGGAGTTGCCAGTCCTCCTCGGGCAGCACCGGCTCGGTGCGGATCGGCATGGTGGGTTGCTCCCTCCCCTGAGTGGTCCGGTGGTCCCGGGCGTCCCATCCTGGCTCCCCGAGCCCGGACCTGCGGGAGTCGCCGGCAAAAAGTAGAATCTGTTCTAGTAGCCGGGGAGGACCCGGGCAACTGCGCCGCCCTTCGTCACACGAAGGGTCCACATCGACGGGCACCCGACGACGTCGGGCACCCAATTAGGAGGTCTCCCCGTGCACAACGAGCTCTGCGAACGCCTCGGGATCGAGTTCCCCATCTTCGCCTTCACCCACTGCCGCGACGTGGCGGCCGCCGTGTCCAACGCCGGCGGACTCGGTGTGCTCGGTGCGGTGGGCTTCAGCGCCGAGGAGCTCGAGGTCGAGCTGTCGTGGCTCGACGAGCACGTGGGCGACCACCCCTACGGCGTCGACATCGTGATCCCCGGCAAGTACGAGGGCATGGGCGAGCTGGACCCGGTCAAGCTCGAGGAGGAGCTGCGGGCCATGATCCCCGAGGAGCACCGCACCTTCGCCAAGAAGATCCTCGCCGACCACGGCGTGCCCGAGATCGAGGGCGGCCCCCGGCGCGAGCTGCTCGGGTGGACGGCGGCCACGGCGGCGCCGCTGGTCGAGGTCATCCTGCGCCACGACAAGGTGAAGCTGGTCGCCAACGCGCTGGGCACGCCGCCCGACGACGTGATCGCCCAGGTCCACGACCACGGGATGCTGATCGCCGCACTGGCCGGGTCGGTCAAGCACGCCCTCAACCACAAGGCGGCCGGCGTGGACATCGTCATCTGCCAGGGCTCCGAGGGCGGGGGGCACACCGGTGACGTGGGGTCGATCGTGCTGTGGCCCGAGGTCATCGACGCGGTCGCTCCCCTGCCGGTGCTCGCCGCCGGCGGTGTCGGGTCGGGGCGCCAGATGGCGGCCGCCATGGTCATGGGCGCCGCGGGCGTCTGGACGGGCTCGCTGTGGCTGACCGTCGAGGAGGCCGACGTGCCGCCGAAGCAGATGGAGTCGTACCTGAAGGCGACGTCACGGGACACGGTCCGCTCGCGCTCGTTCACCGGGAAGCCGTGCCGGCTGCTGAAGAACGACTGGACCGACGCCTGGGAGGCCCCGGGCAACCCGAAGCCGCTCGGCATGCCGCTGCAGATGATGGTGGCCATCGACTGCGTGTCGCGCGGCCACGCCTACCCCGAGGAGGCCCGGGACGTGAACTTCAACCCGGCCGGACAGGTCATCGGCCGGGCGACGTCGGTGCGCCGCACGAAAGACGTGGTGCTCGGCATGGTCGAGGAGTACATCGACGCGGTGGAGAAGCTGCAGCAGGTGAACGAGGGCGCGACGGCCTGACCCACACGGGCGGCCGGCGCGGACGTTACGGTTTGCGGATGCCGAGGCGCATGGACGTGCGGGCGGGCACGTCGGCGAGCACCGAACCCAACCTCGTTCCGGCAGGCGCCGAGGGACGACCGCGCGAGGATCTGCGGGCCGAGCTGAACCGACCGATCTCCACGTGGAAGTGCGTCCTCGGCTGGGTCGCCGCGACGGCGATCTTCCTCGGGCTCGTTGCGCTGTTCGGAGGGCCCTCCGGCATCGACACCAGCGAGTCCGTCTACGGCACGTGGGCCGTTGCTCATGGCTCCATCGGATGCGTCTACCCCACGGCGACCCTCGTCGGGGAACCACCCATCGCCCCCCTGTACCTCGTCCTCTCGGGGGGCATCGCAGCGGTGGCCGGGGTCGGAG